>Ga0209509_1002403_pt1 | contig 12608 bp, 13 predicted proteins | sample BioC13SIPDNA_FD_185743 | JGI IMG/M metagenome (GOLD analysis project Ga0209509, IMG submission 185743) | Anaerobic biogas reactor microbial communites from Washington, USA - Biogas_R1_A C13 SIP DNA (SPAdes) (version 2) | ecosystem: Engineered > Bioreactor > Anaerobic > Unclassified | place...
TAATAATCCTCCTGTTGTCAGGCAAAATCCTGATTCAATTGCACTTTAGTCCAGGTTGGAAAATGAGCTGGCGGTTAGTTGAGGCGGTCAATATGATGCAGCCCCTGGATGTTGGATAATCTCTCAATAACTTTCGTGATACTGGTTTCGGGAGGTAACTGCAGCAACAATTCGATTTCCAGCTGATTTTCAGTTTCCTCCCGATCAAGGTTAATTTCCTTAATTAAAACTTCCATATCGCCAAGAATGGAACCGATAATACCTACCTGGCCGGGCTGATCATCCACCAGCATGACGATGCCTTTATAGAGGCGCATACCGGTAAAAAGATGTTCAAAGCGGGCAAAATAGATGAGTACGAATAGAATCAGGGCGGTGGTGGCGATGGCGGCCAAGTACATCCCTGCGCCTGCGGCCAGGCCAATACAGGCTACCACCCAGAGCCCGGCGGCAGTGGTAAGACCACGAATGGTAGCGCCTTCCTTCATGATCGTTCCGGCGCCCAAAAAACCAATCCCGCTGACGACCTGGGCGGCGATACGGCCGGGGTCGGCGTTGACATGATGATAAAACTGGGTAAAAATATCGATGGAAACGACCATAGCCAGGGCAGAACCAACGCACACCACGGTATAGGTACGAAAACCGGCCGGGCGGTTAAGGCTTTCCCGTTCCAGCCCCACGATCCCGCCCAGTATACAGGCCAGCGCCAGTTTAAAGACAATTTCCAGAGCTTCCATAGATCACCCGTCCCAATTTTTTAAAATTATGCCCGGTTTAATATTTCCAGTACATAGTCAACCACTTGCTCCATTGTCAGCAAGATATTTTCTTTTTCCCATCTTTTCTTCACTTCGACCTGATTTTCCTGCAGGGATTTGGGGCCAATTGTAATTCTAACCGGAATACCGATCAGATCGGCATCTTTAAATTTTACCCCGGCTCTTTCATCGCGGTCATCGAGGATGACTTCCACTCCCCGGGAGGCAAATTCACGGTAGAGGCGCTCGGCCGCCTGCATCTGCTCTTCTTTTTTGCTGTTGACCGGGACAATAATCAGCTGATAGGGGGCAATCGGCAAAGGCCAGACGATCCCGTCATTATCATTTTTCTGTTCCACCGCAGCGGCCATGGTACGGGAAATGCCGATCCCGTAGCATCCCATTACAATCGGCTGATCCTGCCCGTTTTGATCCCGGTAGGTAGCATCCATGGCATCTGAATATTTCGTTCCCAGTTTGAATATATGCCCGGCTTCAATACCGCGGGTAGACTGGAGGGTTCCGCCGCAATGCGGACAGAGGTCACCGGCTTGAGCATTGCGGATATCAATAATTTTCTCGGGAACAAAATCCCGTCCCAGATTAATATTTAGAATATGGTAATCATCCTGGTTGGCACCGGCGCTGAAGTTCTGCAGCCTGGTGATTTCAGGATCGGCATATATTTTCAGATTCAATCCCACCGGCCCCAAGGAACCAAAACCGGCTCCGCACTGTTCGCGTACGGTTGTTTCATCGGCCATGAATAATTCGTTTACCTGCAGCGCATTTTTAAGCTTAATCTCATTTAGTTCGCGATCCCCACGCAGAATTGCGGCAATCAGTTCACCGTCGGCCATATACATCAGGGTCTTGGCTTGTTCATGGGCGGGATGGCCTAAAGATTCCACCAGTTCCTGGATGGTTCTAATTCCGGGGGTGGATATTTTTTCCATCTCCCGCAGCGGCTGCGGCGGTTCTGAATTTTCCGGCAGTATACATTCTGCCTTTTCAATATTGGCGGCGTAATCACATTGGTCGCAATAGACGATAACGGATTCACCGCTCTCGGCCAGTACCACAAACTCATGGCTTTCATTGCCGCCGATGGCTCCGCTATCAGCCTCAACCACGCGGAAATCAAGTCCCAGCCGGGTAAAGATGGCTCTATAGGCAGAATACATTTTTTTATATGCAACATCAAGACCTGCATCATCAAGATCAAAGGAATACAGATCTTTCATAATAAACTCACGTCCGCGCATCAGGCCGAAGCGGGGCCTTATCTCATCGCGGTATTTATTTTGGATCTGGTAGAGCATCAGGGGCAGATCACGGTATGATTGTACATCAGCATCCACCAGGGTGGTAATGATCTCTTCGTGGGTAGGACCCAGAGCAAATCCCCGGTTATGCCGATCCAGCAGGCGGAACATCTCGTCACCGTAAACTGACCAGCGGCCTGATTTTTCCCATAACTCCCGCGGCTGAATGATGGGCATGAGGATCTCCTGTCCATCGGCCTTGTCCATTTCTTCGCGAACAATAGCTTCGATTTTTTTCAGAACCCGGACCGCCAGGGGCAGATAACTGTAGATCCCGGCTCCGGTTTTGCGCATATATCCGGCTCTGAGCAAGAGCTGGTGACTGATGATTTCAGCCTCGCTGGGCAGCTCCCGCAAGGTTGGAAAAAACAACTGTGACGCTTTCAAAAAACCCATCCTCCTATTTATTTTCTATTAATTTATTGATTTCCTGCAGTAATTCAGACAGCATGTCGGTCGCAGGTACCTTCCTGATAATTTCGCCGTTGCGGAACAATAAGCCAAATCCACGTCCGCCGGCAATGCCGACATCAGCTTCCCGGGCTTCGCCGGGCCCGTTGACAACGCAGCCCATCACTGCAACTTTAAGCGGTTGTTCTATATTTCTTACCGCCCTGTCAACAGCTTCGGCCAATGGGATTAAATCAATCTCGCAGCGGCCGCAGGTGGGACAGGATATGAGCTCCACGCCGCGCTCGCTCAGGCCTAAATTGCGCAGGATCTCATAGGCGGCCCAGACTTCGTCAACCGGATTGCCGGTCAGGGAAACGCGGATGGTATCGCCGATCCCTTCGTTTAACAACATCCCCAGTCCCAAAGCCGATTTGATCAGGGCGCGGTCTTTGGTTCCGGCTTCGGTTATGCCTATGTGCAAAGGGTAATCCACCTGGCTGGCCATCAAGCGATAGGCCTCCAGGGTAAGTTTTACCGACGATGCTTTCAGGGATATTTTTATTTCCCTAAAATCCATATCCTCCAGGATTTTGATGTTTTCCAGGGCGCTTTCCACCATGGCTTCGGCACAGACAACTCCGTAGCGCTTAAGCATTTGTTTGTCCAGCGAACCACTGTTGACCCCGATGCGGATGGGGGTATTTTTTTCCCTGCAAGCGCTGACTACGGCTTGCACCCGCTTGCGCTCACCGATGTTGCCAGGATTGATGCGCAGGCCATCGGCACCAGCGGCAAGACTCTGCAAGGCCAGCTTGTAATCAAAATGGATATCCGCCACCAAGGGAATGGCAATAGCGGCCTTGATTTTCTTAATGGCTGCGGCGGCTTCATCATCAACCACCGCCACTCTGGCAATCTGACATCCGGCTGCTTCCAGTTCCTTTATCTGAGCCACGGTGGCTTCGACGTTACGGGTATCCGTACTGCACATTGACTGTACAACTACGGGGTTGTCCCCGCCTATGAGGCAAGAGCCTATTTTTACAGTTCTGCTTTTACGGCGCATATTTTATCCTTTTATCAGTCTGACGATATCATTATATGTGGCCAGCACGATCAGCCCCATCAGGAACAGGAACCCCATCCAGTGGATGAAACCTTCCTTTTCCGGATCCATGGGTTTGCGGCGGATTGCTTCCACAATGGCAAATACAAAGCGGCTGCCGTCCAGCGCCGGAATGGGCAGCATATTCAAAATGCCCAGATTGATGCTTAAAAAGGCGGTAAAACTGAGCAGATAAACGATTCCACCGCGGGCGGCTTCGCCCACCATGCTGGTGATCCCCACTGGTCCGGCCAGATCAGAGGCAGAGGCTCCGCCGCTGATCAGCATGCCCAATCCCTGCAGCAACAGTACCGTCATCTGATAAGTTTGAACAAAGCCCATTTTTATGGCGTTAAAAATTCCCAATCGTTCATATCTTATCTGGCTGTAAACGCCCAGGATGGATTTGCCGGTACTTTCATTGACCGTCGGGATAACCGTCAGTTCACTGGTTTTGCCCGCCCGCTCGATGGTCACCAGCATGGGCTGATGGGCCGGTTCATCCTGGATGACGCCCACAAAATCCTCCCAACTGGATATCTCTTGCTGATTGACCGCCAAAATTTTATCACCTTTTTGCAGCCCGGCTTGATAAGCGGGCTTGTCTTTGATGACTTCGCCGATAATGGCTTTATCAACCGGTTGGGCCACCCCGATCACGGCAAAAATCAGGATAAAAATCAGTACGGCCAGGACAAAATTCATAAACGGTCCGGCAAAAGAGACGATCATTTTTTCCAAAGGAGTACGTTTGTCAAAGCCATTGGGATCTTCAGCGTCTCCCGGTTCTTCGCCGGCCATGCGTACATATCCGCCCAGCGGGATCAAGCGCAGTGAGTACTCGACTCCGTCTTTCTTTTTGGAAAACAACTTGGTGCCAAACCCCAGGCTAAATTCATAGACTGTAATTCCTATGCGACGGGCAGCCACGAAGTGGCCCCATTCATGCACCAGAATTAACACGGCAATAATAATCAGTGCCAAGACAATAGTCAAATTTTTTCCTCCTTCAGTATGATCTGTCGGGTACGGATGCGCGCCCATTGATCTGCGGCCAGGATATCCTCCAGACCAGGCCGGTCAATAATGGCGTGATCATGCATGACTTTTTCAACCAAAACGGCGATTTGATCAAATTTGATCTGTTTTTTTATAAAACATCCTACCGCAACCTCATTGGCGGCATTCATCACCGCCGGCAAAGTTCCCCCACGCCGCCCGGCCGCAATTGCCAAACCCAGCGCGGGAAATCGTCCGTGGTCGGGAGCAGCAAAATGAATGGCCGCCAGCTGGGTAAAATCCAGATGGGCAGCCGGAGATGGCCTTCTTTCCGGATATGTCAGAGCATACTGGATCGGTATGCGCATATCGGCAACACCCAGGTGGGCGATGAAGGATCCGTCCACAAATTCAACCATGGAGTGGATGACACTTTCCTTCTGCACCAGGACTTTAATATTATCATATCCAATCGCAAATAAATGATGGGCTTCAATTACTTCCAGACCTTTGTTCATCAGGGTGGCGGAATCGATGCTTATTTTCGGTCCCATATTCCAATTGGGATGGCTTAAGGCCATGTCCACCGTAACTTCTGCCAGCTGTTCTTTACTATAGTCACGGAACGGTCCACCTGATGCGGTCAGCCATATATTGCGTACATAGGCCCGTTCTCCCTGCAGGCACTGGAAAACAGCGGAATGTTCACTGTCTACGGGGATTATTTCGGCATGGTGTTCACGCGCCGACTGCATGACGATATCACCGGCCGCAACCAGAGTCTCCTTGTTGGCCAGAGCAATGCGCCGTGATTTTTTAATTGCGGCCAGCGTAGGCTTGATGCCGATAGCACCGCTTAAAGCCACCAGAACGGTATCAGCTTCTGCATAAGCGGCCAGTTCGCATAGTCCTTCCACCCCGGTTAATATCTCCACCCGGTTTCCCAAGCGGCTCCGGCACTGGCTGTAAAGTGAAGCATTGCCCAGCGCCACCAGACGAGGCTGATATTTTTTTACCTGCTCGGCCAATAAATCCAGTTCATCATAGGCGGCCAGTCCCGTCACCTTAAACCGGCCGGGATGCAGGTCAACTACCTCCAGCGTCTGCCGGCCGATGGAGCCGGTCGATCCTAAAACAACCAGATTGGACACGTTTTCAGTCAACATCATTCCTCCAGTCAAAACGGTCCAGCAGACCAGTACGGTAAATGGCAATAAATATAACAACGCAAACCGGCCCCAGGATCATGCCTACGATTCCCCCCAATTTCAGGCCAACATATAGGGACATTAAGGTTACCAGGGGATGTAGGCCGATATTGTCGCCGACGATCTTGGGTTCCAAAAATTGGCGTACCGCCGATATTATGACGTAGACCACCAGCAGGGCAATCCCCATGGCGATGTGGCCGGACATAAACTCCCAGGCAATCCAGGGAACATAGATGGTACCCGGACCTAAAACCGGCAGTATGTCGGCGACGGCTATAATTAAAGCCAGGGTGAGGGCATATTCCACCCCCAATATCTCGAGTGCTACCAGGGTCAGGATAAAGGTAATCGATATCAGGATGCTGTATGCTTTGACAAAACCTACAAATGCATTGATCAATTTGCCCAGCACATTTTGACTTGAGTCGCGTATACCGGGCGGGATGATATGCAAAACGAAGCCTCTGATCAGAGCCCGATCCTTGATAATAAAGAATGTGGCGACGGTAGCTATCATCAGAAATATCATCAAACCCGGCAGCATGGTAACTACTGCGATGAGACCGTTTATAACTACGTTGATTAAATGCTGTCCCCACTCAATCGCCTGCTGGATACTGGCCTGCATGGTTTGCTGCAGTTCCACGGGCAGATCGAGGCGCAGGAAAAGCAGGCGCAGTTCACTGATTTTGTCGATCAGTTCGGGTATCATGTTGTCCGCATTGGATTGGGTTGACCGATAAATGTTGGTAAGCTGTTTAATAATAACTGAAACCAGCAGGAATACGATGTAAACAAACCCACCGATGACCAGCAGCAAGCTGGTTATAACTGCCAGTACGCGTTTGAAATGCAGTTTGGTTTCAAAAAAGTTAACCACCGGTTCAACCAACACAGCGATCAGGATGGCAAATATAAAGGGCAGAAATAAACTGGGAATATAGGCCAGAATCCTGCCAATAACAGGAAATATATATACTAAAAGCAGATAGAGTCCAAACATGGCGATAACGATGCTGCTTATTTTGAGCAGTATTTTCAGGTTCTTCTTGATTTCACTATCCAAATCGCTCACCTCTTTTCATTTTATTAGGCAGGCCGGGATTTATGAATCTGCTTTCCCGACGGTTTAACGCATGAAAAAAATGAAGTAATAAATAACCGGCAGCACCAGCATAAAACTATCAAATCGATCCAGCACTCCGCCATGGCCGGGTATGATATAGCCGGAATCCTTGGTGCCAAAAAAGCGTTTTATGGCTGATGCAAACAAATCCCCCAGCTGGGCGGCGATGGAACCAAGTACTGCCATAATAAGGATCTGCGTAATGTTCAATCCGGGCAGTGGAAATATATAGCTGAAAACAGCAGCGGCGGCTGACGCCAGGATGATGCCCCCGGCTGCACCGGCCCAGGTTTTATTGGGACTTAACTGAGGAGTCATTTTGGTTTTTCCCCAGAGCCGGCCGAACAGATAACCGCCGATATCCGCTCCCCAGGTAACCAGCAGCACCAGCAGCATGGTAAAAAAGGGTTGGTCAATCGTTTGTATCTGCAGAGCAAAGCTAAACAAAAAACCAATATAAAAAGCGCCCAGGAAATTGAGGGCGATGTCTTCCAGGTTAAATTTCGGATACCAGAGGACACATTCCAAAACCATCAGGATTATGATTGCCATTAAAAGCGGATGGAAATATAGGGCGGTCTGCTCGCGGAAAAGCAGCAGCAAAAGGAGGCCATAGGCGCTTAAAAACTGAGGTTGGCGGCCACTTTTTTGCATCATGTCAAGATATTCGTATAGGGCAACAATGCCAAGGAGGACAAACAAGGCAGTCCAGGCCAGACCACCCTGGTAAAGGATAAAAAGCAGCACGGGAATTCCGATTAGTGCAGTTATGATTCTGGTTTTTAGCATATGGTTTTCCTTCCGGTTATTTGCTAAGACCGCCGAATTTACGATCCCGCTGCTGGTATTCTATAACTGCCCGAATCAGATCAATTTCACTGAAATCAGGCCACAGGGTATCAGTGACGACGAGTTCGGTGTAAGCAATCTGCCAAAGCATGAAGTTGCTGATTCTCTTTTCACCGGAACTGCGAATCAGCAGATCCGGGTCGGGCATACCCTTAGTATACAATAAGCGGGAGAATATTTCTTCGTTTACCTCTTCGGCTTTTATTTCGCCGGCAGCAATTTGGGCCGCCAGCTGTTTAGCTGCATCCATGATTTCCTGACGGGCCCCGTAGTTCAGGGCAATATTGAAGATGAGGCCGGTGTTGGCACGAGTCATTTCCAGGGCTCTTTTTATTTCGATACGGCAGTCTGCAGGCATGGCACGATAGTCTCCCAGCACCTGAATGCGAACGTTGTTCTGATGCAGTTCGTCCAGTTCCTTGCGCATGAACTCGGCCAGCAGCTGCATGAGATAATTTACTTCATCGCTGGGTCTTTTCCAGTTCTCAGTAGAGAAGGCGAAAACCGTCAGGATGGCAATGCCCAATTCATCGCAAGCCTTTACTACTTTTTTCAGTGAGGCCATGCCGGCGCGGTGACCCATGGTCCGGGGTATAAACCTTTTTTTGGCCCAGCGTCCGTTGCCGTCCATGATAATGGCTACGTGCCGGGGTATTTTGTCTTTATCAATAACGGGTTGGTCTTTCTTGCGTGCCAATTCTTCGCCTTCTCTCTGCCAGTTAACTTCGTTATTCTAAAATAGTCTATCTGAGGTTTATACTTAAGAACGCTTGGGGCCGGTCTTTTGACTTGCCAAATCTGCATTCTCATATGCTCAGCTGTTGCTTCGTATTCTTTATAGGACTACGTTAGTCTTGGCAAAAGGTTGTTTATACTTTCTAATGCTGTGAGCGTTCTTTCGATGTTTCGTTCCGTCGCACGGCTGCCGCCTTACCCCCTGCGCTAACCTTAAGCATAAACCTCTACAGACGATTGGTTTATACTTAAGAACGCTTGGGGCCGGTCTTTTGACTTGCCAAATCTGCATTCTCATATGCTCAGCTGTTGCTTCGTATTCTTTATAGGACTACGTTAGTCTTGGCAAACGGTTGTTTATATTTTCTAATGCTGTGAGCGTTCTTTCGACGTTTCGTTCCGTCGCACGGCTGTCGCCTTACCCCCTGCGCTAACCTTAAGCATAAACCTCTACAAGCGTATGGCAAGGCATATAACAAAACCCCCAATTATATGGGGGTTATTCGTTATTATTATAACCATTTCAACAAGCATAATCCAGCGTCAATTTGCTAGACTTCCATGATGTCTTTTTCTTTTACCTGCAAGGCTGCATCGACGTCTTTAATATACTTGTCGGTAAGCTTCTGAATATTGTCGAGGCCTTTTTTGCCCTCATCTTCGGAGATAAGCTTGTCTTTTTCGCTGGATTTGATGAGATCGTTGCCTTCGCGACGTATGTTGCGGATGGCTACTTTGGCTTCTTCACCGCGTTTTTTGACGACTTTGACGACATCTTTTCTTCTTTCCTCGGTAAGCTGGGGTACAGCCAGGCGAATGACGTTGCCGTCGCTGCTGGGGGTAATGCCCAGGTCAGATTTCATGATAGCTTTTTCGATATCGGGAATGGTGCTTTTGTCCCAAGGCTGGATGACCAGCAACCGGGCTTCAGGTACGTTGATGTTGGCCATCTGATTTATGGGCGTCGGTTCACCGTAATAGTTTACCATTATTTTATCCAGCATGGCGGGATTGGCCCGCCCGGCGCGCATGCCGGCGAAGTCGCCCAGCATATGGTCGATGGTTTTTTTCATGCGCTCTTCGGCATCATTTAAAATATCATTGATCATTCTTTTACCTCCCTACATAGGTGCCAATATCTTCACCCATTACCGCCTTTAATATGTTGCCTTCTACGGTTAAATTAAACACAATAATCGGAATATTATTGTCCATGCACAGGGAGGCAGCGGTCGAATCCATTACTGCCAGACCCTGATTAAGAACGTCAATGTAATCCAAACGCTCATATTTTTTGGCATTGGGATTGATGCGCGGATCGGCATCGTATACCCCGTCAACTTTTTTGGCCATTAAAATGGCATCCGCTTCAATTTCGGCGGAACGCAGCGCTGCCGTGGTGTCTGTTGAGAAATAGGGGTTGCCGGTTCCGGCCGCGAAAATTACGACGCGTCCTTTTTCCAAATGACGGATGGCACGGCGGCGGATATAGGGTTCGCATACCGCCTGCATATCGATGGCAGACATGACCCGGGTAACCACGTCTTCGCCTTCAAGTGCATCCTGCAGGGCCAGGGCGTTGATGACCGTGGCCAGCATACCCATATAATCAGCGGTGGCACGATCCATCCCGCGCTCACTGCCGGCTACCCCGCGCCAGATGTTGCCCCCGCCAACGACGATGGCTACTTCCACGCCAATTTCGGTTAGTTCCACTATCTGGCGGGCAATGGAGGTGATGGTGTTATGTTCGATTCCATAGCCATTGTCTCCGGCCAAGGCTTCCCCGCTTAGTTTCAATATGATGCGTTTGTATTTGGGTTCCTGCATAGTGAATACCTCCCCCATCATTTCTTCATATCAGCAACACTTGGGGTTAGCCTTTGATCTGTGACATTACCTCGGCAGCGAAATCGGTTTCATCTTTTTCGATGCCTTCACCCAGTTCAAAGCGGGCAAATCTCCTTACGGATATATTTTCACCAATTTTGGCTATTTTTTCGTGAATCAAATCCTGCACGTTTTTGTCAGGATCTTTGATAAAGGCTTGCTCCATCAGGCAGTTTTCTTTGTAATATTTCTCAATCCGGCCTTCTACCATTTTGTCAATAATTTTTTCCGGTTTGCCTTCTTCAAGCGCCTGGGCTCTCAGTACTTCACGTTCTCTTTGCAACATATCTTCCGGAACCTGTTCACGGGCTACGCATACCGGGTTGGAAGCGGCAATCTGCATGGCTATATCATAAGCCAGCTGTTTAAATTCATCGGTTTTGGCCACGAAATCTGTTTCGCAGTTTACTTCCACCAGGACTCCTATACGGCCCCCGCCATGGATATAGGATATGACAACTCCCTCGCTGGCAACGCGTCCTGCTTTTTTAGCGGCTTTGGCCAGTCCTTTGGTTCTTAGTTCATCAATTGCTTTTTCAATATCGCCTTCCATGGCAACCAATGCTTTTTTGCAATCCATCATACCTGCGCCGGTTCTTTCGCGCAATTCTTTTACCATTGCGGCTGTGATTTCCATTATTAAATTACCTCCTGTGCGTTTATTCATGGCAAGTATAAAAAAGGGGCGTGTTTGCTTTAAACCTCACCCCTGCTCCTGATCTTTATGCGGTAACCTGTTCTCCCTGACGACCTTCCAACACAGCATCAGCGATCTTGGCTGAGATTAATTTGACGGCTCTGATGGCATCATCGTTGCCGGGTATGACGTAATCAATTTCATCCGGATCACAATTGGTGTCAACAATGGCAACTACAGGAATGTTAAGCTTTCTGGCTTCGGCTACAGCGATCCTTTCTTTGCGGGGATCGACGATGAAAACGGCTCCGGGCAGTTTATCCATGTTTTTGATCCCGCCCAGGAATCTCTCCAGCCGTTCGGCTTCATTTCTCAAGTGGGCGACTTCTTTCTTGGTCAATACGTCAAAGGATCCGTCAGATTCCATTCTCTCTAGTTCTTTTAAGCGCATGACTCTTTTGCGGATGGTCTTGTAGTTGGTCAGCATGCCTCCGAGCCAGCGCTGGTTGACATAGTACATGCCACAGCGGGCGGCTTCATCCTTGATGGTTTCCTGGGCCTGCTTCTTGGTACCGACAAATAAAACTCCTTTGCCATCAGCAACCACTTCTTTGACGAAAGCATATGCTTCATCAAATTTCCTGACGGTCTGCTGCAGGTCAATGATGTAGATACCGTTTCTTTCCATGTAAATGTAGGTATTCATTTTGGGGTTCCATCTTCTGGTTTGATGTCCGAAATGAACCCCGGCTTCGAGTAACTGTTTCATTGTAATTACTGACATTTTCATACCTCCTGTTTGTTTTATTATCCTCCGTTGTTTCATTTCGGTGGGGGACTTTGAAGCACAACCCCATCCGATCCAGCAACGTGTGTAATCACCATTTGATAATATAGCATATCGACCTGGGCGTTGGCAAGATTTGCGATAATTTTTTGCCGGTATTCTGCGAGTATTCTGCGAGTGGAAGCTGAAAGGTTCATTATAGATCCAAAAAAGGTTTTCTCAAATAACCTTCTCGCCTTCTTTGATGGTACGAATTGACAGGTTCCCGGTGGCAGGATCAAAAATTATGGTGCGGCCGACATGTCCGCCAATATCTTTACTCAAAAGATTAATTTTATTTTTTTCCAGATTATTTTCAACTGCTAATGCATTGCGCTCCCCAATTTTAAAGAAATCGTTGCTGCCGGAAAAGTGAAACATTTGTGCTCCGCCGGCTATTTTGGCCACCAGATGGCCGGTATTGGCACCCATTAATTTCATTGCAGCAATGGCAGCAACGATGGCAGTATCAGCATATTTACCAGGATTGCCTGATTTTTTATCGTCCTGGCTGCAAGGCAGCATGATATGACTCATACAGGCTATTCTGCTCACAGGATCCAGCAAACATATGCCGATACAGGAACCCAAGCCAGCAGTTATAAGTTTGTCAGGAGGCCGGGCCAGTTTATAATCTGCCATACCTACCTGGATTATTTCTCCCATTAAACCATCACTCCAAGTGAAGTAAAAATATTATCCAGCGTAGCTGGTTCCGGCAGCAGAAAAATGTTGCCCACTACATCCAGAT
>Ga0209509_1002404_pt1 | contig 12607 bp, 9 predicted proteins | sample BioC13SIPDNA_FD_185743 | JGI IMG/M metagenome (GOLD analysis project Ga0209509, IMG submission 185743) | Anaerobic biogas reactor microbial communites from Washington, USA - Biogas_R1_A C13 SIP DNA (SPAdes) (version 2) | ecosystem: Engineered > Bioreactor > Anaerobic > Unclassified | place...
TGCCGAAGCCATTGATCAGGTACTCCAGAACCGGGGTGCCATCATCAGAGGGGAAGGGAAGCCAGATCTGGGTGAAGTCCATGTTGGGGGTGTTGTTCTTGGCTGCGGAGGTGCCCCAGCAGATGCTCATGGCCAAGGTCTTGTTGACAAACAGCTCGATTTCGCCGCCGGCGTTGATGTCGGGGCCAAACTCCAGCACCTGGTCGTCCACCAGCTTCTTCACCAGTTCCAGGGCTTTGCGGTTCTCGGGGCTGTCCACTTCGTACTTGGTCAGGTCGGCATTGGCCATGGAGCCGCCGTAGAGGTTGTTGATGAAGGCGCGGGTGCCCTGGTCGCCGCCCTGGTTCATGCAGTACACGGAGCTGGTCAGCTTGCCGGCGGCATGGAGGGCCTCAAGGGCTTTCACGTAGTTCTCGGTGGTCCAGGTGCGGTCGCCTTCCAGATTCACATACTGCAGGGCGTCGGCCTCTTCAAAGGCTTCCTTGTTGATGGCCATGAAGAAGGGGGAGGAGGAGAGGGGATACATCCAGTAGTTCTCCCCGTCGCCGCAGGCAGCGATGAGGCCTTCGTTGTTGATGTCGGCCTTGAGCTCGTCGGTGAACATGTCGTTCAGGGGAACCAGCACGCCGTTCATGCCGTATTCCACGATGCGGCCGGGGGCGTCAAACAGCACGTCCGGGGCCTTGTTGCCTTCGATGGCGGCAACCAGCTTCTCGGGGCCGGAGGTGAAGTCGATGGTCTCCAGTTTGACCTTGATGGTGGGATATTTGGCTTCAAAGGCATCGATCAGGGTCTGCTCGTAGGTGCCGGCGGGGTCGTTGGCATCCTTCTGGCCAAAGGTGGGGAATGCCCACCAGACGATTTCCGCGGTGGGGACTTCTTCTGCCACGGCAAATGCGCCGATGGACAGCAGCATGGCCACGGTCAGAACGAGGGACAAGAGTTTCTTCATGAGACTACCTCCTGATTATTGTGTAACCCCAAGTGGTTACTGTGATGTCTATAGCATAGCGAGATTGTAGGATGATGTCAACAGGAAAAATAGAGAAAACTGACGAAAATCAACCGTTTTTCCAATATGGTAAACCAATATGAACAGGTGGAACTCCGGGAGAAGAGGAGCGCGCTCCCCCTGGCAGCCGGCAGACGGTTGGAATGAGGGCATTTGTTGAGGAACTGCCCCGTATTTCAAGGGATTGCCCGGAAAACCATCGCTCTTTCAAATGTACGACAATTGGGCGCAGGGCAGCATGCAAAGACCCCCTGCATTCGCGAGGGGGCCAAGATATCGCGAAACCTTAATAACTATCTGTAATAGTCGATTGCCCCCAGGAAGAGGGGGTCCTCCCCGGTAGTGGGCAGGTTCTTGTACAGGCCTTCCAGCATGCGCTCGGAGTGGCCCATGCGGCCCATGATGCGGCCGTCCGGGGAAGTGATGGCCTCAATGGCGTACAGGGAGCCGGAGGGGTTGTGTGGCATCGCCATGGTGGGCCGGCCGTTCCGGTCCGCGTACTGGGCGGCGATCTGGCCGTTTTGGGCCAGGGCTTCATACTGGGCCTGGCTGCACAGGAAGCGGCCTTCGCCGTTGGAGATGGGCAGGGTATAGCAGCGGCCGGCTTCATAGCGGGAGAACCAGGGGGAGAGGGTGGCGGCCACCCGCACGCTGACCATCTGGGACTGGTGCCGGCCCATGGTGCCCAGGGTCAGGGTGGGGCTGTCTTTGGTGATGTCGGTGAAGCGGCCCCCGGGCAGCAGGCCGGTTTTTACCAGGGCCTGGAAGCCGTTGCAAATGCCCCCCACCAGCCCCTGCCGGCTGTGCACCAGCTCGTTCACCGCTTCCATCACCGGGGCAGCCCGCAGGAGGGCTGTGATGAACTTGCCGGAGCCGTCCGGCTCGTCCCCGCCGGAGAAGCCCCCGGGGATGAAGAGGATCTGGGCCTCCCGGATGGCTGCCGCCAGGGCCTGGATGCTGTCTGCCACCGCCTGGCCGGTGAGGTTGCGGATCACAAAGACCTCAGGCGCCGCCCCCGCTTTTTCAAAGGCCTGGGCGCTGTCCACCTCGCTGTTGGTGCCGGGGAAGGCGGGGATTAAGACCCTGGGTTTTACGATGCTGGGCCCCTTTGGCGCAGTTTTTGTGGACAGCAGCAGGGGCAGCTCAGTTTTCTCTTCTGTTGCGGGCTTTGTGGGATAGACACCTTCCAGGGTGCGCTCGGCCGCAGCCACAAGAGTGTCAATGGCTACTTCCTCATTCCGCCAGGCAATCACAGGCGCTGCCTGGGTGTGGCCCAGCAGGATGCCTTCGTCGGTTTCGCCTGCCATCTCCAGGATGAAGGAGCCGTAGCTGTCAGCAAACAGGTCCGCCTGTTCGATGGCGTCGCTGATGCGGATGCCGATGCCGTTGCCTGCCGCCATCTGGGTGAGGGCATGGGCGGCGCCGCCCCAGGCCGGGGTGCTGCAGGCAAGGGCCTTGCCTGTTTCCAGCAGCCGGGCCACCCTGCGGTACAGGGCCTTTAAGGATGCCTCGGTGGGCAGGCCGTCTTCGCCCAGCTCCGGCTTCAGCCAGACCACCGGGTGCCCGGCGCCCTTGAACTCCGGGGAAATGGCCCGGCGCCTGTCCGCCGCCGTCACCGCAAAGGAAATCAGGGTGGGGGGCACGTCCAGGTCCTCAAAGCTGCCGCTCATGGAGTCCTTGCCGCCAATGGCGGCGCAGCCCAGGCCCATCTGGGCCCGATAGGCCCCCAGCAGGGCGGCCAGGGGCAGGCCCCAGCGCTTCGGATCTTTCCCCAGGCGGGGGAAGTATTCCTGGTGGGTCAGGTAAATCATCTGATAGGGCGCGCCGGCGGCAATCAGCCGGGACACCGCCTCCACCACCGCCAGGTAGCCGCCGTGGTAGGGGCTCTGCTGGCTGATCAAGGGGTTGTAGCCAAAGCTCATGTAGGAGGCAGTCCGGGTGCCCCCGGGCACCGGCAGGCTGTGCACCATGGCAGCAGGCAGGGTGCGCTGGTATCGGCCCCCCGCGGGGAAGAGCACCGTGGCGGCGCCGATGGTGCTGTCAAAGCGCTCCATCATCCCCCGCTGGGAGCATCCATTCAAATCCGCCGCCTGATTTAAGAGGACATCAGAAAAACTGCCAGACTTGGGCTGCTGTTCATATTGGCCTTTATTGATATGGATGTCGGTCTCCTTCCTGGCGCCGTTTTCGTCCAGGAAGCTCCGGGCCAGGTCCACGATGGTCTGCCCCCGGTGCTGCATCACCAGGCGGGGGATTGCCGTCACCTCCGCCACCACGGTGGCCTCCAGGTTCTCTTCATCGGCCAGTTCCAGAAAGCGCATGGCATCCCGGGCTGCCACCACCACCGCCATCCGCTCCTGGGATTCACTGATGGCCAGCTCCGTGCCGGAAAGGCCTTCATACTTCACCGGCACGGCATCCAGGTTGATGGCGAGGCCGTCGGACAGTTCACCGATGGCCACAGAGACGCCGCCGGCGCCAAAGTCGTTGCAGCGCTTGATGAGCCGGGTGGCCTCGGGGTTCAAGAACAGCCGCTGCAGCTTGCGCTCCTCCGGGGCGTTGCCTTTTTGCACCTGGGCAGCCGCCTCGGTGACGGATGCCGCGGTGTGAGCCACGGAGGAGCCGGAGGCGCCGCCGATGCCGTCTCGGCCGGTGCGCCCCCCCACCAGGATCACCACATCCGAGGGTGCAGGCCGCTCCCGGCGCACATGGTCTGCCTTGGCCGCCCCCAGCACCGCCCCGCACTCCATGCGCTTGGCGGCAAAGCCCGGGTGGTAGATCTCCCGGACGCAGCCGGTGGCCACGCCGATCTGGTTGCCGTAGCTGGAAAAGCCGGCGGCGGCCTGCTGGCAGATCTTCACCTGGGGCAGCTTCCCCGGCAGGGTGTCTGCCAGGCTGGCAGTGGGGTCCGCCGCGCCGGTCACCCGCATCCCGGCATAGACATAGGCCCGGGCAGAGAGGGGGTCCCGGATGGCGCCGCCGATGCAGGTGGCGGCTCCGCCGAAGGGCTCGATCTCCGTGGGGTGGTTGTGGGTTTCGTTTTTGAACAGCAGCAGCCATTCCTCAGGGCCGTTTTTGGTGTCCGCCGTGATGCGGATGGTGCAGGCGTTCACTTCCTCGCTCTCGTCCAATTCCGGAAGCTTGCCCTGCTGGTGCAGGGCCCGGCCGGCGATGGTGGCCACGTCCATCAGGGTGACGGGCTTTGTGGCGCCCATCTCCTCCCGGGTTTTCAAATAGTCCTTGAGGCTTTTTTCCACCGCCGGGTCCTCACAGGTGATGTGCCGGATCGCGGTCAAAAAGGTGGTGTGGCGGCAGTGGTCGGACCAGTAGGTGTCCAGCACCATCAGCTCCGTCTCCGTGGGGTCCCGCCCTTCCTTATTGAAATAATCCATGCACACCTGCAGGTCCGCCTGGTCCATGGACAGAGCATGCGCCTCTAAAAAGGCCGCCATCTCGCTGTCCTTCATGCCCCGGAAGCCATGGAGCACCGGGGGTGCAGGCGGGGTGTGGCTGGGGGTGACCAGGCTGTCCGGCATGTCCAGGCCAGCCTCCCGGGTTTCCACCGGGTTGATGAGGTGGCGCTTGACGGCTGCGATTTCTCCCGCTGTGAGGCTGCCTGTCAGGGCGTAGACCTTGGCCGCATGCACCAGGGGCCTGTCCTTTAAGGTCTGCATCTGCAGGCACTGCATGGCGGAGTCCGCCCGCTGGTCAAACTGGCCGGGCAGGGGCTCGATGGCAAAGACGTTGTCCTCGGCCTGTACCTGCAGTTCCCGGCTCACCACGTCCACCGGCGGCTCGGAGAAGACCGTGGGCACAGCCTGTTCAAACTGCTCCTCTGTCAGGCCTTCCACATCATAGCGGTTGATAATCCGCAGGCCGAGAAGGCCCGTTAGCCCCAGGCTGTCCTGCAATTCCGCCAGCAACCCCCGGGCCTCGTGGGCCAGTTCCGGCCGTTTTTCCACATACAGTCTTCTGATCATTGATGAAGCACCTCCAGCGCTTTTTGTCCGATGTCGGTCCGGTAGGTTTTGCCGGTGAAGGCCACCTGCTCCGCCGCTGCATAGGCCGCCTTGATGGCCTCCTGCAGGCTGGGTTTCACGGCGGTCAGCCCCAGCACCCGGCCGCCGGCGGTGACCAGTTGGCCGTCCTGCTCCGCCACCCCGGCGCAGTCCACCTGGACCTCCACCTGCCCCAGGGTGATGGTGTGGCCGGTGGTGATGGCCTCCGGGTAGCCCTGGCTGGTCAACACCAGGCAGCAGGCGGCCCCGTCCATGATGCGGATCTCTTCCTTGTCCAGGCTGCCCTGGCTGCAGGCCATGAAATGGCCCAGCAGGTCGCTCTTGATCAGGGGCAGCACGGCCTGGGTTTCCGGGTCCCCCAGCCGGGCGTTGTACTCCAGCACCCGGGGGCCGTCCGGGGTCAGCATCAGGCCCACAAAGAGGCAGCCGGAGAAGGGGCAGCCCGCCTCCCCCATGGCCGCCATGGTGGGCAGCAGGATGCGCTGTTCAATCTCCTGGGCCAGCTCCCTGGTGTAATAGGGGGAAGGGGCGATGGCCCCCATGCCGCCGGTGTTCAGGCCCAGGTCCCCGTCCTTCGCCCGCTTGTGGTCCATGGCGCTCACCAGGGGGCGGATGGTCTGCCCGTCCGCCAGGCACAGCAGGGACAGTTCGGGCCCGGTCAGCATCTCCTCGATAATCACACGGCTGCCGCTGTCCCCGAAGGCCTGGCCACGTAGCATGGCCGCCAGGGCGTCCTCCGCTTCTTTCAGGCTTTCCGCGATGATGACCCCCTTGCCCTTGGCCAGGCCGTCCGCCTTGATCACCAGGGGAACATCCTGGGTTCTCACATAGGCCAGGGCGGCGTCCAGCTCGTCAAAGACCGCGAAGCGGGCGGTGGGGATGCCGTATTTCCGCATCAGCTCCTTGGAAAAGGCCTTGCTGGACTCAATCCGGGCGGCCGCTTTTGTGGGGCCGAAACAGGGGATGCCCGCCGCGGTCAGGGCGTCCACCAGGCCGGCATCCAGGGGGTCCTCCGGGGTCACCATACAAAAATCGATGCGGTGGGTCTGGGCTGTCCGGACTGTCTGGTCGATGTCCAGGGGGTTGCCCGGAAGCCGGATGGCTTCCTTCATGCCCGGGTTGCCGGGCAGGGCATAGACCCGGTCTGCGCGGGGGCTTTTTTTGAGGGCTTTGACGACGGCATGCTCCCTGCCGCCGGAACCGATGACTAAAATGTTCACATCCTGCTCCTTAATGGTGGAAAAGCCGCAGGCCGGTCATGGCCATCACCAGGCCGTGCTCATCACAGCAATCAATCACATCCTGATCCCGCAGGGAGCCCCCCGGCTGGGCCACGAAGGAAACGCCGCTTTTGACCGCCCGCAAAATGCTGTCCGGGAAGGGGAAGAAAGCGTCGCTGCCCAGGGCCACCCCCTGCAGGCTGTCCAAGAAGGACCGCTGTTCCAGCGCGGTGAAAGGCTGCGGTTCCCGGGAAAACAGGCTGGGCCAGCTCCCCGAAAAGGCCGGATCGTCCCCGGCCAGCAGATAGGCCTCGATGGCGTTGTCCCGGGCTGCCCGGCCCACTTCCGGCAAAAAGGGCAGGCCCAGCACCTTGTCATGCTGGCGCAGCTGCCACAGGTCCGCCTTGCCGGCGGCCAGGCGCACGCAGTGCACCCTTGACTGCTGCCCGGCGCCGATGCCGATGGCCTGGCCATCAACCGCCAGGCAGACGGAGTTGCTCTGGGTGTATTTCAGGGTGATGAGGGCCACCAGCAGGTCCTGTCTGGCTTCCGGGGAGAGGTCGGTTTTTTGTGTGACGATGTTGTTCAGCAGCCCCTCATCAATCACAGCGTCGTTGAAGCGCTGCTCAAAGGTGATGCCGTAGATGTCCCGGGTTTCAACGGGCAGGGGCTCATAATCCGGGTCCATTTTGATGATGCTGTAATTTCCCTTGCGCTTGGCGCGCAGCAGGGCCAGGGCCTCATCCGTGAAGCCCGGGGCAATGATGCCGTCGGACACCTCCCGGGCGATGACCTGGGCGCAGGTCAGGTCGCAGGGCGCGCTCAAGGCGATGAAGTCCCCAAAGGAGGACAGGCGGTCCGCCCCCCGGGCCCGGGCATAGGCGCAGGCGACGGGGCTGTCATTGAGGCCTTCGATGTCTGCCACGAAGCAGGCCTGCTGCAAACGGGGGGACAGGGGCAGGCCGATGGCGGCCCCCGCCGGGCTCACGTGCTTGAAGGAAGCCGCTGCCGGCAGGCCGGTGGCAGCCTGCAGGCTTTTCACCAGCTGCCAGCCGTTTAAGGCGTCCATGAAGTTGATGTAGCCCGGTTTGCCGTTTAACACCTCAAAGGGCAGGGGCAGCCGGTCTTTCATATAGAGGCTGGCGGGAACCTGGTTGGGGTTGCAGCCGTACTTCAGAGGGAATTCAACCATGACGCGCTCCTTCCTTCACCGGATGGCGGTTGTATATGAAAAACTGGGATTGATTGGTCTTCATGTCCAGCCGGCGCACAAACAGGGCCACCCGGTTGCTTTCATCCAGGCTGTCCCAGACCTCCCGGGAAAAGGCGGCCACATCCACGGGGATTGCCACCTGCCGGGGCTCCCCGGTGAAGGGCGGCAGGGGGTTGCCGTCGGTATCATAGGTGTGGATGAAGCGGCCCTGACCAGCCAGCAGAGGATAATGGAAATACAGGCGGTCGCAGGCGCTGCCGGCTGCATCCGCCGCGCGCAGGATGGACAGGCTGATGCCGTTCTTGGTGAGCAGGCCGCTGATCCGGGGGGTGTAGTTGGGGGCGTCCGGCTCAAAGCAGCGTTCGTTGAGGGCATCTTCAAACCGGCGCCCTGCCCGCAGGGCGGCCACGATGCTGTCCGTCTGGTCCCCGTTGGTGAGGATATAGCGGGCATCCACCGTGGCAGTGGGGCGGTAGAGGATCAGGCTGGGGTCCGTCACCGCTGCATCATCAAACAGACGGATCCTCAACTCCTCCCCGTCCAATTCAAACACCCGGTTGCGGGAGTTGTCGCTCCTGCCCATGATGAAATACAGCATCACGGCGGCATCGCCCCCTGGGGTCAGTCCCATCATGATGCCCCGGCCGGGGTAGGGGTTCTTCTTAAGAAGGTCCGGCAGTTGTAAACGCGCTTCCTTCACTTGTCTTGCTCCTTCCTTACAATCTCCTGGCTCAGGGCCTTCACCGCCCGGGGCAGCAGCAGCCACTCTGCCTCCTCCATCACCCGGCGCTGCAGGCTCTTGGGGGTGTCCCCGGGCTGCACCGCCACTGCCTGCTGCAGCAGGATGGGGCCGCCGTCGGGCTCCTCGTTCACCAGGTGCACCGTGGCCCCGGTCAGCTTCACCCCGCGCGCGAGGGCCATTTCATGCACCTTCAGGCCATAGCAGCCCTTGCCCCCGAAGGCGGGCAGCAGGGAGGGGTGGACGTTCACGATGCGACTTTTATAGGTGTTCACAAACTGCGGGCCCAGGATGCTGAGAAAGCCGGCCAGCACCACCAGCCGGATGCCCCGGGCGTGCACAAGATCAAGCAGTTGCACCTCCCAGGCTTCCCCGCCCAGCCCCTTCCGGGGCAGGCAGAGGGCTTCCACCCCCGCCTCCCGGGCCCGGGTCAAGGCATAGGCCCCTTCCCGGTCGCTCACCACCAGGGCGATGCGGCCGGGGGCCAGCTTGCCGTCTCTTTCTGCGTCCAGCAGGGCCTGCAGGTTGGTGCCGCCCCCGGATACCAGTACGGCAACCTGCACAGTGTTCTGGTTTAGCAAAAGACCACGCCGCCTTCTCCTTTGGTAACGCTGCCCAGGATAAAGGGCGCTTCCCCGGCTTCCTGCAGCAGTTTCAGGGCTTTGTCTGCATCCTGCTTATGCAGGCACAGCACCATGCCCACCCCCATGTTGAAGGTGGAGAACATCTCTTTTTCACCGATGTTGCCCTTTTCAGCCATCAGGTCGAAGATGGGGGGAATCACCAGGCTGCCCCTGTCCACCCGGGCCTCCAGCCCCTCCGGCAGGAAGCGGGGCAGGTTCTCATAAAAGCCGCCGCCGGTGATGTGGGCGATGCCGTGAACCCGGGCCTCACCCAGCACCTTCAGGACAGGCTTTACGTAGATGCAGGTGGGGGCCAGCAGGACCTCCCCCAGGCTTTGCCCGTTCAAGGCGGCCAGGGGTGCGTGCAAATCGGCCTGCTCCACATCAAACAGCTTCCGGGCCAGGGAGAAGCCGTTGGAGTGCAGGCCGGAAGAGGGCAGCGCAATCAGCACGTCGCCTGGTTGCACCATCTCTTTTTGAATCATTTTGCCCCTGTCCACCAGGCCCACGGCGAAGCCGGCGATGTCGTACTCATCCACCGGGTAAAAGCCCGGCATCTCGGCGGTTTCCCCGCCGATTAAGGCGCAGCCTGCCTGAAGGCAGCCCTCGGCCACCCCGGCCACAATCTGGGCCACTTTTTCCGGCACATTCTTCCCCAGGGCCAGGTAATCCAGGAAGAACAGGGGCCTGGCGCCGCAACAGATGATGTCGTTGACGCACATGGCCACGCAGTCAATGCCGATGGTGTCGTGGCGGTCCATCAAAAAAGCCAGCTTCAGTTTGGTGCCCACGCCGTCGGTGCCGCTTACCAGCACCGGCTCCCGGATGCCGGTGAGGTCCGGGGCGAACAGGCCGCCAAAGCCGCCGATGTCGCTCATCACCCCGGGAATCCGGGTGCGGGCCACGCTGTCCTTCATCAGCTGCACCGCCTTGTAGCCGGCGTTGATGTCCACCCCGGCTTCCTGATAATGTCTGCTGTCGCTTTTCATGGTGTTTCTCCTACCCGTATCAGTCGTTTGGCGTAGCGGTCCCGCAGGCCGTTGTCCGGTATCTCGGAGGGGTATTTGCCGGTGAAGCAGGCGCTGCAGAGGTCCTCCGGCGGGATGGGGACGGCGATGGCCTTCACCGCGGTGTGGCTCAGGTAGCCCAGGCTGTCCGCGCCGATGATGTCCTTGATCTCCGGGATGCTGTAGCGGCAGGCGATCAGGTGCTCGGAGGACTTGATGTCCGTGCCGTAATAGCAGGGGTAGAGGAAGGGGGGCGAGGTGATGCGCATGTGCACCTCCCTGGCACCGGCCTCCCGCAGCAGCCGCACGATGTTGCGGCTGGTGGTGCCCCTGACGATGGAGTCGTCCACCAGCACCACCCGCTTGCCGCTGACCACGGCGGAGACCGGGTTCAGTTTGATTTTCACCGCCGTGCCCCGGTCCTTGCCGGCGGGGGAGATGAAGGTGCGGGCGATGTAGCGGTTTTTGATGAAACCGGGGCCGTAGGGAATGCCGGAGGCCCTTGCATAGCCCACCGCGCCGTCGATGCCGCTGTCCGGCACCCCCACCACGATGTCCGCCTGCACCGGGTGCTCCCGGGACAGGATTTCCCCGGCCCGTGCCCGGGCTTCGTGGACGCTGACGCCGTCCAGCACCGAGTCCGGCCGGGCGAAATAGATGTATTCAAACACGCACATGCTGCGGGGCTTGCTGCCGCAATGGGTCCGGATGCTGCGGGCGCCCTCCTGGTTGAACACCACGATTTCCCCGGGCTGCACATCCCGGACAAACTCGGCGCCCAGGACGCTTAAGGCGCAGGACTCCGACGCCACCACAAAGCCGCCTTCCGGCAGCTTGCCAAAGCACAGGGGGCGGAAGGCCCGGGGCCCCCGGGCGGCAATGAGCTTCTTGGGGGTCATCATCACCAGGGTGTAGCTGCCGTCCAGGCTGTCCATGGCCTTTTCCAGGGCTTCCTCGGTGGAGCCGGCGGTGAGGCGCTCCCTGGTGATGGCGCAAGAAATCACCTCGGCGTCCCCGGTGGAGTGGAAGACCATGCCCTGGTTCTCAAAAGCCTCCCTGAGCTTTGAATAATTGGTGAGTTCGCCGTTGTTGGCCAGGGCCAACCGGCCTTTGCGGTGGTTGATCACCAGGGGCTGCATGTTGATGCGTCCCCTGTTGTCGTCGCTGCCGTAGCGCACATGGCCCACGGCGATCTGGCCTTCTCCCAGTTCCTTTAAGATGCTGTCCGTCATCACCTCGCTCACCAGCCCGGCATCCAGGTGGAAACGGAAGAGGCCGTCCTCGTTCACGGCGATGCCGCAGCTTTCCTGGCCCCGGTGCTGCAGGGCGCACAGGCCCAGGTAGCAGTCCATGGCCAGGTTGGCCCTTTGGTTGCGGTAGATGCCCAGCACCCCGCATTCCTCCCGCATGTTAGCCATGCAGCACCCGCCTGGTCAGGTCCAGGGCCTCGATGGGCCGGCCATCCTCCCACACCCGCATGTTGCCGGCGGAGATTTCATCCATCAGCAACAGCTGGCCCTGGGCCATGCCAAACTCGTATTTGATGTCGATGAGCTCCAGCCCCAGGCGGTCCAGCTCTTTAGCCACCAGGCCGGTGATCCGGCGGGTGAGGTCCACCAGCTCATCGTATTGCTGTTCCGTCAGGATCTGCAGGGCAGCCAGGCCTTCCCGGGTGATGAGGGGGTCCCCCCGCCCGTCGTCCTTCAGGGTCATCTCCACATAGTCATGAAGGGGCGCGCCGGACTGAATGTAGGCGCCGTAGCGCCGGATGAAGCTGCCCACAGCCCTGCGCCGGCAGATCACCTCCAGGCCCTGGCCGAAAGGCTGGGCGCTGCGGGCCACCATGCTGCCCTTTTCCAGGTCTGCCGACACAAAATGGGTGGCGATCCCTGCCGCTTCCAGCAGCTGGAAAAAGTGAACGGACATGCGCAGGTTCTCCTGCCCGATGCCCGCAATCTGAAGGCCCACCGTGTTGGCGCCGGGGTCAAAGCGCCCCTCGGTGCCCGTCACATCGTCCTTGAACAACAGCAGCACCTGGCTGTCATCCAGGGCGTAGACATCCTTGGTCTTGCCCTTGTACAGCAATTTCTTCTCCATCATCCCTGCACCTCTTTCTGATTCAGCGCTGAAGCGACCTCCCGGTTCTTGTCCCGGATCCCGGATGCCATCCGCTCCCGGGCGGAGGCCAGCTGCATGGCCAGGCTGGCATCCTCAATGGCCAGCATCTGGACGCACAGCAGCGCGGCATTGCGTCCGGCGCCAATGGCCACCGTGGCCACCGGGATGCCCGGGGGCATCTGGGCGGTGGACAGCAGGGCGTCCAGGCCCTGCAGGCTGCCGGAGGCTGCCGGCACCCCCACCACCGGCAGGGTGGTCAGGGCTGCTGCGGCCCCGGCCAAATGGGCGGCCAGGCCGGCGATGCAGATCAGGGCGCCAAAGCCTGCCTCCCGAGCGCCTGCAGCGAATGTGCGCAGGTCCTCCGGCGTCCGGTGGGCGGAGCACACCATCACCTCATAGGGCACAGCAAATTCAGACAGCGCCTTCACCGCTTCCTCCGCAACGGGGAGATCGCTGGCGCTGCCCATGATAATCGCGATTTTTTTCACTTGGTTTCCTCCTGCTGTCTGTCAGACAAAGACTGGGTCCCGTGAAACAAAAACGCCGCAGACCCTGGTTGTCATCCCGGTCAAGAAATTCCCGCGGCAAGGATATCATAGGCGGTTTTCAGCCCCTTTGTCAAGAAAAATACGAACATTAAATTGTAAAATATAATT
>Ga0209509_1002417_pt1 | contig 12549 bp, 6 predicted proteins | sample BioC13SIPDNA_FD_185743 | JGI IMG/M metagenome (GOLD analysis project Ga0209509, IMG submission 185743) | Anaerobic biogas reactor microbial communites from Washington, USA - Biogas_R1_A C13 SIP DNA (SPAdes) (version 2) | ecosystem: Engineered > Bioreactor > Anaerobic > Unclassified | place...
CGGACGGCGTGTCCTCCGGCGAACCGATAGCCGGCCCGTTGTGCAGCTTGACGAGCGTCGCCGCGACACGCCGCAGCATCTCCGGCTTGACCATCTCAGCGCGCGGGATGGGCGCTCCCTCGATGTACTCGAGGACGATGGCGCCCTCGTCCGTGAGGTCAGCCACGACCTCCGGACCGATCCCGAGTGAGGCGGCGATGCTCGTCCGGTGCGCCTCACCGCCATGGTCTATCGGCAGGAGCTCGCTGCCCTCCGAGAAGACACGGACGACGTAACACGCCCCGTCTCCCACGGTGACCTTGAAGTTGGCGTTGACCAGTCCACCGGGCAGGAACTCGACCGCTTCGTCACCGACGGACCACAGCCGTCTGGCGATGCTCCTCGCCTTGTCCTCTCCGTACACGCGCCCCCCTTCCCTGTCGGTCGAGGTGAGACCGCGCTCTCGAGCGACGAGATCTCTCTGCAGAGCATTGGCCCACCGAGCGCGGAGCCGTCGGTGCGCAGGTCGCGACGGCGTCGCGGAACACATCGTAAGCGCCCCTCTCGCTACTCAGCTTTGGCCGGCGACTCCGTGAGGCCACGGTCTGCGACGATCAGCCGGTGCGGCTTTATGGTGAGAGCGACCAACAGGGCGATGACCCCCGTCACGCCGGCGATGATCATGGCTCCGGTGATGGTAGAGCCCGCCGGGAGAAGGTATCCCTCCCCCACGTCGATCACGTTCATCGTCAGGACGTAGCCGTAGATCGCGCCGGCGATCGCCACCATCAGGTTCTGGCAGGTCAGGATGATCCCGTCCACGATCACCCCCATCTCAGGCGAGACGGACTCGGTCGCGATCTGGAGGGCGACGCCGCCCCAGCCGAAAGCCATCCCCGACACGGCACTGCAGAGCACGATCATCCAGAGCTGTGAGTGCCACGCCGCGAGGGGAAACGCCGCCAACACGCAGAGGCCCGCCAGCGCCAGGACCCATTTGCTGCCGATATGACGGCTCAGCGCGGGGTAGAAGGGCGCCGTGATCGCTCCCGTCAGGGATGCACTGCTCAGGACCGCAGCCGTCACGTAGAAGCTTCTTCCGAATCCATAGCCCCCGAGCTCGGGGGGAGTCTCGATGAGGTAGGACATGATGACGGAGAACCCGCTCGTGCCGAAGACGAGCGCGATCCCGTAGATGATCGTGGCCTGCCAGACGCCGGGCAGGGCCACGACACGCAGGTTGAGGAGGGGGTCCTTGGTCCGGAGCTCCCAGACGACCCAGGAGAAGAAGACGGCGATCCCGGGAAGCAGGAGGCTGAGCGTGCGGCCACTGGACCAACCCCAGGAGTTGGCCTGGCTCACGGGCAGCAAGAGGAGGATCCCCCACACGAGCACGCCGAGCGCCCCCACCACGTCGACGCGCACTCCGGTCGCCCTGGGGGTCTCCTTCACGAACAGGATGCCCAGCAGCAAGGTGACCGCGGCGAGCCCCACCATCGTCCAGTAGATGAAGTGCCAGTGGAAGTACCTGGTGATGATTGTGCTGTACCAGTATGCGACTATCGTCCCGGCGGGGATGATGAACACCACCATGGAGATGGCGCGCTGCATCTTCCGACCGCTGTAGTGGTGTGCGATGATCCCCAATCCCAAGCCCATGGCAAGGGCGCCCGCGCCCAGAGCGAAGAGGCCGATACACAGGACCAGGACGCTCTGGGCCAAGGCTGCGATCATGCAGCCGACGAGCATCGCCGCGACCGCGAACAGGAAGACCCGACGGTTGCCCCAGAGTCTTCCGAAACCCGGCAGCATACCGCCGATGCTGACAGCACCGAGCGCGGGCGCAGTGTAGGTCCAGAGGATCGTACCGCCGGACACCTGGAAGTGTTCCGCCAACGTGGCGTACAGGGGAAAGAGCCCCGTCCAGGCCACGAGATAGATGACGTTGCTCGCGAGCAGAGCGATGAGCTGAGGCCAGCCTCCATCCTTCTCTGCAGGTGCACTCCCCGTGATAGCCGACCCGTTCACCACGTATCCCCCTTTGAGTCTCTGTCCCGTTCCGCTCGTGTCCGGTGAAGTCCCGATGCGAGAGTCAGCGCGCAGACGAAGCTGATGGAGCACGACAGTCTGCAGAGCATACCCTCACTCCCAAACACCCACGGACGACGAAAGTACCAGGATTTGCGCGTCGCCACGACGTTACAATCATGATATGACTGTGTCAAGGCCGGTCTCACGCACTCTTTGAGTATTCGCGTCCTTTCGAGACAATGGCCTTGTCCAGCCACAGGCGACCGGACCGGAGAGGCTGATGAACCCGGATGAAAGACGCGCCCGAATACTCGATCTCCTGGCGCTGAAGCGCGGCAGCGTCTCGATGGCTCAGATCGTGACCGTCGCAGGGGCGAGTGAAGCCACCGTGCGACGGGACTTGACGAGGCTGGCCCGGGACGGGCACATCGAGCGCACCAGGGGCGGAGCGCGGATCCGCTCGGGTCGTGGGCTGCTGGTCGTGGCCGCACACCAGCGGCGCGCCCGCGAGCACGCCGGGGAGATGAGAGAGATCGCCGCCGCGGCCGTCGACCTGCTGTCTGATGGAGATGCCATCTTCCTCGGCTACGGCTACACGATGTTCGCCTTGGCCGAGGAGATCGCACGACGCAAACGCCGCATCCTCGTCGCCACACCGGCGGTGATGACCGCCGAGATGCTCGCCGACGAGGAGTCCTGTGAGGTGATCCTGATCGGCGGACTGCTCGTTCGATCGCACTTCGGCGCGATCGGTCCGCATGCGCTCGCGGCCATCTCCGCACTTCGCACACAGGTCGCCTTCCTCAGCTGCGATGCACTGAACGCCACAGGCGCCTGGTCCCGGAGCGCTCACGACGTCGAAGTCTGCCAAGCCATGGCGCGTCAGACCGATCGCATCGTGGTCGCCTCCGATCACAGCAAGGTGCACGCCTTCGCCCCGTATCGCCTCTTCGGATGGGCCGAGGTCGACGACCTCGTGGTGGACTCGCTCCCCGACGAGTGTCTCCAGGCGACGACTGCTCTGGGAACACGCGTTCACATCACATCACGCTCGGGAGAGACGCCCGCTGATGAATCGGCAGGCCCAGCGGAGCTCTCTCCTCAGCCTGCGTCCTGAGTCGATCACGCAGTCACTCACGTCACCCGCTTCAGTGGGCGGTGGCGGCGAGGTAGGTGACGCGCGTCTCGGCTACCACGACTACACCTGCGTCGACAACGTCTTCGAGATGGTCCCGCCCGGCGCCTCGGCGGCGGAGCTCGCCGGACTCGCGGGGGTCAGCGTCCCGGAGGACCCGGCCGGCGGCGGCTCAGGGGAGGGCTGAGCAGCGGCGGCGAGGCGAGTGGCCGCGAGGCGACCTGAGCGGCGGCCTACTCGGCCGCGAAGTAGTCGAGGTCGTCCGGCCGCAGCTCACCGGTCGTCGCCAGGCGGAGCAAGCGGTCGATGCCCTCGACGTCGACGCGGTCGGGATCGAAGGGGCCGCCGAGCCACTCCAGCAGCTCGGCGTGTTCCGGATCTTGCGGATCCTGCAGGGCCTCGCGCAGGTCGAGATAGCCGGGCACGCCGCCGCAGTCCTCCGGGGGGCAGGCCCCGACCGCCTCCAGGCAGCGCGGATAGAACACGTCGGGCTCGGGAGGGCCGACGTGCTCGACCTCCACGAGGTGCTCCCAGTCGTCGCCGAAGTCGTAGCGGTACACGAACGCTCGCGCCCCCCGCGCGAGCACGTCGCCAAGGGTCACCCGCGACTCGTCCTCGTGGGGCCACTCGCTCTCCCAGTCGGGGTCCGGCGCGGCGATGCGACGTCGCCCGACCTCGAACGCGTGGAGGTGGTAGTCCAGCCAGCCCATGGCGATGTTGAGGTAACGATGCAGGCTCTCGAAGGTCGAGTCCGCCGGCACCTCCAGGCGGCGCCACACGGCGGGCTCGACGCCCTGGAGAGTGATGCGCAGCCGCACGACCGAGGGTGCGACGTCGCCTGACCGGTGGGTCCGTGTGCGAGCCGCCCCGCCCCGGACCGCGGACCCTGCGCCGCCGGCCGGCGGCGCGTCCCCGCGTGCGTCGGTCACCAGGTGGAGGTGACGGTCCTGCCGGCCGGCGACGGGGGCTGCGTCGTCGCCGGCTTCTCCGAGCTCGAACGAGATCGCCTCGTCGAAGAGCGGGGCGACCTGCCACGGGGCGCGCTCGCGGGCCAGGAACGGACCGGTCTCCTCCCCACCCTGCAGCAGGCCGAAGCCGCGCAGGGGCCTGAGGAGGACGTAGCTGACGATGCCCTCGAGCTCGCGGGGGTAGAGCTGGCCCGGGCCGAAGCGCGGGTCCCACAGGACGAGGTTCCGCGGCATGAGCGCGGCGATGCGGGCGCCGCTCACCGGATGCTCCGCGAGACGCCGGATGGTCCACAGCGCCAGCACGATGTGCCGCTGCAGAAGCGGGTCCTCGCGACCGCCGTAGACGTAGAAGATGTTGAACTTGCCGAAGTACGTGCGCAGGAGCAGCTCGTACAGCTCTGCGGCGCGCTCCGGCGCCAGCAGCAGGCCGCCGCGCCGGGTGATGGAGAATCGGCCGTTGCGCTTCTTGATGAGGCCGGCCAGCCCCAGGACCACGCGCAGGACGTGCAGCTCGGGCACGTCGTCCTCGTGCGGACGCCGCGACACGTAGCGGAGCATCTCACGCCGCTCGGAGTCGAACTGCAGCTCGTCGAGCATGCGCGCCACGAACCGGAGCTCGAGGTTGCCGAGCTCCTTGGTGGCGCGCACCGGCGCCTCCGCCAGCGCCGCGAGCAGCGTGCGGGCGTTGACGAGCATCGGCGCGCCGGCGAGCTGGTCCAGGGTGAGCGCCGGAGACACCCGCAGCACGCCGGCGGCGTCGCGTACGTCGGCGCCCGCCAGGCGCACACGCTGACCGCCCGTGAGGGCGATGATGGGGTCGAGACGCATCACTAGGACGAAAGTATCACACGGAACGGCGAGCGTGCGCGGCATCATCGTGTCCCTGAAGGACACACTGCATGCTCCCCAGTCTGTGGCCATTGCAGCCTGAGGTCGCAATCGGTCGGCCCGATGCTCGCACCCCAGCTTCTTGGGGCTGCGCGCGCCGGAAAGGCCTTCGGGTCGGATCTCGATCGGGCGCGGCGGAGGGATGACGTTCATGCGCAGCGAGGACGGCGGCGGTCAGAGGAACCTGCGGGACTCCTCGGGGGTGAGTCCCGCAGCACGCACGATGCCCCCGAGAGTGAAGGCGTGCGCCGGATCATGGCGCGGAATCGTCAGGATGCGCGTGCCGTCCGTCGAGGTAGACGGCCCGCGCCGCCTGGTCAGGCGTCAGGATCTTCGGCACGCTCCTCCTTCCCCGACTGAGCCGAACGGTCGACGCCCTGCATCGACACCGGGACTCGTTTGCCGACTGAGACAGCGCCCCGCCCGCGGGCCGAATGGACAACCGGTTTGGCGTCCGCCCGGAGCCGCGCTCACAAGGCCTCGCGGAAGACGTCGCTGCCGAGCACCGCCAGGAACTCGGCGACCACGCCGACGTCCGCCTCCTCGTCCGCGGCAAGCACGATGGCGTCGTACTCGGGATTCACCGGCTGGAGCGTCACTCTGACGTGCCGCCAGCCGCTCTCGGTCTCCGTCTTCTCACTCGCGTACCGTTTGACGGTGTACCGCTCGCCCGTCTCAGGGTCCACACTGTCGCGCAGCTCAACGAGCACGATCTTCCCCTGGCGCGAGCCGACGACCGGCGCGGCGAACAGGCAGTACGATCCGTCGGGGATCGCCGGCTCCATGGATCGACCGACGACCTGCGCCACGAACATCCCCTCGCGAAGCGCCTGGCCGTCCACCTCCACCCACTCCCAATCGTCCCCCGGGGCGTGCTGCGGGTCGCCGAAGGCACCGGCAGCCGCGCGCAGCGGCACGAACGGTACGCACGTCCGCAACCGCTCGCCGGCTCCGGGCGTGACCACGCGCAGCACCGTGGCAGCGGCGCGGCCCGCCGCATCGCGAGCCTTCTCGTACCACGACTGGTCCGCGCGAACCCTCTCTCGGAGCTCAGGTTCCGCAAGGTACCCGGCGAGCTTGCGGAAGTGCCGCACCATGGCTCCTTGGTCACCAAGGTCACTCGCGGCGATTTCGATCACGTCGTAGCCGTGGGCGCGCAGCCAGTCGCGGATCTGCCGGTCCACGGCCGCGGTCGCCGGGTTGCCATGCAGATGATCGCTCAGGCCGTCGAGATAGATGCAGATGCCCTCGTCCTCGTCATGGTGAGCCGCGCGGTAGATCACGTCCGGCGTCGTCGTGCCAATCGAGGGGTCGAGCCTGAGCTGCTCGCCGCGGACGCCGTCGGCAAAGCCCGCGGCGAGCAGCAGCTCGCGCAGTCGTGTCTCCGCCTGGTTGACCGGGAGCGCGCCGGTCGATGCGTCGGCTTGCGCCGGTTGCCGCGGCGGGATGTCGTGCGCCGGCCGAAGCACGTCCCCCCAGTCAGCGAAGCTCTCGGCGGCGACCGTGCGGTGGAGGTACTTGTGATAGAAGCCGTTGCGGAACGTCTGCAGGCAGTCGATGCACGCGGCCATGCAGGCTGCTGGACACTCTTCGACAATTGCGCGAGCGGCCGCCAGCACCTCGGCGAAGCGCCCGATGATCTGGTCGAAGAGCCCCGAGCCTCCCGGCATGGGATCCCAGAGGAAGCCGTCGACGTCGTCGCGGTCCACGTGACCGATCACCAGCACCTGCAGGTCGTCAAGGTGCATGTCGAGGACCTGCGCCGCGCCCATACGTAGTGACTCAAGCGCGCTGTAGGCCACGGCGTGATCAGCGCAGCCCCGCAGGACCAGCGCGTCGGCGACCACGTCGGCGTAGAAGCCGACCCATGTGAGAGGGCGGCCGCATCGCTCTTCATGAGACTCGGCGAAGTGCGTGAGCTCGGCCAGCGACGACAGCGGCGAGCGGCTCTGCCCGCAGACCGTGCATATCGGGTATCCCAACTGCGGCTGAGCGCGGGAGATGGTGCTGGATGCGCCGACGTTGACCAGGCGCAGATGGTCCCCACGCAGATGGTGGACCTGCTGCTGACCCCACGAGTACGCGCGCCCGCCGTTGTGCTGGTCGAGCTCGACGCCATAGACAGCCACGCCCAGCTGGAAGCGCAGCATCTCGTCGTCGGCGATGTGCGACCAGTGCAGCAGATCGACGTCGCAGACGGGGATGGCCTGGAGCAGCGCCGCCCCGAGCGAGGAGCCGACCGCGCCGGCGTTCGTCTCCTTGACGGCCTGACGCTCGATCGACACCTCGAATGCCGGCATCTCGGCACGCCGCTCGTCGACGTCTCGATGGAAGCGGCGCGCGACGAAACGGTTGCCGTTGGCGTAGATGAGGTTGCCGGGGACGTACTCCCGCAGCGCCACGCTCGGCGGGCGCGGGAGGACGAAGTCCATGGCGCCCGATTGCCAGAAGGGGATCTCGGCGCGCCCCAGGACGGAGCCGATCTCCAGCCCGTAGCCCGGGAGGAAGCCCTCGGCAGCCAGCACGCCGAACGTGTTGACGTCGTCGTAGCCTTCGGCCTCCTGCCTCCTGCGACGGTCGACCCCCTTCAATCGCTTCACGAGGTTGTCGCAGCGACGGAAGAGCGCCTCGTTCTCGGTATCGAGCGTGCCTTCCTTGACGCGCTGCTGGTTGAGGCGCCTGATCTGCTCCATGGCCCAGGCAAGACGGCGGCGCACCCGTGTCACCACGGCCTCAAGCCCGTCGGCCGTTCCGGACACGTGGGCCCGCAGCGCCTCGCTCGTCACCACGGCGGCGTCGTCTGTCGGCCAGCCTTGGCGGAACGCGCCCTCGACGTAGGCGAGAAGGTCGTCGGCGTTGTCCTCGATGAGCCGCCGCAGCGGCGCGAGGTCGAACGCCGCGTCGCGCAGCCTGCCTCCTTCGAACAGGTAGGACGAAACCTGGTTGGGCAGGCAGTCCGCGAGGACGCCCGCGATGCGCTCGCGCTCCGCCGCGGGGCGCGACTCGTCGCGGGCGTACTGGTGCAGCCGGGTGATCATGCTCGCATGCACGTGCTTGCCCACCATGACCTCGTTGCTCAGGTTGAAGGCCGGCGGATCGACCCTGCAGGCGAGCAGCTTGTGCGGCTCGGCGAAGTAGGCGCGGTCGTGCGGCACCGGCCGGCAGTAGGCGAAGTCCACGGCCATGCGATGCCGCCGGCCCGCGCGCCCGACGCGCTGCCAGTAGTTGGCCGGCAGCGGCGGCACGTTGCGCATCAGCACCGCGTCGAGGCGACCGATGTCCACGCCGAGCTCCAGGGTCGGCGTGCAGACGAGCGCATTGACGGCCTCGGAGTCGCCCTTGAAGAGGTTCTCAAGGCGCTCGCGCTCGTCAGTCGGCACCATGGCGGTGTGCTCCGCCGGCCGCAGCATGGAGTAGTTCTGGTCGAGGAGCTGGAGGTCGTAGTTGTCGGCATCCTCGGGCAGCCACTCCAGGACGCCCTCGCAGCGCCAGGAGGTACAGCGATGCAGAGGAGCCTCACGTGCGTACCGCCGCCTGCAGCTCCGGCACTGCCACACGCTGCGACTCGGAGTCAGTCGCAGGCGGTCGGCGTTCACCTGGGCCACCTCGCTCACGTGCGGCAGCGGCCGGCCCCTCGGCCCCTTCAGCTTGACCGGCCTCAGCAGGCCCCGCTCCACCAACAGGTCGAACATCCCCTGCAGGAAGCCCTCCATGTGGTCACCGTCGACACCCCACTTGCGCGCAATCTGCCGGACCGTCGTGTCGCCGCGCTCCGAGAGCCACTGGGTGACGTAGGCGGCGCGCTCCGCGGGGCCGCGCCGTATCTTGGTGCCGACCGGAGGGCCGAGCCTGGGCAGGTAGCCCTGCTGGATCTCGGCGTCGCCGTCGAGCCAGAACTTGGTGAACACCTCGTGCTCGGGGTCGTGCAGGACCCTCTTGCGGCGCAGGTAGTCGAGGACGGCGGCGACACCCTCACGCAAGGCATCGGCGGGCATGCCGAGCAGGTGCGCGTTCTCCTGGACCCACGGCAAGGCCGCCTCGAGACCCTCGTAGTCCACCTTCATGCGGCCCCAGGGCTCAAGGCCGATCGACTGGCGTGGAGAGAGCGTGACCTCACGCAGCACCTGAATGCGCAGGAACTTGCGCCGCTCCTGCTGGTGACGACCGCCGCTGCCCTCCTTGCGGATGACCTGCCACACCTCCGGCACCAAGGCCCGCGACAGGGCTTCGTCGGCCTCGAGCAGTCCGTCGATGTACATCGCCACATCGCCCACCGACCGCTGCCCGGCGAGCAGCGCTTGGGCCATCAGAGCGCGCAGACGGAAGCGGCGCGCGTGGTCCTGCATCCAGCCCGCCTGGAAGGCGGCGTCCTGACGGTTGTCGCAGAAGACGAGCAACCGCGGCCGCTCCGAGTGATGCACCATGTCCTGCGCCAGCACGTGGACGTCGGCGACGTTGGTCGCGCGCACCGGGCGAGCGGGCTCACGGTAGAAGCCGCCCATCCGACGCCCGGTCGCTCCGCACGACACGCAACTCGTGAGCTTGCCGGGGTTCGCCTCCTTGTGCTGCGGAGCGTACAGCTTGACCTTGGGCGTCGCGGCGCCGCAGTGGAGGCAGCGACCGTCGTCCTCCGGGTGCAGGGCGCCGCAGTGCCGGCAGAGGTAGACGGCGGCGAGCCGGTCACGCTGGTCGAGGTCCTCGTCGTCGGCGCCGCCGACGATGCGGTCGACCAGCACGACCCTCACGCCGCCCTGGGCCTCCTCGAACGGCTCCCAATAGCTGTCTCCGCCGGGAGCGGCCTCACCGCCACCCGGCGCGCGCCCGAGGAACTCGAAGTCCTTGAGCGCCGTGGCGTAGTAGTGCTGGCCGCAGGACGTGCACGTCAGGACGCTCAGGTGCGCGTACTTCCCCGCGCCGGTCTGCTCGATCTCGTCCTCCGCGGCCAGCCAGAGGCGGGCGCCACCGTAGTCGCCCGTACCGGCGCCATCTCCGGCGCCGTCCGCATTCCCTGCTCCGACCTCAGGGAACGTGACGACGGCGCCGCTGATGCCGCGCACGAAGGCGTGTACGACAGGCCGCAGGAGGGGCCGGCCGTCGTGCCGGGCGGCCGCTCCGAGCGTGAGCCATGCGAGGATCTCGGCCTCGCACACCTCGCGTCCGACCTGCTCCTCGAGGAGCCCCGGCAGCTCGTCCAGCGGCCGTGGCTCAGACAACGATTCGCTGAGCAGGAAGACGATCTCGTTGCGCGAGAGCTCGGCGCTCAGGGCCTCAGCCTCATCGTCGCCCGGCAGCGAACGTCCCGACAGCGCCCGGTAGACCTCGCCCAAAGCGCCGGGCGCCTGCCCGGCCTCCCCCGGCTCGACGGCGCGGACACAGCGCTCGAGCAGCTCCGCCGCGTCAACGCTCGGAGCGGGGGGGACGGCCCGATCGGCCTGCCACACCTCGCTCTGGTACGCCTCGCCGACCGTGACGACGTCACCGGCTTCGACCCCGAAGAAGCGCGCGGCGAAGCCGCGCGCCGCGTCGGGGTCGTCCTGATCGACGATCGTCGCCGAGGTGGCGACGCACACCGTGTCCTGGGCACCGCGCCCGCAGTACGCGCGCAAGCGGCGCACCAGGCATGCCGTCTCGGCGCCCTGCGCGCCCGTGAAGGTGTGCGCCTCGTCGAACACCAGGTAGTCGAGGCGCGCGCCGGCGAACAGCTCGGCGTCGCGCTGGCGCGTGAGCAGCAGCTCGAGCTGCTTGACGTTGGTGAGCAGGATGCGCGGTTGGCCGCCGGGCGCGCGCATCGCCTCGCGCGAGGCGACCTCCTCGGCCGGCAGCACCGTCTCGGCCGAGGCGCGCCGGCGCGCCTCGGCCAGCTTCGCCTCGTACTGCGCCCGCGACGAGCCAGGCGGCAGTCGGATGCCCGCCACGTCACTCTCATGCTCCGGCGTCTTGCCGACGTACATGCCGAAGGTGATGCCCGTGCCCGCGAGCAGGCCGCGAAGCCGCATGAGCTGGTCCTCGGCGAGCGCGTTCATCGGGTAGACAATCACGGCGCTGATCCCAGCCGGCGCCTCTTCGTCGCGCAGGTCAAGGCACTTGCTGATCACGGGATAGAGGAAGCACTCGGTCTTGCCCGATCCGGTGCCCGTGGAGACCAGTGTCGTGTGACCGCCGCGGATGGCGCGGATCGCCTCCTCCTGATGCCCGTACAGGTGCGTGATCTCGGCGGGTATGCGCTGCCGCATGAGCGGATGCAGCAGGCCCTCGGCGATCAGCACATCGACGGCCGCACCCTCCCGGAACGGCCGCGAGAGGCTCACGTATGGCCCCTTGAGCAGCGGCGACTGCCGGGTGGCGTCGAGCGACAGGAGGTCGCGCATCTGATTCCGCAACCCCTCGTCCGCGAACGCGTAAGCCGTGAGCTGATAGCGCAGGAAGCTGCGCAGCACGTTCTCGGTGAACACGATCGGGTTGAGCGCCACCGTCACACCACCTTGGCTCGCTTGCGGAGATTCTGGACCTTCCACTGAATGACCGGGTCGAGCTTGGCCCTCTCAAGGACGTCCGGCCACAGAGAGAGCAGGAGCTCGGGACGATACGTCGCCTCCTCGTCGAGCAGCCGGAAGTACTCGGCCTCGTCCTCGCTGAGCAGAGCGCAGGGCGCCAGGAGGTCGGCGACCCGCTCGCACATGTCGGGGAACGACGGCTGATCGTCCGCGGCAAGGACGGTATGCAGCGACTCGACCAGCTCATCGTCAGGCTCCGTGAAGCGGGACAGCGCGTCGCGTGGGTCACGCTTCGCCGGGAACGAATCCGCGGCCGAGATCGCCCGGACGACCAGCGCTCTCGCGAGCGGATCATCGAGCAGGTGGGGCGTCTTCTCGCCGGCACGCGCGAGATCGTACAGATCGCGACTGGCGACACGCCCCATGAGCGCCCTCACCTTCCCGGCGAGCAGCTCTCTACGATCGAGAACCATGTACTCCACCGGAGGCATGGAGATGGGGCAGACCATGCGCCTCGGCTCCAGCAGGGCGACTCGGGAGAGGTAGTTCAGGTCGATCTTGATGTACGTCGCCCCGTACTTGAGCCGGTACGTCTGCCCGCTGTGCTCGTCGTTCATCGCCTTGAAATGATCGACGTCCAGCATCATGACGGCGAAAGGGCGGGTTCCATGTTCGGCCTGAAAGGCCAAGGCATCGTCGAAGGCGCGGCGATTCATCAGGCCTGTCAGTGCATCGGTGCGGGATTCGTTGAAATGGGCTTCGAGTTGTTCGTTCTGTTGCCGAAGCCGCTGCTCGGCCGATTCCAAGCGTCCCTGAAGTCGCTCGTTGATGGCCATGATGCGGGCCAAGGAGCGAAGGACCGAATCGGTCAGAGCCCCCGTGTCGTCTTCCTGGACAACGGCCAGTTCCCGGCTCACCTCGGAGATCTGCTGACGATGACTGTCGACGTCGCCGGAGACTCCGGCCAGCAATCGGTGCAGCCGTCCGGCGAAGAAGCGCAATCGGCGCTGGTCAATCTCCATCTTGCCGCCTGGCGTTTCACTGCGCCGGTTTG
>Ga0209509_1002424_pt1 | contig 12509 bp, 9 predicted proteins | sample BioC13SIPDNA_FD_185743 | JGI IMG/M metagenome (GOLD analysis project Ga0209509, IMG submission 185743) | Anaerobic biogas reactor microbial communites from Washington, USA - Biogas_R1_A C13 SIP DNA (SPAdes) (version 2) | ecosystem: Engineered > Bioreactor > Anaerobic > Unclassified | place...
GCTATCGTCTCCTCAAAGTCTGCTTCTGTTACGGTAACGACCATGGTGCCTGGTAGCCTCCTCTCCGGCCTCCCGGGGGCTGGGGGCCGGTTCTCGTGCTTGATAACCGAAATTGGGTCCCCGGGAGACATCAATCTATTGATATTCGATCTGGTGGGGATCGGAGGATCGATGGGTTTTTGGAGGGGGTGGGGGGATTGTGGGTGAGGTCGTCCTAGAAGTGCCCGGCGATTGGAGATCGGGGGGTCAGTGCACCCTCACGCACCGGGACGAGGGTTTTGACGTATCCTGGGTGCAGGAGTCGGCGATGCGGCCATTGCCCGAGCATCGCATCTTGGGGAGGGACCAGGAGGGGGCCTGCCCCCTGGCAGAGGCCTACCAGGACGACCTTGGTGCCTGCCTGTCGTGCCGGGGGCTCTGATCGAAGAAGGGTCAGGGGTTCGCCGGGACTTCGCCCCGGACGTCGATCTTGCCGGTGACGGCGGCGGTGATGAGGGCGGTGCGGTATTCATCGAGTAAAGCAACTGATTGACTGGCGCTCTCTTTCTGCTGGGCTAACATATCCATTGCGGAATTAATGTAGTTGACAATCTCCATTTGTTCCAAAAGAGGAGGTAAAACGGCAGGACTATCCAAAAATTCATTGTGGTTTAAGTCTGGTATCGTAGTCGTACCAGCCATAAGGCAAAAGTGCTGTTTAATAAGATCATTTTGAAGGTAATAAACGAGGAAGTCCTTACACGCACTCCTTTTGTCGTAAACTACTTTGAAGAAATTATTATGAAATGCACCACAATAGCCAGTGATTACCTCCCCCGTTGCTCCAGTACGTGCAAATAAAATATCCTCCGGATGACAGATGACTCTCTCCGGTGGATTCTGAATATATTCCTTAATATCTTTCGCATCTTCTGTGTGGATAGACTTCACGGTAATATATTCTAAACGACCAAGACCCGGATCATAGTACCGTTCAGCCTGCGGTATTTGAAGGCCCTGTTGCACTCTACATATCCTGCGTAGGGTAGTGACCAACCACCCCGCCGGCACCTCTCCAAGCCACTCCACCCCCGAATCCTTCATCTCCACATCAGGGTCAAGCCCCTTCGTGACGGCCTGGGTGATCAGCGCCTGCCGCTTCTCCTCCAGGAGTTCGATGAAGCGCCGCTTCTTTGCGATGAGGGCGTCGATCCGGGCGGTCTCGCGGTCGAGGAAGGCGGCGATGGCGTGCTGCTCGGGGAGAGGAGGACAGAGGTAGACGGTATTCATAACCTTTTCTGCAGTGTAATGGGCAATTGTTGCCTTGTTGCAGAGTGTGTCAATATATCCTACGTGCTTCAAAAAATATGTCCAATAATACAGGTGTGAGCTAAGTGCCCCGTTTCTGCTTCTTACGCGGTTGATCGCGTTCTGGATGTAACACTCATCCAACTCGTCATTCCATAACGCTGCTCTCCCTACGTCTCCTCCCTCACTAACTAACAAATCGCCTTTTTCAATACGATACTGTGCTTTTTCAGATTCTGAAAACCACATCTCCTTGAGATCATCAATCAGTACCTTCCCCCAGGAGATATTTGCAGCGCGTAAATAGGGTCTCAGTGTGTCACCAGGGCCGTTAGGCTGGTTCTGGAGCATTTTGCCCAGTTGAACTGAAAAGTGCCGTTTGATCGAGGAGGTCTCCCACCCCGCCGGCACCTCTCCAATCCAATCCACCCCCGAGTCTGTATACTCCGGATACCGCTTCCACTCCCGCACCGTCGTTGGGTCGATGCTGAACCCAACGCCGTCTCCCGCGCTCATACCGCCACCCCCGGGCCGCAAGCCGCGGGCCCGGCGGTTGTCCGGGTCCGATCGTTGTGCGTCGCCGGTGTCGCACTACCGTTTTTGTGCGACACAAAAGTGCATTTCATGTCGCACAATATTTGTTGTGGGTCATGGGTGTCCCACAACCGCTCCAGGGGCACGGTTTGTGTATACTCTGGTATACACAATATCTGTTGTGTATATCGGATCTGCATTCTGATATGCATAAAATGGCTTGCAGATATCAGGGTATTCACAACCGGTCCCCCTCGGTGATGGCGATCAGGCGCGGGAAGGCATACATGCTCGCTCTTCGGCCCGCTCCCCGCTGTAATACCTGGATGAGCTCATTCTCCTCCAGATCCTTGAGGATCTTTGCCCCGCTTACCTTCGGGATCGCCGAGCGCTCGTAAAACTCAGTCGAACTGAAGACCGGTGTCCTGAAGAGCGTATCGATCGCAGCAATGGCGTACTGTGACCGGGTCACCTCCGGCACCGTCTGTTTCATCTCGGTGTAGAGGTCGAGGATCTCCTTCGCCTTCCGACCGTTCTCCTCCGCCTGTTCCTCGATGGCGCGGAGGAAGAACGATATCCAGCCGTTCCAGTCCCGATCCCGGGAGACCGCGAGCAGCCGCTCGTAGTAGACCGGCCGGTACCGCTCGAAGTAGGCGCTGATATAGAACATGGGGTTCGAGATCAATCCCTTCTCATAGAGAATCAGCGGCACGAGCATCCTCCCGATACGCCCGTTGCCGTCGCAGAACGGGTGAATGATCTCAAACTGCGCCTTTAAGACTGAGAGTTGAACGAGAACATCCTTCTCCTCACCCTGCAGGTACGCTTCCCAGTCCGCGAGCGCCCGGGGAACGTTCTCCGGTGCTGGAGGGACGAAGATCGCATGCTCGATATAGGCATCCCGCCCGATAAAGTTCTGGATCTCCCGGATACATCCTGGCTCCCGGTCCCTGCCGCGGCTGTCGGTGAGCAGGATCCGGTGCAGGTCGCAGATCAGGGCTATGTCCAGCTGCCGCGTCTTGAGGGCATCCACCGCAGCACGCAGAGCCTCCCGGTAGTTGATGATCTCCTGGATATCGGCAAGGGTCGTATCGCTGATCTCCTCCTTCGGGTTTGCCTCGAACCGCAGAACATCCTCAAGCGACGCCTGTGTCCCCTCGATCCTTGAGGACAACACCGCCTCCTGTGTCAGGAGCGGGGAGAGCAGGATCTCGGGGTTCGGGATCGCCTGGAGGATACCATCATACCGGGCGAGGGCACGGTTTGCCGACGCTATTTTTGAGATGTGGCTCTCCCAGTCGATACCGGCCGGGGGCAGCGGTTCCGGGACGTAGGGCGTAACCGTCATACAGGCTCTGCCTCCACTACGCTGATTCCGCCCTTACCTGAGGTCATTCTCCATCCTCCTGGAGTTCAATGAGGTCGTACGACGTCCGCACCACCCCGATATCATACTCGATGAGCAGGTTCACCATCTGCTCGCCGTTCATCAGGGCGATGGGTATCTTGTCCGGCTGTTCCGCCTCCTGCCGGGCACCGGCGGAGAAGTCGCTCGTAGTGATGATCAGCCCCTGCTCGTGCGCCCCGAGGGAGCCCCTGACCTGTTGCACGACCGGGGCCTGGACGTTGTTCTTCCAGCGCTTCACCTGGACCGCCATCTTAGTCCTGATGACATCACCGGTAACAAGCGTCCCCCGGACATCGATGCCGCCATCACCGCTTGTCCGGGTGACCACGACGTCCTCAAACCCGATCTTTGCAAGCAGTTCCCCGACGAGTTCCTCAAATGCGACGGGGTCCATCGCCCCGAGTCGCTGCATAAGGTGCTCTCGCACCTCGCGGTTATGCACCTCGATCTGGTAGGGAAGTCCCTGCTCGTGCCACCGGGTCAGCCCGACGTAACCTTTGCCAAGTTTCTCGAACCTGGGGAGCTCCCCTCGCTTGATCTGTCGCTGGATCTCGGTGAGGATACCGGCATACATCGTCGCCTCGGGCGTCAGCCCCCCGGTCTCGATCAGGTGAAGGTCCAGAGCCTTTTTGGTGATATCCCGGTAATGCATCGGTTCCTGGCCGGCATACTCCTCCAGCACCATCTCAGCGGCATCAAGGAAGGACATGCGAGCGGCAGGCCCGGGCTCTGGGGAGGGTCCGGGGTGCCCATCCTCCCGACAACCATATACACCGGGGGCGGCACGATAGAATCGGGATTGTTCCCCGTCTCTCTTGATATCCACCGCAATCCTGGCGTTGACAGTGTCCCACGGCGTCAGCCCTTTCGTTCTCCAGAGACCCTGATCGAGGACACGCTGTGTGATCTCCTTATAGTGCAGAGGCCCGCCCTCCGCCTCAAGCACCCGGCGCACGGCCTCAAGGACACTCATCCCATCATCTCCCGCACCATATCAAGGATCTCTGCCTCCAGGCTCTTAATCTCCGCCTCGATCTCGGTAAGCGGCCGCGGCGGCGTGTAGGTGTAGAAGTAGCGGTTGAAGTTGATCTCGTAGCCCACCTTCCCGACACCGCCGTCCTTCGCATCGACGATCGACTCGTCGATCCAGGCATCAGGGATGTGGGGTTTCACCTCCCGCTCAACGTAGTCATAGACCGACTCCCCCAGGGGGACGTTCTCGGTATCCCGGAGGTCCGGGTCAGGTTCGGGCTGTCCCTTCGTGTCAACGCAGACGCTAGCGTTCTCGTCCCGCTCCCCGAGCGCCGAGAGGACCGCCCTCCTGGCCGGTGCCCGAAGGTCCATACCGTCAAACCCTGCCGCAAGCACCCGCTCAAACTCCGCCCGGTCCGTATAGACCCGGTCGCCTGCCATCCCGTGGAGGAGAGCGAGGATCTCCCTCTGCATCCGCTTCCCCTCCGCTACCTCCGCAGCGCCGGCCTCTCCCTTCTTCCGGGTGTCCGCCAGGTTCACAAACGCCCTCTCCGAGCGCAGGCGCTCGATCCGCTCCGGGGTTATGGCAAAGTTCAGGCGGAGCGGCCGCTCGACCGTGATCTTCCGATACCCAAAATCTGTGGTATCAAAGATCTTCACATGCTCCGACTCCTCAAAGGCGCGGAAGAGCCTCGTGATCTCCCGGATCTGGTCGTCCGTGATCTCGTGACGTTTATCCCCGAGGCTCTTGCGCATCTTCACGTAGCATCCGGTCGCATCGATGAGCTGGACCTTCCCCTTCCGTCTCTCCTCCTTCCGGTTCGAGAGCACCCAGATGTAGGTGCTGATCCCGGTGTTGTAGAAGAGCTGGTCCGGGAGCGCCACAATCCCCTCCAGCCAGTCGTTCTCCAGGATCCAGCGCCGGATCTCGCTCTCGCCCGACCCCGCATCACCGGTGAAGAGCGGTGATCCGTTCATGACGATGGCGATCCTGCTCCCGCCCTCTTCCGGCGGAACCTGTTTTGCGAGCATATGCTGGAGGAACAGGAGCTGCCCGTCGCTGATCCGGGGCAACCCCGCCTCAAACCTCCCCGCCGACCCCCGTGCGTGCTCAGCCCGGATGAAATCCTCTTCCTTCTTCCACGACTTCCCGTATGGAGGATTGCAGATCATGTAATCGAACGTCATCCCCGGGTGGCCATCTTTCGAGAAGGAGGAGTCGGGTTTGATGGTATCTGCGTCGCGGCCGTCACCCTTGATCAGCATATCGCTCTTGCAGACCGCGTAGGTCTCGTCGTTCGTCTCCTGCCCGTAGAGCCTGATATCGGCGTTTGGGTTGATCGCAGAGACGATGTGATCCCGGGTGATCGTGAGCATCCCCCCGGTCCCGCAGGCCGGGTCATAGATCTTCTTGACAATAGAGTTGTGAGCGAGCATATCCTCATCACCGGTGAGCATGAGGTTCGCCATCAGTTTGATCACCTCACGCGGCGTGAAGTGCTCACCAGGGTTCTCGTTGTTCTGCTCGTTGAACTTCCTGATGAGTTCCTCAAAGATATACCCCATCTGATGGTTGCTCACCCGGTTGGGATGGAGATCGACAGAATCAGAGGCAAACATCTGGACCAGGGGGTATAGGGAGCCTTTCTCGTGCAGGGTCTGGATCGTGTTCCTGATCTTGAACCGGTCCAGGATATCCCGCATATTCTCTGAGAATCCGTTGATATAGTCGATCAGGTTCTTCTGGATGTTGGCCGGATCGTCCAGGAGGCGCCTGAAATCATATTTTGAGGTATTGTAGAAGGCGTATCCAGACTCGTGCTTGAGGATCAGGTCCAGGTTCTCGATCTCGTCTTTCAGTTCGTCATACTTCTTCAGGACGTTCTCTTTGGTTGGTGCAAGTACGCAGTCGATCCGCCGTAGCACCGTAAACGGGAGGATGACGTCCGGGTATTTTGAGCGTTTAAAATCATCACGAAGTACGTCGTCGGCAACATTCCAGATAAATCCGGTAATTTGCTGGAAGTTATCCATAGTAATCCTGTGGAGAGAAGGAGGGATAACGCTGTCGGTGCAAAATATCCTCGAATCTGGGTTCTATCGGGAATCAGCAGACTCCTCTCCCGGGAACGGGAAGATCTGGACCGGGTTGCCCCCGCCTGATGAGCGACCGACAAGGGTGGAGGAGCCCCCCTCACCCCGTCGCGACCTCGACGCACTCTTTCCTTGTCCCGATCCGGGCAAGCGCCCCGCACATCCCCGGCACATAGGCAAGCGCCTTCCCTGAGTCCACCATGATCGAGTCAAACTCGTCCATCCGCGGCGAGACGACCATGCAGGTGTCCGTGATCACCCGGGCGCCGCTCCGCTCGATCGCGGCCACGTGGTCAGAGTTCTTCTTCGCAACCCCCGCTGCCGCGAAGATGTAGAAGGGTTTGGTCGTCGTCTTCCCCTTGAGGAGACCCGCGAGTTCCTCAAGTTCGTCGCTTGAACAGTGCGGGCAGCCAACCGCGACCGCCTCGACCTCCTTCTCCGCAAAGAGGGCCTCGACCTCGTCCTGGCTCACCGTCACCCGCTCAAGATCGTCGGTTGCAAACGAGAAGACCCTGGCCTCGGGGGTGATCTTATCGACATGGAAGAGCGCAACCGCGCCGGTCGCAGCCATCGCGGCCCCGAGCGCCTTCAACTGATCGCGGTTCGGCCGGATCCCTTCAAAGATCGGGATCCGGTTCCCCACCTTCTTCCCGGCGACATGCCCGATCGCCCCCCAGTGGTCGGCCCGCGGGCCTGTGCCCTCCTCAACCTCGACGACGACCTGCGGCCGCCGGTTCGCGACGATATGCAGCCCGTAGTAGGGGGTCTTTCCGATGATCGCCGCCGCAAGCGCGCTTGGACCCCCCTCCCGGTTCGTCCGGGCGCCGAGGACCGAGTTTGCGTAGGCGACCGCTGAGGACTCGGACCAGGCCAGGTGCTCCCCGTACTCTGTAATATTGAGGTAGTAGGGGGTGCAGGTGCATTCGAGTTTGATCCCGAGCTTCCGGTAGGCCTCGACGACCAGGGCCTGGTTGCGGGAAAACTCCTCCTTGATCCCGAACTCCCGCCAGCCCTCCTGCGGCATCCCGATCGGGTTTAAGACGGTCGGGACCGCCACCCGGGCATCGAGACTCTGCAGCCAGGCAAGCCCCCACTTCCCGATGGTCTTGTAGGACGCACCGCTCACCTGGGCGCTCGTGATCGGGATCAGTTTCTCGGCCTCGTAGACCTCCCCGAGCGCGACCAGGATCTCCATCATCTTCTGCGGCGTCTCGCCGAACTCGCCGGCGAGCACCTTCTCGTCACTCGTATCCAGGTACATGAACTTACAGCCACTCCGCTCTCTTAAATTCGTCCTCCCTCCCCATAACGATCGTGGCATCGACCCCGACCTTCACGTTCGTCCCGTCAGCGAGGCGCATCGGGTCAAGCGACGACCCGCGCACGCCGGGGATGACCATGATGTCGGTATCGCCTCGGACCCTTGTCGCGATCGCGTACTCGACGTCGTAGGGGTCGTAGATATCGATATCTTCGTCCACCACCACGACGTGCTTGAGGGAGGTGTGGGCTGCAAACGCCGCCATGATGGCGTTCCTGGCATCCCCCTGGGTGTTCTTGCGGATCTGCACCACAGCGTGGAGGTAGCCGGCCCCACCCTTCGTGAGGAGGACGTTTCTGACCCCGGTCACCTCGCCGACCGCGCGGTAGATCTTCGGCTCATACGGGGCGCCCATCAGGAGTTTGTGCTCATCGCCGGCGGGGAGGATGCCGTGGTAGATGGGATCCTCCTTGCAGTACATATGGGTAAACTCGATCACCGGCTGCTGGCGCACGGGGTCGTAGGTCCCGGTGATATCGACGAACGGTCCTTCGCTCGCCGTCTCTGCCCCGATGTAGCCTTCGAGCACGATCTCGGCGTCAGGGACCCGGACACCGTTCTCGCACGTCCTGACGGCGAGTTCCCCGCCCATCAGTTCGGCCGCGTAGGCAAGTTCTTTCCCCTGTGGAACCCGGGTGCAGGTCGCAAACGTCACGAGCGGGTGGGTCCCGACCGTGACCGCGACCGGGAGCCGCTCTCCCCTTGCAAGCGCCGCTTTGAGCAGGGTGTGGGTGTGCCGCCCCTCCACCAGGCGGGCCACCACCCGGTGGTCGTCGAGGACCATCATCCGGTGGATGGAGGCGTTCTCGACGCCGTCAAAGCACGAGAAGACCACTCCTGCCGTGAAGTAACGGCCCGCGTCCCCCGGAAAGTGCGTCATGACCGGGATGCGGGAGAGGTCGGCGGGAACGCCGCCCTCGCACCGCCCGGCGTCTCTCACGCTGCCGTCGTAGGTCGCGGCCGCAAGGTGTCGGACCAGGTCGCGCTCCCCGACGCCGAGCGCCGCTGCAAGCGCCCTGCGGTCGCCGAGCAGGTTCATCACCGCCCGGTGACCGTCGAGGTCGTGGAAGAAGAGGATCTTCTCGGTCCGGCTCGCCATACGGGGAGCCTCGTAGACGGTCGAGCAGGGTCGCTCGATATCCTCAACCCTGCCCTGCTCCCGCATTGTCGCTATAAAATCACGCAAATCTTATCCACTCCATCGTGATCCCAGGGTATGGTCGACCCCCAGGTGGTCGAGCACCCGCGCCACCACCATATCGACGAGGTCGTCGATCGTCTCCGGGTGCTGGTAGAAGGGCGGGCTTGCGACCATCACGGTCGCGCCCGCCTCATCGGCGGCAAGCATGTTCTTTAAGTGAATCCGGGAGAGCGGCATCTCCCGGATCAGGAGGAGGAGCGGCCGCTTCTCCTTGAGGCAGACGTCCGCCGACCGGGCGATCAGGTTATCGGCAAACCCGTTGCTGACCGCCGCAAGCGTCTTCATGCTGCAGGGCACGATCGCCATCGCGTCGTAGCGAAACGATCCGCTCGCGATATCGGCAGCAAGGTTGCTGTTCTCGGCGTAGATGGCGTCGAACCCCTCAAGGTCCACGCCCTCGATTGCGGCTATCTGCCGGGCGACGTCCGATATCACGATATGCACCCGTGCCCGGTCACAGAGCACCTCAAGCAGGCGGCGGGCGTAGATGACTCCGCTTGCCCCCGTGACCCCGACGACAAATTCCTTCTTCATGGCTACGTCACTACGAGTTTATCCTGTTTTGTCGCTCGCTTCACCCGGAGGACCTCGTTCGCCGCCTGCTCCACTGCCTGGCGGTTCCCTCTGGTGGTGTAGACCCCAAGGCGCCACTGCTGCCGCCGGGTGTCATTGAGGGTGTTGATGAGGGGCGAGACCTCCTCGATATCCACCATCGTGTGGCTGTTCCTGACCTGGACCTCCATCGAGAGGTCGGTCGGGAGCGGGGGGATGTCGACGAGGACTTCTTCTTCCGGGATACCCGCGGTCTCAGCGATGGCGATGGCCAGGTCCCGTTCCCGGGCCGGCCCGAGGTCCTGCTGGAGGGCGGCGGCGTTCACCCGGTCCCCGCCGACGTAGAGCGCCCGTTTGTAGAGGTCGCGGGTGTAGACCCGGCAGGCGAGGTCGCGGGTGATCGGGTGGGCCGAGTGTTTCAGCCGCTCCATGCAGGCGGCATCGTCCATCCGCACGAGTTCCTGCGCATCCGCGCCCGGGACGTTCAGCACCTCTTCCCTGAGCGCGTGGACGAACATGCTTGTCGCGATCCTGCTCACGTGGTGGAAGTAGACCGCCGGGCGCATCAGGGTCCGTGCGATGAGGAGCGACTCGGCGGCGTTGATACCGCCTTCGTGCAGCGCGATCCCGGACCCGGCGAGAACCGAGCACCTGATGAGCCGGTGTGCGTCGACCGTCCCGTAGGGGACGCCGGTGTAGTGGGCGTCCCGCATCAGGTAGTCCATCCGGTCGACGTCCAGGCTCCCGTGGATGATGCTCGCGAGGCGGTGGTCGCCCGAGACGATGGCGCTGACCTCGGCCGGGTCGAGCCCCTCATCCTCAAGGATCCCGGCGATCGCTCCTTCCCCGACGATCCCCTCGATCTGGTGATGGCTCCGCCCGGCAAACTCCTTCATCACCGGTTCGGTGACATGGGAGAAGGGGCCGTGGCCGATGTCGTGGAGGAGGGCGGCCGTGGTGACGACCCTCGTCTCGCCGGCATCAAGCCCGAGTTTGCTGCACATGATTCCAGCCAGGTGCATCGTCCCGAGCGAGTGCTCGAACCGGGTGTGGTTTGCGCCGGGGTAGACCAGGTTTGCAAACCCAAGCTGGGTTATGTGGCGGAGCCGCTGGACCTCCCCGGAGTCGAGCAGCCTGAGCGCGAGTTCGTCGGCCTCGACGTAGCCGTGGACCGGGTCTTTGATGATCTTCATCAGTTCTGTTAAGATTCTTGGGAGATAACTGATAAAGGTATTTGAAAGCGCGCGGAGGGTAGAGTGGTATTCTTTTGGGCGGGGCTCGGTTCTTCCAGAGGGTTGTAGGCCTCAAGTGGCGGGAGGCTGGGGTCTCGCCCGGCCGCCTAAACTTCGCGCTCCTCAGACGCACCAGATGATGTTCGGCCTCTGTTCCCTTCGGCGAAGTGATCAGTCGCGCCTTCGGTGCTTCAACTCTTGCCGTTCCAGCAGTCATTACTCACATCTCCGGTGCTCAAACGACGCTCCTAGTGGAGCGTCGTTCCCTTCCAAGGGGCTGGCAGTATTGGCGATAGGACCTGATGGGATACTATTTGAATCAGCCTAACTCTTCAAGTACTGATTAATTTAATTGATTTGTTGGGTCGTCTCAACCAATTCGAATGCCATGTACCAGCCAATTACGCGACGTCTTCAGATGTTTGAGTTGTTTCTGAAGAGATGTTATGCGATTGCTAACTGTTGCCCGCTCCGCATCGGATATTGAAGGATCTTTTTCCAAATTTTGATATTCTTCCAATCCTTCTTGGATAATCGCCATTTTGCGTTCTATGTCCAACATCTTTTGGTAATTAGATATTCCCTGTACGACATCTAATTCCTGCAGGTTTTGCCTTGGATCGACTTGTTTGAGTTCGTTAATTTCTGTTCTCATCTCATCCATTGAAATTTTCATCGTATCCATCAGTTCTGCAAACAGATCACGCAATTCAGCATTATCAGTGGAGAGAAGTTTGCTCTTGATTGTCTCGTATCTCTTCGCAGACAGAACTGGATTGTCAGGTTTATATGTGCCCTTTTTTATCGATGAAATCTGTTGCTTGAGTTCTTCCATTGCCTTGTGCGCAAGGTCGACGCGAAGCTCGTACTGGATGGTTCGCATGCCTGAAGTGTCGAACGGAATCTTTTGACCCGATTTAATGAGTTGAATGCAAGGCAGTCCTATGACATGACGAATCGCGAGTTCATAAAAGACATTTGGATTCTCATCAGATAGATCTGCTATGACGAGAGGCGCTTCAACGAGCATATCAATAATCTGGCTTGTTATCATTCCCGGATGAGGGAGGTGATCAGCCCGCATTACTTTGTACCCTAATTCGCTTACGACTGGTGAGATGATCTCATTTAGAACAATATCTGAGCAGTTTCTTATTTCTGTACCTTCATCACCAATCGGACAAATGACAAAGCAGATCTCGGGTTCAGGCATATATGGTCACTTAAATAAGGGAATCAGCAAACGGGGATTTAAAGCATATCATTTTGTGGCAGCCTCTACACGGCAGCGATGTTGGTCACTCCGGGTGCTGATGGCTCTTTACCTTGAATCCTGCTTCCATAGTTTCCGGTGCACCCAGACGCGTAGATGGACGCCCCATGGATATTACCATCAAAAAGGGGATACTGCTAACAGTGCTCAGCACACAGATGGGAGGCCATCCGCATCAACATCATCATTTGAGTCCGTTCGAACAACTTGTGGCATCAATGGAACTCCGATATCCAGGTGGTGGTATCATCGAATTGAATTTGTTTTTCAAATGAGTTGAGAATGGATCTTCGCGATAAGGCTGATAATGATAATAGACCTGGCCAGCATTATCTATGCTGATAAGGCCCACGTTGGATTTTAAAAAGATCTCCTTGTTGGATAACGCTGGGCCAACGTGGTCATGATCCATTATGACATATGACTCGTTAGCAAACGCTTTATACCGATAGGCTTGCATTAACGCCCTCTTCCATTTGGTAAGTTTAGCCTCGTATGCATAAGTCGTCTTTTTCTTACGATCCCTATTGACAATTACAAGGTCCGGGACCCCAAAAAGCCCCTTAACCTCTTCCATGACGATGCTGTCGTTCTTGGACGCGAGTTTTTTAAGATACGTGCTTTCCTTTATAGTG
>Ga0209509_1002427_pt1 | contig 12487 bp, 7 predicted proteins | sample BioC13SIPDNA_FD_185743 | JGI IMG/M metagenome (GOLD analysis project Ga0209509, IMG submission 185743) | Anaerobic biogas reactor microbial communites from Washington, USA - Biogas_R1_A C13 SIP DNA (SPAdes) (version 2) | ecosystem: Engineered > Bioreactor > Anaerobic > Unclassified | place...
TTCGGGTGTGACCATCTCCAAAGTCAGTTCGTCGTGGCAGCGCAGGAAACTGCCCCACTGGCAAAGCTCTGGCAGGGCGGGGGTGCGCGCCAGAATCTCTTCGATGGGCGTGTGGTCGCCTTTGGCCAGGGCCATAAAGAGGCGCGGCATGAGCGGGAAATGAAAATTCATGTGCATTTCATCGCCATTGCCGAAGTATTCAATCACATCCTCCGGCCATTGGTTGGCCTCACTCAGGAGGAGGGTATTAGGGCTGTATTCATCAACAAATTTGCGCATGCGTTTTAGAAATTGGTGAGTTTCGGGCAGATTTTCGCAGTTGGTGCCTTCGCGCTCGAACAAGTAAGGTGGGGCGTCCACGCGCAGTCCGTCCGCGCCCTGATCGATCCAGAACTTGACCACGTCCAGCATGGCCTGCTGGACCTCTTCATTGTCATAATTCAGATCGGGTTGGGTGGAGTAAAAGCGGTGCCAGAAATATTGACCGCGCAGCGGGTCAAAAGTCCAGTTGGACGTTTCAGAATCGGTAAAGATAATGCGGGCATCCTGGTATTTTTGATCGGTATCCGACCAGACGTACCAGTCGCGGTATTTTTGGTGCTCAGGATGGTGGGGGTCGCGCGAGGCCTGGAACCAGGAATGCTGGTCAGAAGTATGATTGGGGATAATTTCAACGATGATGCGCAGCCCGCGATCGTGAGCCTGGGCGATAAGGTTTTGAAAATCTTCCATGCTGCCGTAGGCCGGGAAAATGTCACAAAAATCGCTGACGTCGTAGCCGTCGTCGCGCAGGGGAGAGGGCATGATCGGCAGCATCCAGATGGCGTCCACCCCCAGGCTTTTGATGTAATCTAGTTTGCTGGTCAGCCCGGGAAGATCGCCCCAGCCATCGCTGTCGGAGTCTTTATAGGCGCGCACATTCAACTCCATGAAAACGGCTTCCTTGTACCAGGTGGTTTTTTGTGTCATGTCTTTCTCCGAATTTCCAGGTTCATTTCTTAGCTTAAGGAGGGCGTTCATCTCCCTCCGCAAACAGCCGCATCACCCTACCCAGCGGCTGGAGGCAGGCTCCAATTCTACGAAAGAGGTCCATCTCCCTTCGCAAACAGTCGCATCAGCCAGAAGAGTTCCGACTGAGACAAAGTTGTTTTGTTAAATAACCACGCTGGTTCAAAAGAACCAGCGTGATAATAAAAGTTTAGCCTTTGACCGAACCGGCCATCATGCCGCGCACAAAGTAGCGCTGCAATCCAAGGAAGACCAGCAAGGGCAGGATCATGCTAATGAAAGCTGCCGAGGTCATCAGGTGCCAGTCCTGTCCTTTTTCTCCAACCAACCGAGCGACCGCAATGGTGACCGTCTGGTTTTTCTCGCCCAAAAAGACCAGGGCGACCAGATAGTCATTCCAGAGCCAGAGGAACTGGAAGATGGCAAAAGATGCCAGAGCGGGAACAGACAGCGGCAGGATCAGTTTGGTGAAGATGGTGAAGTTGGATGCGCCATCGATGTAAGATGACTCCAACAATTCACGCGGGATAGTACCAATATAGTTGAAGAGCAGGTAGGTGGCCAACGGCAGACCAAAGCCGGTGTGCGCCAACCAGATGCCCAGGAAGGTACCGTTGAGCCCCATGTTGACATAGTCCTTGAGGACCGGAACCAGGGCAATTTGCAAAGGTACCACCAACAAGGCCACAATAACGGTGAAGACAATATTGCGTCCGGGAAATTCCAACCAGGCGAAGCCGAAGGCAGCGAAGGCCGCGATCAGGATCGGGATGATGGTGCCCGGGATGGTAACTGCCAGTGAGTTGAGGAAGGCGCCGCCCAGGTTATTACCAGTGCGGGTGATGGTCTGACCTTCAGCGTTTTTGTAGCTGATGGTCTTACCACCCAACACATCCGAGTAGTTCTTGGTGGTCAGATTTGTTGCAAAACCGACCCAACGGTTCTCGGAAACGATGGCAGTACGAGTGCGTTTGTTGCCATACCAGCTGATCAGGCGGCCGTCATCCAATTCAACCGTGTTGCGGAACTCTTCGAAGGTGGCAGTTTTACCCAATATTTCGAATTCACCATCAAGGTCCACGGATTCCGGCAGGACGATACGATCAACTTCCACATTCTCTTTGTGGGGGAACACCTGCCACCATCCGCTGCGGAAGATGTCTTCACTGGGGCGGAATGAGGTGATCAGGATGCCGAAAATTGGAATCAACCAGATGATACAAATGATGATCAGCACAAAATTGTTCCAAAAAGCGGACTTTTGCTTGGCGGTTTTTAAGGTTTTCTTAGCCATCAGAACCCCCTTCTTGCTTGATTGTATTGGCGAACATTGTTGAAAATAATCGGGGTGACCAGCAGCAAGAGCACAATAGCGATGGCCGAAGCTCTGCCCGCGTCAGTATAAGTAAAACTTTGCAGGTAAAACTCGTTGGCAATCACGTTGGTGCCGTTATTACCGCCAGTCATCACCCGGACGATATCAAAAGTTTTCAGGCTGAAGATGACGATGGTGGTGGTCACTGTCAGCAGAGTTCCTTTGATATAGGGCACAATAACTGAGAAAAAGGTTTTGATCTCGGTGGCACCGTCGATGCGCGCGGCTTCCAATAGTTCAGCCGGCACGCCTTTGATAGCGCTGGAGAGAATCACCATAGCGTAGCCCGTTTGCAGCCAGATCATGATGACGATCAGTAAGAAGTTGTTCCATGGTGGAAGGTTCAGCCACGGTTGCGGCGTGCCTCCCAGGGCGGTGACGAGTGCGTTCAACAAACCAATCTCCTGAATGCCCACGCCAGTGCCTTTATAGGTATAGATAAACTTCCAGATAACACCCGCTCCAACGAAAGAGATAGCCATGGGTGTGAAAATGATCGATTTATAGATCACTTCGGCTCTAGTGCGGTCTGCCAGGGTTGCGATCAGCAAACCCAGCCCAACGCTGAAGGCCGTGCCAAAAATCAGCCACAACAGGTTGTTGCGGAAAGTTTCAAGCATGCGCGGATCAGTGAAAGCGAATTTGTAATTATCAAAACCGACCCACTCTGTGCCCAGGTAGTTGCGGAAACTGGCGATCAAGGAGCGAAAAACCGGGATTGCCAGGAACCAGGCCATAATTGCTACAGCCGGACCAACAAAAACAAAGGGCTGCAGCACTCTTGAAACCCGTTTGGGCAGTTTCATCACAAGCCAGTTGGTGACCACGTAGAGCAAGGCGACGCCGCCAACTCCCCACACGATCGCGACTAAAACTTGAACGATTTGGGGAGCGTTGGCTCTTTGAAGAAATAAATATCCCTGCCACAAAACCAAAAAGGTCAGCACAGGGACGAAAATGGATACCAGAATTTGACCCAGGGTGGTGCCAAACCACGCCAGGATTTTGTTGATCGTATTATTGCCATTTGGTGTTGGCGATTTAGCTTCTACTACACTCATCCAGTCACCTCCTCAGCTGCTTGGAGTCCTTGGTTTGGAGAGCAGGTCTGACCTGCTCTCCAGTCTTTATACTAAGAGGCTTTCCTTATTCGGTAGGCCATGAAGCGTCAATCTGCTGCAGGGCTTCCTGTCGCGTGATTGAGCCGGAAACGTAATCGGTCATGTACTTCCAGAAGGTACCAGCGCCAACAGCACCCGGCATCAGGTCGGAGCCATCGAAGCGGAAGGTTGTGGCGTTGCGAATGGTTTCAGCCACGTCGCGGGTCACAGGATCCACGTACCAGTCGAGGGAAGCATCGTTGTGGGTCAGGATGGCGCCACCCTGCTCAACCCAAACCTTGAGGGATTCGCCGGTTGAGAAGTACTGAATGACGGCGCGAACTTCGGGACGATCATTGAAGACGGCGTAGATATCGCCAGCGCCGAGCACTGGGCTGCCGTGTTCTTCCTTAATACCTGGCAGGTAGAAGAAGGAATAATCTTCGCCAGCGACAGATTCTTCGGGGAAGAAGGTGGTCACAAAGTTACCCTGTCGGTTGAACCAGCATTTGGGCGGGTTTTCGAACATGGGTTTGGGGGCATCACCAAAGTTGATGGTGGGGATGGCAGCGCGGCCGCCATAGACATAGTCATCGTTGAACCAGATGGCTTCAATGTAGTCGAGGGCTTCGTTCATCTCAGGTGAGTCGAACTTAAGTTCGCCAGCGACCCATTTGTCGTAGCCTTCACCGCCAGCAACGCGCAGCATTACATCTTCAATCCAGTCGGTCATGGTCCAGCCAGTAGCCGCACCGGATTCGATACCGATACACCAGGGTGTGTCACCATCGGAGGCGATATCGGCGGTGAGGGTCATCATCTCATCCCAGGTGGTGGGGACTGTGTAACCAGCCTCATCAAAAGCCTTCTTGGGATAGAAGACGAAGGATTTACCATTGGCGCGGGCCCAGATACCAGCAACGATGGGGCCGTCAGGACCTTCCATGGTGCCCAGATCTTGCCAGGCCTGGGTATAGTTGGTCTTGATCCAGTCAGGGTCGATGAGGGTTTCCATGTCGATGGCATAGCCTTTTTCCACGGCATATCGCAGCAAACCGGGTTGTGGGTAGTCAGCGATATCGGGGGCATCACCACCATCCAAACGGATGTTGATGTTGGCTTCAAATTCTTTTGAGCCAGTATATTGAATATCGATGCCAGTTTTGTCCTCGAAGGACTTGATGCTGTCATTGAAAACGACCTCATCCTGGTCAGTGAAGGGGCCAGCCATAGTAACGACGGTACCCTTGTACATGCCAGCATAAGCATTGGCAAGTTCCTGTCCTTGTGGGAGAGCTTCAACGGTTTCAACCGGTTCGTCTTCCACTACAGGTTCTTCAGCAGGCGCAGCCTGGCAAGCGCCAAGCAGCATGGTCCCAATTAGCAGAATGGCTATTGTTGACCAAAGAACATTTTTCTTAAACATAGTTTCTCCTTTAAAAATTTATTAATTGTTGAAACAACTTACTAATTTGGCAGACTTCTTCTCAGTTCCTTTTTTTGCTCTCCTTCCTATCTCCCGTGAAGATTGGCGGGGGATTAAGCGCGTAGGGAGTGTGACCGAGCGAGACTCAGGCAGTTCACCACGCATCAAACGTGTAAGTAGATTATACGACTCAATGGCAATCTCCTGCCCTGATACGGCCACGGATGTGAGCGTGGGGCAGATAAAAGATGCCAGGGGGATGTCGTCAAAACCAACCACAGAAATATCTTCCGGGATGGAAAACCCAGCCTCCCGGATGGCAGAATAAGCACCGATAGCGACATTGTCACTGGCTACAAAGACCGCGCTGAAATCCTGATCAGATTCAAGCAGAGAGCGCATTTGCTTATAGCCGCTTTGTGTGTCAAAGTCAGCTTCACGCACAAGCTGGGGGTCAAAAGCGATCCCAGCCTTCTGCAGCGCTACTTTATAGCCATCCAGCCTTTGCCTGGCTGAAGTGTAAGGTAAGGCGGCGTTGGTAATGCAGGCGATGCGCCTGTGCCCCAACTCAATCAAATGGCATACAGCCGTTTCAGCCGCAGCCAGATTGTCTACATCCACTGAATGCAGGGATGATCCGGGAATATAGCCCATCAGAACCACTGGAATGTCGGCTTCTTCCAAAGCCTTCAGCCCGGGGTCGTCCAGGCGGGGAGTCATCAGGATCATACCGTCGATGTGGTGCGCGCGGGTCAGTTCAAGGTAAGTTTGCAGCTGCTGACCAGGCTCAACCCATTCCAGCAGTAAACCCTGGGAGTCTCTTTTGAGCACATCCAGCAAACCACTGATAATTTGGGGCAAGAAGGTATCCGAAGCAACATATTGAGGACTGCGGGAAATAATGAGACCGATGGTTTTGGTTTGGTTGGAAGCCAAAGCCCGCGCAGAGGCGTTAGGGTAGTAGCCTAACTGCTGTGCAGCAGACCGGACTTTTTCAGCGGTCGCGGAACTGATGGAAAAGCGTTGGTCATTATTCAGGACAAAAGAAACTGTAGTCCTTGAAACCCCCGCCAGGTCAGCGACGTCCTGACTTGTAATCCTTTTGCTCATTAGTTTCCTTAGCAACTATTAACGCGCGTTAGTTTTATTAACAAAAGTATAACAATATTAGAGGTCACTGTCAAGCAGTGCGGGCGAAAAAAGGGGAGGGCAGGGGCCAAATTTGCGCAATTTTCGTTGAAAATAAGGCGAAAAACCTTGGTTTAGTGCAATTTTTGAACTGTTTTGCTTAAAAATAGCCGGACATTGCTTAATTACTGAGTGGTAAAAACCCTTGTTCAGCAATTTTTTGTTCGTTTCGGCCATTTTAGGGGGATGTGAACTATAATTTTTGTTTACTATGAAGGCACACAATATTTTATTGGACCGTGTTTTGCGCATCAACCCGGAAGATGAAGTGCCTTCGGATGTGGCTGAAAATTTCAAGCACAACGTGCTGGTTAACACAGCAGATCTGAGCTTCTTTTTCTTTGCTGACAGCTTTTGGTCGATCAACACAATTTTGCCGGTCTTTGCAGCCACATTGACCGACTCTCCTTTTCTAATTGGATTCATTCCGGCCATCGTGAACGCCGGTTGGTTTATTCCTCAACTCTTTTTGTCTGGCAGGATCAGCAAACTGCCCAGGGTGCTGCCCTTAGCTCGTAAACTTGGCATCTTAGAGCGAATTCCCTATATGTTTCTGCCGCTTTTGGCCTTCTCGATTGGCAAGCTGGATAACAGAACCATTTTCTGGTTGTTTTTCCTGCTGATGATTTTGCGCGGACTTGGGAGTGGGTTTGTAGGCCTGCCCTGGCAGGAAATCATTGCCCGGGTGATCCCCATCACTCATCGGGGGAGATTTATCGGTTTCTCACGCGTATTTGCCCAAATCGTGGGCATTCTGGGTTCTTTGATATCCGCTTTTTTGTTGAGCAAATTTCCTTATCCTAAAAATTATGCCTATGGATTTATCGTCGCCGCGATTTCGCTCTGGTTTTCTTACGCTTCATTTTCCCAAAACCGGGAACCTGAAATGCGAATCCAGGAGAAAGTAACTGCGCCTGCGGATGGAAGCCCAAAGCGAGACGGCACCTGGGCTTTGATGAAGACTATATTAAAGGAAGACTCTAACTTCAGACGCTATCTGATAGCGCGTTCGATGGCCTTTTTGGGGAACATGGGCAGCGCCTTCATGGCTGTTTATGCCATCCAGCGCTTTGACCTGGGGGATGAACAAGCCGCCCTTTTCACCTCTGTCATTTTGATCACCGGTTTGCTGGGCTACGCAATTTTGGGTTCCTTGAGCGATCGCATCGGTCCGCAAAAAATTGTGCTTATTTCCTTTTTGACCTGGGGAGTGGGACTGGTAATTGCGATTTTAGCCCGCTCTATCTGGGTTTATTACCTGGTTTTTGCCATGTTTGGCTTATATTGGGCGGGATTGAACGTGGGGGACAGCATGTTGGTGATGGAAATTGGCGACGAAGGCAGGCGCCCGACCTACCTGGGCATGGCGCGCACGCTGACAGGTGGTTTCTTGCTGGTGGCGCCAGTGCTTTCTGGCTGGTTGGTGGAACGCTTTAGTTATAAGGTTATGTTTTCGGTTTCGTTTGTTTTTGTGATTATCTCGTCAGTGCTCATCGTAGCCGTCAAAGACCGCCCCCGCATCCGCAGCATCCAAGATACCATCTGAATTTGTAGGCCGGATTGATTGTCTGCCACGGGTAACCACAGTGCTGTGCACACCATTTATTGGACTGAAATGATCGAGACCTAAAGCTCAGCGTCCGTGCGCGGTCTGGAGACCGGCACAAGCATTTTTTGTAGGTCGGAATGAGCCCGCCAGATTGTGTGTGTTGGACTTGCGTAATTCGGGCTCACTCCGACGATGGAAGTCAAAGACAAGGGATGACATAAATCACCTATTTTCTAACTTGGGTCACGATGGTGACAAAATAAGCACCGGGTTGCGAATAATCAAATTCAGAAAAGCGTAATTTTTGCCTTTGTGGGTAGGAGATGTTTGGATCCACAAAGGTAATTTACTTGTTAAATTCAATAAGGGCAGATACATAGATCTGCCACGGGTAACCACAGGGGGTTACCCCTACGACTGATAATCAGGGTAGTCGCGCACGAGCTTTTTTTGTAGGTCGGAATGAGCCCGCCAGATCGTGTGTGTTGGACTTGCGTAATTCGGGCTCACTCCGACGATGGAAGTCAAAGCCAAACGATGACATAAATCACCAATCTTCTAACGGCGGAGTGGCGAACTCCGCGCCATTCCGCCCTACGCAGAGGCTGCAGTAGAATGGTATGAAGAAATGAATTCATCGGTATTCGACTAAATTAGGTGTCTGTGTAGGTGGATAGGTCTGCCACGGGTAACCACAAGGGGTTACCCCTACGACTAATAACCAGGGCAGGCCGGCGCTAGCAGGCGGGTACAATCCGACACATAAAAAAAACCACCCGCATAGCGGGTGGTTGTGAATCTAAACACTATCCTAAATAAAATAATGCGTGTTGGAGTCGGTGGCGGAGGCGGCCATGGTGGCTACGCCGGCTGCCTCTACCCCATCCATCAATTCTTCAATCTTGATGCCCATCAAATCCATCGACATCTGGCAGGCCAGAAGGCGCACCCCGTTTTCCTGGGCGGTCTTGATCATCTCGGGCAGGGAATCGACATTATATTTCTTCATAATGCCCTTGATCATGGACGTCCCGACACCCAGCATGTGCATCTGGGAAAGGGTCAGTTTGTCCGGGCCTTTGGGCATCATCCAGCCGAACATTTTCTCAATGAAATTCTTTTTGACCGAGACAGGTTCGGGTTTACGCAGGATGTTCAGGCCCCAGAAGGTGAAGAAGAGGGTCGCTTTTTGGCCCAAGGCAGCGAAACCGTTGGCGATGATGAAAGCCGCGATGGCTTTATCCAGGTCGCCGGAGAAAACCACCATGGTCAGGTCTTTGCCCGCGGTTGGGGTAGGCAATTGCGCCATACCAAGCGATTCAACCGGGTTGGCAAGCCCTTTTTGCACCCGGGCAGTCACCTGGCCGCCGGCCATCTTCAGGTCAAGCAGCGTGTTCCCGGTGGTTTTGGTCCAGGCTTCCACATCCTTGGCAAAGCCCAGGTCGGTTGCTACAATCTGAACCACTTCTCCGTCGTTCATCTCATTGACCTTGTTGTAAAGTTTCAGGATGGGACCGGGGCACTGCAGCCCGCAGGCATCCAGTTGGTATTCAACTTTTGGTTCTGTTGTAGCAGCGCTTTTGATTGTTTCGGTTGCGTGGGGGAGGTCAGGTTGTTTCATTGTCTTTTCAGGCTTTCGGGTAGTTTTTTGAATATTGAGTCCGCCGGAGAGGTTGACCGCGTCGAAACCGTTCTGGCGCAGGATACGCACGGCAAAATAGGAGCGCTGCCCGGTGCTGCACATACAAAGGATGCGTTTATCCTTGGGCAGTTCATTTAGGCGTCCGCGCAGTTCAGGCAGAGGAATATTGAGCGCGCCGGGGATGCTGATCACCGCTTGTTCTTCCTGGTAGCGGACGTCAAGTTTGAGCCATTTTTCGGGGTCAAGCCCTTCAAATTGGTGCCACTGAAGAGCTTCCACGTCACCCCGCAGGATATTAGCAGCCGCGAAACCGAGAATGTTCACTGGGTCGCGGGCTGAGCCGTAAGGTGGAGCGTAGGAGAGCTCCAGCTCTTCCAGGTCAAAGACAGTCATATTGCCGTGAATGGCGGTGGCGATGACGTCGATGCGTTTGTCCACACCGCTTACACCCAGCGCCTGAGCACCATAGATTTGTCCCTGTGGTCCGAAGAGGAGTTTCAATTGAATTTGAGTGGCCCCAGGATAGTAGCCTGCGTGGTTGTGACTGAAGACTGAGACGCTGTCGAAGGGGATTTGGGCTTCTTTTAGTTGTCGGCTGTTTAGACCGGTGCTGGCAGCTGTCAGGTCAAAAATTTTGACAACCGAAGTGCCGATGACACCTTTGAAATGCATCTCGCGACCGGCTATGTTATCTGCCGCAATACGCCCCTGCTTGCTGGCCGGACCGGCAAGCGCCAAAAAAGTTGGTTGGTGGGTCAGGCAGGATTCGATTTGAACCGCGTCGCCCACGGCGTAGATATCGGGGTCGGAGGTCTGCATGTGGCTGTTGGTGCAGATGTGCCCGCGCGGCTCCATTTCCAGGCCGGCATCTTTGGCCAGCTTGGTGTTTGGGCGCACACCGATAGAGAGGATGACCAGATCGGCAGGGATGCTCAGGCCGCTGCTGGTGTTGACCTGCAGGGCGCTGCCGCTGCCGGCTTCGATGGATTTAAGGCCATCGCCCAGGTGCAATTCGAGCCCGTGCATTTCCAGGTGCTCGTGCACTTCAGCTGCCAGTTCGTAATCCAGCGGAGCCAGGACCTGGTTGAGCATTTCCACCAGTTCAACTTTGAGGCCGGCCTCAATCAGATTCTCAGCCACTTCCAGACCGATGAAACCGCCGCCGACCACAACCGCTCTTTTGGGCTGGTGGGTCTTAATCCATTCGGAAATCGCGTCCAGCTCGGGGATGTTGTGGAGGACATAAACGCCCTCAAGATCAACGCCGGGCAGGGGCGGCACGACCGGACTGGCACCGGGTGAAAGCACCAGTTTGTCATAGCTTTCCACGTAGTCGCGCTGGTTGAGATGGTCCCGCACGGTCACAGTTTTGTTTTCCCGGTCGATCGAGAGCACTTCCTGGTTATTGCGCACGTCCAGGTTGACCAACTTGCGCAGGTCATCAGGCGTGGTGACCACAAGTTGATCACGATCTTTGATGGTTCCGCTCAGGTAATAGGGCAGACCGCAATTGGCGAAAGAGACATAAGGTGTTTTCTCAAACACGATGATTTCGGCGTCTTCAGCCACACGGCGCAGCCTTGTTGCCGTTGTGGCACCGCCAGCAACTCCACCTACAATTACAACTTTCATTTCATCCTCCAAGGATACAATGCGAAGTAGTATATCACCAAGAAAGATATTTTTGTATGGATTTATAGAAGGATTTGGATGCCGGAAAGGTCAGTTACCCGGCCGATTTCCCACATCGGCAGGCTGCGCTGGCTGGCAAGCTGCTGGAAATTTTGGAGCTTTTCTTCCGGGACGCTGAGCAGCAGTCCGCCGCTGGTTTGTGGGTCAAAAAGCAGCATTTGGTCGGAGTCTTTCAGGGCAGGGTCAAAGCTGACCTGGGAGCCAAACCAGAGGAAATTATCGCTGGCGCCGCCGGGGAAGGTGTAGGCGTCGGCATATTTGCGAGCGGAACCAATGAGGGGGATTTGCTGGAAAGAAAGTTCCAAACCGACCTGGCTGGCCTGGGCGATTTCGCAGGCGTGCCCGAGCAGGCTGAAACCGGTGATGTCGGTGACGGACTTGAGCTCGCAATCCAGAGCCAGTTGAGCAGCCTGATGGTTGAGGCGTTTCATCCAGGTGCCGACTTCGCGCACTTCCTCTTCTGTGGTCAGGCCTTTTTTGAGGGCGGTGGTGGTGACGCCAAAGCCCAGCGGTTTGCTGATGAAGAGGTGATCTCCTGGTTTGGCGCCGCCCTTGGTCAGGATTTTTTCGGTTTCAGCGATGCCGATGGCCACCAGTCCGAATTTTGGCTCGTTATCGGTGATAGTGTGACCACCAGCAACGACCACACCCGCCTCGCGGCATTTTTCAGCCGCCCCGCGGACGATGGCTTTGGAAATTTCCTGGGGCAGGTTGGGCGGAAAAGCGGCGATGTTGAGCGCCAGGAAAGGCTTTGCGCCCATGGCGTAGACATCGGAGAGGCTGTTTGCGGCAGCGATGGCACCGTAATCGTAAGGATTGTCGACTACCGGGGTGAAGAAATCGGTGGTGATCACCAGGGAATGGCGCTCGTCCAGCTTCCAGACAGCGGCATCGTCTGCAGAATCCAGTCCGATCAGAAGCTTGGGATAATCGGTAGAGTTGAAGGTTTCCTTGATTGGCTGCAGAACCTGCGCCAGCGTCTCCGCGTTGAGCTTGGACGCTCAGCCCGCGCAGCTGGAGAGACTGGTGAGGCGGATCTGCTTGCCGTTGTCGTGCTTTTCTGACATAGGGATAATGATACTCCAGTTCTGGTGGAGGGGTAAGCCCCAGCATGTAGGTTGGATTGGTGATGCACACCGACATTTCATTTCCGTAGGCCGGATTGGGGATGCACACCGATATTTCTTTTCCGTAGGCCGGATTGTGGGCTTCAATCCGGCAATTAAGACTACAGTGGAATGGGAAATAGGTAGGTTACGATGCTTAGGTAGGGGCGACGCACGCGTCGCCTTCGAGCTTGGCCCCTCCGCCGTTTGTTGTTAATTTTTATATTCACTTCCATCGTCGGAGTGAGCCCGCGTAACGTACATCTGGTTTTGGGGCTACAGGGCGGTCTCATTCCGACCTTGTATCTTTATAGTGATCTCAGTTACGCTATAGACAGAGATCAGTCAGGAAGGTGAGGGTGAATCCGGTTCCGCCCTTTGGAGCGAATCCTGAGATGTAG
>Ga0209509_1002434_pt1 | contig 12458 bp, 8 predicted proteins | sample BioC13SIPDNA_FD_185743 | JGI IMG/M metagenome (GOLD analysis project Ga0209509, IMG submission 185743) | Anaerobic biogas reactor microbial communites from Washington, USA - Biogas_R1_A C13 SIP DNA (SPAdes) (version 2) | ecosystem: Engineered > Bioreactor > Anaerobic > Unclassified | place...
TCTACGCTGATTGAAAGCACTTCCACACCTAATTTCTGATACTCCGGATATTCTGCAGCGACCGCTGCTACCTCCGTAGCTCAGACGAAGGTGAAGTCACCCGGATAGAAACAGAGTACTACCCATTTACCTTTGAACTCTGACAAGGATACATTCACAAATTTGCCTTTAAAAAATGCGGGTGCGGTAAAATCCGGCGCTGGTTTGCCGACTTTTATCATAGGTTTGCTCGCCTCCTTCATTACGGAAGTTTCGATTACATCGGCCGCAGGAGCTGGTTTAACAATTGGGGGACGCTGACATCCTGGTTTAAACTCTTCCGCCATGAACCTAGCCTCCTTCCTATTAAGGAATATTTTCAGATCTCTGCTTACAAATTTACCATAACTTTTAGTTATATGCCAGCATAAACTATACTTTTTTAGTAACAATTTGCAAGAAAATTTCTCCTTAAAATTTTGCAAGCAGCTGCAAAAACTGCAGCTGCTTGCGCTCCAGGACTTTTATATAATGTTTGTGTGAAGAATAGCTCCTGCGCCCATGTATCCTAATGGGCTGCCCGACTCTTTCCTTCACCTTTTTTTCTGCCGACGGAAATGATGTGGAAGTTCAAACAATAACAATTATTTTGGAGTATAATTTGCTCTGTTAACCATTGGCGCGTCTGGCTTTTTCCTCCTCCACCAGGTCTTTCCGCTGCACCTTCCCGGTATTCCCTTTGGGCAGGCTATCACGGAATTCAATTATCCGAGGGTATTTATAAGGTGCCATTTGATCCTTGGACCAATCGATTAGTTCTTGCTCAGTAACCTTGCCCACATAATCAGGTTTTAATACCACAAACAATTTGACCTCTTCACCTTTAGTATCATGAGGCACCCCAATGGCGCAGCATTCCATGATGGAGGGATGGGCATACATATATTCCTCAACTTCTGCCGGGAAGACGCTGTAAGCGGATACCTTGATCATCTCTTTCAGGCGGCCGCAGATATAGAGGAATCCCTTCTCATCTATCTTGACAATATCTCCGGTGCGGACCCAACCGCCGGGAAGGAAGGTTTCCGCGGAAGCTTCCGGGTTGCCCCAATAGCCGATTCCGTTACTGTCCCCCCTTACCCACAATTCTCCCTCCTCGCCGATCTCTACATCTCTGCTTAAATCCTTTACATCGGCGATCCTCATGTCCATATTGGGACATAACATCCCGATGCTGCCAAAGAGGTTGACATCAGTCGTGTTGGATGTAGTGGTGGCAGTAGTTTCGCTCATTCCGTAGCCTTCAAAGAGATTGATCCCCAGTTCCTGATACTTGTTGGCTACGTTGACCGGCAGAGCCGCACCACCAATACCAACTATTCTCATACTGGAAATGTCGTATTTCGGGAAAGCAGGATGGTTAGCCATCATAATTACGATAGGAGTGGCAATAACCGTATAGGTGGGTTTATAGCGCTCCACCGCCTGTAAAAATGCCTCCACGTCAAAACGGGCCAGGATAATCAATTCGCCGCCGGTATACATTGGATTGTTGAGCAAATCATTCATAGCGGTTATATGAAACATCGGCAAAACTACAATAAATCGATCTTCTACCGTAAGCGAACAGATATGAGAGTTGATCCAGGCCCCGTTAACCAGGCCTTTATGAGTAAGCATAGCCCCTTTGGGACGTCCGGTGGTGCCTGATGTGTATTGGAGCAAGGCCAGGTCGTCACCGCTAACATCTTCGAATTGGTTGATCGGATCCGCGGCCATCAAATCTTTCCAGGCTACGGTGCCGGGATAATCAGCTCCCCCGGCCTTCAAATCAGCAGGGAACGCAGGATAAGGATCTTCCGGGATATATTCATCTAACGCCGTCACTACCACATGTTCCACCGTGGGTATATTGTTTTTAATCTGCTCATACACGGGCATTACCGATTCTTCGATGATCATAACCTTAACTTGGGCGTCGTTTACTACATAACTGACCTCACCGGCTTTATAAGCCGGAGATATGGACATTATCACCGCCCCCAGAGAATGGGCAGCATAATAGGAAATTACGAACTGCGGGCAGTTGGCCAGGCCCAGATAGACGCGATCACCTTTTTTTACCCCTAATTTTCTCAGGCCGCCGGCCGCCTTCAATATCAGATTTCTCAGTTCATCCCAGGTAATGATCCGGCCATAATAGTTTAAAGCCGGGCGGTACCGTAAACGCATTGAATTGTTGTAGACTTGACGGAAGAGGGGGTCCCCGCCGTGCAGATAACCTTCCTTAATCCACTGGCCCGAATAATTGTTTTCCCAGAATCTGTCCATTGCTTTGTATTCCATATTATGCCTCCTTTTAATAGAGCTCAAATGCTGCTTGAAGATTTTAAATTGCAATAATCGTGCCATTTAGAAGCCATTGGGTGAATGCCCGTTAAATCCGCTTTCGAGATATCCGCCGTGCTCCCGCATCATTGTCTTTGTATCGATACCGGTACACTTTCTGTTCTAAATTGTCCAATTATGGGACAGTTGTGATCAGAACGTGCTCCCGTCCGGAAGTTACCCATAATGTGGTATTATCTATTCAATAACCGTGATTCCATGAATAGATAAGGACTCCGCCAAATCTCACTGAGCCTGGCCTGATGTCTGGCCCGGCTCAGTGAGATTAACTTTTATTTTTTGCCCTCGGCATACATTTTACGCAAAGTCACTTTTTCAATCTTGCCGATATAGTTATGAGGAATTGCATCTATAAACACGTATCCATCGGGCAAGTCGGGTATCCACCATTTTTCGATCTTACCGGCATCCGCAAACTTCAACAGGTGATTTCTTACGTCTTCCGCACTCGCGTTTTGACCAGGCTTGAGAGCTATAAATACGCAGGGGCGTTCATCCCAACGAGGATGAGGAATCCCTATAACAGCACATTCCAGTATGGGCGGAAACTGGCTTATGGCATCTTCAAGGGTCAAGGTGGAAATCCACTCACCGCCGGATTTTATAGCATCTTTGTTGCGATCAGTGATCACCAGGTAACCTTCGAGATCCATATAACCTACATCCCCGGTGTTGAGCCAATCATTTCTCCATAATTCCTTGGTCTTTTCGGGATCGTGGAAGTATTCATGGGTACACCAGGGAGATCGGAATATTACATTGCCAACTGATTTTCCGTCTTTAGGCATTTCATTATAGTCTTCATCCACAACCTTAATCTGACCCCAGGTATAAGGGATGCCGCTTTTAATGCGATAGGCAATCTGATCCTCCACGGGCAGGTCGTAGTGTTCGGGCTTAATATTGCATATGGTCATGGCCGGACAAGTTTCAGTCATACCGTAACTGGAAAGAGTAAAAACGCCTAATTCCCAAGCTCTTTCTGCCAGCTGCCGGGTGAGCTTGGCGCCGCCCAGATCAACCCTCCAGTGACTTAAATCGTATTTTTCCACATCGGGATGGAACAACAGCATATGCAGGATCGTGGTCACGCAATGGCTATGGTTTACTTTCTCTTCGCTCAACCACTTAAGGATTAGAGATGGTTCATATTTGCCGGGAAGAATAAATTTGTTTCCCAGCATAAAAGCAAAGTATGGAACTGTCCAAGCCTGAACATGGAACATGGGAGTTAACGGCATATAGACCTGGTTAGCCTGAACATTCATGCCCTGGGGGTAGCATGAAAAAGATATCAACACGGAGATGGCGTGCATAACCAAGTCACGCTGGGTAAATACAACACCCTTCGGGTTCCCAGTAGTTCCTGATGTATAACACAGGGTAGCCCGAGTGTCTTCTGAGATTTCGGGGAATTCATAAGCTGTGGATTGCTGACTCAGCAGCTGTTCATACTCGATGGTGTTGGGTAATGTTGTCGATGGCACATGGCCCGGGGTATCTGTCATGAGAACAAATGTCTTGACGGTCGTCAGCTCGTCTTGAATGCTTTCCAGAAGGGGAATAAACTCTTCATTAACAAAGAGAACCACATCTTCAGCATGATTGATGCAGAATTTGATTTGTTCCGGGGACATTCTCACGTTGACGGTATGAAACAGGCTTCCGTAAAGAGGAATGGCCCAATGGGCCTCCAGATAGCGGTGGGTATCCCAATCCAGCATTCCCACAGCTTCTCCCGGTCTCACTCCCAAGCTTTTGAGAGCATTCGATAGTTTTTTAACCCGGTTGTAGTGCTCAGTATAGGTAAACTGCAATTGATCCCGGTACTTTATGATTTGATTCGGCGCAAAACTCATACCTTGCTCCAGAAACATCTTTAAAGTCAGCTGATAATAGTAACCTATTTTATCCATGGTGAATCCTCCTATTTATGAATTATTTATAGATGACAGTCTTGTTCAAAATTCTATTTCATTCTGGCTTTGTCAAGTTCTTCTTCACGAAGCTTTATGCGCAAGGGTTTGCCTACCGAATTTCGAGGCAATACCTTTCTGAATTCGATTATCTTGGGCACCTTGTAAGCAGCTAATGATTCCCGGCAGAAGGCTATAATTTCCTCTGTGGTGGATTCCATACCTTCATGCAACTGAATAAATGGCTTGCAGTATTTCTGAATCCATTAATTCAACAGCTCCTCTCTATGGATAAACCGTGTGATTCCATGAATAGATAATATCTTCGGCCAGCTTTCGGGTTCATGCCGTATACCCGGCTGAGGAAAAACTCACCTCCCTTTTGATCAGCTGTACAGCCCGGGTTAGTAAGCGTCTGAAAATTCTTAATTGCAATAATCGTGCCATTCCAGTACTATCTGGCAAATACCCATGGTTCCGCTTCTCGGGGAGTCACCTGATCTCTGCATCATTGCCTTTTACGTCCGATATTGATACGCTTATTTTACCGGTATTGTCCGATAACCGGACAATACCGGGTGATCAGCACGAAATCTTGTCCGGAATTTATCCACGACTAATCTAATGGGCTAAACTTGTAGCAAAATAATCCAACTACTTGCTGAATCGATATGTATTGGAGAGTGAGTTTTGATGTACCCTGAGCGAAGCGAAATTACACGTATCTGGAAAGCGCTCCGAAAAAATGGTGAGTGTGAGGGAATTAATGTTCCGACCATAATCAGCAGCTCCTGGGAGCGATGTCGGCAGTTGAACCTGGATCCCATGAAAATTCACTGCAACAAGATCCTAAGCCCCGACCAATTGGAGGAAAGAATACGGGAGAACATAATACTGGTCGAGCAAGCAATGGCCAGCATGAAGGACCTGTATAGATTCACCCGGCGGACCGGCTTCGTATTGGTTCTTACCGACAAGGAAGGCTATATCCTGAAAAGACTGGGAGATGAGGATGTATTGGAGTTTGTAAGCACTGTTAATTTCGTCGAAGGGGGTAAATGGACAGAAGATATCATGGGTACCAACGCCATAGGAACTGCCTTGATTGAACGTCAACCGATTCAGGTTTTCGCTTATGAACACTATTGCGCGGGTTCTTTTTTTACGACTTGTTCGGCTTCCCCGATTTTTGATTCCAATCAAAATCTGCTTGGAATATTGGACATTACAGGGCCATATAACCTGGCTAATCATCATACCCTGGGTATGGTGGTTGCCGCTACGCGTTCTATTGAGCGACAATTGATTTTATTTGATTCCTATCAGCAGAGTGAAACGGAAAACATGTACAAAAATATTATTATGGATTCCGTTTCGGACGGTATTCTGACTCTGGATCATGAACTGAGAGTGACTCACGCCAATGGGTTGGCCGGTAAATTCCTGGGCTTTGATAATAATATTGCGAAAGGTAAGCATCTTAAAGAACTGCTGCCTTCTGGTAATGAGTATTTTATATCAGGAATAGCCGATAATAAAAAGTTGTGGAACGAGCCCTTTATAATAAAGCGTTACAAAGATATCTCCAAAGTAGCAGTAAGCTCTACTCCCCTGACTGCCGGTGATGGGCGAGTGCTGGGCAAGGTAATCATACTGCAGGCAATGAAGCAATACCGCCAAATGCTTAAAAGAGCAATGGGCGCAAGTGCGACAATCGGATTTGAACATATTATCGGAGGCAGCCAGAGTCTGAACGGAGCAATTGAACGTGCCAAAGTTGCCGCCTACTCTGACTCCAATGTTCTGCTCCAGGGAGAAAGCGGGGTAGGCAAGGAAATGTTTGCCCAGGCAATCCATAAAAATAGCAATCGTTCGCAGGAGCCATTCTTCGCCATAAACTGTGCTGCACTGCCGCGCGAACTGGTTTCCAGCGAATTATTCGGATATGAAGAGGGTGCCTTTACCGGGGCCAGGCGAGGCGGCAACCCGGGGAAATTTGAATTGGCAGATCAAGGGACCCTTTTCCTCGATGAAATCGGTGAAATGCCACTGGATATTCAGGCCGTATTATTACGGGTGTTAGAGGAAGGATCTCTAATACGGCTTGGAGGCAGGGAACTTACACCGGTAAATGTTCGAGTAATTGCCGCTACCAATAAGAATCTTAGTGAGGAAGTCAAAAAGGGCAAGTTCCGGGCAGACCTCTTCTATCGCCTGGGAGTTCTGATGATTGAGATTCCGCCTTTGAAAAACAGAAAGGAAGACATTCCTGATTTGGTTGAGCACTTCATAAAAGCATTTTCTCGTAAATTAAACAAGGATGTGGACAGTATTGAAGACCGGGCTGTGAACAAGCTATTATCCTACAATTGGCCGGGCAATGTCCGAGAACTCAGCAATGTCATTGAACGGGCTATCACTTTGACTCAGGGTTCTGTTTTAAAATTTGAGAACCTGGAACCAGATATTATGCAGTATGATGAGGATTCCTTTGTGGCCGGCGCTCAATCAAAGCCGATGGATAACGTGGAAGAAGTCATGATTCGGACCTACCTCAAGAAGTACCACGGAAATAAAACTCGCGTGGCTAAAGAACTTGGAATCGCCCGCAGCAGTCTATATCGCAAACTGGACAAATACTCCCTTTCCTGATTAAAAAAAGCCTGCAATAACGGAGGCTGACTCAAAAGTATCTATCCAAAAACCGATTCCCAAAAAACAAGCCCGTATCATTGAAAAGTGGTACGGGCTTAGCTATTTAACGTGTTTTTCATACTATAAGTGGGGCAAGATTTTTTCTCTTCGGACTTTTGGGACAGCCTCATTATGACTACACCAAATTTTAAATATCACTCCGTATTTGGGAAAACCGCAGCGACAAGCCCCCGATCCAGGATATCCAGACACTTCTCGAAATTGAGCCGAAGGCCGAGATGGGCCATCAAAACCCCGGCGTTGGCGGTCTTGCCCACGAGAATAAAGCCGGTCAGACGTCCTTCTGCAAAGACACATTTTTGATAGAGGCTGCGGGTGGGCCAATAAACGCATTCCTCGATGGACCCTGGCCCCTTGCCCCTGCTATCACCGCCGCATATGGCGTTTAAGCCGAAAAAATGGAGGCTGTTCATGGAAACCGCTCCTCCATATTGCAGCTGCCGGCCGGCCATATTGGCTCCGGCAATGGCGCCCTGCTCGGCTGCATTCGGCCAGATAGCATAAGCTGCCGGTCTCCCGCTAACTTTATCATAGCTCATGGCCACATCACCGGCGGCATAGATATTAGGAACCGTCGTCACCATGGACTTATCAACCTTGACGAATTTACCCCTCATTTCGATTTCCGGCGGAATGAAGTCACTGTTGGGTGTCACTCCCTTGCCCATAAATACCAGATCGCAATCGACGATCTCGCCGGTATCCAGCCTTAATCCCGAGCAGGCTCCGTCCCGGTCATGGAGCAGTTCCGCCGCAGAAGCCCCCATGACGAAACGAACCCCGTTACGAGCCAGCCGGTTCATAATCAAATCGGCGCCCGGCTTATCGAATTGCTGAGAAAGGATATGCCGTGAGGTGACGATAATAGTAACAGGAACTCCATGTTCGGCTAAAGCTCCGGCGGTTTTGAGACTGACCAGCCCGCCGCCCAATACCGCTACCCGCTTCCGGCCGCTCTTCAGGGCAGCCAATATTTTATCGGCATCTGCCAGGGTACGCATCACATGGATTTCCTCCTCACCCGCTCCCGCAATAGGTGCCCGGGCAGCACCGGCTCCGCTGGCGATCAGCAGCTTATCATAGCCTAATGTGGAACCGTCCTCCAGCTCTACTTGGTTTTCGGCAACCTGGATGCCGGTCACCCGCACACCGCCCCGAAAATTAATGTTCCGGGCGGCATAATATTGATCCGGACGGATAAACATACCGCTTTTTTCAATTTGGCCGGAAACATAATAGGTGGTCAGGCAACGGGAATAGGCGTTTTCCTCCTCCGTGCTGAGGATAACTATCTCTCCCTGCCGGTCATATTTGCGGATGGCATCGGCCGCAAATATTCCTGCCGCACTGTTGCCGATAATCAGATAAACCATAACCTATATCCCCAAAGCGGCCCGTTTCGCTTTGATATGGGATACTATGACCTCCGCCGCCTGGACCGGATCGGGCTCGACGTAGAATTTTCCGCCGACCAGCGATTCGAGATCCTCAGTGAGCACCTTGGTCACAAGCGGGCTGCCCAGCACGTTGGGCGCCATGCCAATATGAGTGAGCAAACCCAAATCCACAGCCCAGGTGCCGATAGACAGGGCCTTTTCATGATTCAATTCGGGCGCCGACGCCGCCGCCGGCAAGTCTTTAATCGCCACGCCAAGATAATCGGCCAAGGCCGCCAGCAAATCGCCGATGCGGGCATTATCAACACAACTGCCCATATGCAATACCGGAGGCAGCGGTCCGCCCAAACCAGCGGCCTCGCCTACGGCGGTCAGCACTGCCGAAAGGCCGTGTCCCGCATATTTTTTGGCGCCATCGGGATTCATCAATCCGGCCTTGCCCAGAGCATGAGCCGCACAGCCGGTGACAACCAGCAGCACATTTTGCCGGAGCAACTCTTTTGCCAAGCCCACAATTACTTTATCCTGAGTGAAGCGGGTGTTATTGCAGCCTACTATACCTACCGCGCCCAAGATATTCCCGGCTGCGATATTATCAACCAAGGGCTTGAGGGGATTGTCGGCATCCAGAGTTGCCAGAGCCCCTACAATAGCTTCCACACTGAAACCGCCCCAGATCTCGCTCTTATCACTGGGGATGTCGATTTTAGCCTTATCGCGCCGGGCAAAGGCTTCTATCCCCATACGCACAATGCGGGCCGCATCTTCATCTGCCGTTTCCGGCTCAAAAGGTATATGTTCCGCACCCGGGATTTTACCGATGGCATGGGTAGTGACTACCCTGGTATGGTAGCAGGAAGCCACCTGGGGCAGGGAGGGCATGATGCATTGGACATCGACCACTATCAGATCGGTCGCCCCGGAAATCAAGGCTAATTCCTGGGAGAGGTAATTACCGGCCGGGGCTACGCCCTGGCGCATCAGCACTTCATTGCCGGTACAGCAGAGACCGGCCAGCTGTATACCGGCAGCGCCGGCTGCAATTGCCTCCGGCTCCAGCCTGCGCGCCCACTCAACGATTTTCTCCGAAAGAAAGGGTACATGTCCATGAACTACAATATTGACCTTATCCCGTTCCAGCACGCCCAGATTAGCTTCAGATTTAACCGGCGCGGGAGTGCCGAAGACGATATCCTGTATATCGGTACCCAGTTTGAGGCCGGAATAGCAATCCACCAGTCCCATCTTAGCAGTGTTCAACAGTAAGTTTACCGGATCAGCATCCACACCCATAGTCGATTCATGCAGAGAGCGGCGAATTTCCTGATCCGGACTTTTAGGGAGGATTCCCAGGCTGCGCCAAGCTTCGACCCGCTCGGCCGGAGCCATAGCCAGCAAATATTTCATGGTTTCCCCGCCGCTCGGTCCAAAATCGGCAAAAATAACTTGCGTCAATTCTTTAGCCAGGGCATATTTGTCCTTTCCGTCTCCGTCAATACCCAGTTGGGCGGCTATCGCATAGAGCTTTACTTCATCCTTGATATCATAAGGGACACTGCCTTCGGCCGCCATTTGCAAGATTTCAACAGCCTCAAAGGCATGATCAACGTGGGTGGCCGCGCCTCCGGTTACGCTGCGCAATAGATTGCGGGCTACGATGGTATCTGCGCTGGCACCGCAAATACCAGTTTTGGGCTCACCGAAGGGATTGATCCGACAGGGCCCTTGCAGACAGTTGCGGCAGCAGGTTCCCAACTCGCCAAAACCGCATTGAGGTTGCTGCGCCTCATAACGATCCCAGCATATCTCGACATTTTCCGAATAGGCTTTGGCAATCATTTTTAATGAGGCCGGGTCTATAGATTTCTCGCGGTTATTCATCTTACATCGCCCCCTTCATTTCACTTATAAGATAGTTCACGATAAATTCTTTCCTCCTGGTTTGATCATAGGAGCCCACTTCTTCGTAGCTGAGGGCTCCTGTAGGACAGGCCGCCGCACAGCGGGGATCGCCAATATCGTAGCATAGATCACATTTGGCAGCCTTATGAGTGAGGCTCTCGCTGATCGCACCAAAAGGACAGGTCATCACACACATCCAGCAGCCGACACATTTGTTTTGGTCGCAAAGGACCACGCCACTTTCTTCATTACGATGAAGGGCACCGCTCATGCAGGCATGGATGCAAGCCGCATCGGTGCAATGGCGGCATTGAGCCGGGAAACGCAAATTGCCGCCTTGCTCCACCTTGATGTAAATGGGCGGTCTCTCACCACCCAATACTGCGCCCGGCAAGGTCCCTGCCTTGCTGTGGGCGACGGCGCAGGCCAATTCGCAGGTATGACATCCGAGACATCTCTCCAAACGAACCAAAACCCGTTTCATTCCTCTTCACTCCCCTCTGAATAATTATCAACGAAAATAAAAAAAGGCTTAGCCGAAACTAAGCCGTGGGAATAATCCGTTCAGTGATCTTCCGGTAGCACCGGAGGGCCTCCGGGTCAAGGCAATCATAGACACAGACTCCGTCGCGATCCGCGGAACGAATACTGTAGCGGTAGGGCAGGAAGGCGATCAGTTCCTGCCCAGGAAGGGCGGCTTGAATAAATTCTTTATCGGCATCGCCGGTAATCTTATTACCTATGTAAAGCAGGTTGGTCAGGCCCAGTTCCCCGCACATTCTCTTCACCTGATATGCACATTCTATGGAGCGCTGCCCCGGCTCCACCACTACCAACATCAAATCAACACCTTGGGCAGTAGCTCGTCCCAGATGTTCGATACCCGCTTCCATGTCCATGATAAGGGTTTCATTCCTATGCAAAACCAGATCGTTAACAAAGGCTTGGATGAAGGTGTTTTCCGGACATGCGCAACCACTTCCGCCTTTTTGAGCGGCACCCAACACCAGCAGGGATACGCCGCGATGCTCGAATGCAAAACGATTGGGCAGATCGGAAACCTCAGGATTGAGCTTAAATATCTGTCCATATCTGCCGAGTTTAGCACCGATGCGCTCTTCTATGAGATCGATTCTGTGGGCGATGGAAACAATCTCTTTTTGCCGTGCCTGGGGTATACCCAAGGCGTAGGCCAGATTGGCATCCGGATCAGCATCCAGCGCAATTACCCTGATCCCTTCTTCAGCCAGCATCAAAGCCAGCACACCCGCGATAGTTGATTTGCCCACACCACCTTTTCCCGAGACAGCGATTTTCATACCCAAGATCCTTTTCTGAGTTTTACTAATTTAATTATACAGCAGATATAAATATATTGGTTGAACAATTGCTTGCACACAATTTTAGATTATTTTAAAAGATCACAATTCTCTGCTGTTTCAGGCTCTTCAGCCTCTTTAATCCCCTCGGAAGTAATCAAATCTTTTAACCCGTTTTCATCACCCCTTTTTACTGTTTCGGGATAAATAACAGACCCATGGTGTAAGCTTACTTTGGTTAGCATAAAGAAACCCTCCAATAGCAATTTTTACTCAAGCTTTTACTTCCTCAATTTGCACGGCCAACCAATCGGTGAACACCTGCACTCCTTCGCCTTTTCGGCAAGAGAGCGGGAACATCTCAATGGCCTTGTTCAGGTTGCGTACCCTCTTTTTTAAGGTTTCAATATCGAAGCCCGGGTCGGGAAGGTAATCGATTTTGTTGATGACTAGAGCTTCGCACACTGAAAACATCAGCGGGTACTTCAGCACCTTGTCGTCGCCCTCGGGCACACTTGTCATCATCACACGCACATTGGCGCCGGTGTCAAACTCGGCAGGGCACACCAAATTACCAATGTTCTCAATGATAACCAAATCTAATTCTTTCCAGTTCAGCTTCTCCAAAGAAGCGGCAATCATTGGCGCATCCAAATGGCAAGCGCCGCCGGTACGCAATTGCACAACCGGCACACCCTGTTCGCTCACCTTTTCTGCATCAACAATCGAGTCGATGTCACCTTCAATGACACCGATTTTGAAACAGGGTGACAGGGCCTTGATGATGGCCATGACCAGGCTGGTTTTTCCGGCACCGGGCG
>Ga0209509_1002453_pt1 | contig 12378 bp, 6 predicted proteins | sample BioC13SIPDNA_FD_185743 | JGI IMG/M metagenome (GOLD analysis project Ga0209509, IMG submission 185743) | Anaerobic biogas reactor microbial communites from Washington, USA - Biogas_R1_A C13 SIP DNA (SPAdes) (version 2) | ecosystem: Engineered > Bioreactor > Anaerobic > Unclassified | place...
CACTGAGGCCATGGACGTAGGAGTTGTCGATCACCTCCCGCCGCACGTCCATGTAGATGAAGTCGAACCCCACAACCGGGAAGAAGACCACGCCGACCAGGTAAACCAGCAAGAGGCCGCCCAAGAGCGGCGCACGACGATCGGCACTCTGTTCCCGTGATCGCAGTTGCTGCACGACGGATTCTCTCCCGGTCGTCTGCCCGTCTGACTGTCGTTCCATGTCCGTTCAGCTTCCAGCCTCGCACGGCCGGTAAGCGGCGTCAATGGTGACTTGATCATCGTTCCTCCCGGCGGAACCTGCGAAGCCGACTTTGACCTCACCAGCGACTGGGACTCCCGCTGCGGTACCCACAGGAAACCGCCTGTGCTTTCGTCACTTCCGGATTCCCGCCACCAGCCGCCCCAACGGACCCGAAAGCAGGGCCGGCAGGAACATGAGCACACCCATCAGGGCTGCGGCCAGCAACAGGGAAACGAGGATGCCGAACCGCGCTGCCGGTGCGAAAGAGCTGACCCCGTACACGGCCAGCCCGGCGCCACAAATGAGCGTGGTCCGTACCATCGCATTACCGCAGTGCTGGAAAGCATTGCGCACTGCGGTTCGCGGCAACAGCCCGTCGGCGAGGCCGCGGCGGAACCAGGTGAGGAAGTGGACTGTGTCGTCCACCGCGATGCCCAGACCGATGCTTGCCGTCATCATCGTGCCGGGATCCATGGCGGGATGAATCCAGCCCATGAGCCCGAAGACCGTCAAGATTGGAAAGAGGTTGGGAACCATCGCCAAGATTCCAAGCTGCCAACTCCGCAAACCTGCGGCCAGAGTGACCGCAATCATGAGGAACGAAGAGCCGAAGCTGACAATCAGATCGCGCATCAAGGCCGGGTGCGCGTCGGCCAGCAGCGGCAGCATGCCCGTGTAGACGACCGAGAACCGGAGCTGTTCTTCTTTCGGAAGTGCGGCAGTTGCCCGGCGGACCGTATTCTCGATTGCAGCAACGGCATCCTCATAGCGAGTACCGCTAAGGGATGGCAGACGCACGTGGATGCGCCAGAGTTCGCGTCCTCCTTCCGTGGCCAGGTACTGGCTGGCCGATATCAACTCGTTCCGGCGGCTCTCGATCTGCCGGTTGAACAAGGTCCTGCCGATGGTATCCCGTACCGTTGCGGAGTCACCGGGCTTGGGCAAGAACGCTGCCATCGAAACGGTCCCCACCTCCAGGGGCGTGGTGCGGATGGCATGTTCCAGTTGCGACACAACCTGCAGCCGATCGAGCATCGGCCACGATCCGGGATCGCTGAAGACGACGACGACCTCGACGGGCAACAGCGGGCCCACGTTCCTTTCGAGCCAAAGGTGGTCCCGGAAGATCCGCGTGTCGCGGGAGAAGAAATCCGACACATGCATCGACCCGTGCAACCGTGGCAGGCCGGCAGATGCCGCCAGCGTTACCGCAATCCAAGCGATGACGAAGGCCCCGTGATAGCGTGAAATGGGAATCGCCACGGCTTCCCAGAATCGCGACGGGAACTTGCCGTGCCCGGGCTTGGAGGGGATCCGCCCGCGAGCCGCCTCATAGCGAGTCGTAAGGACCAACGAGCCGGGCAGAACGATCAGCAACGACGCCAGCACGAGAAGCATGCTGAGCGATGCATAGATCCCGAAGAGTCGAACCGGGTGGACGTGGCTCAGTGCCAGCGAGCCGATCCCCAACGCTGTCGTGCCGATCGACAGCGTGCAGGGGAGCCAGCCCACGCGAACCGCATGTAGCGGCGCCTCGGCGGCGCCCAGATGGGGCAACGCGTCGCGATAGTAGTTGATCAAATGGACCGCTCCAGACACGAAAACCACCATGACCAGGATCGGCATGACGGCCAACATGCCGTTCATCTGGCTACCGCCGAAATGCACGAGTGCCAAGGCCGCGCACTCGCAGAACGAAGCCGTCGCCAGGACCAGAATCGCCAGTCGCAGACTTCGCAGGAAAGGCCAGGCCACGATGAGCACAAGCAGGGTGGAAGGCAATGATAGCCGCTTGAGGGTAGCCAGACTTGCTGAATTGATCGTCGCCGTTTCGACCAGATGCCCCGCCAGGTGAAGCGACTCGGCGTCGATTCCGCCATCGTCCTGGGCGACCGCGCGAAGCTCCCGGAGAACCTCGCGGCCGTTCTCCTTGGCCGCGTCGGTGAGAATGACAACTGCGCATGTTGTCTCGCCATCGGGGCCGATCATCACGTTGCGCAGTTGGGCGATGGCCTCGGCACGATGACGTCCGTACGGCGGGGCGGTCAACTCTTCCAGTATCTGGCGGCCGGTGACTACCCGGTCGAGCCACGCGTACCGCCCACTTTCCAGCGACTCGGCGAATCGATCCAGCCGCGCGTCGTCGAGCGTGCAGCCGTTCCACGAGACGAGGATGGAGTCGGAGGCGGCGAAATGCGCGTCGAACCACTCAAGGCGTCGCCGCGAGTCGAGGTTGGAACCGGTCCAACTGACGGCGTCGTCGTTCATGCTCCACAGCGCTCGGTACGCTCCATAGAGCACGACCGGAAACAACGCCGCCATCACGACCAGGCAGAGAATCGCCCGGCGCGACATTCCTCGAGACCGAGAACCGGACCAGGAATCGGAGGTTTCAGGAGAGGTGGTCATAAGGTTGAAGCAGAGCCGCTCTGACTGGACCCGCCCCCATTCGGCTCGCCAGATGGTAAGAACGCCCTTGTGTGCATTTCCCGAAAGTCCGGAACCATTTCAGTTTACCTCGTCAGCCGAACAGCGGCAAGGCTCGCGACGGCTTCCGTCCGGCCCGAGATGTCTGGGTGGCGATGGGATTTGTCAGACGACCTCCGCCGCGAAACTTGACAACCGACCGGCCAGCACCGATGCTGGTCCCATGGCTTTAACAACGCTCCCAATCACTCCTGCCGGGAGACCGAACATGCCCCGCAAGACCAACCGTCGCCGGTTTCTGTCAGCAGCCGCTGCGTCCACTGCGGCATGGACCATCCTCGCCGACAGCCGTTCGGCCTTCGGCTACCAGGCCAACGAGAAGCTCAGCTTGGCGATCATCGGCGCCGGTGGCCGCGGCGCCGCCAACCTGCAAGGAGTCCAAAGCGAAAACATCGTGGCCTTCTGCGACGTCGACCAGCGCCGGGCCGCAGAAACCTATGCCAGGTATCCCGACGTCAAGAAGTATGCCGACTACCGCAAGCTGCTCGACGAAATGGACAAACAGCTCGATGCCGTCGTGGTCAGTGCGCCCAACCACATCCACGTGCCGGCAACCGTGACCGCCATGCGGATGGGCAAGCATGCCTATTGCGAGAAGCCGCTTGCCCACTCGATCGCGGAGGTGAGGCTGGCGGCGAAGGTCGCGGCCGAGAAAGGCGTGGCCACGCAGATGGGCACCCAGATCCATGCCTCGGAAAACTACCGCCGTATCGTCGAACTGATACGTGCCGGCGCGATCGGCGAGGTCCGCGAGTGCCATTGCTACCTGCGAAGCAGTCGCAGTGCGGGCGATCGGCCGACCGATACGCCGCCGATCCCCGACGGCCTGAACTGGGACCTGTGGCTGGGGCCGGCTCCCGAGCGGCCCTACCATCCCTGCTACGTCCCCCACGACTGGCACTACTGGTGGGATTTTGGCGGGGGCGAGTTCGGCAACATGGGATGCCACTACTTCGATCTGGCCTTCTGGGCCCTCGATCTCCGCGCCCCCAAAACGATCGAAGCGAACGGATCGCCCCCCCATGCCGAGAGTACGCCGGCCTTCCAGCACGTCTGCTGCCACTTCGACGCCCGCGGCCAGCTTCCGCCGGTGGTTCTCACCTGGACGCACGGTCCGAAAGAGACGGTTGATGAGAAGAGCGAGTTGCCCAATTGGGCCTGGGGCGTCTTCGTAGGCTCCGAGGGCAAGCTGCTCGTCAGCTACGACAAGCACATGCTATTGCCCGCCGAGAAGTTCGAGGGCTTCCAGCCGCCCCAGCCGAGCATCCCGCCGTCGGTCGGGCATCATCGCGAATGGATCGACGCCTGCAAGACCGGCAGCCCCACCACCTGCAACTTCGACTACTCCGGCGCCGTCACCGAGGCCATGCTTCTGGGCAACATCGCCTACCGTACCGGCCAGACGCTCGAATGGAACGCACAAGAAGCGCGTTTCCCCAACTGCCCGAAAGCCGACGATCTTTTACGCCGAGAGTATCGAAGGGGCTGGGAACTGTGAGTCGCCCGGCCCAATCCGAAAGAGACGCGTCCGAAACATGAAACCGAAAGCATACGCTCTGATTCTCGTGGTCGTGTCACTCGGCATCGGCCCCGGATTCGCCGACGAGTTGTCCGCAGTGCCGGGCGTGCCCTGGCCGGCGACGGACGGGTTGGGACGCTCGCTGCCCTTGGCCGACGAGGTTGGCCCGCCGCGGCCCGATCGCTTCGTGGGCATCTTCTACTTCCTCTGGCACAACGCCCCAGCCGGCAAGAGTCCCCATTGGGACGGCCCCTACGATATCTCCAGGATTCTCCGCCGGGAGCCCGACGCTCTGAGCAACCCCGATTCACCGCTCTGGGGACGAGTCGGACAGTATCACTACTGGGGAGAACCGCTCTACGGCTACTACCGAAGCGACGACCCCTGGGTGCTCCGCCGCCATGCTCAGATGCTCGCCGATGCGGGCGTCGACACCCTGATCTTCGACACGACCAACGCGCAGACCTATCCCGATATGTACCTGGCCCTCTGCCGCGTCTTTCAGCAGATCCGCGACGAAGGCGGCCGGACGCCGCAGATCTCGTTCATGGTCAACACCAAAGCCGGCGAAACCGCCGACCGCGTCTATCGGGATCTTTATCAGAAGGGCCTGTACCGGGATCTCTGGTTCCACTGGCTGGGCAAGCCGCTGATGATCTGCGATCCGGCCCAGGCCGGCCCCGAGTTGCAGAAGTTCTTCACCCTGCGGCGGGCCCACTGGCCGTTCACCATGGTGAATACCGAAAAGGCCTGGCACTGGGAGGCGGCCTATCCCCAGCCCTACGGCTATGCCGACGATCCCGCCAAGCCGGAACAGGTCAACGTCTCCGTGGCCCAGAACCTCCGTGCGAGCGACGGCAAGGTCACCAATATGAGCGAGGGCGACGCCCGCGGCCGAAGCTTTCACAACGGGGCGGTCGACGAATCCCCCGCTGCCGTGAACTTCGGACACAACTTCCAGGAGCAGTGGCACCGCGTGTTTGAGCTGAATCCTCCCTTCGCAATGATCACCGGCTGGAACGAGTGGATCGCAGGGCGCTGGGAGAGGCCGGGCCACCCGATTGTCTTCGTCGATCAGTACGACCAGGAACACAGCCGCGACATCGAGTTTGCGAAAGTAGGCCATCACGACAACTACTATTGGCAGATGGTCGCCAACATCCGACGCTACAAGGGAGTCCCTTCGGTCCCTGTCTCGAGCACGTCGAAGACGATTGACATCCAATCCAGCTTTGACCAATGGGAGCAGGTCGCGCCCGAGTTCCGCGATCACGTGAGTGAAACGATCCCGCGGGACCACGCCGGCGTTGCCGGGCTGCACTACTCGAATCGAAGCGGGCGGAACGACCTGATCGCCTGCAAAGCGACCCACGACACGGCGAACGTCTACTTCTACCTTCGTACGGCCGCCCCGATCCGGCCCAGCCCGACCCCCGATGGGCTCTGGTTGCTGATCGATTCCGACCGGAACCATGCAACCGGTTGGGAGGGGTACGATCTGCTCGTGGGGCGTCAGGCCGAGACCGATGGCCGGCTCTCCATCGAGAAACACGTGGAAGGTTGGGGGTGGGAGAAGCTGGCATCGGCTGAGTTCCGCCTTGCCGGCAACCAGATGCACGTTGCGATTCCGTGGTCGGCCGTCGGGCAAAGCTCCGTCGCAAACTTCGACTTCAAATGGGTCGACAACTGTCAGGATCCCGGCAACATTCTCGACTTCTACCTGAGCGGGGATGTAGCTCCGGAGGGGCGGTTCGACTATCGATATGCGCCCGGTCCGGGGAACGAATAGCGCGACTTGGCAGACCGCGTTCTCCCTCGCCTCAATCACTCCCCAGCACCGTGAGATTCGCAGTCGCCCCGGCAACCCGGTTATCGGGATCGTAGTACTCGTAGGCCTCCGCCGCGGCCGCCGTGACTTTGACGGGCATCGTTGCTCGCAAGTGATACTCAATTACGACCGGCCGTTCCGGTTCGAGTTGCCGCACGTAGACGACGACACGGCGGGGAGTGACGTCGTACTTGGCAATCCGCCCCTTGGCAACGAGTGCCGCGAAGTCGTCTGTCTGAACGGCAAAGCCGGGCGGAATTGGCAAATCGACGATGACCATCGGTGCGGGCGAGGCGAGGTGGCTCACAACGGTCGCCTTCGCCGTCACCGAGTCGTTTACCGCCAACTCGGTTCGGTCATAACCCAAATCGATCGAAAGGGAAGATTTGGCGGCAGCCGGCTCGCTTCCCGGCACGTGGTACGCCAGGGCGACTTGATAGCCGGCGCCCGTCTCGCTTCGTTCGCGGAGGACCAGTCGAGACTGCCCGGCGGGGATCTGGTCGGAGAGGTCGATCTGCCGCATCACGTCGTCCTGGTCGGCAGGGATGGTGATGCTGCGGGCGGGCTGGTCGCCCACGACGATCTCGATCCGGCGTTCCTCTCCATCACCCAGAGGTTGGCCGGTACCCGCCAGCAGCGCTTTGAGCCCGAGCACGGTCGCCTGGGTCGAGTACCATGTGCCGAAGGAGTCTTTCTGTGTCACCAACCAAGTGAGAGCCGCCCGAACGGTTCCGGGGTGGGACCCCGATTCGACCATCGCCATGGTCGCCAGGGCCGTGGCCTCGATTCGCTTACAGCGTCCGGCCCCGTAGAATGCCGTGCGTCCGCCTTCGGATTGCCACCAGGCCTGTTTGCCGTCGGCTGATCGCTGAGCCCGGCTCTCCAACTCCTCCAGGTAGGGGCGAGCTCGGGCGGCACTCGGATCGATGGCCAGCAGGGCGTTGGTCACCAAGGCGAGAACGTAGGCATCGCCGATCGAACGGGGAGATTGAGCCGTCAGATAGTCCATCGCCTTGGCCGCCGCGGCCCCTCCTTGACCGTCCTGAAACACGGACCAGGCGATGTACGCCGACGTGCTCAACCGGGCCGCCGTTTCACGCTGCGTGGGATCGTCGTGGAGCTTGTGGCTGGGTGGGAACCATGAACCGTCGGCTTGTTGTTGATTGAGCAGCCATTGTCGCGTCCGCCGGAGGATGTCGGGATCGACGTCGTGCACGCGGGCCATGTCTCTGAATTCCATCAGCCCGTAGGCCGTGAGCACGGAGTTGGCCGGCGGGCTGCCGAACCATTCGAAGCCGCCGCCTTCCACTTCAAACGTCAACAAACGCTGGTACCCGAGGTGAATGTACTGCCGGGCCTTGGCTTCGACCTCCGGCGACGTCGTGTTGGTGCGGCGCAAGTAATCCAAGGCGAGCAGATTCGGGTAGGTGGAGGAGGAAGTCTGTTCAAAGCATCCGCTGGGCATTCGAAAGATGCCGTCCAGCCCGTCGACCAGTTGACTGAAGCTTGAAGGATAGAGCTTGACGACCGCCTCAACACTACCTTCAATCGCATCGGTCGGCAGATCGAACTCGATCGTAGCCGGCTGTTCGAGGGTCCCGTTGAAGACCTGCTCCACCCGACGGCCGTCGGCCTCCACTTCGACCGAGCGGCGAACGGCATCGGATACGCCTTCGCCCCGGGCCGTGATCTCAAAGTCGAACTTGCCGACTTTCTTCGCGGCGATCCGGAACCCCGCCGACGCCACCTCGCCGGGCGCGAGATCGACCGTCTTCTTCGCGTCATCGAGCAGTTCGAACCAGTCGGCGCCCGCCAGTTCGAGTGTGAGCTTCTGCGGACGATCCAGATAGTTGTAGACGGCCACCGGCACGGTCACTTCGTCGCCGCGCCGCAGCGCGACCGGCAGGTCGAGATCGACAAAGAAGGGCTGGAACACGCGGATTGCCGACTCCTGGCCGCCCAGTTGGCCCTTGGCCGAGACGGCACTGGCCGAGACTCGCCAGGTGGTAATCGAATCGGCCAGATCGATTTCGAGGCTGGCACGGCCTTGGTCGTCGGTGATCAGTTCGGGCCGCCAGAGGAGTGTTTCGGGGAACCACTGGCGAACTCGGGGCCTGGCCGTACCGTCGGCGCCCTGCGTCGGCAGTTCGTCGGCATCATGTACGTTTGAGATGGCGAGTCCCAGTTGTATGAGATTGTTAAGGGATTGTGCCGCTCGCGATGCTTCTCGCGCGGATTGCACCGCCGGAAGCAGCAACGCATAGAGGATTGCGACGATGACGATCACGCTGAGCACCTTGCCCAGACCGATATCCCATCCCATCGATGACTTGCTCAGACCGATGAGCGTTACCAGCACAACCACTGCGTAGGCAAGCCAGGCCAGCGTCACCCACTCTCCTGCCGTTCGCTTCAACTGGGCGATCCGTTCCTCTTTCTCCGGGTAGGACCGGACCGACAGGCTGTGGGTTGACGTGTCGTCGCGCAGCAGCGTCTTGAGTTCTTCCGGCACCCGTACGTTCTCCAGGAGTTGGTCGAGGTCGCCCCGCTCCAATACCTCCAGCACCTCGTCGCGTCCCTCGGCGTATTTGTCGACGAGCATCTTCAAGACGGCGGCTCGGTCGGTCCGGTCCGCGACCGTTCGGCTGAAGAGCGCCTGTTGATATCGGCCGGCATCGGCGGACGTCCGATCCGAATACATGTCCGGCGACCAGTGGCGGCAGATCTCGTAAACCGGCTGCAGCAACTCCTGCTCCAGGATGAAGAACGTTTCTTCCATACCCGGGCGTGTGGAGAGAACCGAGTAGACCGCCTCGTCGACCACCGACAGGCCGATCGCTCCGGGCACGGGCTTGCCCTGCCTGTCGGTCAGTGCCAATTGGAGGGTGGCCTTGTCGCCGGGGCGATATTCGTCGCGGTCCAGCCGCGGCTCGATCTTCAAGCCGTCGGCCTGGCGGACCTGAATCACCTGTCTCTTTCTGAGAGGCAGGCCCTGCTTTCCGTAGCGGTAGAAGCAGAACTGAAGCGTGCCCGACAGTTCGGCGGGCAGGTCCAGCGAGTGGACGGCCTCGCCATTCTCGACCGGAATCACATCAGTCAGCATGGTCTGGCCGTCCTTGATCAGGTCGACGAACACCGGCTCATTGCCGTGCCCAAGAACCCGCAACGTCGCCGTGTCGCCCGCCGTGTAGACCACCTCATTCATGCGCACCAGAAAGTCGTCAACCGCGGTGCCACACTCCAGCACGACTTCCCGGCGACCCACGCGGCCGTCCTTGTCGGTCGCCCGCAGGACCATGCGGAGTGAGTCGTCGGCCGGAGTCACCTCGACCACGCAGACGCCCAGGTCATCCGTCTCCAGTTCCGAGTCCTGGCCGGTCACCGCAATCCGCGTCGGGGCCGGTCGGCCGTCCGGATAGCTGGTGAGCAGGTAGACCTTGTTGGTTACCTCTTTCACCAGCGTGCCCGACTCGGGAATCACTTCCACGCGGATCGCCTGATCGGCCACGGGGACGGAAACGGTCCGCACCTGCTCCTGGCCCGCCGTATCCCGAACGCGGACATGAACGGCCAGGGAGGCCGCGTCGCCCTGCTCCTCGCGCCCGACCAGGGCGTCAGGCACGGTGAACTCAAACGGTGCCGTGCCGTCGGGGCCCGTCTCCAGTTGGATCCGCCGAACCGCTTCGGACTTCACGTCGAACGTCTCCACCTCCAGTTCGACGGCAGCACCTTCGACCGGTTTGCCGAAGAAGTATTCGGATCGCACCGTTCCCTTGGCCTGCTGGCCCGGCCGGTAATAGGGTTCGTCCAGTTCGACGTCGATGCGGAACTTGGGCAGCACATACTTCTTCACCTCGACCGACACCGCACTCGTTGTATCGCCCACCCGGCACTCGATTTGATACGTCCCTTCGTTGATCAAGTCGGCCAGGGGACACTCCGTCGAGGCGATCCCGAACTTGCTGGTCACGTCCCGGGCGCGAAAGATACAGTTGCCCTTTGGGTCCGCAATCGAGTACTCAACCTCGCGGCCGGCGACCGGTTTCAGATCGGGGCGGGCCAGGGCGAGGCTGCGGATACGAATCACCTGCCCCGGTTGATAGACCGGCTTGTCGGTGGTGAGCATCAGCTTCCAGGACCGCCGGAGTTTGACGGACCGGGTGGCTGATTCGTCCCAGACGCCCGTTTCCGCCCGAACGGTCAGTTCGTAGTCGCCGTCCTCCCAGTCAGGCAGTCGAAATCGCGGGCTGGCGCTCCCCGTACCGTCGGTGGCGAAGCTGGCAAGACGAATCCTGTGGTCTCGCTTCTTGCCCTTGAGCTGCACTTCCACCGGTATGCCTTCGACCGGCCTGCCCGTGTTGTGGTTGAGCATCAGAACCCGAATCGAGGCATCGCTGCCGGGAATGAGCGTCGTCTGGCCCAGGACTCGCAACTCGTAAGGTGAAGGGGTCAAGGCAGCCAGATAGCCGATATGGACACAAACCAGAACGACGGCCGCCGCCGCGGCGGTGATCCAGAAAACGGACAGGCGTTTTCGGGCTCGATCGGCCGACGCGTGGATCCTGCCCTGGGTGGCGGCGATGAGATCCTCGCCGGCTTCGAGGGCGGGGAGGGTCTGCATCGCCGCAAACCGTTCCTGGGCCTCTTCGAGGGCCAGTTTGCAGATCGGGCACTGCTCGCAATGGGTCTCGACGAACCGGGTCTCCTCCTGAGACAGGAGACGGTGAAGGTAAGCGTCAACATAGTCGACGACGTGGTCTTTCGGTCCAATCATGAAGGCCATCTCTCAGCCCTCCCGCATCCGCGGCTCGAGGTATCGGCGCATGGAGGCCAGCGCGTGAAACATGTGCGACCGGACCGTTCCCTGTGTCTTCTTCATCGCCTCGGCAATCTCTCCGTAAGAGAGCCCGTTCCATATCCGTAGCACAACGACCATTCTCTGCTGGTCGGGCAAGGCGGCCACGGCCCGGGCCACGTGCACGGCCCGCTCCGAGGCCAGCGCCGTCTCAGCCGGCGTCGGATCGCCCGCCAGCAGCGGCAGGGGCGGATCGGCCTGGAAATCGATGGCCACCGGATGGGGCTTGCGAAACTCGGCACGGCACTTGTTCATGGCGATCCCATACAGCCAGGAGCGGAACGAATGCTCAAGCCAATACGAGCGCCGCTGCAGCCAGACAGCGAGGAACACTTCCTGAAACAGCTCTTCGGCCCGATGCCGGTCCCCGATCATGCGGTGAATGAACGTGAGCAGCCCGTTGGCGTGGCGGCGGATCAGCAAGTCGAACGCCCGCCGGTCGCCACCGGCGACACGGTCCATCAACGTCTGGTCAGTTTCCGTCGGATGCTCCATGTTGTCCCTCCCGCGGCCTCTACCCTTCTATTTGCGCCGCGGCAGCCGTTCGTTGAACCGATTCTGGGCTCTTTCGAAGATTTGATAGGCAAGATTGGGCAGTTCCCGGCCGGTGGGAAAGGCCGCCGAAGAGATGCCCACGTCCATTTCTTGCGGAAACAACGGTGTCACAGGAGAGGCATTATACTCCTGCGGTGAGGCCTAATGCCTCTCCTCGATGACGCCGCTTGGGACCCGAGAGAGCAATACCGCATTCTCGCCTGACTCCGCCATTCCGCCCGAGCGCTCCACGGCGAGGCTCTCCTTGGTAAACTGCGTCGAGAATGCTGGCTGCGTCCGTTGACAAGCCGCGTTTCAGCGGGCATATTGGCCGTTTGCCTGTCAAATTCCGTCCGAATTGGTTACTGTTTGCCACCTTAAGGAGATCGCCATGGCCGCCGAATATCGCTTCTCGTTTGGACCCTGGAATATTCATGAGGGCGCCGATCCGTTCGGTCCGACCGTCCGGCCGTCGATCGAATTCGGCAAGAAGCTGAAGCGATACAAGGAACTCGGGTTCGACGGCGTTCAGTTCCACGACGACGACGCGGTGCCCGACATGGAGAATCTGTCGCCCGAACAGATCGTGAAGCAGGCCGCCGAGGTCAAGTCGATGCTCGACGGGGAGGGCCTGGTGGCCGAGTTCGTCGCCCCGCGGCTCTGGGAGGACCCCCGCGGAATCGACGGCGGGTTCACGGCCAACGATTCCGCCTGCCGTGCCTGGGCGGTCGAGCGCTTCAAGCGATGCTGCGACATCGGCAACGCCCTGGGAACGCCGCTCCGCGTGCTCTGGCTGGCCCGCGAAGGCACCTACATCCGCGAATCGAAGAACGCGATCACCGCGTACCAGTACCTGTTCGACGCGATCAACGACGCCCTGGAGTACGACCCCAAAGCTGAGATCGCCATCGAAC
>Ga0209509_1002461_pt1 | contig 12353 bp, 11 predicted proteins | sample BioC13SIPDNA_FD_185743 | JGI IMG/M metagenome (GOLD analysis project Ga0209509, IMG submission 185743) | Anaerobic biogas reactor microbial communites from Washington, USA - Biogas_R1_A C13 SIP DNA (SPAdes) (version 2) | ecosystem: Engineered > Bioreactor > Anaerobic > Unclassified | place...
CCTTCGCCCACCCCGGCAACCAGACCGCGACGATGCACGTCGTGGACGTCAGGGCCGACGCGAAGGCCCACTACCACAAGGACCACACCGAGATCTACCTGGTCCTCGAAGGCACCGGCCACATCGAGCTCGACGGCCAGATGGTCCCCGTCCGCCCCTTCAGCACCATCCTGATCAAACCCCCCTGCCGCCACCGCGCTGTCGGAGACCTCCGCATCGTCAACGTCTGCATCCCCCCCTTCGACCCCGCCGACGAACACTTCGATTAGCCCTCCAGCCATCCGTGTGGTATAATGACGGTATGATTCGATTGCAGAGAGACCAAATCAGAGTGAGACGACTCGCGGACGAGGACGACGACTACATGGACGCATCTCCGGCTGAGCGTCTGAATTTCATGTGGGAACTAACCGCCGAAATCTGGTCACTCCAGGGACGAGACTGCGTTGAACGACGACTACAGAGACATGTTGTGCGTCTTGTGCAACCACGGAGTTAGGTTCCTCCTCGTTGGGGCCTATGCCATGGGCGCTCATGGTTATCCTCGCGCCACGGCTGATATCGATATTTGGGTCGAGCCCTCCCCGGAGAATTCCAGAAAGGTCTATCGTGCACTGGCCGCGTTTGGCGCCCCACTGCAGACGATCCGCGAGGACGACTTCGTCAAGCCGGGGGTCGTCTTTCAGATCGGCATCGCACCCCGGCGGATCGACATCATCACCGCCATCAGCGGTGTCGAGTTCGACCGCGCCTACGAGCACCGCCAGACCGTCGAGTTGGAAGGCCTGCCCATCGCCGTCCTGTCCTACGACGACCTCGTCACGAACAAACGCGCCACGGGACGAGACAAAGACCAGATCGACCTCCGCCGTCTCGAGAAACACCCGCCGAAGTAGCCAGGCCCAGGCGGCCGTCCCGACTGCGTACACACCATCCCACTCGACTCGCAGGCCTGGCTCTTCTGCCGCCGGGTTCCTGTCCGCGGGACATTACTGATCGGGTCCGAATCCTGGCAGCGGCAGGTCGTGTACGGCAAACGGAACACGCACCTCATAAGGATGAACGACGATGACATGGCGTATGCTCGCTATCTCGGCCTGGGTCACGAACGTGAGGAGCCAACCGCCGCACTTGGCCGTGTCCAAGGGAGTGCTATAGACGTGTTCAGACCAAATGGCGGGGCTGACACGATCGTCCTCAGTGGCCTCTACCGGTTTGCCTTCGGCATCGAGCAGGAGCGTCCTCATGACCAGATAGTCCGCTATAGGCTCGGTGGGGTGCGTTCGATCATCGAAAGCTCTCACAATCCCGCCGGGATGCTTCACCTCCGTCCAATACGTGTAGTCGCAGCATTCCACCATCGCCTTTGTCACCCGGATCTGCAGACCAGGCGCCGCTTCGAGCCAGTCGTCGGAGGCCTCGAAAGGGACATCCACTTCGATTATGGCCTCCGCATACACGGCAAAGGCACACCATTCGAACAGTGACAGCGAGGAGGGCAGTTTCTGATCGCGATCGATGCAGAAGGCGACCGAAACATGATACGGCTGTAATACGGGTTCTACCCGTGCACCAAGGGGAGAATCCCGTGTAACCGCCCATGAGTAATCCAGTTTCTGATATTGGCGCAGAGGACGTAGTAGAAGTGGCGACCATGCCAGTTCCTTGCCAACATCATCGACGACATGGAGAACATCCGGGTCCACCACTTGCATCCCCACGAGATCGTTGGCATCAAGCACGTGGATCTTGCCAATGACGGTACACTTGCGTTGACATTCATCGAGGTCTCTGTGCCCTGCATACGTCGGGCTGAAGAGTTGGGCTGAGACCTCGACGGAATCCCAGACGAACGCGAACCGCTCTGATACATCCCACCCGGCTTCACCTCCATGCCCTGCATTCCGTCTCGCGGCAGAAGCAGGCCCTATCACGACCAGGAGTACACCGATCCATTGCAGCCACACAGCCTCTCTTCGCACGATCATGATCCGGCTCCTCTGTTCCGCCAATCACTACCTCTCCGCGTCCATGAAGCGCCCGTCGGTCTCGACATGGTGCATTTCAGGTTGATCCGCGGCGTCTTCCTACACCCATTGTAATAGGGGGACGGGCACCGAGCAAGTCTAACGTGGGTGGGCAGAACGGCAGTGTCCGTGCGGATTCTGGGGCAAGGTCTATTGGGCGCGAACAGAACCACGTGTCGCAGGATGTTTTCACACACACGAACGGCAGGGAAGAACGTGTGGCATGTGAAGGCAGGGTGCATCCCCGGGCGGCCGCCGGAGGGGGAAGGCGGCCGGGTGGGCGCTATGGGGCGGGCCGGGCGGTCAGTCGGCGTCGGGCTGCTCGTCCTCGGAGTCGTCCGCGCACGGGCGGCAATCCTGGCTCTGGTAGACGACGACCGTGGCGCTCTGGGTCACGACGGCCGAGCCGCCCTCGCTGGTGCTGACGGAGGCGTATTGGACGCCGCCGACGTACTGGCTCTGTGTGCCGCAGTCGTTGGTCTGGGTCTGGCCGGCGACGCCGCCCTGAAGCCCGACGGCCGATCCGTCGCCGGAGCTGGCCACGACCTGACTCATGCCGGCGGTCATGCCCTGCTCCTGCCAGTCGTCGTCGCCGTCCTGATACCCGGCGGCCCATTCGGTCTGAACGACGAGTCCGACACCGGTCGTCCCGTCGGTATCGGCGTACTGGAACCCGGCCGCGTCGGCGTTCGAGCCGTCGCTATAGGAGGGCCCCGTGGTGAAGCCTCCCAGTCGAAACGAGTCGTTGGTCAGCAGGCCCGCCCAGAACTCGGCGGCCGGGGCGGCAGCGGCCAGGGCCAGCACCGCAGCCATGAGAAACCACATTCCCTTACGCATCGCTCACTCTCCTTGTCACTGTACGCCCCTCCCCCGCCGGACGAACGCCGCACCGGTCGCCGACCGGTCGCGCGATGGCTGCGCACCGCGGCGGGCGGACAGGGTCGAAAGCGTGAAATGGCACTTCGGAACGGGAACGGCACAAGCCGGCTCGGCGAGCAGGCCCTCGCCTGCAAAACAACCTCTGCGACCGATCTGTACACGGCCATCGGCAGCCCCCCGGTAGCTCGGTCCCCCCGAGCGTCGGAGTCTCCCATCGCCGGGAGAACGCAATGATACACCGGCTCTACGAGCAGACATTAGGAGCCCCGCAATGCCTGTCAAGGGGAATCTTCCGCCGGAGGCATCATCAATTCTGATGATACGCCCGCCGGGCGCTCCGCCCCGCCGAGAGCCGCAACGGCGGGCCTGCGCCCAAGGCGATGGGCCCAGGATTTCCAGGGAAAGGGGGTTTACAGGGTCCGGAGGCCGTGGTAGAATATGGGTTTGTGGCGCCGATGTAGCTCAACGGTAGAGCACGGCTTTCGTAAAGCCGGGGTTGAGAGTTCAAATCTCTCCATCGGCTTTTTCTCTCGCGGAGGTGGCTCGTGCAAAAGGAAGCAGCCATGGAATCATACGAGGAGAGTCCTCCCCTTCCATTGCCTGTCGGCAACTCGGCCCGGGCAGCGTCTGTGATCCTCTGTGCCGGCGTCGGCCTGGTCCTTCTCTGTGTCTTTGTGGATCGCGTCTTTGACTTGCAGAGCCACGGGGTGGAGGGTGTTCGCGTTTTTGTCGGTGGTGCGGGCCTGCTCGCCGTCTACCTGGCGGCGCCTCTGCTCGGTCTGATAGCCGTATCGTCGGCACGGGCCTGGAGGCAGGAGATCGTCGCCGCAGCCATCCACGAGCATCGGTCGGTTCGGACGATGGCCCGGCGGTACATGGTCGCGGGCTTGCTGTTTGCCGCCATGCCGCTCGCGGCCTTGCTTGCGAGCATCGGCGGGGGCAGCCCGTTGCAGTATGTGCCGCTGTCATGGCGGGTCGTCAGTCACGTGGTCATCACCCTGCTGGGTTTGGCGATGGGATGGACCTCACTGCGGCTGTTCTGGAAAATCCCGGATGCGAGGCTCTTGCGGATGGCTTCCCTCTGCGCCGTCGTGATCGGCGCAGCGTCCGTCGCCGACGCATTCGGCCTGATCGGCGTCGGCTCGTTTCTGGGGCGGCGGTTCTATGCCGTCACGAGGCAACAGACGTTTACCGGCGACTCGGACCGGCTCGAACGAACGGTCGTCGTCGCCACGCTCGATTGCCCCTGCCCCGGCGGCAAGAACGTGATCTGGTGCTCGTCGTTCCAGTTGGCGTGGAACGAAATTCGCGACAACGTGATCGCTGCCCCGCTCGAAGTGCTTGGGGCCGAAGACCTCGCCGCTCGCCTGAACCGAGCCGAGTCATCCCGTGCGGACCTTGAGCCTCGATCGGTCTACGCCGCTGCCGGCTGTCTGAAAGACGGGATCGTCGAGACCATCGAGAGGGACATGGCCGCTCGATTCCCGTCCCGTTCGCTGCCGGACTTTGGCCAGACGGTAAGCGATCCCAATGCTATCGTGGCCTATTCCTATCTGACCGCGAACGTGCCTTTCACGCATCCGTTTCGGCAGGTCGATGAGGGATTCACCTTCATCGACTCGCAGGGCACGGAGACGACCGTGAGCGGCTTCGGCCTGTGGGAAGCTTATCTGTCGCGATACGAGAGGATTTGCGATCAGGTGGAGATCCTCTATGTAGGCTGGGAGGACCCGAATCGGCCCTACGGCCGGATAGAAGAATACGCGCTGGACCTGTGCCGGCACAGTCAGCCGTACCAGGTGGTCGTCGCGATGGTCGAGCCGAAGGGCACGCTGGCGGAGACCTACGAGCACATTCAGCGCGGGACCGAGCAGTTCAAGGAGCAGAGAGACTACAGTCACGCCCGATGGTTCCAGGGGGGCGACACTCTGCGCGTGCCCGATATGTTCTGGCGCACCGACCACCGGTTCACCGAACTCGTTGACACAATGGTCGCCAATGTGAGATGGCCCATCGTCGAGGCAATGCAGACGATCGAGTTCCGGCTGGATCGGTCGGGCGCCATGCTCGAAAGCGAGGCATTCCTGGCCATTGAGAAGGCGGAGCCCCGCGAGTTCCGCTTCCACCGTCCGTTTCTGATCTACATGAAGAAGCGGGATGCGGACCGGCCGTTCTTCGTGATGTGGGTGGACAACGCGGAATTGCTGGTCGGCCAATAGGGCACGCACGCCCGGGGATTCCCCTGCAGGGCCCGCCGCAAAGACACCGGCGGCGGGAACCGTGAGAGAGTGTACAGGCCTTCTTGTCATGTCGAGCGGAGCAACGCGAAGTCGAGACATCTGGCCAGAGACCGAACAGGCACCTTATCCGCGGCCAGATTCCTCCGCTCCGCTTCGCTCCGGTCGGAATGACGACGGTGTGTGCCGCACTTCGTGAAGATCTGCCTACAGGCGGGAATCGCACTTGAGGGCGACGGGTTGCGAATTCCGGGCTGGCGTTGCGATCCGGGTTGCGGTATGTTATGTGGCGCGGGTGATGGCACAATCGCAGAATTGGGCAGGAGATCCGACGATGGACGCACAGCCGAAACGCCCGACCGAGGATACGACGCCTCAGGCGCGGCAGGCGCAATACGAGATCTATCGAACGATGCCGGCCGCACGGAAGCTCGAACTGGTCTTCGAGACGTACCACACGGGCCGTCGGCTCGCGATAGCCGGGATCAAGATGCGAAACCCGCACGCCAACGAGGAGGAAATCTGGCATCTCTGGGCCCGGCAGCATCTCGGGGCCAAATCGTACGACATCGCCTATGGAGTGATGAGCTATGAGTGAGCTGCGCGAAATCCAGGTCCTCGAGCGGCTGGCCGAGGTGCTCGACTCGCTGGGCATCCCCTACGCGATCGGCGGCTCCATCGCCAGCAGCGTCTACGGCACGGTGCGCTTCACACGCGACGCCGACATCGCGGTGCTGCCCTTCGCGGCCGCGGCCGACAGGTTCTACGCGATGCTCAAGGACGAATTCTACGTCAGCGAGGAGGCGATGCAGCAGGCGTTGAGCTGCTGCGGCTCGTTCAACATCGTCCACTTCGAGACCGCCTTCAAGATCGACCTGTTCCTGCTGGGCCCGAGCGAGTTCGAGCAGCAACTGCTGGTCCGCAGCCGGATGGTCCGCCTGGGCGAGACCCCCGAAAGCGACCTGTGTTTCGTCTCGCCCGAGGACGTCATCCTGCTGAAACTGCGCCGCCTGAGCGAATCGGACGCCTTCGAGGAGAGCCAGTGGGGCGACATCCTCGGCGTGCTGGCGATCCAGGGCCGCGCCCTGGATTTCGCACGTCTGACCGAAGACGCGAGAATCCTCGGCGTCGAGGAGCTTTTGGAGCGAGCCATCGCCGAGGCGCAGACGTACGTGTGACTATGAATCTCGATACAAAACATGATGCTCTTCGGAACATCCTAAACGATCTGGGCAAAGTCGTCGTTGCGTTCTCGGGGGGCGTGGACAGCTCGCTGCTGCTGAAGGCGGCCGCCCAGACGCTGGGGCCGGATAACGTGCTGGCCTGCATCAGCGCCGGGGTTTCGGAGCCGAGCCATCAGCTCGCGCGGGCGGCCGCGCTGGCCCGCGATATCGGCGTCGAACTGATGACGGTCGAGACGGACGAGCTGGAAGACCCGAACTTCGTGGCCAACCAGGCGGACCGCTGCTTTCACTGCAAATCGCACTTGTGCCGGACGCTGCTGGATGTTGCGGCCGAGCGCGGGTTCAGTCACGTGGTCTTCGGGACCAACTACGACGATCTCGACGACTTCCGGCCGGGCAACCGGGCCATCGAAGCGTTCGAGATTCGTTCGCCTCTGGCGGAGGCGAAGCTGACCAAAAGCGACATCCGCCAGCTCAGCAGGCAGCTCGGCCTGCCCACCGCCGACATGCCGTCGTCGCCCTGCCTGGCGTCGCGGATCAGCTATGGCCTGGAAGTGACCGCCGAGCGGCTCAGGCAGATCGATGAGGCCGAGGCCTTTCTACGAGATTCGGGTTTCGTCGAGTTTCGCGTCCGCCACCACGACGAGGTCGCCCGCATCGAGGTGCCGCCTGCCGAGATCGCCCGGCTGGCCGTCGAGCCGCTCCGTTCCCAGGTGGTGGACAAATTCAAGGGCCTTGGTTTTCGCTATGTCGCCCTGGACCTTCAGGGTTTTCGTTCCGGCTCGCTGAACGAGGCGCTCTCGGAGGAAGAGAAGCAAACCGGTCTGCAAATGTAACGTACCATTCTCGCTGGAGGAACTCATGCAATCGAATGCCATGTCACAGACTCGCAGAATGTCACGTCGTACCGTTCTTTCAATCGCCCTGATCGTCTGCTTCATATGGCCCGTCTGTTCGGTGTTGGCCGTCGGGGCCGACGGCGGCAAGAGCGAACTCCACGTGATGAGTTTCAACATCCGCTACGGGACCGCCAACGACGGGCCGGACCACTGGAAGAACCGCAAGGAGCAGGTCTGCGAACTGATCGGCCGCAGCGACTGCGACCTGATCGGCCTGCAGGAGGCCCTGCGGTTCCAGATCGACGAGATCCGTGCCGCCGTGCCCGTCTACGGCGAGATCGGCGTCGGACGCGAAGACGGCAGGACCAAAGGCGAGTACAGCGGCATCCTCTATCGCACCGACCGCCTGATCGTGGCCGAGGCCGGAACGTTCTGGCTGTCCGACACGCCCGAGGTTCCCGGCTCGATGACGTGGGGCAACCGGATCACGCGCGTCTGCACCTGGGGCCGGTTCATCCACAAGCCATCGGGCCAGGCCTTCTATCACTTCAACACCCACTTCGATCACCAGTCGCAGCCGTCGCGCGAGAAGGCCGCCGTGCTGCTGGCCCGGCGCATTCGCGACCGCCAGCACCCCGACCCGGTGGTCGTCACCGGCGACTTCAATGCGGGCGAATCCAATCCGGCCGTCCGCTATCTCAAGGGCGACCTGGACCTGGACGGCAAGACGCCCATCCCGTTCGTCGATTCGTTCCGGCTCCTGCACCCCGAGGCGACCGAGGTCGGCACGTTCCACGCCTTCAAGGGCACCCGCACGGGCGAGAAGATCGACTACATCTTCGTCCAGCCCGACGCCAAGGTCCTGGAGGCCCGCATCTGGCACGACAACGAAGACGGCCGCTACCCCAGCGACCACTTCCCCATCACCGCCAGGCTCGTCCTGCCGGAGTGAGCTGAGTCCGACATTGGGAAGACCTATGATGCGGTTTGCTGGACATGTCTATAAGGACAACAGCCATTGGCTGGCGGAGACCCCCTCGCTGGGGTACATGACGACGACCTCGTCATCGCTTAGGCCAGATTCAGGAAGGATGCCCGAGGGTTCCCGTGCCTGCGTTTGTCACCCCGAGCGAAACGAAGTGGAGCCGAGGAGCCTGCCCTGAGCCTGCCGAAGGGGTCTGGCCGCCAATGGGGTGCATGCGCAGTCTCTGGCCAGATGTTTCGACTGCGCTGCGCTCCGCTCAACATGACAAATCCGCGAACCCATTGTGGAACATGCAAGACGGCTGGGCGACTGGGGCGGTCTGCTTTTCATTCGCGAGGACTCCGCATCCGAAGAGGCCTCTGGACCTGGGGCGGGGTTTCGGGTATACTGGTGCGGCTAAGTTCTTTTGATTCTTTGTGTTGTGGGACTCTATGGGATTACCGACCGTGGCCATTGTGGGCCGGCCGAACGTGGGCAAGAGCAGTCTGCTCAACGCGCTGGCCGGAGAGATGATCAGCATCGTCGAGCCGACCGCCGGCGTGACGCGCGACCGCGTCAGCACGTTCATCAGCCGGGACGACAGGTATATCGAGCTGATCGACACCGGCGGCTACGGCATCGTCGATTCCGACCAACTCAGCGACCATATCGAACGGCAGATCTTCCAGGCCATCGGCTCGGCGACCCTGGTAATCTTCATGGTCGATATCCGCGACGGCCTGACGCCCCTCGACGAGAAGATCGCGCAACTCCTGCGCCAATACAATCTCGACGTCATCGGTGTGGCCAACAAAGCCGACAGCGCAAAGATGTTCCCGGCGGCAGGAGAGTTCGTCCGGCTGGGCTTCGGCGAGTTCCTCTGCATCTCGGCCGAGAACAACCTCAACAAATCGGTGCTGCTCGATCGGATCTTCGAGCGACTGGCGGACCATGAAGGCATGGAGGCCCCGCCGGAACCGATCATGAAGATCGCCATGGTCGGCAAGCGAAACGCGGGCAAGAGCTCGATGGTCAACGCCATCGCCGGCACCGAGCGCGTCATCGTCAGCGAGATCCCCGGCACCACCCGCGACGCGGTGGACGTGCGAATCGAAAAAGACGGCAAGACCCTCATCGTGATCGACACGGCCGGCGTTCGCAAGAAGGGCAAGATGGCCGACAATATCGAGTTTTACAGCAATGTCCGCGTCGCCCGCTCGATCCAGCGGGCCGACGTCGTCTGGTTCCTCGTCGACGCGACCGTTCCCCTGAGCCAGGTGGACAAGAAGCTGGCCCGGCAGATCGCGGAGGAATACAAAAGCTGCATCATCGTCGTCAACAAGTGGGACCTGGCCAAGGATGTTGCGGCTACCGGCGACTACGAAGACTACCTGACGGCGAAGCTGCCCGTGCTGAAGTACGCCCCGATCGCGTTCACCACCGCCACCGCCAGCAAGAACATCCAGGGCGTTCTGGACCTGTCGGCCGAACTGTTCAAGCAGACCACCACCCGCATCGGCACCGGCCGGCTCAACAAGGCCTTCGAGATCATCCGTGACGAGCGAACCGGCGCCAAACGCACCGGCGCCGCTTGGCCCCGGGTCTACTACGCCACGCAGGTCGCGACGAACCCCGTGACCATCCTCATGTTCGTCAACAACCCCAAGCTCTTCGACGAGAACTATCTTCGATACGTCGCCAGCCGGCTCGGGGCCCTGCTGCCCATCGGCGAGGTCCCCGTCCGCCTGTTCGTCCGCTCCCACCGCAGCGAGGCCTCCAAGCGGAAATCCCGCGCGGCCCGCCGTTGAGTTTGCAGGGGCCAAGCATGCTTCGCCCCCACCCCGTCCTATCGGGCGCACGATAGACAACCGGTTCGTAGTGACGCCGCAAGGCGCTCCGTTCATAGTGGCCCGCCCCGGCGGCCTTCTCTCCGTCGAACGCCGCAGGTAGGGGCGACGTCCGCCAGAGGCGGATCGCTCTTACGAACACACGACAAACAGGCGCGCGATGCAATGCACGCCACACATACCCACCCAAGCCCATCCGCATCGGCCTCCACACGAGTGCGATTCTACAGAACGCCCAACCACGTCACACGGAGAACCGACTCCCAAAAAAGTACCGGACACCTTTAATTCGCTCACGGATCAATCTGCGGGTCTGCACCCACGCCCCCGCCAAGGAGCCCCAGGAAACGCCCCCACAGGTGCGCCGTTTGTCCTCATCTGCCGTGCGCCTGTATCAGTGCGTCAATCGCTCTGTCAACGGCATCTGGGTAATGTCTGTAGTCGTCCTCGTAATACCACAGGCCGTCCAGCAGTTTGCGCTGCGCCTCTTGCGGTCTTTGTCCCTCATATCCCTCAGGAGATGCCCATACCCCGAAAGGATGCCATCCGCTGAACATGGAGAGTCTCACCGTCCCGTCTGTGTTGACCATCACCTCACGTGGCCGCAGGGCCCGGATCGGCCTCGGCAGAGATCGTCCAGAGAAGACTCCCACCTTATAGACGCGGGCCTCGCGCCCGCCCTTTGGCATTTGCGCCGAAAGCTCGCGGCAGGCTTTCAACAACGCCTCGTGATCGGTCCTGCAGAAGATACGCACCTGCTTGCTCTCGATGCGCCACTCCAGAAAGCGAAACAGCCATGACGTGGGGATCGGCAGGCAAAACGACGCCACAACGATGGCGGCGAAGATCATCGCAGATGCCACCAGAACTACTTTGCTCGCCTTTCGCACTCGGTCATCCCTCCTATCTCAACTGTAGTATTCGGTGCGTACGGTGGCGTACTGGGTGGGCACGCCGGTCTCTGCCTCGATCCTATATGCCATATTCCGCGTCATCTTTCCGGCAGTATGGTAGTGCGGGTCAGGCGCTGAGTCAAGGGAAAGGTCGGTGGGAGCCACACAGCGGGTGTACTACGTGTTTGTAGGTAGATTCCTGCCAATTCCAGGAGGGGATCCTGTCATTTCGACTAAGGGCGAAGCCCGCACGGAGAAATCTGGGCGGGGATAAGGCATTGTCCGAGTCGCAGCCAGATTCCTCCACTGCGCTGCGCTCCGGTCGGAAAGACAAAATCGACTGCGGCGCCCCCGTGAATATCTACCCATCTACCCACACACGTGAAGTGCACCTCCACACAGCCACGCTTCTGCACATTCCTCGGACCCCACCGGGCCTGGACGGTTCTCACGCGAGATCCGCCAGCAGGTTGCCGATCTGCTCGGGCGAGGGGAGTTGACCCTTCAACTCCCTGGGCAGACGCCTGATGATCCGGCTCGAACTCGCCCACCTTCAGCTCGACCGCCACGAGGCATCGTAGCCGTCGGTGAAAGAGCAGCAAATCGACGGAGTATTCCCGTCCGTCCACCTCAAGGCGATACTGACGGCCGACGAATGCGAACAGGCCGCCCATGACTCGCAGGAATCCCTCGATGCGCGAGACCATGGCCCGCTCCAGTTCACGTTCGGCGCGCGGTTCGCCCAGTTCAAGGAAGTCGAACGTGTAGTCGTCTTTCACCGCCAGTTCCGAATATAGAACTCGCGTTCGAGAGGGTCCTTGCACCGCTGGATGATGACCAGATTGTGCGTCCAGGCGATTTGTGCAACCAGGGGCTGCACTTTTCGATTGCCGCGATAGCCTTATTGACGACTCGAAGGGCCTCATATTGTGCCGAGCGAACCCGCTCCCTGATTTCCGCCAGGAGTCGTCCGTATTCCGACGCGGTGGTCTTCGGCCCTTCCACGGCGCGCTTCGCGGACACCGGCTGCTTCCTCATCCGTTGCGTCATGCGGCAAGTCCTCCAACCTCGATTCACACCGGCAGATGCGCGGCTTGCGGGGGTTTCCATCCGTTCGTCACAGGTTCGCCCACACCATCTTGCTGGTGGTATTATAGTCGCGGAGGGGCGCAAGCCCACGCGGAAGAAGCCCCCCCGACGGTGGGGTCTCCGTGCGGATTTTGGGGCAAGGTCTATTGCGCGAACAGAACCACGTGTGGCAGCCTCAAGCTCGAAGAGCTTGGGGATGGTTCTTCGGATTGGCTGACTTCTGGCATCCGCGAGCAACCAAGACCACCATCCCCAAACGCTGCGCGTTTGAGGCTGAAGGTATAAAGAGACGCAATTCTTTCGTAGAGTTACGGTACGTTTGTTGGACAGAACCGTGTAACCCTAATCGAAAGGAATTGCGTCATGGTCAACCATTATATTGGAGCGGACGTGC
>Ga0209509_1002462_pt1 | contig 12352 bp, 9 predicted proteins | sample BioC13SIPDNA_FD_185743 | JGI IMG/M metagenome (GOLD analysis project Ga0209509, IMG submission 185743) | Anaerobic biogas reactor microbial communites from Washington, USA - Biogas_R1_A C13 SIP DNA (SPAdes) (version 2) | ecosystem: Engineered > Bioreactor > Anaerobic > Unclassified | place...
TCAGCAAGTTATAGATTTGCATAGCAGCGATCTTTACAAATGGGAACAATGGGAGCTACCCGCATATAGCGAGCGCTTAAAAAAGAGCTACTTCATAATACAGGAATACTTTAAGAATATTTAAGAGTTTTCCACGCTTTCTTTTCCATGCTATTTTATTGTTGTTGAATCTCAATCATCTTTATTCTTGCCCCTTAGTTTTCATTCTTTTTGGAATCCTTTATCAAGGTGACATCAGTAGAATTAAACATAGTAAAAACCTCGTCACCTTTTTTTAAGCGTAAATCCTGGTAGGCCGAGGAGGTCAGCGACGCAGTAACAGCAAAGTCACCTATATCCACAATAACTTCCGTAAAATCAGAGCCTTCCTTTATTTCCATTATCTTTCCAGCCAATTTATTTGGGTCACTAATACGCATTTTCATTCCTCCTGCGTTATTATTTTATAGCATAGAGAATCTTAAGCAGTTTAGCCTGTTCATAGGATGTTCAGCAGCAGGAGGAATTATTAGGCTTTTAAAACATAGCGATTAAAATTATTCGCTTTAACTATTACTAATCTGTCTTATTTTTGCTGTATAAGCCTGTTGATATCTTATTATTTTCCCTCGCATCACTAATAAGGAATAAGGCCATATTAATAGAAAATAGCCTTCTTATAGATTGAGGGGGAATTATGATTCGAGGGATTTTATCTAAAGTAATTGGCAGCAGCCGTTTTATTTTGCTTTTTATTATACTTAGCCTGGCTCTGGGCCTTTACAGCTATTACCTCCTGCCTAAACAGGAGAGCCCGGAAGTTTCTGCTCCGGTAGCTATAATTAGCAATATCTATCCCGGGGCCTCACCACAGGAAGTAGAAAGACTGGTAACCCGGGTAATTGAGGGCAATATTCGCAAGCTGCCTGGTTATGATTTCAGTGAATCTTATAGTAGAAATAGTATTTCTGTAGTTCTACTGCAGCTGCAAAATGATGCTCCGGTGGAAGAATCCTGGAATGAATTGCGCCGGATTTTAAGTGATACGCAAAGAGACCTGCCCCCGGAATGCCTGCCCATTCAGCTTAATACCGATTTGGCGGAAACGACGGGAATTATTGTTAGTCTCTCCGGGCAGCATTATAATCCAGAAGAATTAGCAGCTATGGCCGAGAAGTTCAAAAAAAGGCTGGAGCAAGTTGCGGGTATATCCCGGTTTGAAGTCTTTGGGGAAGAAAAAAAACGGATAGAGGTAGAAATCGACCATACCCGCCTGGCCGCGAGCGGCCTGTCCCTGGAGGAAATATTTAATATCCTGCAGTCCCAAAATGTAGTCATTCCACCCGGAGCCATTGTAGAAGAAGGCATTAAGACTAATGTCAGGATTCCTGGTTGGTATAATTCCCCGGACGATATTGAAAACACTATTATAGGGGTTTCACCAGACGGGAGTAGCAAAAGACTAAAAGACATCGCCAATATCCGCTGGGGAGTAGAGCCCGACCGTCCCCTGGCCCGGCATAACGGCCAATCGGCTCTCCTGTTAACCGGCTATTTTGAGGCGGAAGAAAACATTCTTCTGGTAGGAAAAAAGCTCCAGGATGAGCTGGATAAGCTAAAAAGTGAAGCACCCCATGACCTGCTGGTGGACCAGGTCTTATTTCAGCCTGATGAAGTAAATAAAAACCTCTATCGTTTCTTACGCAATTTGCTGGAAGGCATAATCTTGGTAATAATCGTAGTGCTGCTGGGAATGGGATGGAAAAATGCCCTGGTAACCTCTACCGCTATTCCTCTCTCCATTATGCTCAGCTTTATGGCCATGTACCTGTTGGGAATTAATATTCACGAAATATCGATTGCTGCCTTGATTATTGTTCTGGGCATATTGGTAGATGATGCTATCGTAATGGTAGATGCCATCCAGGTTGGCTTGGATAAAGGCCTTAACCGGATGGAAGCCTGCCTGCAGGGACTTAAACAGGCAGCCATACCCATTCTCACCGCCACCCTGGTGATAATTATCGCCTTTTCCCCTATCTTTGTTCTTCCCGGCGCACCGGGGGAATTTCTCCAAAGTCTTCCCCAGATTGTCTTAATATCACTGCTGGCTTCATATGTGGTAGCAATGCTTATTACCCCAGCTATGGCCTACCGGTTTTTTACTCCCGGCCAGCATCGTAAAGATGATTGGCTAAGAAGATTTTTTGCTTATTTATTACAAGAGAGTATGGCTAGAAAAAGGACCGCCATTATTTCTTCCCTGCTTATTTTTAGCCTGGCGGTATATGCTCTTACTTTTATGGGTCTGCAATTCTTCCCTTCGGCAGACAAAGACCTGCTATACATTGATATTAATGCCCCAGCCGGCTCTACCCGGGCCGGGACCGAAGAACTGCTGCTACAGGTGGAGGATATTCTTTCCCGGGAAGGAGAAGTACTGGCTTATACCAGTTCCGTCGGTAGTGCTGTGCCCAAGTTCTATATAACACTGCCTGTTTCCCCACAGTCTCCGGACTTTGCCCAGGTCATGCTGCGCATCCGACCGCAGCAGGGAGAGCGTTTTCAAAACAACGAGGAAATGGCCAGTTACCTTCAGGAGAAGCTGGACAGCCGGATTAGTGCCGGTAATATTAAGGTAAAATTATTGGAAAAAGCCTTTCCCGTAGCCCCAGTACAGCTGAGAATAAGTGGAGAACAGCGGGAAAACCTGCGTCAGGCTGCTGAGCTGATTAAGAGTAAACTGAAACAAATACCTGGTTCCCGTAATGTTGAAGATAATGGGGAAAGAGAAATACAGCAGCTGCTGGTTGAAGCGGATGCTGAAAAAGCCGGCCGCCTAGGAATCAGCAACTATGATATTCAACACCAGACCAGCCTGGCCCTGGAGGGGCGGCGGGCTTCAGTATTGCGCCAGGCAGGGGAGCAATATAATATCCTGTTACGCTCGGATATAAATTCCCGGCAAGAGCTGGAAAACCTGAGTATCAAGTCCGCTTATTCTAACCGTAGCGTTCCCCTGAAAGAAATCGCCAGTATCGAGGTTAAACCCCAGTTATCCAGCATTAATAAATACGATGGCCAAAACTCTATTAAAGTAAGAAGTGATATAAGACCAGGCTATAGTGCCGTAGAAATCGAGAAAGAACTAAAGGACAAATTATCCTCTACTGAGTTACCGGGAGTTAGTCTCCTTTATGATGGCGAATATAAACAAATCAAAGATAATTTTGGTATCCTGACCCGGGCGGCACTTCTGGCTCTTTTCCTGATTTATTTTATCTTAGTTTTTCAGTTCCATTCCTTCATCCAACCACTGGTTATATTCCTGACTATTCCCCTGGCCCTGATTGGCTCGATACTGGGACTTTTGCTTTTCCGCCAGCCTCTTTCTTTTATGGCCTTTATTGGCATGGTGAGCCTTACCGGATTGGTAATCCGCAACGCTATATTGCTCATCGCTTTCATAAATGATGCTCGAGCGCGGGGATTGGCTGTGGAAAAGGCCTGTGAAGATGCCGTTGAAAGAAGATTTCGCCCTATTATCCTCAGCGCGGTGACAGCTACCATAGGTCTGGTGCCCCTGGCTTTGTCCGGCAGCAGTCTCTTTGTTCCCCTGGCTATTGCTATAATTTTCGGCCTGTTAGTAGCCACTCTTCTTACTATGGTCATAATCCCAGTTGTCTACAGCCTCCTGCTACCGGAGCGTACGGAGGTGAAGGCTTGAACGGTAGGAGCATGCTGGTACGGATGGAACTGGATCCAGCCCGCAACCGGGCAAGATTACTTTCCCGGATTTTTGATAATACCCAGGACCATTACCGAAGTTGTTTTTCTATTTCTGTAACAAGCTTATTATAGTCAACAGAATACTGGGGTTTACTGCCCGGGGCCTTCTTAATAGCATATCCCGAGGCTCCGGCATAACGGATACTGAAGCCGTTTTCCAGCCGAAACCAGACTCGCCCGTAAGGGTTTTCTTTATCCAGCAGACGTACCGGTTCACTGGGATCAAGGGTAAACTGAACACCACGAGCCCTTAAATCCTCAAACAATCTCCATTCCGGCTCCGTTTCCAGCAGTAGCTCTTCCAGATTGCGGGCACGCTCCAGTCCCAGCCGGCTAGTCCAGCGGTGTTGAGTGAAGCTGTATCCGCTGGTATTGCTTACCGGATGGTCCTTTTTAATTACCTCACCTAATTTAAAAAGTACCTGTAGCTCTTCCAAATTCCGTTTTGGATTCCAGGGGGTTAGTATTTCCTTTCTTTTAACAATATCAATGCTCTCAACCACGGCATAATGAGCTACTGCCCCGGGTCGGCGTATTTCCAGGGGGGAGTAAATCGCCACCCATTTGGTAGCGTATTGGCGCAGCTGGGTCTTTAATACCGGCATGTAATAAAACTGCTCTTCCATAATCCATTGTAAATGCTGGGCCTGGTTGCCGGCACTTAAGGTACCGATGACTACAGGTTCGGCTGCAGATAAACGCCAATCCCGGGCTCGTTCGTAAATACTGTGGGGCAAAGTGTGTTGGGCAATACTGAAACCACCCGTTTTCAAGCTGCTGCGCAGCCATTCTCTAACAAATTCCGTGTTACCGGGTAAAAAGGGTAAAGCTCCTACTCCAATATGTTTTAGGGCTTTCCACAGCTTACTATCATAAAAAGTACCTTCCGTTCTACCTCCAGGAAAAACAGCGGCGGCCTGTACCACGGTTCTCCGTTGCACCGGTTTTTCGCCATTATGGTTTTGAAATTCCAGGATCGCGTCGCGGTACCGGTGCATAGCATTGAGGGCATCTTCCGGAGGACCCTGGGAATTATAGCGCTTCACATACTCATCCGACGCATCCAACCTATACTTGGCATCAAGAACTAAATGCATGGCTGGCCAGGCCTCATTTTCTAAAGTAATCACCATATCTGGACGCTGGGGAATGAGCATCGCCTCTCCCTGAAAACTGGGGTTGTAGGTAGCTATTATACGCCGGTCTCCACCGGATGCAAAACATACACGCTGTTCCCTCCCCCGGTTAAGTAAAACACGCAGGCCCATCTGTTTAACCACAAATAGCTCTTTAACCGGGATTTGCTGCCCGCTCTCCTCACTGACTATACGAAGCAGAGCCAGGTAGCACCAGTACTCATATAATAGATTCAAGTCTTTAACTGATAACTGTAAGGGACCACCTTCGATTCGCAGACCCAGCGCTAAAGCCAGGCAGTTGGCATAAGCTTCCCGGTAGCCGGGTAACCCCAATAACTGCAGCGAAACAAAACCTGCCGGTATTTCCCCACTGGCAGCAGCCAGCGGTTCCAGACCCTGCAGCCGCAACATCCGCTTTTCCATGTCCTCTAATTCCTGCAAAGCCGTGCGGCGCCGGGGAGTCAGTTCATCTGTAAGCTGCGATATTCTGTATCAAACTGCTTCATAGCATCCAGGATAGCCTCTACTGGTACATCCTTAATCACTGCAGGTCCCCCCCTCCCGTTGCTTTCACAGTGACTTAATATGCATTTTACTTTTATTTCGCCTATATGGCAAATTTATCCTGCCTAATTAAGCGTGAGCCATTTGCTTATAATGCTCCCAGGCTAGTAACAAACTTTTGTGGATCATCATAAACTTCTCCCAATAAGCTACTTCGTTTTACCGCTTCATGGGCAAAGAGCTGAATAATTTCCCTTCAACCCTACCAGGCCGTAACGAAACTCCCTGGCAGACATCAACTATATCGCTTCCGTATTTTTCTCGCAACGCTAAAACACCTTCGTTTAAACGAAGGTGCTGGGCTCCGGTATACATTTTTCGAGCCGGAATACGGTATGGATGCAGCTGGTTTTGTTTTATTCATGTCTTGAATGCGTAGCATTTTCGGCATCGGGGCTCATATCTTTCACTGTCACCAATTAAAATAAGATTTCCCTTGGGCTGGGGGAGACTGTTTTTGAGCCAGGTGTATACCGCATCTTCGCCACAGCGGCAAACGGCGGTCAATTTGCTTACTGAATCAGCTATGGCCATAAGCTGACCCATAAATCCAAATGGACGCCGGTGAGCATCCATATCCAAACCGGATATTATTACGGTTTTGCCCTGGTCCTTGAGTGATTGTACATAAGTTATAATCCATTCTCCAAAAAACTGGGCTTCATCGATTGCCACCACAGCAGCTTCAATGCCGATTGGTTTATGCAGGATCAAAACCGGAATGCTGAATTGCTGCCTGACCGAGGTTGTGGCTATCTCTGTCTCGGTTCGGCTATCAATATGTGGTTTGAATAGAACAACACTGTTGCCTGCCAGGGTATAGCGTTCAAGTCTTCGCATCAATTCGGTTGTTTTACCCGCAAACATGGGACCGGTAATTATCTCAATCTTGCTCATGCAAACCTCCAAAATACTTTAGCTATACAGGCTATATTCGCTGCTTTCCGTAAAATCCCTCTTACCTCATTTAAATCATATTGTTGCGTAAATTCAATTACCTTATTTTTTGCCATAAAAAAGCACCCATATTTGCCTATTTTAAAAGCCGTTATCTAAAAGCTAATTTTAGAGCAAATTGATTAAAAAATTGCCCCGGTGGCATATTAAGCACAGAATTATATTTTAGGGAAAGGGCGTATTTCTATATGAATAGTGCAAGGGTAAAAGAGATACTGGCTTCCAGTGATTCCATTGAGGTGAGATTCAAAGGCTCCCCCGTGTGGATTGAGTCTCTTGACGGCGATCAGGTTAAGGTACAAGCCATTGACAGCAAAAGGCGCTTCGAGGTCATGGTACATCAATTGGTGGAAGGTAAACAAATGTAACGCATTTATGTTTTTTGCTTTTGACAATACTTTTACTCTATATTATAATGATTTACGCACGGGTTAGAGCAACCCGTTTGCAGCCGGATGGTGTAGTGGTAGCACGACTGACTCTGGATCAGTTCGCCAGGGTTCGAATCCTTGTCCGGCTGCCATATTATGGCCCCATCGTCTAGAGGCCTAGGATGCCGCCCTCTCACGGCGGAGACAGGGGTTCGACTCCCCTTGGGGCTACCATAGAGAATAAAGACCACTCTTACCAGGGTGGTCTTATTATTATTATTCTTATTATTATATAGAAATGAGGGAAAATATTGCGGACCCTGATTGCCACGGTATTAACCAATAGCAAGGGCAAAGATATTTACTGTGCCGTAAAGAAGTTAAGTGATGCTCAGCTTGATACTATACGTAAAACCAGCAGGCCTCAGCTGGAGGAAGCCGGCTTTACCTTCATTAGATTGCTTTCCCTGGAATACCCTGAGGTTAAGGGACATGCCATATTCTTTGAGGGTCATTTCGATGAAATGCTGCGGATCTTAAAAAGTCTGGAGAAAGGCTACCTGCTATAAATACGAATCTACTGTACCTGGCACTTAATCTTAAAAATCGGGTTTAAACGTCTTAAGAAACTGCGGAGCAGTTTCAACACAGCACTGCAACGAGGCAAGGAATCAGAACCCTCCGCCTGTTTTGTTAATAAGAAACCGGCCGCATAAAGAAACGGGAATCTATTCCGCCTCGCCTGCTTGCATTTAAGGTTGCTGAACGCCCTCACTTTCTTATTAACCCCCCATGGCCCAGGTGCTACAACCGCCGATGAAAAGTGAGTTGGTAGGCGCTTGAATAGTAAGATGTAGTAGGAATCAATTAATCCCTTACCCCTCACTTTAATATCAAAGTCCCTGGCTTTCTTTAGCTTAAGCGCAGGCGGCAAAATTTTCGTCTGCCTACTTGCAGAACCATGGCATCCTGGAGCTCCAGGTTTTCTTCCTGGTATTTTCCCCCATTCACTTTAACTGCTCCCTGTTTAATCATCCGGCGGCCATCGCTGGTGGAATTGACCATGGAATTATCGTGGAGAAACTTGGGCAGCCAAACTTCTCTTTCACTGCTATCTATTACTGGTATATCTTCCGGAATATCCCTTTGGGAAAAGACCAGCTTGAATCTTTCCTCAGCTTTCTCAGATTCTTCTTCATTGTGATAGGTCTTTATTATTTCTTTAGCCAACCATATTTTGGCGTCCCGCGGGTTAAGCTTGCCGGATTTCATATCTTCCTGCAGTTCCCTTATACTAGTCATTGGCACCTGGGTTAAAAGCTCAAAATAGCGGGCTATTAATTCATCCGGAATAGACATAGTCTTGCCAAACATTTCATAGGCTTCCTCATTGACCCCTATGTAATTACCCAGGCTTTTACTCATCTTTTGTACGCCATCAGTTCCTTCCAGTATTGGCATGGTAAGTGCCACCTGGGGTTCCAGGCCGTATTCCCGGAGCAGGTTGCGTCCTACCAGGAGATTGAATTTTTGATCGGTTCCCCCCAGTTCCACATCAGCCCGCAACTCCACTGAATCATAAGCCTGCATCAAGGGGTACATAAACTCATGTATTCCTATGGGTAAGCCTTCACGATAACGCTTGGAAAAGTCATCCCTTTCCAGCATGCGCGCTACGGTATATTTCCCGGCCAGGTTGAGTACATCGGCCAGCTTGAGTTGCATCAACCAGCTGCTGTTAAAATGGATAAAGGTCTTCTGCCGATCCAGGATTTTAAAGATCTGTTCCTGGTAAGTGGCAGCATTAGCCATTACTTCTTCTTCACTTAATTGTTTTCGGGTTTCGGATTTACCAGAAGGATCACCAATACGGCCGGTAAAGTCCCCAATAATAAGATGAACTTCATGGCCCAGATCCTGGAATTGGCGAAGCTTGTTAAGAACCACTGTATGCCCCAGGTGAATATCCGGAGCGGTAGGATCGAGGCCCAGCTTGGCTCTTAAGGGGCGCTTTTCCTTGATGGAGCGGAAAAGCTTCTGGGCAAGTTCTTCCTCCGGTATGATTTCGGCCACGCCCCGCCGGATTAGTTCCATTTGTCGATTTACCTCTGTCAGCAGTGTTTTCTCGTCCACCATACTACCTCCTTGCTCATAAAATATAGCATTGAATTTCTTGATGTGCAATAATTTGAACTCTGTAAGCGTATTTATATATAGGATTTCCTACAATGCTTACCATAAGTCACAAGCAGGAAAATCCTTGTCTTTGTCAAATATTAATTAGAAGTCTTAAGATGAAGACAAGACTTCTAGCATAAGCATTCCCGGCCAAATACAGGAGGGTTTAAACTACTGATGACAAGCAAAGAGAAAAAAAACAAACGAGCAAAAAGACGCAGCTATAGCTGGTTGAGTACCCTTTTATTAATTTTTTTGGTTGCTGCCGGCGTGGGGGTAGGCGTTTTAGTTTATGCGGCGCAAAATCTTCCCGCCTGGGATCCGCAACAGCTTTCCGGTGCCAGCACTACTTTTTTATATGATGACCAGGGAAAAGTCCTGGCGGGATTGCATGCCGAACAAAACCGAACTGAAATCAGCCTGGATAATGTTCCTCCCGACTTGATTAATGCCTTTATCGCTACCGAGGATCAGGATTTCTACCGCCATCACGGGGTTAACTTTAAGGGAATAGTACGAGCGTTGCTGGTTAATCTTCAATCAGGTGATTTGACGGGACAGGGGGCCAGCACTATAACCCAGCAGTTGGCCCGCAACGCTTTTCTCACCTTTGACAAGCAATGGGAAAGGAAAATCAAGGAAGTATTATTGTCTTTCAAACTGGAAACCCATTATTCCAAAGATGAAATCTTGAGCATGTATCTTAATAAAATCTACTTTGGCGCCGGTGCCTACGGGGTACAGGCAGCAGCCAACACCTATTTCGGCAAAGATGTAAGCAAATTGAACCTGGCCGAGTCCTCATTGCTGGCAGGTTTGCCGCAAAGTCCCAACTCCTATAACCCGTTCCAGTATTATGACCGGGCTAAAGCCAGGCAGCAAATGGTTCTAAACTGTATGGTAGATTGCAACTATATTGACCAGGAAACTGCCCTGCAGGCTTTTGAAACTCCCCTGGTTTTTAAGAAATCATTTAATTCCGGAAGCAGGTATGGTTATTTTATTGACGCGGTAATTGATGAAACCCTGGATATCCTGGAAGCGCGCGAAATTTATGAAGATCCGAATAATGCCATTTATCGTTCGGGACTTAAAATTTATACTACCATGAATGCCCAGCTGGAAAGCCATGCTGAAGAGTTCTTTAAGAACCCGGCCAATTTCCCCTCGGAACAGAAAAAGGGTGAGCAGATTCAATGTGCCATGGCTCTAATCGATCATAGCAACGGGGAAGTAAAAGCTATTATGGGTGGTCGTTCCTATGAGCAGCGCAGGGGGTTTAACCGGGCCACCAATGCCTTGCGGCAGCCAGGGTCTTCAATTAAACCCTTGACGGTATATGCTCCGGCATTGGAAGACGGCTATATGCCCTTCTTTACCCTTATAGATGAACCGATTTCCATTAAGGTAGGAAACACTATTTGGAGCCCGAAGAACTATGACCCCAACTATCGCGGTTTGATTAGCATGAGGACTGCAGTACAGTGGTCAGTCAATACCTTTGCGGTACAATTGTTGGAAAAAGTCGGGGTAAGAAAGTCTTTTGATTTTGGCAAATCCCTGGGGCTTGATCTGGTGGATACACCTGGTACCAATGATTTGAGCCTGGCTCCCCTTTCCCTGGGCGGTCTGACCCGTGGAGCCTCACCTGTACAGATGGCCGCCGCTTATGGTGCTTTTGGCAACGGAGGTTTATATGCCAAACCCCATTTTGTAACCCGTATTCTTGATGCCGATGGAGTGGAAATCTACCGCTTCAAACCGGAATATCACCGGGCCATGTCCGAAGAAACCGCCTGGTTGATGAACAGCATGCTACAAACCGTAGTCAGCTCTGGTACCGGCACCAATGCCCGGGTCCCTGGCGTACAAACCGGGGGTAAGACCGGCACCTCGGAAGAATATAAGGACTCGTGGTTTTGCGGTGTCAGTCCCGGCTATTCTGCTGCCATATGGATGGGCTATGACCGGGAGCATACTATGAACAAGGTATATGGCGGCAGTTACCCGGCCCGTATGTTCCGCTCCATGATGCAAAAGGCCCATGAAATTAAAAATCCCAAGCCGCGTTCTATGCCTGCGGGAATAGTATCGGTGTCGGTGTGCTCGAAATCGGGCAAGCTTCCCTCTGAACTCTGCTCGCAGGAGCAAATCTTTTCCGACTATTGTCTTAAAAATAAGGTTCCGACAGAAATCTGTGATGCTCACAATATGGTTTCCATTTGCCCGGAATCTGGAAAACTGGCTGGTCGCTACTGCCCCAATCCCGAAATGCGTTCCTTGAGCAAGGATGAAACTCCCACAGAAAAATGCGATATTCACAGCGATTTTTCCCTGCCTGCTTTATTGAACAACGAAGTTTATGTCTGCCGTGACCCTCGACATAACGGGAAAATTTACCGAGCCAACATGCCCAATCCTTTACAATCAGGGGGTTGCCCTCCGGAGTACCTGGAAAGAGTCATAGTGGAGAACGGGGATAGTCTTCCCTATTGCCCGCTGGAAGAGCACCAGCTAAAGAAAAAGAAAGCCCGTGAAGTATTCGATGATGTGATCGGGCTATAGCAGCAAAGCTTAATTGAACTCCACCACTGTAACCCCATGGCCGCCTTCTTCCCGCAGACCATCGCGATAACTTTTAACATAGCGGTGGTCTTTTAGGTAATGGCGAACTGCGGTTCTCAGGGCTCCAGTCCCCTTGCCATGGATAATACGCACCGAATCCAGGCCTAAGAGATTGGCATCCTCCAGGTATTTATCGATTATATACAGGGCATCTTCGGCCAATTGACCCCGCACATCAATCTCCTTGGAAATTGTTCGGGCCTTTTCCAGAAAACTCTGGTGGCGGCGATGACTTATTATTTCCTCTTTTTCCTGGCTAGGAATTAACTGTTCCTGATTTACATTAAGCTTTAGTATGCCTACCTGTACTACTACCTCACCTTGACTATTGGGACCTTCTACTACATAACCCTTTTGCTTAATATTCCTTATAGTAACATAATCCCCCGCTTTGATTTCCGGCGGATTAATCCCGTAGTCTTTTTCTATTTCTCCAGGGAAGTCCACCTTAATTTGCCGGATTTTTTGCCGGGCTTGCTCTACTTCGTGCCATTTAGGCGGTTTTTCTTTTTCCTTCATCAGTTCTTTGAATTCCTCAATGGCCGTATTGGCTTCCCTTTTTATTTCCCGGAGGTAGCGCTCCGCCTCCAAACGGGATTTTTCCATTACTTCCGTCTTTTCCTGTTCAAAGCTTTCCCTATCCTGTTCCAGGCTCTGTTTCTTCTCCCGGATTTCTGCCACCAGTTTTTCCACTTCTTGCTGGGATTTTTCCACCTGGCTCTGGCTTTCTTTCAAGTGGCGAATCATGTT
>Ga0209509_1002469_pt1 | contig 12315 bp, 24 predicted proteins | sample BioC13SIPDNA_FD_185743 | JGI IMG/M metagenome (GOLD analysis project Ga0209509, IMG submission 185743) | Anaerobic biogas reactor microbial communites from Washington, USA - Biogas_R1_A C13 SIP DNA (SPAdes) (version 2) | ecosystem: Engineered > Bioreactor > Anaerobic > Unclassified | place...
TTTGAAAGGATAATCGAATGACAACCCTCATACTCATAGCCATATTCTCATTCTTAGCAGGCGCATTCATCGGATACAACGAGAGAGACCGGAAAGGATAATCGAAATGAATAAACAAGAATTGGCAAACAGAGTATATGAAGCTATGCAACGATCAAAACAGGCATACTACAAAAAGGACTGGCAATCCCTTGACCACTGGCAAGGCATATTGCAACCGCTTATCGAAGGTATGACAAGCAAGCAGGCAAACAAGCTGGCAGACAACGCAGACTTAACATTCAGAAAATCAATCATGGAAGGAGATTATCGAACATGAAAAAGGACACCAACACCGCACTAAACACCCTTGCCAAACTAACCTATGCTACCTTGCAGATTATCAAATGCTTGCAGGACGACATCCTCAGCCGCGATACCTACCCGGTCATGGAGCAGGAAATCGACTATGAGACAGCCACCGAAAGCTTATGGGATGCAGCCGTGGCAATCAGCAACCTCACCGACCCGGAGGAAAGAGACCTTAGCTTTTATAGAACGGAAAACCTTGACACAGAATAGCATATGTGATACTATTCTTACATAACCACGAAGGAGCAACTTACATGGATCACCTAAAAGATTATCGAAACACCGCACTATTCCCGATGCAAGCCACCAACGCGCAGAAGCGGATTGTCAAGGACATCCTCAAAGGATTGTTTGACGATAAGACCCTCATTGCGCAAGCCTTGGAATATATCACTGGACACCCGGGAGAACCAACGCCAGATGAGTACTTTGCACTGCTGGCATGGATGAACCCACAAGACATTATCGAAGGAGGAGAGGAAGCAATAGCAATTGACAAAGACGCGATCAGAGTATTAATGGCAGCCCCCGCCCTGCTCATGGAACAGCGCGGACAACTAACCCTATTCTAAGATTATCGAAGGAGCAAAATGAACCGCTACGAGGAGTACATAGCCCAACTCAAAGAGGAGAACCGTTATCTCAGGCAGGAGATGTTTCTCGAAAAGCCCGGAAGCCGTATCTATACCGCCAACCAGCGGGAAATCAAAGCAAACATGGAGGAGATCAGCATTACCCAAGCCCTCATGCAATCAGACATAACCCTATTGGAGAAAGCACTATGAACGAACTAACAATCTCGAAAGAAAATAGCTACCTCAGCCCCGTGGTGAACGTAACCACCGCACTGACACGCTACCAAGACATGAAAGACTTTATCGAAAAAGTCCTGCACCCGGGAGTGGACTTTGGCACGATCCCCGGCACGAACACGAAGGCAGTCCTGCTCAAACCCGGAGCGGAGAAGCTTGCCGCCTTCTTTGGTCTGACCGTGACCTACGAGATTATCGAAAAGGTTACAGACTGGACTGGTAAGGAACATGGCGAACCGTTCTTTTACTACCACTACAAAACCAAGCTGCTACGGCAGGGCTTAGTGGCAGGTGAAGGCGAAGGCTCGTGCAACAGTTGGGAAACCAAGTACCGCTACCGCAAGAGTGAACGGGTATGCCCGGCATGTGGAGCAGAAGCAATCATCAAAGGCAAAGCCGAGTACGGTGGTGGTTGGATATGCTTCAACAAAAAAGGTGGGTGTGGAGCGAAGTACAAAGAGGACGACCCCGCTATCACCAGCCAGCCAGCAGGCAAAGTCCCGAACCCGGACGTGGCAGACGTGGTAAATACCGTTCAGAAAATGGCACAGAAACGTTCCCTCGTGGCTGCTGTTCTGAACGCCACCAACGCATCCGACTGGTTTACCCAAGACGTAGAGGACTACGTTACAGACGCAAGCTTCACGGAAGTAAAGACCGTTGATCTCAAACCACGGCAGGATGAACCAGCCAAGCAGGAAACCAAGACCGGCAACAAACGCCCGCTCGCCCCCGACAAGCTGAAAGCATACATGGCAAAGAAAGCCGAAGGCGCTACCCCGGCTACCGATGAAGTGATCGCTGACGTGGTTGAAGCCTTGACCGGGTTCGTGAAACCAGAAAGCATCAACGCCGTGATCAAGTTCCTCTATGGAGCAAAGTCACTGGACGACCTGACCCCCGAACAGTTCAGCGCATTGCACGCATGGCTCGGATTGAAGGACGGGATTATCGAACCGCTTGCCCTTGATGAGATCGGCTCAATCATCAGCAACCCGTTCTAATTGCTTAGTGCCCCGCCGGGTGGCATAGTTACCCGGCAAAGGAGTAACACATGAACAAATTACTTATACCCGAACCGCCCCTTCAAATCCTGCCACAACTGGCTTGCACTATCGGTTTGAACGAAGCGATTATCGTACAGCAATTGCATTACTGGTCGTTGAAAGCCAAGGACGGCTGGGTATACAATACCTACGAACAGTGGCATGAACAGTTTCCCTTTTGGAGTGTGATCACCATTAAGCGTACATTCTTGAAGCTCGAACAGGACGGCATTGTGGTATCTCGACAGAGCAAATCTACTAACCGCAAGAAGTTTTACCGTATCGACTACGAGAAACTCGACAATGTTTTTAGTATGGCAGAAACAGAGCCAGAGTATCAAAATGATACCCTGCCATCAGGTCAAATTGATACCATTGCAACGTGCCAAAATGATACCTTGTTAATAACAGAGACTACTACAATAGATTCAGACTTACAGTCTGTTGAACCAGAACAAGAACCAAAGCCGAAGCGCAAAGCCAAGACACGAACAGCGAAGTACACCATTGACCAGATCAGACCCATGGCAAACGCCATAGCAAGCGCAACAGCCATGAAATATGCCGACAATATCCCTGTGCTACACAAGATCAGTAGCAATTTACTGGATGGAGGATATACCCCTGAAAAAGTGGCTGATTTTGCCGTCTGGTGGAAGGTCAATGATTGGAGGGGCAGGCGTGGACAACCGCCTACGCCGTGGCAGTTGAAGTCCATGATTGGTGGCGCATTGAAAGAGAACACTGGTGATCCAGCCAGCGAGGAGAAACGGCAGAAGTTCTTAGAACAGATAAAGGAGCAAGATGCTGATCAACGCTAACGCCCTGTCTATCCCGCTTGCGGCAAAGTCAGTTCACACGATTGTCACCAGTCCGCCTTATTACGGCTTGCGCGATTACGGCGTGGATGGACAACTCGGATTAGAGCCAACGCCTGACGAGTACATCGCAAACCTGGTTGCGGTGTTCCGTGAGTGCAAGCGGATACTCAGAGATGATGGCACGCTGTGGGTAAACATAGGGGATAGCTATGCGAGTATGAAATCTCGCTATAACCAGAAGGCGCAAAACCTAAATGGCGGTAAGTCGCAGGATAACGTGTTTCAAGGCAACAAAACCGACTTGTATCATCATCCAGAGTTGGGCATAAAAGACAAAGACCTCATCGGCATACCCTGGATGTTAGCCTTCGCCTTACGAGCGGACGGCTGGTATCTCAGGCAGGATATAATTTGGGCAAAGCCGAACCCGATGCCAGAGAGCGTAAAAGATAGGTGCACCAAGTCGCATGAGTACATCTTTTTGCTTAGCAAGTCGGCGCATTATTACTACGATAACGAGGCGATAAAGGAATTGGCCACGGGATATGATGGCAGAAAGGATACAAAATATAAGGGCGGTCCAAAAGATATGGCTGGCGGTGCTCACGAACGATGGCAATATAAAAACCTGCAACCAGATGGTCAACAGCCAAATACAATGCACCTTAACCGATTGGTAGGCGAAGAGTACATGTCACCAGTCCGCAACAAGCGAGATGTCTGGACAGTCACAACCAAGCCGTACAAGGGCGCGCATTACGCCACGTTCAACCCTGAACTTATCAAGCCTTGCATTCTGGCGGGAGCGCCGGAGGGCGGTATCGTGTTCGACCCGTTTGTGGGGAGCGGAACGACAGTCGCAACAGCAATCCAACTGGGGCGCAAGGGAATCGGCATTGATCTGAGTTTCAAGTATCTGCAAGAAAACGCCAAAGCGCGTGTTGAATCGGCGGAGTTACCGCTGTTGGATTTTATTGAGCAATAGGAGAGCAAAAATGATTGACGTACAGGAGCTTGAAAGCATTTACAGCTTGCCGCAGGACGCAACCTACTACATCAGCTACGGCAGGGCATTTGAGGACGCAGTAAAGGCATTCAGGGAACGCTACTTCTACTACCCCGATACTGTATACAAGATCAGGGGGAACACCAGCCTGCTCTACTTCCAAGTAGAGCGCTGGGACGAGAAACATGTACCGCTTTGCCCCCGGTGTGGTGGCAGGCTGCTCTATGACGGCTACATTGATCCCAATGAAGGAGTTGGGGAAGGTGAGTGCTGGCGCTGTGAGCATTGTGATTATTCAATCGACATAGTAGACGACTAAAGAGGAGCAAATGAGAATGGAAAAATGGATTATCGAATTGCTGGCAGCCGAGAAGTACAAGCGGTACGACCAAGCGTTTATCAAGTGCAAGATCGAGGACTTAGGCAAGAAGGTGCAATTCCTAATCGACCTGCTGGCTATGTACTTGTGGACGGATTGGGAGCTATGCGCTCTGGAAAATGAGCTAACAGCAGTATTGAAGCTGGAAGCCAAGCATGTAGGATACTTGCCGGATGGGATGAGATGAGCGAACTAAAACCGTGTCCGTTTTGTGGAAGTCCAGCCTATTCATATCACGACAATTGTATTGATTTTGCCGGTGTCAAATGTGATTTAGGAGGGTGTGTATGTGCAGATATTCTCATTACTGAAAATAACTGGAACAACCGCCCGATTGAGGACGCGCTGAACGCCCGTATTACAGAGCTGGAGGGAAAAATTGACCAACTTACCGCTCACGATGCTACAGAGCGGCAGGATGATAAGTTGCCTGAACGGGAAGTGTGCGAAGCCTGTGGGGGTGATGGCTCAATTTTATTGAGAGACAACTATAAAGGGCAAGCAACTGCAACTGTGGATTGCCCGTATTGCAACTGCACGGGGTATGTTAAGGAGTGTGAATGATGACAGGCTGGATATTATTCGCGTCATTTGCAGGCTTGTTTGTAGGAACGTTTATCGGCTTGCTATTAGGCATATATGCGAGTGCTAAAAACATTACAAGGCTGATGGAAGAAGGCATTTTACCGATGCCAAAGGAGCGTGAGGAATGAGAGTTATATCGCTTGGTTGGGGCGTTCAATCTTTTACGCTTGCGGCGATGGTTGCACTTGGCGAGTTAGAGCCAGTTGATGCGGCAATTCATTCAGACACGGGTTACGAGAGTAAGTTGACCTATGAATTTGCAGAACGCTGGACGGGTTGGCTGACTTCTCACGGCGTGAGGGTTGTGACGGTCAAAGGAACGAGTGGCACTCTTGAGGAAGTTACCACAAACAAAGGTTTTGTGAAGTTACCCGCGTTCACAGAGGTTGACGGCATTCGGCATTTATTGCCACGACAATGCACAACGGAATGGAAAGTTGCGCCGGTACGCCGTTGGTTACAAGCAAACCGCAATAAGCAGCCAGTCGAACAATGGATTGGAATCAGTTTGGACGAGATTGAGCGCACGAGATTATCTGATGTCAAGTACATCACAAATCGTTTTCCGCTTATCGAAAAGCGCATGACCCGCATTGCTTGTATGTTATGGCTTGAGAAAAATGGCATCGAAGTCCCGCCAAAATCGGCGTGTGTATTCTGTCCTTACCACAACAAGGCGAGTTGGATAAAAACAAAAGGCGTGCCAGATGATTGGCGACGTGCGGTTGAAGTGGACGAACATATCCGCAACCAGGTTGTGGGGCGCAAAAACTACTTAAGTTATTACCTAAAACCACTAACGGAACTTGATTTATCTACACCAGAGGAGAATGGACAATTGAACTTTTTCGACTGTTCAGGGACGTGTTGGCTGTGATTGAACGATTCACCGCTCATAGTGACATCGAGCGGCAGGATGATAACAGGAAGGAGCGTGAATAATGTGTCAGTTCTTTAGTTTTGTAACAGACCCGATTAATCACCCAGCGGAGTATTACTACTTCGACTGGGAGTATCGCAAGGCACACATGGAAGAGGACGGCGCAGACAGCCACTCGCACATCTGTTCGCACTTCAACCTCAACGAGGATGTGTGCAACAAGTACGAATTCAACCCGCTGACAAAGAGGTTTGAAATCGACCAAATCAACTCAGAGCGTGATGATTCAAAGGCTGCAGAAAAGTGGGCGCAACGGCTTGACTTCAAAACAATCATCGAGCCGCTAATTATCAAGCCGATTGTGAATCCGTTTGAACTTCCGGCAGTAGAACATGTGACCGACGAACAGATTGACTGGTTGAAATCATGGGCTTCTGTCAGGGTTTCGGTCGGGGCTTCTGTCAGGGTTTCGGTCGGGGCTTCGGTCAGGGCTTCGGTCGGGAATTCGGTCTGGAATTCGGTCGGGGATTCGGTCTGGGATTCGGTCTGGAATTCGGTCGGGGATTCGGTCGGGGCTTCGGTCGGGGCTTCGGTCTGGGCTTCGGTCAGGAATTTGGTCGGGGCTTCGGTCGGGGATTCGGTCGGGGCGTATGTCAGCACATTCTTTGCCATCGACCACAAACACGATTATTCGTCTGCAATGAAACTCTGGGAAGCAGGACTTGTGCCCTCATTTGACGGCACTATGTGGCGGTTGCACAGCGGGAAGAGCGCCGACATTGTGTACGAGTGGACGCCGGAGGTGCAGGAATGAACGCATCCGAGCGTGAGCAGATGTTAGAACGGCGCGTCATTCATCCAGCGACCTACCGCGTGCGTCACAACAACGGCGACACCTTCGAGGTGCAAGCCCTGACGCTGGCACGGGTGAGGAAGCTGATCGAAGCCGAGTGTCAAGATCGCGGTTGGCTGATGCAGGATATAGACTGGTGGGAGGTGAAAAAGAATGGGTGAGTGCCTAACCTGCCAACACTGGCAACGAGACAGCTACGATGGTGTGGTAGGGCTGTGTACCCAGCTAAGCGAGTTACGCTTCCAGCACGAGCAGGAGAACATGTTTTGCACCTACGAGTTTGGTGAGGACAGGAAACCTTCAAGAGATCATCACCGCTACGTGCCAATCGAGGAGAAGCGGGAGCAACCAGCCTTACAGTTTAGTGAGAAGCCTATACCGTACTGGAAGGTGAAGCAAAATGAGAGGAGTACATGAAAAAGAGTGAGTTAGAGGAGTTGTTTGCTCAGCAGGTGGCAGATCGGGGGCTGCCACCACCGACACGAGAGGAACAGATTATCCCGGGACGCAGGCACGCTTATGATTTTTGCTGGCGCAAGTACCGCCTTGTGGTGGAGATCAACGGAGGTACGTTTGCAAGAGGAAAGAGCGGGCATAACTCAGGGGTAGGCATAGCCCGGGACTACTGGAAGGTAAGGCGAGCGCAGGATAACGGCTGGACTATCTACCCGTTTGATGCGAAAGCCATAACAGACAAGGAAGCCATTGATGAAGTGGCTGAATATATCGAGAATTACAAGGAGAAAAATGGACAAGGTTAGAATTTTAGAAAAAGCAGCACAGGAATTGACCGTTGACGGCTACAAGGAGTTGGACATCCGCAAGATCAGGAAAGCGAAGCGCATGACGCAGGAGGAAGTCGGGAAGGCGGCTGGCATCTCACGCAACTACGTTGCTCAGATCGAAGACGGGCGTTACATCACCGCCACCCTCAAAACATTGACGAAAGTGTTGGGTGTGCTTGGCAAGCAACTTGTTATCACAGTAAAGGACGAATAATGCACGATGAAACTTGCCCTCATTGCCAAGGCTTAGGCTGGGTAGGAAAGGACGTACCAGTAGGTCACCCCGACTTTGGTAAAGCCTTCCTATGCCCAACCCTCTACGCTACCACGTGGGACGAGGAGATGGGAATAGCACGCCACGAAGCAGCACGCCTGAACTGGCACAACTTCAACAAGACTACGGATCAGGCTAAGCTTATCCAGAAGACGATAGCTGAACTGCTCAGGGAAGGGCACGGCATGGCTTACCTCTACGGTTCGCCGGGCTTAGGCAAGACACTTCACGCCAAGTCAGCCTGCATTATCGCTCACTACAAGTACAACAGGGTTGCCCGTTACACGTCCCAATCTAAGATGATGGACTGGTTGAGAACATCTTTTGATGACGAATACGGGCAATCCACCTACGCCAGACGGCTGAAAGAACTGGCAGAAATTGACTTCCTTGTGATGGACGAGGTAGGCAGGTTGAACCCAACAGACTTCGCAAAGGCAACATGGTCTGAGATCGTAGACCGCCGTTACACCAACGCAGACACTAAGACAACTATCTGGTTATCGAACATGCCGCCGGAACAGGTTATGGACGACTACCAAGTTGACCGCATCAAGGACAGCAGGTTTGTGGTAGCCCACATTGACGGGTTATCATACAGGCAGACAGACGTTAGGATAGAGGAGGACGAACTATGGTGGCAGAAACTATGAAGTTTTACAGGCTCACGAACCTGATCACTGGCTACGAGTCTACGGTAAAAGTGAGTGGGGAAGCTCAGCTTGCAGATAAGGTGCAACGCTTCATAAAGTACAATAGCATAACCGAGAGTGACGTAAGGATAGATCAGATAGGGTGGGGCTACCCAAAGCGCTATGTGTTTAATGGCGAGAAGTTCGCCAGCCAAACTCTCGTCTACCGCTACCAAGACCTGCTGTACCTGAAAGCAACAGGCGCGATCACCAACCTGAGAGTGAACCCTCAATATGACTTGATAGAAGCTTTTTGTTATAATGGATATGAGTTCCGCAAGCTCTTTTATCAGGCAGACTTTGAGTATTACGACACGGTAAAGCAGCGGCTTATTATTGAGGACTACCGAGGGCACTCAAAGAACAGGCTTTCAGACAAGGCAAAGACACAGCTATTTATCCACATGTACAAAGACAAAGCGGACATCAGGTTTATCCACCGGGACTTATACAACCCGATAAAGAAACGACCAACAATACTTACCATAGAGGAGAGCAATGACAAAGCAAAGAGATCTGAGTAATATCGTAGCTAAGCAACACAGAATAGTCAATGGCTATTGGGATTTGGTTTACTGGACTGGTGAAGGATTGCCGGAAAAGAGTAACCTGCTGCGATTCTTTGATAAAAGACCAAAGAAGTATTACAAGGACGTTGATCTGAACGATTTATACGAGATGCTTAAGGTGTGGAAGGAACAATATTATGACCGTAAAGACAGATTACAAAACAAAACTGAAAATCTCTGATGATTACATCAACAGGCTACAAGACCTCATTGAACGTGTCCGGGATTGCCAGCTTGAAATAGGGGACATCTTGATTGAACTAATCGAACTCTACGAGGACAGGGAAGGTGTGTTGAAGTACATCTCAGGCGCACTCAACTACTCTTATGAGCTATTACAGGAGTACGAGAACGCAGCCCGGCGCTGGACAATAGAGAGGCGCATCGAGTACCCCCTCATGGACTGGTCTTTCTACCGCAACGCAGACCCCAACGATCCACGGGACATTGAGCTTCTCAACCAAGCAATTGACGAAGGCTGGAATGTAACCACCTTCAAGGAGCATAAGTACCCCGCCATAGTGCAGCCTTACGCTATGGTAGGTAAGGCTCTCGGTGTGTTACAGAAGGTGGAATTGCAAGACGCAAGGCTCAAAGAGAACCTTGATAACATCTGCATACGCCTTGAAAACTTGAAGCACCTGATCAGGGAATACGAAAGCCCCTCCATTTAGAGGGGCTTATCCCTACTGTTTCGCAGCTTTTACAGCACTGGTTTGTGGCGCAATGACATACGCTGATTGGTTGGCTACCACCGCAAGAATGAATGTACGCAGCACCAATACCCAATCAACAGGTTGGCTGATTTCAATGATGCCGTACAGACTGAGCAGGTAGATAGCTACCGAAGCAACAGCCAGCAAGCCGATCATGATGAACGATTTTACTTCTGTTCTCAGCGCGGAAAACCACGTATTCAAACCGGGGAAGTAATTGAATAGCAGCGAGATTACTGCTCCGACTACCATGGAAATTAGGTCGGGTGTATATGGAATTGGGTTCATTATTTATTCTCCTGTTGTGTAGTTGATTTAGTTGATCGTGGCTTCGGCGTGGGCTTCGACACAAGCGCAAGAATCTCTTTCGCTTGCTGATCGTGCGCTTTGATGTCCACACGCATTTTTTCAACCGACCGCGCCAGATCGCCGGTTACATTAGTCAGGTTGGATAAGCTCGCGTTCACGTCCGCCATCGCGCAATTGTTCTCTTCACGCTGCTCTTTGTTGAACGCCCGCCACTTGTCATCAAGTGAGCCGATGAACGTCTGCCACTTGTCCGATTCTTCAGCCTGGAATTGACGGTCTTCCTTGCGTGACTTCGCCAGCCAGCCGAAGACGAATATCGCAAACACAATAAATATGCCGATGATCGCGGCTTGTTCCCATGCCGTGTAAGGTATTGCTTGTGATACTGTATCCATAGTCACCTCTTATGCCACTGTTCTCGTGGACGTACCTAAAATTTGTACTAAGCCTTGCTGTAATATCTGGACCGTTGTAGCGGTGATCAGTTTCAAGTCCCACTTCAAATATCCGCGCTCATACCTCGGAAGGTAATAGGCTGCCGCTGCCGTCATGTCGAACTCAACGCTATCGGTAGTTACCGTGAAAGTAACCGGGTTTGTAAGGGTAGGCGGGGTCGCGCTGTTGATATAGTTCAGCGTATGCGTTTCAGCAGGAACAGCGGTTAGTTGGTAGGTAGCCTGTAACGCGGATGCGGTGTCAGCATCATCCAAGTTATCCTTAATCGTAAAGACCACCTTCTTCGCACCAGTCGGGATCGTCAAACCAGTGAACTCGATATTGATGTCAGCGTCCTTGTAGAGCGTCAGGGTAGTCCCGTCCTCAGTAGCAGCAGCAGCAACCGCCGGAACAGTCAGCGTCCTCGTAGCATGTGACCAGACATCGCCAGCGATACCGTCTGTGTAGCCTGCAATGGTAGCCAGTGTAGCAGGGAGCGTAGTACCTGTGTCCTCCAGAATGTCATCAGCCACAGACTTGACCGCCCCAATAGCCGCCGTATATTCCCCAGCTTCGGCAGGGCTGGCAGGGATAAGGTCAGTCTTAGCTTTGATTGCGCCCACTACTGTATCTACTGTGGCAAGATCGGTAGCAGTAGCCAGCGAGGACAGGTCAATGTTCGTACCTGCTGTGAGAACACGGGTAGCGTATTCCCAGACTTCTTGTGCAGTTGCACCAGAGCCAGCGCTAATGTTAGAGATGTCAGCTACAATCTTAGCCAGCGTTTCATTCGTCCAACCTGCACCCTTGATTGCGGTGAGTGTGGCTTCGAGTGCCAGCCCATTTTGTATCTCCGCAACTGCGTCTGCTGCGATAGTCGCGGCATTGACGTCGAGCTTAGTCGAGCCGCCCGCATAACCAGTCCCATCGAACATCAATTCAAGGTTATCGGCTGCGGTTGAGTCATCGCTGACTTCTGCCACATTTACGTCCAGCTTATCAGTTGAGCATAATGTGTCGTAAACATTAGCCTTCACAATCAGAAACTCCTGCCAGACTGGTAGCGCACCCGACTTACTGACTGCTACAAGCAGCCTGCCAAGCGTGTCGGTGTCGGTTGTATCCAGCGGCACGTTGTAATAGCCGAGTTCGTCGTGCGTTGCGCCTGTAGCGTTGTTCGTTTGCGCAAAGTCACCGCCGTTCTTGCTCAGGCGAATGTCGGCTTGCGAGATGGTCAAGCCAGTCTCCGCCGTCTTGCCGTCACTATCGTCAACGAATGCGCCTAACTTGATAGTGGCTGCTGTTGATTGTTTGAGTATGTTCATAGGTTAGTTACTCCTTAGCCTTGCATAATGTAGGAAGTGTTTCGGGACGCCCCCCGCAGAATAGGTGAATGTAATGTCCGTGCCGGTTAGCGAGTACGAACCAGGCTCACAGACAAGCGTGTAATTGCGTTGAACAGTTAGCGTTGCATCTGTGCCTGTGATTAAGTAATTGCCAGCAGAGCAAGCTAACGCATAGTTGCGCTGGACTATCAGATCAACGATTGAGCCAGTAAGCGAGTACGAGCCTGCAGAACACGTGAGCACATAATTCCGCTTGACTGCCAAGTCGGCGTTCGTGCCAGTCAGACTATACGAGCCACCCTCGCACGCCAACACGTAATTCCGCTTGACCTCGAATAAGGCGTTCGTGCCAGTAAGCGCATAACTTCCAGCACCACACGTGAGCACGTAATTCCGCTTGACCGTGAGGTCGGCGTTAGTGCCCGTTAGCGAATATGAGCCAGCTTCACAAGCGAG
>Ga0209509_1002472_pt1 | contig 12313 bp, 8 predicted proteins | sample BioC13SIPDNA_FD_185743 | JGI IMG/M metagenome (GOLD analysis project Ga0209509, IMG submission 185743) | Anaerobic biogas reactor microbial communites from Washington, USA - Biogas_R1_A C13 SIP DNA (SPAdes) (version 2) | ecosystem: Engineered > Bioreactor > Anaerobic > Unclassified | place...
CTCCACCCTTATAGCTGATGCCTGGCACCACCGGACTGATGCCATAGCTTCAGTGTTAGTAGCTATTGCCATTTTAGCCTCTAAATTCGGCTACTACTGGGTAGATGCTGTACTAGGCTTTGCCGTGTCAGCCTTGATTGTTTGGACGGGAATCGAAATTTTCCGCGAATCCTGCTCCAAAATAATCGGAGAGTACGATGAGGAGCAGGTAAAGCGAGTTAATCACTTAGCCCTGACGGTACCTGGAGTAATCGCGGTTCATGACACCAGTATACATGATTACGGGGCTAATAAAGTGGTTTCCCTGCATATTGAGGTGGATCAAGGGCTTTCCGTGGTCAAGGCTCACGACATTGCCGATGTAGTTGAATTAAGCATAAACCAGTATCTCTACACTACCTCTACAACGGTTCATGTTGATTGGGTGGATAGAGAAGCGCAAAACTAGAGCAGGAGGAATCCCATCTCCGCTTCATGCCACATAAACCATACCTATAGTGCCCAGTCCAGTATGCAGCCCTATTACCGGACCGATGGAGAGTATGTTTACAGGCAAGCCATAGCGATCAAGCAGGGTTTGCCTTAATTGTCGAGCTTTTTCCGGGGCGTTGATATGGTGGACTATAATTTCCTTCAGGCCATATTTTTTATGATCTTCTTCCATTATATACAACATCCGCTTAACCGCATTGGAAGTTCCCCGGGCCTTCTCCAGCAAATGGGTCATGCCTTTTGCCATATCTACCGTTAGAATAGGCCGGATGTTCAAAAGGGTACCGAGAAGAGCAGAGGCTGTACCTATTCGTCCCCCTTTGCGCAAATACTCCAGGGTTTCCGGGACAAAGTAAAAATGTACCCGATCATGGATATACTGGGCCGCATTTACCACAGCATCTATATTACCCCCGGCCTTGGCGACTCGGGCGGCCTCCAAAACCTGAAGTCCTAAAGCCATACAATTAGTATGAGAATCAATAATCTCCATCCTAGCTTCAGGATATTTTTCCATAAGCTGCTTTTTAACATTCAGAGCTGTGGCCCAGGTTCCACTCATGGTTGAAGATATAAAAATGCCTACAATATGATCTCCACGAGATAGTGCCTTTTTAAAAGCCGCAAAGAATTGGCCCGGCGGAGGTTGGGAAGATGTCGGGATCTCCCCGGTTTTTTCTATTTTCTGATAAAAATATTCGTAGTCTACTTCTGTTTCAATAAACGATTCATCGGAGAAATGCACACTTAAAGGAATAATTTCAATACCCAGTTCTTCTTGCATTTCTTTACTTATGTATGAAGTGCTATCAGTAAATATTTTAACACTCACCCCAACTGCCTCCTGTTGTTTTCATATTGTTTGTTAGCATTGATTCTACTACACCCTGAGCATAAGGGGAACTTTAAGAAAATATAATATCAATGCAAAAACCTCTTTTGTTGCATTAGGCTTCCCATAAATATACAAAGCGAGCATTGGCGAAACATGGATGCACTCATCCTTCGGGTACTCCTGATGTATCCTAGCGGATACTGTTAAGGTTGCACCGGCGAAGGCGAGCAGGCGAAAGACTGCGAGCGGTATATTTATATAAGCTAATGAATAATAATAACTCTTTTTCAGTAGAATCCTATTTCAAATAAACCGGTTTTCCGCTAATGGCGGATATGATGTCCTTAAGCTGTTCCAAAGCTTCCGGGCTGGGAGCAGTTACCCCGTTTAATTCATAGTTATAGCCCAGCAAATCCCATTTGTGTTTTCCCAGGGAGTGGTAAGGCAAAAGGTCAATGCGTTCGACTGCTTCAAGCTGGCTAACAAAAGCAGCCATTTCCTCAACATCTTCTACCGCATCGGTCCAGGTAGGAATTATTACATAGCGTATCCAAATGGGTATATGATGTGAGTTGATTAGTTTGAGGTTGCTCAAGTTAAGAAGATTGCTCATTCCGGTCAGGCAACGGCTTTTTTCTTCGTTGATATGTTTTATATCAGCCAGCACCAGGTCGGTCAGCGGCAAAACTTTTAGCAGCGCTGCGGGCTTGACATAAAGGGAGGTGTCGATAGCGGTAGAAATATTTTCTTCCCGGCAAAGCAGGAAAACTGCCTTTATAAAATCATCATGCAACAAGGGCTCTCCGCCGGAGAAGGTAAGTCCGCCCCCGGAAGCGGTAAAATAAGGTTTGCTCCTTCTTATAACTTCCATTAATTCTGCTGGACTATATTCTTGAGCAGAGAGGCTTTTCACCTCCCAGGTGTCGGGATTCTGACAGTATTTGCAGCGCAGGTGACAGCCCTGCATAAAGACCACAGTTCTAATTCCTGGTCCATCCAGGGTGCTGAAGGTATCAATGGAGTGAATTCTGCCTATCATGGAGCCATACCCACCCTTGGTTACATTCGACGATAGAAGGTACGCATAATTATTTCTTCCTGTTGCTCCCGGTTTAGCTTGGTAAAATGTACTGCATAACCGGAGACCCGGATGGTCAGGTCAGGGTATTTTTCCGGGTGCTCCATAGCTTCCTTCAATGTTTCTACATTAAGAACATTTACATTCATATGATGAGCATCCTGAACAAAATAGCCTTCAAGCAGAGCCAGAAGATTGCTGACTCGTTCCTCCTCGCTTTTACCGAGAGCTTCAGGCACGGTGGAGAAAGTGAAAGAAATGCCGTCTCGGGCATCTTCATAAGGTAATTTAGCTACCGAATTACAGGCGGCTATGGCTCCCTTTTCTTCCCGACCGTGCAGGGGGTTGGCACCGGGGGCCAGGGGTTCGCCTTTTTTTCGTCCATCCGGAGTGGTTCCGGTATGTTTCCCATACATTACATTAGAAGTTATGGTTAATACGGACAAGCTATGCTGGGCATTTCTATAGGCAGGATGGCGTTTAAGCTGGTGTATAAAGGTATGAATTATTTCCACCGCCAGTAGGTCAACCCGGTCATCGTCATTACCAAACTTGGGGAATTCACCTTCTATGGCAAAATCACTTACCAATCCCCTTTCGTCTTTGATGGGCCTGACCTTAGCATATCTTATTGCACTTAGGGAATCAGCTACAACTGATAAACCAGCTATGCCAAAAGCCATAAAGTGTTTGACAAAGGTATTGTGCAAAGCCTTTTGCACATATTCATAAGCATACTTGTCGTGCATATAGTGAATAAGATTCATGGTATTTACATAAAGCTCTGCCAACCATTCCATCTGTATCTTGAATCGTCTCATAACTTCGTCAAATTCCAGTTTATCTCCATCATAAACCGACATTTCCACCCCCACCTGTTGGCCGCTTATCTCGTCCTTGCCCCCATTTATGGCATAGAGTAAAAGTTTAGCCAGGTTGCAGCGGGCGCCAAAAAGCTGAGTTTCCTTCCCCAGGCGCATAGCCGATACACAGCAAGCGATACCGTAATCATCACCGTAGTAGTCACGCATCAGGTCATCATTCTCGTACTGGAGAGCACAAGTAGAAATAGACAGCTCAGCACAGAACTCTAAAAACTTGCGAGGAAGATTGCGCGACCATAAAATAGTCATATTGGGTTCAGGTGCCGCTCCTAAATTTTTCAAGGTCTGTAGAAAGCGATAAGAAGTTTTGCTAACCAGATGCCTCCCGTCCGTACCAGAGCCGCCCAGTGATTCCGTAACCCAATTCGGATCCCCGGCAAATATTTCACTGTACTCGGGGGTACGCAAGTGTCGAACTAGTCGTAGTTTTATCACCAATTGATCAATCAATTCCTGGGCTTCGTTCTCCGTAATCCTCCCGGAACGCAAGTCCCGCTCCAGATAGATGTCGAGAAAGGTAGAGACCCGCCCCAGGCTCATGGCTGCTCCGTTTTGTTCCTTGACTGCGGCCAGATAGGCAAAGTAGAGATGCTGCACGGCTTCAGCCGCAGTGGATGCCGGCCGGGAAATATCATAATCATAAGATTTAGCCATTTGCTTCAGGTCTTTAAGGGATTTAATCTGTCCCGCCATATCTTCCCGGAGTTGTATAAACTCAGGAGTCATTCTGCAATTAAGCCAATCCCGGTCGTTTTCTTTGGATTTTATGAGAAAATCTACTCCGTAAAGGCTTACCCGGCGATAGTCGCCAATTATCCGGCCACGGCCATAAGAATCGGGCAGACCGGTAATTATCCCCACCTTTCGCGCCAGGCGCATTTCCGGGGTGTAGACCGCAAAAACTCCGTCATTATGCGTACGGCGGTGTTTTTCAAAAAACTCCAGGAGCTTTTTATCCGGTTCATAAGCATATGCCCGGCAAGCGTTGAGGGCCATTTTCAAACCACCGTAAACATTGATAGCCCGTTTCAAGGCCTTATCCGTTTGCAAACCGACAATCTTCTCCAGTTCCCGCTCAATATAACCCGGGGGATGACTGGTAATGCTAATGGGAGTATCCACATCCACCAGCAAAACCCCTTGGGATTCCCTTTCTTTCTGTAATAAATCCTGGCATTTCCTCCAGAGTAAAGATGTTTTTTCTCCTGGGCCAGTCAAAAAACCACTATCACCATCATAGGGGCTATAGTTTTTTTGGATAAAGTCCCTAAGATCTATTTCATGCATCCATCTGCCTGCTTTAAAACCGCTCCATGCCGCCTGCAATATACCCACCTCCAGGAATAGAATTAGCCTTATTATTTGATACTTTGCTGGTTTTTAACCTAAGGCGTCGGGAGACGGAAGACAGAAGGCGGAAAGCAGAGGACGGAATGCTTGTCAGATGGGTGGTTAGTAAGGAAAGTGAAGATTACTTACTATCCGAAAAGTAACCTGAGCTATTTACTGTATCCTGACATCTTAGCTTGAAAACGAAAAAGCAGTTGATAGAAGTGAGTGCCAAAAAGAAGGGAAAAAGCCAGATTGCCGGCTGCGTGGATAAGATCAAAGGGAAAGCTGGTGATGCAACTGCCCAGATAGCTGGACCAGTTCAGAGGATGAACGAAGCTGCTCCAATAGGAAATGTTAGTAATCCAACCGAAGAGGAAGGCAGAAAAAGTACATAGAAAAACAAAGGGCAGCAGGCGAAATGCGGATAAAGCCTGCCCCAGGCAGCCGGCCAGTAGCCCGCATATGCCCCAGGCCAACATCTGCCAGGGTGTCCATGGCCCCTGCCCTAAAAAAAAGTTCGATACCAGGGCCGATATCGCTCCAACCAGGAAACCGGTCTGGCTGCCAAAGACATAGCCGGTTATCATAATTATAAAGCTTGCCGGCTGCAAACCGGCAATAGGAACAAAAGCTATGCGGGATAGGGCGGCCAGGGATGATATGGTGGCAATAAAAGATAATTGCACTATGCTATTCTGCCGCCTCTCAAACTGCCAGAAAAACCCGGCCAGGGCAACGGTCAGTATGGTGGCCGCCAGCAAGCCCCAGTTCCAGTTTCCCAAACTTCTTCCGGGCCAGATGCTGAGCAACAGTAATAAGCCTAGTAAACCTAGGGATATGAGGGATATTCTTAACTGCATACTATATCTCCTACCCTTATTTTTCCCCGGCTCTGTCATTACCAGCAAGCCTTGGAATAGCCTCCTGGCGGTGCTGCAGGATGCGCCGTAAAAGTTCTTGCGCCTGTTCCAGGGTTACGATTCCCTGAGCGATACCACGAAATACTTTAGTGACTTGCGGAGAATAAAATGTGGAGGAGCTGAGCATATCATATTTACTGCCGGAGCATAGTAAAGAACCATCTGCTATAAAAATAACCTTAGCAGCATATTCGGCCACAAACTCCACATCATGGCTGACCATTAGAATAGCCACACCCTCAGCCTGCATTTGTTGGAGGAAACGCCCCAGTTCTTCTTTATGACGATAGTCCAGGCCGCGGGTCGGTTCATCCAGAAGTAAAACCCGGGGTTCGCTGGCCAAAACTGCCGCCAAAGCCACCCGCTGCCGCTCACCGCTGCTGAGATCGCGCGGGTTTAGCTGCGCCAGACTGGAGAGCCCAAAGCGCTGCAAGACCTGGTCGCTCCAGCTATCAATATTATCCTTCAAGTTTAAATGCTGCAAGCTGAATTTTATTTCCTCCCGCACGGTAGGTAAAAAAAGATAATCATCCGGATTCTGGGAGAGGTAGGCAATGCTGTTGGCCAGTTCCGCTACCGGAACCCCTTTGCTGTCACGGCCGCAAATCTTAATCTTGCCCCGGCCCGGGCGTAACAGGCCATTAAGGGTTTTAAGGATAGTACTTTTTCCGGCCCCATTCGGCCCCATAAGCACAGCGAACTCACCCGCTTTCACATTAAAGGAGATATCTTTCAATACTTCCTTTCCTTCCGGGTAACGGAACCAAATCTTCTCCACTTCCACTACCGGCTGTTCAAAATTCCTGTCTGCATCAAGCTCATTCCCCAAGCCAGTGGATGCTGCGGAGAATGAAGGGGAAAAATCACCCTGGGGAGCAAGGCTTCTTAAGACACCCCGGCCCTCTTTTATGCTAACGGGTATATTCGAGAAAGCACAGCCGGCAAATAAGCGAGCTACCGGAGGGAGGCAGGAAGGCTCATTTTTCATGGCCCAGTGGGAAAGTTTATCAAAACTTTGCTCATCGCAGGCTATGGTTCCATTTTTCATCACCAGGACTCTATCCGCTAAATGAAAGCACCTTTCCAACCTTTGTTCGGCTAATATTATTGTCAAGCCGTTATCTTCGTTAAGTCGGCGTATGCTGTTCAGAATCTGTTCCGCCGCCACCGGATCGAGCTGGGAAGTGGGTTCATCCAACAGCAGGATTTCCGGTTCCCAAGCCAAAACCGAAGCCAGGACAACCTTCTGTTTCTGTCCCCCTGATAAAGTGGCGGTAGCCTGCTGCAGACAATCCGTCAAATCCAGAGTAGCTGCCACTTCCATTATCCGTCGCTTAATCAAGGCCGGAGTAAAACCCAGGTTTTCCAGGGCAAAGGCAATTTCCGCCTCGACAGTGTTCATAAGCAACTGCCGCTCGGCTTCTTGAAATACAATTCCCGTTTTCAGCAAACGCTGGCGATGGGGAATTTGCGCTACGGGAATATGATCCAGGTAAATGGCACCTGTTAAGCGGCCCCCGTGAAAATCCGGAACCAAACCGGCTATAGCTCGGAGCAGGGTGGTCTTTCCACTGCCGGAAGCTCCCGAAAGTAAAACAAATTCACCTTCATTAAAAGTAAGGTTAATTTTCTTCAAAGCAGGTTTTTTTTCATCTGGATAGCAATAACTCAAATTTTTGATAAGAAGCTGTGGAAACGTTTACACCCCCAATTCAAACCGGATGGGATGGCTAAGCTTAACGTCATCAGGATTAAGATACCGCTGCCCGAGAATTCCCAGCTTAGACGGGGATAATATTCGAAGTTGGTCCACCCTTGCCCATAGGCCAGTATTCCACAGAAGAAAGCAATTATCACCGCCAGTAAAATCAGGAAGTCGCGGGGACGCCGTAAATCCGCCTGTCTTTGACTGCGTGCTCCGCTGCCGTATCCCCGGGCATACATTGATTCCGCCAATTCCAGCGCATGCTCCAAAGAGGATGAGAAAAGAACCGATATGACTGGTTTTAACCGGCAGATTCTTTGCCACAAGTTACCGTGATAAGGATCAACTCCACGACATTGAGAGATTTCCATGATTCGCTTATAATCCCTCAAAAACTGAGGAAAAAGGCGAGTGGCTAAGATAATGGCCAGAACGGTTTTCCCCTTCCCCAACCCCGCGACTGCTCTCAGCATGCGGTCAGGATCTATCGCCTGCGAATAAAGACAAAAGGCCGTGATAATAACCAACAGGCGTAGCCCCATTCCAGCAGCAAAACAAAGAGCTTCCAGGCTTAAATCGAGTGGAGCCATCCCGGGCAAAAGCTGTAGGGTAAATAATATCGTTTCCCCTTCCCGCGAAAAAACCGTATTCAAAACCGCGATTATTATAATTAGGCTTACCGTAAACTTAAGATAAGTGCTCCATTCTTTATAGTGCCCGGAGGAAACAATAGCCAAACTAACTGGCAACAGTAAAGCTACCAGGTAAAGCGGGTGATAGAATATGAGGGATAGGATCGTTATTACTAATACATAACTCAGGATGCTTAAAGGATGGAGGCTATGAATCAGATTATCTTTCACCCGGTAGGTGAACATGTTTTCATTCATTGGCTATTTTCCCCCTGAACCCCAACTATGATAATCCCACCATACCACATCCCCTGGAGCCGGACGGTAAGATGCGGCACCCACATTAGCCGAGGTAGCGTTTATATAATAAAACCAGTCTTCCGGTTCCTGGCCCAGGCCGGCACGCTTTGATTTCAAACCATTGATGCCTTCGACAAACTCACCGGCGTAACTGCTGGTGACCTCCAAATGGCCTTTTAGAATATCCATTACTGTCGCATCCTGGGGTAATTCGACCTCCTGATCAAAAATCACCTCTTCACCATTACCCTGGGTAACCAGCAATCGCACCCGGGCTTTATTATCAGCAGGCTTCGGCTCTGGTAGAACTGGGATTTTGTTACTCGCGGCTTCCGGACTCTCTTGCAGCGTAGAGGAAGCAAGCGGTTTTTTATTATCCGGGGAAGAAACCGTCGCCGTTGCCGGAGCCGGAGATATGTCCCCCTGTCCCTTACCCTTGATACTTGTGGATGCAGCAGAGCCAGTATCATCCGCTTTTAGCGTTTCCTGACTCGTCTCTACACTAGCTTTATAGCTGGAAGAGCCGGAGCTTTCTCCCCGCTTATTAATGCTGTCGCTGCTATAACAGCCAGATATGAGGAACAGCAACAAAAACAATAGTACCAAACACAAGGGGACGGTTCTTTTGTGTTGTCCCCTTGTCTTGTCCCCTTGTGTTAATAGTCCCTTTGTGTTAATACCCCTCACTCCTCACTTTTTATATTAACTATTTCCATGCTGCGGCTTCGATGCTGTTCAAATAACGGAATAAAATCACGGCTGCTTCCGCGCGGCTGCAGGCTTGCCCGGCCCGAAAGCTACCATCCTCGTAACCTTGCATTAGTTTCTCAGATGCTACCAGCTTGACGGCCGGAACAGCCCAGGGAGCTATATCATCTTGATCCCTAAAGCTTGAGGGCAGCGGCAGATTATTATTTTGATTATCCTTCTTTAGACGATAGAAAATACCGGCCATTTCCTGGCGGCTAATAGAATTCCCAGGCCGAAAACTCCCATCGGGATATCCGGAAATTACCCCTTCTTGCAGGCAATACTGCAAAGACGGGTAAAACCAATCAGATTGGCTCACATCTTTAGGGATAATTCCCTGGTAATTAACGGTATTACTTCCCAACGCCCGGGCAATTAAAGTGATAAACTCGGCCCGATTTACCGGAGCCAGGGGGTCAAAAAGCTCTCCCCGCCCCTGTATTATCCCCCTGCCCGTCAGTATTTCAATAGCATCTCGGGCCCAGGACAGGCTTTCATCCACATCACGGAAAAATCCCCTGACTACAGGAGTTGATACTTGCTTGTCCAATTCGGGCTTAATCTCTGGCAGTACCTTCTGCTTTTCTGGAAGCTTTTCTTTTACCTCTGGATTATAGATTTGGCCGCTGCCCAAACGGTCCCATTCCGGGCTGCTAACGGAAGCATCCTGGCTATACCAGAATATTATCCGGTCTCCATCGGATACACTCTGTTCACTGGCCAATACGCCAGGAACTCGGGCATTAACTGAATACATCCAACCGCTCATACCCTGGTTTTGCTCTCCGGCTACTTCAACAATAAGCCCTTCCCATCGATCAGAAAAGCTCCATCTCAAACCGGTTTTATTTAAAACTCCCATAGCCGTTAATCCAAATCTATCTCCGGGGGATATACTAATGGAGCTGGGGCCAAATAATAGGGTCCCGTTATTGCCTACTACGGCAATATTTACTGCCAGATCGCTACTCTTGGGTTCCCCTTCACCTCCCCCGCTTCGGGGCCTGACCGTAAGAGTTGCGGAAGATTCATAATCATTGGTGGTAGCCGTAACCGTTGTCTGTCCCTCTCTTAATCCCCGGGCCAGACCCCCATCGATACTGGCTATATTATTGTCAGCAACTAACCAATTTACGTTTCTACTAATATCGTTCTGCTCACCATTAAAAAGCTTTAATAAAGCACTGAATACTATGGTTCCATCTTTCTCAATGCTGCCTGTTGTCGGAGTGATAGAGAGATCCAGAGCTGTATCGGCCGGGATCTGCACCCCAAGAGATAGGCAAGCATTCAAGGTCCAGGTTGCGTCAGTTTTGTTCTTGGAGGTTCCCAGGCTGCCATCAGCATTTAAAGCTTCATTCTGCAGGTAATCAAGAACGTTTTTTCCTTCCTGACTCTTCCAGCTTGCAGGGTCAATGCTCAGCGTTTTTAAGGTCAGCAGAACTTCGACGCTATCTACCAACGGATCATCAAAACCACCGCTATCCTGAAAACTGCCATTATTCTTTTGCAAAGCTTGCAACCAGTTAAGAGCTTTGTTTATAGTGGTATTAATCTCAGCAGTTTTTTCACCTGTTGATGCTTCCAGGTATTTAAGACTTCTTATGGCCTGAGTAGTTGCCATTACATCATTCCACGATGAGGTCCAGGCTCCGGTTTTAGGGTCGCTGTTATTAATAATATAGTCTACGGCTGAACTGCTGTGCATGCTGGTTAGATCACCGGAAAGTGCTAAATATTCAAAGGCCGATATATCACCAAAAGGGTTATTATCCATTGACCCATTTAAAGTTGTTTTCTGCCTGTTCTGTAAAACTTGGAGCAGGGCAACGGCTTTTTCATCTTCTCCCCAACTCCGGGCCAGGAGGTTTAATTGGGCTATCTGCTTGGATGAATAGGAATAGGCAGGATTACCGAAAAAATCAATGGTCTTTTTATCGGGATCTATCAAGATTTCCTCCATTGTTGTCAATAAAGCTGTTTTAATATTGCTGCCATCATATACCCAATCGGAAACCCTGGCTCCAGCCTTTCCCAGCACCCAGGCATCCAAGGCATCCAAGGCCTGACCCTGCCGGTAGCAGGAATAATTGTACTGTACGGCCTTCTTGGCCAAAGTATCTAAATCTATTGCCGCTTCGGCAGGAGCCGGGAAGAACAGGGTCGAGCAGCAAAGACATATTATACTTAGCAGAATTAAAAAGCGCGAGTTAAATCTTCTTATCACCGTTTTTCCTCCTCAATATGTTTTTCCACAAGTAAAACTGTCATTAGAACCCCCTAGCCTGGGGGCCAGCCACAACCACCGATGAAAAGTGCCCGACAGGGTGCAACCATAATAGTGACACCCGCAGGCTATGTAGGGAACGAACCCCGTGTCGTTCCGAATCAGGCGCAACAACCTTAATAGTAGTGACTGCAAGGCATTGTAAGGGCGGTCTTCGAGCGCCCGCTTTCACCTTCGCCAGCGTTTTATATATTCATGCAACCCTTATGCAACAAAAAGAGTTTTTTGTAGTGGAGTCAACATTCTCTTAAAAAATAAAAAATCTTCCTTAAATATAGGAAGATGGGTAGGCGAATATAAGCAAAAACGAGCTGAAATCGCGCCTATAAAAACCCCTCCCTTCCCTCCGAAGGATACAATGGTTTTCTATCCCAGGCAGGTCTCCTGGCTCGTGTTCATTTGCAACTGCTGGCCTTCCCAGTTAACGCCAGTGGCTATACAAGCAGCGCATCACACTTACAGTAGCGGGGGCTGCAGCGGATTCTCACCGCTTTCCCTTTTCATTCGAGCAAACTCGAACACCTGGTATAACGCTTAAATTTATATCTTGTATTATTATCTTAATTGAAGCCTGTTCTTAATTCAAGCTTCCAGAAACCATTCACTCTCCTTAGTCTTGGTTGGAGTTAAATATCTCGTCAAATTCATCAGCAATCTCGATAAAAACCTGCAATACTTTCGGATCAAAGTATTCCGGGCGAGTTCGATCATCACCCTCGGTTATAATCTGCATTGTACGGAAATGAGTGAAGGCAGGTTTATAGGGTCTTTTGCTGCGCAAAGCATCATACTGGTCACATATGGCTACAATTCTACCTTCTAATGGTATCTCTTCTCCTTTTAAACCATTGGGATAACCTGAGCCGTCCCATCTTTCATGATGAGTAAGAGCAATAGATTCGGTCATTCTAATTTTTTCATACTTGGACCGGGCCAGGATACTGGCACCAGTTGTAGTATGAGTTTTCATTACTTCAAACTCCTCCGCATCCAGGGCACCTGGTTTTAATAAAATATTGTCCCAAATTCCTATTTTACCTATATCATGCAGCGGAGCAGCAAAAGCAATGGACTCAACAAAATCCGGAGGCAGTTTAA
>Ga0209509_1002485_pt1 | contig 12285 bp, 19 predicted proteins | sample BioC13SIPDNA_FD_185743 | JGI IMG/M metagenome (GOLD analysis project Ga0209509, IMG submission 185743) | Anaerobic biogas reactor microbial communites from Washington, USA - Biogas_R1_A C13 SIP DNA (SPAdes) (version 2) | ecosystem: Engineered > Bioreactor > Anaerobic > Unclassified | place...
TCTTTGGTGCCGACCACGGACCAGCCCTCAAAGGAACTGCCGGGGTCGATCCCGACAACCAGATCCTGGTTGTCAGGCTGTACTTCGTAGGTCAGGATGATGCAGAAGATACCGATCTTGTTCCAGTACGGCTTTGCCCGCCCCTGCTTGAGGAGCAGGCGAGCTCGTGCTGGCGTAGCTGGCATCAACGGCGTCCTGTGAGAATCCAGAACAGGTACTCTCATGGTATTCCCTTTCTCCCGGTCGAGCCGGGGTTGCATTTCCCTTCGGAGGTGCGAGACGGGCTTAGTACCCCGAGAGGTACGTCGGGTTCGGCGTGCCCGGAAGAGGGCAGAGCTAGGGAAACACTCTGCCGTTCTTGTAGCCCGTAACGCTGCTGCAATTTCTTGCCTCCTAGTCTACTGTTTGGTCCCGCGTAGCCGTTTGCAGGCCCCCGGTTTTAACCGGGGGTAGTTGACCTCATTTTAGGCTCTTTTTGGCCAAGGATACTCCAATATACCTACTCGCGGCCCCTCAAAGACGGGTTCGTGCTTTGAGAATGCCTGAAACCACATCCGAGTAACTCAGATCGGTGAGGTACTTTCCTTTCCCCCGCCCGAAATCAAAAGGTTCAGCAAGACCCAAAGAACAGGCAATGATCATTACCCGTTTTGCCTTCCTCCAGACCTCTGGCCGGTAGAATTTGGGTTGACCGAACCCAATACGTACAAGGTTTTCAATCTCATCCTCTGTGAGTTTTTTGAGCCATTTCGCGTCTTTTGATGATAGATACGTTGCCATTTTTCACCTCATTTTACAGGATAGTACGCCGAGAACTGGTTGTCGAGCACTTTGACGATCAGGAACTCATTGTACGGCTTCAGGTGCCCGCGCCGGTCTTTCGGCAGGAGGTCCCCGTAGTAGTGCATGATACTCCGCTTCGCCTCTGCCAGGGTCCGGGCGTAGTCGGTTCCCCCTGGGATCCCGATGGTTCCGTCATTCCTGAAGGTCCTCTTGAACTCGTGCCCCTTGTAGGTGAAGCGGAGTTTCTGGTCCGCGAACTTGATCGGGGTTTTCACCACGATCACGTTCAGACGCGGGACTTCAGGGTTCTTCCGCCCATAAACCGTGTAGTGGGTCCAGTCTTCGTTGGCGATCACGATGCTCTTCTGCTTGTCGGGGTTGAACGTCTTCACGTAGTCCAGAACTGTTTTCTTGTCCGGGCCGACCGTCAGGAACCGGTACCGCTTTCCGTTGTGGGTGAGGTACCCCGGTTCCAGGGTGTGCCCGTCAACATTGATGACCTTTACCATTTTTCACCTCATTTTTCTTCTGTACGGTGTTCAGCTACCATGCTGGAGCGCTTGCGCCCCTCACACCTTCTTCCAGGGCATGTCGCTCCGGTTCCTTCTCCGTTCGTAGTAGACCTTCCCGCTCTTCTCCGCGACCCGGCGGCCGGGGAGCTTCGCCTTCCGGCCCTCATCGATCACATCCCCGGGCCGGGGCCAGGGGTCGGACTGCCAGCGGGCGGGGGTCTTCAGCTTCCGCTTGCGCCGGGTCTGCGTCTTCCCGGAGGGCGGGGCGGCCCGGCGGCGGCGGTCGGCCTGCTGCCGGTTCCAGAGCCCGGCCTGCATCGTGAGGGCGTCCAGGTTCTTCGGGACGGCCCCCCGCCGGGTGCCGGGGCGGTAGCCGAAGGCCTTCGCGACGAGGGCCCGGTTTTCGGGATAGGAGAGAGACCCGTCCATGAAGGCTCGGATATCGCTCAACTCTGGCTCGTAGCCCGCCGCGACAAGGTCGGTGCGGATCAGCCGCGCCTGCAGGCCGAGGGGCATCCGTTTGGCCGGGGACATCAGGGGATCACCGCCCCCGGTTCAGCCGGTCTACCTTTTGCTGACCTGCGGGGTTTGCCGCGGGGTTTTTCACCCGGCGGAACACATACACCAGATACGCTGGCCTTCCCTCAACGGAGGCCTGTACCACTCGGGCCAGGGACCCCAGGGCCTTTGCACGCTCCTTTGATCTCTCGGCTTCTCCTTTGTCGAAGGTCGAAGCGAGAAGGTAGTACTGGTGGTCCCCGAATGTTCGATACGGGGCAAAGCGAAGGCCATCTTTTCTGCGACTTTTTACCATTTTTTCACCTCCTTTTTACTTGCTCTGCGACCGACCCGGGATCACGGCTCCAGGGCCGTCTTGATCCAGTCCAGGGCGTCCCGGCTGCCGTTGTGCCACACATAGATGGCGAAGGCCTCCTTCCGAGGGTACGGAACCACCCGCACCGAGACGCCTTCCGACCGGCCATCCCCGGCGATCGATCTGGCCAGCCGCTGCGTGGCTACAACATCCACGAGGAGGTACTTGTGCCCCTCGATCTGCCGGGTGATGGCGAACGGCTGGACGTCCCCCATCCAGTGCCGTGCCCGGCGGGTGAGCCGATCCCACTCCGCCGCTGTGATGTTCTGTGCTGTCATGGATCTAACCTCATTTTTCCTGCATATGCAGGTCAGCGGAAGTACACGAAGTACTTCCTGCCGTACTGCACGATCCGGGCGTAGTTCCCGAGCCGCCGGAGGTCTCCAGCGTACTGCTGCGCCTTCGCCTTGGTATGGCCCCCGGCCTCCGGACCGTACTCGCCGGACCAGAGCTCGAAGACCTCACCGCCGAAGGTGCGTTCCCGGGGGGGAGTGGGGGGCATCATCTCCCTCTCCTCACGGCATTCGCCCTGGTGAGGCCGCCCCTGCCGCGGCGCTCCACAGGGCTCCGGTGCCGCAGGCGGCTCACCGGGAGGGCGACGGCCCCCACCATCCCCATGTCGTCGGCGGCGGCATACCGTTCCCGGACGGATCGGACCAGTCGCGAGATCTGCTGTTCCTGCGGCCGGGAGCAGAGATAGACGTACCAGCCGGGCCGCCCGGTGCTCTGCACTTTGATGAGCCGGTAGTCCGTGAGCGGCCGATAGTCGCCGTGGTCCCGGGCAACCGCCTTCAGTACGGCGCTGACGGTCGGGTCTTCCCGCCACTTGGGACTGTCGTCGCCCCTCAGTTTTGATACGACCAGAAACGGCTTGCTGCCGATCTGGACGACCGCTCCTTCCCCGCGACCGGCCTCGCTGACCTTTGTCTTGTGGGTTGTGGGTTCCATGTTACTTCTCCTTCTTTGTTACTTTGCACTGGACCCGGTACCGCTCCAGCTTCCCCTGCTCGCGGGGGGCGGCGGCGGCGTGGAGGGCCTGCCAGACCGCCCGTTTCGAGACCCCGTAGGCTTCGGCAACCTGCGCCTGCGAGTAGCCGAGCTTCGTGAGATAGAGGTACCGCGCCCGCTGGGTGTCGAACCGCTGGTTGGCGGCACTCAGGTCTTTCTTTGCGATCTGCTTCGGCACCGGCGTTCCTCCGCAGCGGGACCCTGTTGTCGATCCCGTTGCCGATGGGTGGAGGGTCAGAACGAGGAGAGATATAGTTTGCCTATGGATGGGGCTGTGGTGCGGATCGGAGAAAAAATCGTCGGGGGAGTTGTCGAACGGGGGGCGGGGCGGGGAGATCCACAATCCCGATCCGGGATCGCCCCGGATCAGGGGCCGGATCGGGGATCCGGGGAAATTGATCCGGGATGATTCCTGAACGGGGCTACCTCAACTGCCGGAGCCGGAGGTCGCTCAGCAGTCTCCGGAACGCCGCTTCGTCCGGGGCATCGGGGAGGTTCGAGGCATCCCGTGCCGCAGCCAGGTCCCGGAACGCGGCCTGCACCTCGCGGTCCTCGACCGTCCACGACACCGGCCGGTACTCGATCCGCCCGGTCTCGAAGAGGGTGATCCCGAACCGTGCCGTCCGGTAGGCGGTGGCGAGGCTTTTGTGCGGGTCCCGGACGGCGGCCCGCTTGACGCTGTCCGCGTACTGGCTCTGGGCCATCCCCATGATCGAGTGGTACGAGGCCCGGCTGACGGTCTTCCGGGCGAGCGAGGCAAGGGCGTCGAGCACGGGAGAGGGCTCCACGACGACCGGCGAGGTGACGGTCCAGAGGTTGTTGACATTGCCCTTGATGAGTTGGGCGACGAGATGGCCGATCTCCGAGTAGGAAATATCCATCTCCCGCCCGGCCTCGTCCACGTACTGCCGCGTCGGACGGGTCTCCGGGACCCGGTGCCCTTCGAGGATCCGGCGGGTCGGGACTTGATACACGACGACATGGTCGTAGTCGCTCTCGGGGGTCGCCATGCCCCACATCCGCGACCCGACCTCGGTCACGAAGAGGGTTTGCCCCTCAATCATCCTTCGCCCCCCCATGATGCGAGAAGAACCCCGACACAAACCCGATCAGGGCCCCGATGTCGTGGAGCGGGATGCCGGTCACCCCGAACCCCGCCAGGGCGTGGAGGGCCATCCCCCCAAGGGGAGTCAGTCCCACTACCCAGCCGCAGACCGCACCGACCAGCGTCGAGAGGATCACCACCACAAAGCTCAGGAGGACTACCAAAACCCCAGCGATCAAACCCGCCGTCGCCCCGCTCATTCTGACCCCCGGTTTCGCTCTTCCCGCTCCCGCTGGATGGCCTCGCTGACTTTCTGGCCCCTCTCGGGATCGTATGTGTAACTCCTGAAGAGGTAGCCCGCGATGAGGGAGGATACTGCCGGTGTGTGATAGCGCACCACCTCGTCACGGACATCCAGTTCCAAGGAAAATAACTGGGAGTTCAATTCGCGCATTGAATTGGAAATGCTGTGCCACCGGTCATAATCTAGATCGAGGTAAATCCAGAGTCGCGGCTTGAGCCAGAACATTACGCGCTCGAGGTGCTGCACTACCTTCGGGAGCAACCACCGCTCGATCCTAATCTGCAGCCGGGTCATCTCACACCCCCAACTGCCGCTGCCGGAGGAACGGTTTCAGGTCCTCCTTGATGTAGTACTTCGCCCCCAGGTCCTGCAGCAGGTCCACGGCCTCGCGGGCGAACCGGTGCCAGTCGATGGCCGCCTCGATCTTTGCCATGTCGCCGGAACGGGCGTTCAGCTTCCCGACCCGGAACTGATCGACATACTCATGGGTCTCCTTGATGATCGCGAGCGTCTGGGCCGGGTCGATCACCGGCTCGCAGGAGACCCACGTCTCGATGCCGAGCCGGTGCGCCGCCCGGAGGGCCGCGACCCGGCCGGCGTAGGTGTCGGCCCCCGGCTCGTAGCGGGCGAGGTCCTCGGGGTCGGTGAACGTCAGGGTGGCGGCGTAGGTGCAGCGGGCCTTGTGCTCCGCGAGGAGGTCGAAGTCCCGGATGCTGCGCCGCCCGCCCTTGGTGAGGATCTGGACCGGCTGCTCGTGCCGGAGCAGGATCTCCAGCGCCTGCCGGGTGATCCCGCGCCGCTCCTCAATGTCCTGATAGGGATCGCAGGTGAAGCAGAGCAGGATCGGCTTCTGGTTCCCGGCAGCCTGGAGGGCCTTGGCGTCCTGAACGAGCTTCGCGATGATCCCGGCCCGGGGCACGGGCTTGTGGAACTCTTCGACCTGCATGTGCAGGACATCTGAGGCGTAGCAGTATTGACATCCGTGAGAACAGCCCCGATAGAGATTGAGGGCAAGCGGGGAATACTCCCGTGCCCGGCCCCTCGGTTCGTAGACGACCGAGAGGGTCATGCGGACCCCCGGTACACGGTCCCCGCCTTCGGCAGATCCCGCACCGCTCCCCGGAGATCCCGGGCCGGGATCTCGAGCGGGGCCGCCTGGAGCGATGTGGAGTAGCCCGGCGGCGGATTAGAATTGATTTCAGCCATTTTTATCACCCATTTTTAGGATCTGCATGTGCAGGATCTGACAGTGGGTTGTCGGTTATCTTATTTAGTTGTTCCCCTTTCGGCCGCCGGGTTTCCGTCCGGATCGTCCGGCGTTTCTTCCACGATCATCCCGGCAACGAAAACCATCTTCTTTCCGTCGCCGGATACCGGCCGCCCGATGATGGTGAGCCAGTCCAGGTAGAGGTCGATCTCCGTCTCGGGGGTGGCGATCTCCGCCAGTTTGACGACGAACGCCTGCAGGTTCGCGAGGGTGATGGTGGCGAACCGGAGGGCGTCCCCCGGCTCGCCCTCGACCAAGGCGACGGTCTCCGCAGCGTTCGTGTCCAGGACCCGGTAGCCGTCCGGTGTAAGGAGGGCGGGGGGGTCTTCGATCATAGGGTCGCCTCCTGGCGGCGGCGGAAGACATACATCGCCCTGATCTCGTTGGCGGGGCGGGCGGCCACCAGGTCGAACCCGGCGGCCGTGAACAGATCGCGGTCGTCTTCAAGGCGGCGGAACATCTGGTACTTCCCGTCCGTAACCGGCGGGTCCGACATACAGAATGCGGTGACCGCGTCCCGAACCCGACCCTGTTTCAACAGCATCCCGGCCAGCACGGCAGAGTACGGGAACCAGCCGAACGGGTTGTCGTACCAGGTGAAGATGAAGAGCCACTCCTCGGCGTAGCGGGTGAGGTTCTGCAGGATCTGGCGGTAGGCGGTGTCGTCCATGATGTGAAAGAGCATGTCCTGGCAGATCACGACCCGGCCCGATACCCCGGGCACCCGCACCTCGGCCGGGGAGCAGTGGAACGTCCAGCCGGGGTGCGCCTTGCGGTTCGCCTCAAGGATCGTCGGGGAGATGTCGATCCCGGTGTAGGCTCTGGGCTGGATCCCTTCGGCCCAGAAGGTCAGGTCGCCGCACCCCACGTCCACCACGGTGTCGAGGTCGCCGGCATACTCGGCGATGACGGCCTGTTTCCAGGCCCGGGAAACTGTGATGTCGCGGCGGCTGCTGCCGCCACCGTTCCGGTAATGGGTCTCCCAGTAGTTCGGACCCATCTCACGCCCCCTGCATCCGGCGCAGCCCTTCCTCGAGAGAGGTCCGGGCCTCCCAGCCGAGCACCGCCTTTGCCCGTGCAAAGCTCATCCGCTTGATCGGGATGATCGTCGGCTCGACCCCGGCCTCGAGGATCGGGGAGGACGAGCCGAAGACCCCGACCACCTTCTTCGCGAGATCGACCGCCGAGATCGGTTCGTCGTTGCCGATGTTGTAGACCTCGTAGGGCTCGGTCTGGTCCCGGTGCAGCACCCGCAGGACACCTTCCACGGCGTCATCGATGAAGCACCAGGAGCGTTCGGTGTTGACGTGGGCGGTGATCGGGCGGTTCGCCTTCGCGCTGTCGATGAACCGCGCGACGGCGCTCCGGTAGGTGTTGCCGAGTTCGCCGGGACCATACAGCATACAGAACCGGGTGGTGCTGGCGACCAGGCCGTTCTGGACGGCGTTGTAGCGGATCAACTCGTCGGCGTGGCGCTTGGTCATGCCGTAGTAGGAGGTCGGGATGCCGAACGGGGTGTCCTCGGCAACGGTGACCGGGGTGCCGTCCGGGCCCTGGTAGGCGGAGCCGTACTCCTCGCTCGACCCCGCGTAGACCAGCCGGGCGTTGTGGTTGAGGCAGAGGTGAACGACGTTCTGGGCTCCGATGGTGTTCGTCCGGATCGCCAGGTCCGGGGTCTCTTCGCACTCTTTCCGGGAGACCATCGCGGCGTAGTGGACGACGAGATCGGGCCGGGCGACTGCGAAGGCGCGTTCCAGGCTGAAATAGTCGTTGACGTCGCCCCGGATGTAGTTCTCCTGCACGACCCGTTCCCGGTCGAAGACAAAGACCTCGTGGTCGGTGGTGGCGGCGAGCGCCCGGCGGAGGTTGGTGCCGATGAACCCGAGCCCACCGGTGATCAGGATCCTCATGCACACACCTCCCGCAGGCCGTGGAGCAGCCGGTCGTGGAACTCAATCTGGCGGGCGTGCGGCAGGGCCCGGGTCTCGAAGCAGGGGGCGAACCGACCGTCTTTCCCGACCAGGTAGTAGTCGCCCCAGGTTTTGGAGACGGCGGTGATCCCGTAGCGGTCCGGGTTGAGCCAGACGGCGGATCCCGGGAGCGGGGCGAAGGCCGAGAGCAGCCAGCGGTCGGGCCGGGTAGCCTCCGCGAACCGGAGGGTTTCCTCCACGGTCTCGGCGGTCTCGCCGGGGAAATTCACCATGAAGTAGGCTTTGGCAAGCATCCCGGCGTCCTGCACCATGCGGATCGCCTCGGCGTTCGTATCGACGCGGGCCTGTTTCTGCATGGCGTCCAGGATCCGCTGGGACCCCGACTCGATCCCCATGGAGATCTCGGTGCAGCCGGCGGCGTGGGCCTGGGCCAGCAGATCGGGGGTGATCCGGCGACTGTCCATATTGAGCCGGAACGCGATGTCGAGCGGTTCCAGCGCGGTGAGCAGGGTAGAGAGGTACGCAGGGTTGACGTTCATGTTGTCGTCTCCGAAGACGATTTTATGGAAGCCGAGGTCTTTGCAGACCGTGACCTCGCGGATCACCCGGTCTACTGAGAACCGGCGGTAGGTGGTGCCGGCGAGCTTGGAGCAGAAGGCACAGCGGTAGGGGCAGCCCCGGCTGGTGTAGACCGGGGTGCAGGCGTCGCCGCCGGGGCGGTAGCGGTGCAGGTCGATCTTCGTCCGGTGGGGCAGCGGGATCTGGTCGGGTTCCGGCAGGCCGCAGAGGTAGTCCGGGCCGAGCTGGCCCGCGGTGAGGTCGGCAACGATCCGGGGGAGCGCGGTTTCGGCCTCCCCCCGGACGATGCAGTCGCCGTCCCGGATCCGGTTGATCATGTCGGTGGGCAGGAACGTGGGGTGCGGTCCTCCGACCATCACCGGGCAGTCGATCTGCGGGATCAGCCTTTCGACCTGCGGGACGTTCGGGGTCACGCAGGTGATCCCGGCGAGGTCGTAGCCTCCCGTAGGGGGGAGGGGGCGGCCGCCGGTCAGGTCGGCGATATCGGTATGGCAACCGAGGTCTTCTAAGACTGCCGCGAGGTACAGCAACCCCATCGGGGGGTAGGCGGCATCATTCTCCAGGTAGGGAGAGGGCGGGTTGATGAGTAAAATTCGGGTCATTATTTCCCTCTGAATATGAGACTGATGGCGTTTCGTTCCGCCCGGCGGTAGCCTTCCCGCATCTGGGCGGTGTTGCGCGAGAGCTGGGCCGGGTGCTCCCGGTAAAAGGGGCCGGGGCCCGGCACCACGACGCACCGTGCCCCCTTCCAGAAGTAGCGGAAGAAGAGGTCGCGGTCGGCGTCGGCGTTCTTCATTGCGGGGTTCCACGCCCCGAACCGGTGGTAGGCGTTGGCCTCCACCATGAACGACGAGGAGTTGATCGGGTTCTTCGCGAAGAGCATCAGGAACCGGAGCAGGTTCGACCGCTCGAAGATCGGGTCGAGCCGCCGGGTCTTGAGCCAGACGGGGGTGATCGGCCGCCGGGCGGCGAGGGTCGGGCCGGTCGAGAAGTCGCGGTAGTACGACCAGTCGGCACCGGCGGCCTGAATCGCTTCGACCTGGCGGGCGAGGTGGTCGGGATCGACGTAGGCGTCGTCCGCCGCGAGGAATGTCAGGTAGTGGCCGGTCGCTACCGCGAACCCCAGCCAGAGGGCGTCCGCCGCCCCCCGGTTCTCCGGCGAGGAGAGGACGGACACGCTCTTGCCGGGAGGGGCCCCGGCCCGGACCTGGTGGGCGATCTCTTCGGTGCGGTCGGTGGACCCGTCGTTGACGATCAGGATCTCGACCGGCTCGCAGGTCTGAGCGAAGACCGATGCCACGGCCTCCGCAAGGTACCGCTCGGCGTTGTAGGCGGGGATCACCACCGAGACCAGGGGGGTCATATCAGGTCCTCCAGGATCGCGGCGATCCGGTCTGCCCGGGCACTCAGAGGGTAGACGCTGGCGATCCGGGCACGGGCTCGCTCTCCGAGTTCGGGGTGGTCCCGAGCCGCCTGGATCGCGGCGACCGGGTCCTCCGCAAAGGAGATGCCCGCATCCCCGACCAGCAGGGGGAGGTTACCCACCTCCCGCACGACCGGGGCACAGCCGCAGAGCATGGCTTCCGCGACGCAGGCGCCGAAGGTCTCGGTGTAGGAGCATTGCGCGTAGACGGTGGATGCCTGATACAACCCGATCAGGGTCTCCTGCGGCAGCGGGCCGAAGAGGGAGAGGTTCTCGGTCGGGCGGGACTGGAGGGCCTCAATCACCCGGGGCCCGAGCCCGGCGAGGATGATGTCGCAGTCGATCTGGGGGGCTGCGGCTACCAGCGTTTCAATCCCTTTCAGGGCGGCGCGGTCGGTCGTCTGCACCAGGGCTACCGAGAGGACCTGGTCGGCCTTCTCGCCCCGGGGGGTGAATTGTGCGGGGTCAAACCCGAGCGGCACGACGGCGATCGGGGCGTTCGTGGGGCCGAATGATCTCCTGACCTCCTGGGCCAGGTAGGGGGAGGGGACGAGGATCTGGTCGGCGTGATTCAGGATCGCCTGCACCATCCGGCGTTTCCCGGGGTGGAGCGGGTAGCCGTAGCCGAACCGCGGGACCGGGTCGGCTTCGTATCCCGCGATGGCGACGACGGTCTTGACCCCGTAGATCTTCGCCAGCGCCAGGGTGCCGAGCGCGTGGAGGTCGGCCGCCCAGATGTAGGCGAGGTCTGCCCACTTCAGCCCGGCCGCGAGTTCCCGCACCAGAGCAACCTTGTTCGGCGCGGTGCCGCCGTTGCCGAGGTTGGTGACCTGCACGTCCAGCGTCTTGACGGTATGGCGTTGCCGGATCAGGGCGAGATCGGTGTCGATGAAGGGCGACGGCAGCTCGCTGGCAAGCCGGACGAAGAGGATGTTCGCCATCAGACGCCCCCCTTCGGTTGCCGGGCGAGGGCGGTGATGAACTCCGCGCTCAGCCGCTGCGGGTCGTCTTTCAGGATCTCGTGGTGCGCGGCCAGGATGGCCTGCGGGCTCTCTCCTTTGGTCTCCCGGAGCCGGGCCAGACCCGCGACGGCAGCGGGGTTGACGACCGCGGCCCGGCTACTTTTTCTTCTTCCGGCGGGTACGACGACCTGCCGCCGCTCCGCCGCCGGCATCCGGGCGAAGCACTCCCGGCAGACATACCGGGTCACCTCCCGGTGGAGGCCCGGGGGGATGTACTGGTACCGGAGGAGCCGGTGTTTCTGGTAGACCAGCCCGCACTTCAGGCAGACCTTGTGCTCGGCATCCGGTTTCTGGTCCGTGATCGGGACCCCGGGCCGGGGCGCCCCCCGCGTCCCGGCCCTCGTGTGGCATTGTTCTGGCGACATTTTTCTTCCCTTTCGGCACATTTTTACGGGTCTGCTGCTCTTCGAGGTCCGCGACCCGGCCCCGGAGGTCCTTGATCTCGTTCAGGGTATGGGTGAGCAGCGTCACGATCTGGGTGAACTGGTACTCCAGCGTCGTTCCCCCCTGGACGTGGGCGAGGACGGTGTTCGCGGTCTCGTAGATCGACCCGAGCGTCTGCTGGATCGGGTCGAGCTGCTGGCAGAACCCGTCCAGGATCGTCTTGCTCTGCTCGACCATGCCCCGGGCGACCGACCGCTCCACGATCGGCTCGATGTTCAGGGCGTTCCGCAGCCCCCGGTCGATCTGGTCCGCGAGGATCGGGTCCGTGGTCTCGATCTCCCCGGCGTCCGGCCGGCCGTGGTGGGCGAGCGAGTCGTCGCAGTAGATCCCGGGCGTCGTGAGCTGGTGCCCGGCGTCCAGCACCGTGCGGGCGGTCTTCGAGGCGAAGGCGAAGTGCGGCTTATCAATGATCTGCGGGGTGCCGAGCGTGAGCCGGACCCCGAACCATCCCTGCTCCTCCACGAACCGGGCGACCCCGTCCTGGATCTGGGCGGCCGCGAGCGTCGTGGCTTCATCGACATCGGCGGCCATGAGGTGCGTCCGCTCGACCCGGTAGGCGACGAGCGACTTCCCGTGATACTCGATCCCGACCGTTCCCCCGACCGTCTGGACATGGAAGAGGTGGCGTTCGGGCCCCCGCGGTTTCCAGGACCGGACGAGGATCGACCGGGCCCGGCTCTGCCGCCACCCGGCGGTGACCAGGGGCCGGTTCTGGTCGAGGATCGGGATCTTGATCTTGATGTGGTGCGGGATGCAGAGAGTATACGACCCGTCTTTGTTCGGGTTCTGCGCGAGCAGGTTCTGCAGCCGGGGGGTGACGATATACCCGGTCGCCCGGTTCTGGAGCGGGTCGGTGGTGGCGATGGTGTGGGTCTTGCCCTTATGCGTGAAGGCGATCCGGCGGGCGACGATGAGCCCGTAGGATTCAAGTTTCCCGACGACCTGGCAGACGTAACTCCGGGACTTGTTGAGCCGGCGGGCTACCTGAGCCTGGTACTGGCCCTGCTCGAGGAGCCGGATGATGTTGATCTGGGTCGCGTTCAGCGACCGGACGTACTGAACCGCCGCAAGATCATCGAATGTCGCTTGTCGC
>Ga0209509_1002502_pt1 | contig 12228 bp, 7 predicted proteins | sample BioC13SIPDNA_FD_185743 | JGI IMG/M metagenome (GOLD analysis project Ga0209509, IMG submission 185743) | Anaerobic biogas reactor microbial communites from Washington, USA - Biogas_R1_A C13 SIP DNA (SPAdes) (version 2) | ecosystem: Engineered > Bioreactor > Anaerobic > Unclassified | place...
CGCCGGACTATATACAGCTCGGTCGCGGTACTTATGGACCTTGGTTACGATATCTCTACCTATGAGGATAACGGTGTTGGTTATTATCTCAAGCAGCGGTTATTCGAACCGGGTGAGGTGCGGCTTTTGATGGATGCAGTCTATTCGTTTCCATGTTTGCCATCAAAGCATACCGAGGATTTGATTGAAAAGCTGCAAAGGCCTTTAAGCATATATGAGCGAAAGCGCTTCAAGCATCTGACCATAGCCCGTCCGGAGATGAAGACCCCAAACAGACAGGTGTTCTGGAACATAGAACAGCTCGATGAGGCAATATCTAAAAAAGTAAAGGTGCAATTTACATATCTGCACTATGACCTTAGCAAAGAGCTCGTCCCACGTCGCGAAGAGAAATATACAGTCAACCCCTACGGCATGGTGTTCAACAATGAGAATTATTACCTTGTCTGCGTAAAAGACAACAAGGACAAAGTGAGCATGTACCGCATTGACCGGATGAGGGATATAGAAATTACAGACTGTGAGCTTGACCCCCGAGAATCAGGATTTGACCCAAAGAAATCGACTGAACAGGCGGTATATGCCTACTCAGGCGAGCCTGAACTTGTTGTGATGATCTGCAAACGTAGTGTTCTTGACCACGTTATAGACAAATATGGTACGGATATTCATATTCGAGAAATAGATGAAGAGAACCTTGAGATATGCTTTACAGTTTCCCCTAATGGCGTAAAGTTTTGGGCTCTTCAGTATTTACCCTATGTAGAGGTCATTTCACCGCAATGGCTGCGGGATGAGATAATCGAGAGCGTAAAGGAAAATCCGTATTTGAAGCTATAGATAAACAAATGGGGGGGGGTAATTTTATGTCCGGTGATTTTGGCCCATATGGAAAAGGGCTTGACGGTTATGTGCATTATATGCAGGCATTTAATGAAACTCAAAAGGGTGGCGGAGGTGGTCGGAAACCACCGTCTAACAGCGGCTGTCTAACATCAATTATCTTGGCACTCGGCGTGATTGGAGGTGTTTTAGCTTGCTTGTTGTAGATTGAGTCATGATAAGGTTCATGACGTATTAATTAGTTCGATTAGTATTTTGTCGATATCCAAGCTATTCTGATGATATTTGCTTTAGCAGCCATTTTATTAAATAATACAAAAGGAGGATCTCTTAATGACTAAGAGGTTACTAGCAGTTTTGTTGGCACTTTTAATAGTAGTCGGTTGTTTACCGGTAGCGGGTGCCACGGGAGCTGGATCCGAATTTTCGGACATGCCTGACAACTGGTCGACTGTAGCTCTAAAGAGTGCAGTGGCAAACGGTCTGCTCATAGGAGATAATGGCAAAATAATGCCTGAGAACCCTTTGACTAGAGCGCAGATGGCAACGATTATAGTCCGAGCATTTGGAGCTACGGAAGAAGGCGACATATCCGCCTATACAGACGTAAAAAGCACGGACTGGTTTGCAAGCAGCATAGCAAAGGCTTATAAAATGGGTGTAATGGAAGGCTACGCGGGTAAAATGAACCCCGATAACAACATTACCCGTGAGCAGGCTTTTGCAGTTCTGGCAAGGGCTCTAAAGCTTGAGCCGGCCTCCAAGTGTAACAAAACGTTTGAGGACATTAGCAATGTTTCCGAATGGGCAACGGGAGAAGTTTACGCAATGGTAAACGCCGGGTATATACAGGGCGCAAACGGTAAACTGAATCCACAGTCTAATATTAGAAGAAACGAGTTTGCCCAGGTCATGTATAACCTTATGCAGCAATACATAGTCCAAGAGGGTGAATACACGGAAGCTGCTGAGGGTAATGTCATGGTCAATGTTCCTGGTGTTACCCTCAAAGGGCTTACCGTTAAAGGTGACCTTATTATAGGCGACGGCGTCGGGGACGGCAATGTAATTCTGGATGATGTAGTTGTAACTGGAAGACTCGTCATTCGCGGCGGTGGTAAAAACTCTATAATAATTTGTGGTTCATCTGATGTATCCAATGTTATTGCAACGAGAGTTGATGGTGCTGTCAGAGTAAAAGTAGAAGGCAACGCTAAAGTTGAAACCATTTACGTAGACGACGGATCTGACGACATTATTATTGTAGGCTCTGTTGGCAGTGTCGAAGTTGCGGCGGGTAATGTAACAGTTACAGCTACAGGGGCAAATATTGGTTCAGCAAATATTTCCGGAAGCGGCTCAGCGCTAATTGTTGACTCTTCTTCCAAGGTAGATAGCGTAAGCGTAACTGCTACAAACGCTGAAGTAAATGTCGAAGGCAGCGTTAACAACATAACAACGTCTGCGGCTAATACCAGCGTAACAGGTAAAGGTTCGGTAAACAAAGTAGAAGTTCAGCAGGGCGCTGATGGAGCAAAAATAGAGACACCTAAGACTGAAATCACTGTCAGCGAGGGCGTTTCTGATGTTACTGCCGGCGGTGGAACAAAGGTCGAAGGCGGTAGCACGGTTAAAAACAGCGAAAACGGTACAGGCGTTGAAGAACCATCAACAGGCGGTGGCGGCGGTGGACCCATTACCGTTGAAGTAAGTGCTATTAGTGTGAGTCCAACAACAATGACATTAAAAGTTGGAGAAACAGGGAAGATTACAGCAACAATAGAGCCTGATAACGCAACTAATAAGAAGGTTAACTGGTCAACAAGTGATGAGAATGTAGTGACTGTTGCTGCTAATGGTACTGTAGCAACTGTAACCGCTGTAGCTGAGGGAACAGCAACAATCACTGTAAAGAGTGAAGATGGTGGATTTGAAGCTACTTGTGAAGTGACAGTTAAAGCCGCACCCGTAGTAGAAGAAGTATTCGGTAGCATGACCGCCTATGGTGACGGTGAAGTTACTCAAGAAGGCAACACTTATATCGCCACCTTTACCGGAGAGATTCCTTGGTATGATGCGGACACTTCAGTAGGTAGAAATGAAGCAGGAAACCGAGTAGGCGTAAAAATCTTCATGCCAGAAGATGAAGGCTACGATCCTGCTGAAATTGTAGAAATCAAGATTGGCGATAACACTTATGAGTGGGAAACCATCAAAGATGGCGATGGAAGCTACTTTGAGTGGTGGCCATTAGTAACAGCAGCAGGTCAAGAATTCACAGCAACAATTAAGTGGAATAGTGCTTCCGAGCAAACATTTGTGATTAAGATTGCTGATGATGCAACTTTAGAAGCAGATCCGAATGCACCCGTAGTAGAAGAAGTATTCGGTAGCATGACCGCCTATGGTGACGGTGAAGTTACTCAAGAAGGCAACACTTATATCGCCACCTTTACCGGAGAGATTCCTTGGTATGATGCGGACACTTCAGTAGGTAGAAATGAAGCAGGAAACCGAGTAGGCGTAAAAATCTTCATGCCAGAAGATGAAGGCTACGATCCTGCTGAAATTGTAGAAATCAAGATTGGCGATAACACTTATGAGTGGGAAACCATCAAAGATGGCGATGGAAGCTACTTTGAGTGGTGGCCATTAGTAACAGCAGCAGGTCAAGAATTCACAGCAACAATTAAGTGGAATAGTGCTTCCGAGCAAACATTTGTGATTAAGATTGCTGATGATGCAACTTTAGAAGCAGATGTGGTGGTGCCAGTAAGTGCTATTAGTGTGGAACCAAAAGAGTTAATATTAAAAGTTGGGGATACAGGAACGATAACAGCTACGATAAGTCCGTCGAATGCTACAAACAAGAATGTAGCTTGGACATCAGATAACGAAGAAGTTGCAACGGTTAACGGTAGTGGAATTGTTACGTCAGTGTCAGAAGGTGTTGCCACGATTACAGCAACTACTAATAACGGTAAAACAGCTACAACGCAGATTACTGTAGTGTCTGCAGGTACTGTTGCAATGATCGACGGCGTCGAATACAGTTCTTTGGCTGAGGCTATTGAAACTGCCACCGATTCCACTCCTGTTGAAATCGTGATTCTCAAAACCGGCGACACTGCTCTGACCACCAACATCAAAATCGAAGGCGGCAGAAACATTACCCTTCGCGGTGTGACCGGGAATGCCGCCGATGTTAAGCTCGCAGGTCAGATTGCCACCACTTCCAGCACTGCCGGAACTTTGACGATCAAGGATCTTACCATTCTTGTTGATGATACAATAGTTGATTCTACCGGCATTTCGCAGACCGCTAAGTCTGCAATTGCCGTTTGGGGTAACCAGACAGTCAGCTGTGAGAATGTTGTTTTTGATATGAGCCTGCAGGATTCCACTGCCATCACCGGTTGGTGGGATACCGGTGTAGGCACCACCGTCAATGCGAAGAATTGTGTCTTTAACTGCAATGGTCAGCGTCCGCTCCGTTCCTGCGGTAACATGACCGTTGAAGGCTGCACATTCAACGATCCCTATCGCTATGCAATTCAGCTGACTGCAAAGGCCAGCACCGCAACTGAGCTTGAAAATGCAGTTGTGACCTTCAATAACAACACTATCAACAATGGTGAGAACGGCAAGACATTTGTGTACGGTATTCAGCTAGAGGGTGCCACTTATGGCTGCCACGACTTGATCATCAACGGTAGCCTCAATACCATCAATGCCGGTGAGTGGGATACCAACAATGAATCCACCATGTATTACTGCGATTGCGGCAAAGTCGATCATACCACTATCGTTTGGAATACCGAGGTACCTGCTGTACACAAAGAATATGTAAACTAGTAATACAAGCCCGGGTTGTCACTAAAAAGCTAAAAATTCTAATGGTGTCAGACACCAAATACAACAAAATATCTAAACCAACCCCCAGCAAGCCTTGGGAGCAATCATGCTCTTAAGGGGCTGGGGGTTACTTATTTTGTGGATTTGTTTCCTTGAACTAGGCACGTCGAGACGGTAGTATTGCTATCAAGGGACAGCAAATAAGGGGTTGCAAAGGCTTAAAACAAGGGATTCCTGCCACGGGGCGAAGCAACTGCCCAGGGCTGGAATCCCTTTTCTTTTTCTATCAGAACTTATCGACATGGTGGCAGGAGCGATTCTAATAGGGGTTGTGGACACGTTGTTATTGAAAAACAGGGTCGAGGATATGATATTGCTGAAATTCTGTAAATAACAGAAAACAACAACAAATAACAAGAAACGTATTGAAAACCAACTGGCATGATGGTATACTTATTATGGCATTTTGCATATGCTGAAATGTCTACCGGAGGTAAAAAGATGGCAGATGTTAATTTGGATAAATGGATAAATATAGATAAAGCCGCAGAATACCTTGGCGTAAAACCAGGAACGATACGCGGATGGATACGAAATAATAAAGGCGTTCCGGCACACAAGATTGGAAAACAGTGGAAATTCAAATGCTCTGAACTTGATGCCTGGGTAAAAAGCGGCAAGAGTGCAATAAACTAACGGAGGTATCAGTTAAATGGCAAAAGGTCGTAAATTGAAAATCTTCTCCTTCTTCGCTGGATGCGGAATCCTCGATCTTGGATTTGAAAAGGCTGGGTATGATATAGAGTTTGTAAATGAGTTCTTTAAGCCTTTTCAGGACGCATACATATACTCAAGAAAAATGATGAAGATAAGGCCTCCTAAATATGGATATGCAAATACGGATGTTAACAGCTACATTAACGAGAATAAACATCAGCTAGAGCAATTCATAGAGGATGCGAAGAAAGACGGTTCTCTTATTGGATTTATCGGTGGCCCTCCCTGTCCGGATTTTTCAATTGCCGGAAAGCAGCGTGGCAGAGACGGAGATAACGGAAAACTGTCACTCTCTTACATATCATTGCTTACTACAATGAAACCTGACTTTTTCCTTTTTGAAAATGTAAAGGGCTTATGGAAGACTGCACGGCATAGAGAATTTTACGAGGAATTAAAGGGTACGCTTAAAGGCGCGGGATACTATTTGACAGAGCGGATTACCAATTCGCTTGAGTTTGGTGTTCCCCAAGACAGAGACAGGATTTTGCTTTTCGGAGTTTCAGAGGAATTACTCAAGCAGGAATTTAAAGGTGATAACCAGACTCTGTTACAGTTCCCCTGGGAGTCGAAAATGAAGTACTCACTTGAGGATATCCGTAGTGAACATTGGCCGGATATGACACCATTTGAGGAAGGTTCTGCTAGCGAATGCCCTGATGGAATAGAAAAAGAACTGACGGTGCAGTACTGGTTTGAAAAGAACGATGTGGAAAACCATCCCGATGCAAATCGGTTCTTCAAACCGAAAGCAGGACTCAAAAAAATGCTTGAGATTCCAGAAGGTGACACAAATAAAAAGTCTTACAAGAGGATTCACAGGTGGAGGTATTCACCTACTGTGGCTTACGGAAATAACGAAGTACACCTTCATCCGTACAAAGCAAGGAGACTTTCAGTAGCAGAAGCCATGTCGTTGCAGTCTTTGCCGAAGGAATTCTCATTGCCACCTGAGATGACGCTTACGGATTGCTTTAAAACCATCGGGAATGGAGTACCATTCCTTATGGCTAAAGGAGCGGCCGCTACGCTTAAAGATTACATGAATAAAGCTGTGTTAAGTGAGGAGGCAGGAAAATGAAATTTGATTTTACACCTGATCCAAAGGTACTAATTGCTCTTACGCATACACCAATGCAGCCGTTAGATGCTCTTTGCGAGTTAATTGATAATGCGATTGACTCGTTCTACGGAGCGAAGATTCAGGGATTAAAGGCGGACAACCCTATGGTGATTGTTACGCTCCCTTCTCGCAAACAGCTTTCAGAAAATGGTGGAATGCTGAGAATCCAAGATAATGGACCGGGAATGTCACCTCAAAATGCTGAAAAAGCAATAAAGGCTGGTTTCTCTGGGAATAATCCATACGATACACTTGGCTTGTTTGGTATGGGTTTCAATATTTCCACTGGTAAACTTGGGAATATCACGACATTTATGACAAGCCGTGAGGACATGGATTCCTATGTCAAAACGGTAATTGATCTTGAAAAAATCAACAGCACGAAAAACTATTCCCTTGATGCAGAGGAAAAAGCAAAAGCAAGTGATGATCCGTATTTCAAACCTGGTAGTCATGGAACCATTATTGAGGTAAAGGATTGGTGGCCTCAGGGAAATGCTAACAGTGGCTTCGTTCAGAAACTTGTTCAGTATGGGCTTCCAAAAATTCGTGAGGAGATTGGACGCAGATATGCCACTATTCTTCGGAAAGGTGAAATAAAGATTTTTATCAACGAAGGAAAGTGTGAGGCATACGAACATTGTGTCTGGGATGATAGCAGATATGTTGTCAGAAAGACCGGAAATGTTCCTGCGGTGATGCGGTTTGACCAGGTGGTAGGAAGTACAAAACGTTGTGGGACATGTACGGCAATCCTTGGAACAACAGATACTTGTTGCCCTTCTTGCGGCTCCACTAAAATTCGAACCGTTGAAGAAAGAGTCCGTGGCTGGATTGGAATCCAGCGGTTTGACTCAGACACCGATTTTGGAATTGATCTTATAAGAAACGGAAGAGCAATACGAATTGGTGAGAAAAACGCCTTCTTTGAGTATGTGGATGAATTCAAGCATGTGACAAAAGACTATCCTATTGATTCTCAGTATGGTCGTATCGTCGGCGAGATCAACCTCGATTTTGTACCTGTCGATTTTTTAAAGCAGGATTTTCAGCGTAGTAGTGCAGAATGGCAAAGGGCAATGACATTTATCCGGGGTAACAGCTCTTTGCAGCCAAGTCAGCCTGGAGCCTCTGATAACAGCTCCCCTCTTTACAAATTATACCAGGCATATAGACGCGTCCGGTCTTTTGGTCGTGGCGATATGTATATGGGGTACTGGGATGCTGACAGCCGCAGCGCAAAACGTATCAGCAGAGATACAGAGAAGGAATACTATGAGAAATTCAAGCAGAAACTTCCTGGTTTCTATGATGATGGTGAATGGTGGAAATTTGTGGAATCTGCTGATCAGCCACCTGCAGAGGAACTGCCGGAATGCCCTGTGTGCGGCGCACAAAACCTGAAGGAAGCAGAAGAGTGCGTAGCTTGCGGAGCAATCTTAAAACCAAAAACATGTGTGAACGAGAAATGCGGTAAGACAATACCGCTTTCAGCTGTCACCTGTCCATTCTGTGGAGCAAATCAGATACCGACTGTATTAGAACCTTGGACTTGCAAAGTATGCGGAACAAAAAATATAGCGACTGATGATGTTTGTAAGAATTGCAACAGTCCGCGTGGAGCCAACCATCCGCTTTCCAAAGAGGAGCTACTTGCTCACTCAGATAAGGTGGATACTTTATCCAGTGATGGTATGAAGATCCGTCTTGCAGATGGGACCATGAGCAATTCCCTTCAAGTGGATGTTTATTCCGTTCAGAAGGCAATGCTGCCGCCAGGAGGAAAAGAAACGGTTCCGCTGATAATCAGCAAGGAAATTGGCAGAATAAGTATGTTCGTAGACCTGTCTCATCCGTTCTTTACAAAATGCAGCTTGTCTAAGGAACAACTTATTGCAAGTGAAATTGCCATGTATCTGTACGATGAGAAACGAAACCTTGCCTCATATGCCGAACATAATCTTAGCAATCTGACTTGGAACGTTTTGCAGACAAACTGGAAAGAGGCTGTTGAATTGAGTAGAGACTCGGTTCTAAAGGATGCCAACGATTTCCTTGATGAACTCCGTAATCATCTTAAGAATTTGTTAAACACAAATGGAGCATTATATTTTGATGAATTGTCTGATGATGAGAAGAAGCAACTAACAGCATCTTTGATACAACATGGGATTGATTTGTCTTCTATTGGCTCACTGAAAGAGAACGGGGAGTTTCTGCTATATGCTCCATACAGCTTCCTGCTAACGCTTTATCACGAAACACCCGACTCGTTTTTCGGAGGCGGAATCTGGAGTGTCTCCCTCGCAAGTGGGGGTGAAGAACTGCTCGGAAGTGATAATGTGGCACGTGCAAGAGAAAAAATTATACGTCAGTATGAAAATTCCCTGCAGGATGTGATTACCTTTTCGGAAAACCAGTATTCTGATGCTACCACACTTCAAAGAGTAAAACTCTCTATTGAGTTCTTAAGAAAGGAAATGGTGGAGTAATGTTTGAGAGCCAGTACCAGATTATGAATAATATGACCTGGCAGGCATTTGAAAGAAATCTGTGCCGGCTTCTCACGTATGAGGGATATGACAATGTCCGTCTTGTCGGACAGACAGGAGACCACGGTGCAGATGTTACCGGGAACAAAGCCGGAAAGAAGTGGCTGTTCCAGGCTAAACACTGGAAGAAGCCTGTGGGTATTGATGTGGCCCAGGAAACGATAAATGCTGTTTATGAGTATAAAGCTGATATTCCTGTAATTGTTTCCTCAAACGGATTTGACGCTGCAGTTAAATCATATCAGAGCACTTTGCTTGCAAGAAAGATTCCGCTGCAATTATGGGATTCAAATACTTTAGTATCAAGGACGAAGCGTCTTCCTGATAAAAACTACAATGCAAAGGAACCCCGGGACTATCAGTCCCCAGCAATAGATGAAATCGTCAACGCTTACTTTGCCGGGGATGGAAACAGAGCTCTGGTTGTTATGGCAACTGGTCTCGGAAAGACGTTCGTTGCTGCGGAGAGCGTCCGTCGCATACGGGCTAATAACCCATGTAAGGTGCTTGTATGTGCACATACAAATGATCTCGTATATCAGTTGGAAAAGGCATTCTGGCCTTTTCTGAAGCCGTCAGAAAAAACGCTTATATGGAATTCTTATGAGCGTCCCACATCTGAAATGCTTGACGGGACAGATATGACATTTGCCTGCGTCGATTCAGTTTCAGACTGGATTGAGGCAGGTAAAGAATTGCCGGCTTATGGGATTTTGCTTGTTGACGAATGTCATCACGTTGGATCGAGCATGTATGACAGAGTGTTTGATGCCCTCAGTGCAGGTAAGCCCGGTGGCTCTTTTGCATTAGGACTTACTGCTACTCCTTGGAGACCGGACGAGACAGATCTGACACAGTATTTTGGAGAGCCAAGAGTAACCATCGATATGGTTACCGGGCTTAATAAAGGCTTTCTGGCAAATGTTGATTACCGGATGTATACGGACAACATAAACTGGGATGCGTTGAAGAATGTCCAGGGTCATAGTTTTTCACCAAAGCAGATAAACAGAACTTTGTTTATTAATCAGTGGGATGACTCAGTGGTTTATACACTGCGTAATGCATGGAGTGAGCAGTCAGATCCAAGAGCAATAGTGTTTTGTGGAACAATAGAGCATGCTCTTATCATGCGAGACAAGATAAATACCTTAGGATTCTGTAAGGCTGAGGCCATTTATTCAGGAAACTCAGGGAATGATTATGAGCCGTTATCCGAATATAAAAGGAACAGGATACTGAGTGATTTTTCAGACGGGACAGTTAATGTGGTTTGTGTAGTTGATATTTTCAACGAAGGTATTGATGTCCCGGATGTAAACATCCTCGTATTTCAGCGTGTCACTCATTCCCGCAGGATTTTTATACAGCAGCTTGGCCGGGGATTACGGATATCAGAAGGAAAAGACAAAGTTATCGTTCTTGATTTTGTTTCTGATATAAGACGGTTCGCAGCAGGAATAGCATTGAAGGATGCAGTAACCCCACACGATACCCAGCCTGTCAGAATAGATATACCCAATAAAGTGACGTTTATGAAAGTTGGAGGAGAAGACCCGGAATCGGAATCGTTCCTCAGACAATGGCTGGATGATGTTGTTGCGATTGAGGATTCAGACGAAGATACAAGTGTACTGCGGTTTCCCCCGTTGCTCAAGGGAGGTAAAGTATGAATTATACAGATGTAGAGCGAGATGTTCACAAGCTGATTGGACTGGAATTGAACAGTATTAGTCGTAGTGCCGCCATAACCATTGAGGACATTGACGATGAGCAGGAGCGATTAATCATACGTCTGAAAAATGGCAATTCCCGTAGTCGCCCAATGGATGAACTGAAACGTATATGGGATGCAATGCAGAAGGAACCGGCCGTCCATGTGGATAAGGTCCTTAATGGATCAGGAACAAGCAGAAATCAGCCGGAAACAATACTGGCGAATTTACCATATATTGAGTGGCTTCGCATTGATAATAAAAAGCATATCGCCTATGTTGGAGAAAGCACACATCCATTTGGTACTTTGCAGGAAATGGATCCTGTAAAGGCGGTAGAAATTGCATCCAAACTGAAAACCTCTGCCAGAAAAGCGAACTTTTCTTCGGTAATCGTATCCAAGGATATTAACACGAGTATATCAAGTGTCCAGAAGATTTGTTCAGGGAAACTTAGTACTGTTGATAAAGGAATTTATCAGATAGAAACCAAATCAGATTTGATCGTATTTCTCTCTGCAGAAACAAGCGGACTTGAAGAGGGTACATACGCGGTTATTGAATCACATGCATTTGATGCTGGTGCAACCGCAAAAAGGCTGTCATTGTATGGGCAGATGTTTACTGTTCTTTGTCGTGGAAATATAAAAATTCTGGTTAAGGAATCGTAGTAAGAGGTGATTTCAATGGCAGATGTTCTTACAAAAAAGCAAAGACATTACAATATGTCCAGAATTCGCAGTAAGAATACGAAGCCAGTGTTTTCGGTAAAATGAAAGTATCGCAAAAGGTCTCGAAAAAGTTAGCACCCCAAATGGCATAAAAAGTGAGCCATTGTCAGCACCTGAAATAACAGCTACCCTTAGAATTGTCAAGAGACTAAGGAGGTAGCAGAAAGGTGTTAAGAATGGCTCAAGTAAATAATATCAAGGATCTGTACGAAAATGAAGACCTGAGTTTGCGAGAAATTTCCCGTCAAACAGGTCACAGCTTCAAGACCGTCCAAAAGTACGCCTACCAGCTCGACTGGAGCGAGGACAATCTGCCGGATACCGAGCCAACGAGCTATCCGGTGTTGGGAGATTTCATTCCCGTAATTGATGAATGGCTGGAAGCCGACCGTAAGATCCCGCGCAAGCAGAGGCACACCGTTTGGAGGATTTTCTGCCGTTTGCGGGATGAGCACGGTTTCGGCGGCAGCTATTCCAGCGTAAAAAAGTACGTCCGCAAAAAGCGGTTTGTGATGAATTCCAAGAACAGTGGTTATTTGCCTCTGGAGCATACGCTGGGCAGTGGGCAAGTAGATTTCGGAAAGCATCTCTACTACGATGGTGCAGGGCAGGAGCGGGACGGCTATGCACTA
>Ga0209509_1002506_pt1 | contig 12217 bp, 9 predicted proteins | sample BioC13SIPDNA_FD_185743 | JGI IMG/M metagenome (GOLD analysis project Ga0209509, IMG submission 185743) | Anaerobic biogas reactor microbial communites from Washington, USA - Biogas_R1_A C13 SIP DNA (SPAdes) (version 2) | ecosystem: Engineered > Bioreactor > Anaerobic > Unclassified | place...
GACCATACCCGCCGGAAACCAATCGTATTGTAAGCAATGGCGTGCGCCGTGCGCGCCGCCCGGAGAAGACGTAGCAGGATGAATTTTCTCAAGCAGCCGCGCCGGCCGGCCAACCACCGGCCGAACCAACGCCCTCCCTCGCGCCGCGCGCCGCAGGGCCGCCGCCCGACGCGCGCCGCCGCTTATCCGCCCGTCCCGCCGCAGAGCTACCCGCCGAACTACGCGAGCGGCTATCCGCCGCCAGGAGCGCCCGCCCCACCCGCGCCTGCTCCGGCGCAACGCTCGCGCCGTGGCCGCCGCCGGGGCTTCGCACTAGGGCCGGGCATCCTGCTGGGGTGCATGGGCATCGTGACGGTGTTCGTGCTCGGCTTCCTGGTGACAGCGTGGCTGATCTACGACCACTACAGCAACAAGCTCGAAGAGCAGATCGCCGCGCTTGAGACGCTGAGCGATTCGTCGTCGTTTGAAACCACCGTGATCTATGACCGCGACGGACAGGAGCTTTACCAGGTGCTCGGCGAGGGTCTGCGCACGCGCATTCCGCTGGCGCAGATCCCGCAGCACATGATCGACGCGACGATCTCGGTCGAGGACGGCACGTTCTACGAGAACGAGGGGATCGACCTGCCGAGCATTATGCGCGCCGCGTCGCAGTACGTCCGCTATGGCTACATCGTCTCGGGTGGCAGCACGATCACGCAGCAGTTGGTGCGCACGGTGATGTTCAGCGCCGACGAGCGCTTCGAGCGCACGCTATACCGCAAGTTGCGCGAGCTGATCCTCGCCATCCGTATTACGCGACGCTACACCAAGGATGAAATTCTCAATCTATACCTCAACGAGACGTACTACGGCAATATGGCCTACGGCGTCGAGGCGGCGGCACAGGCCTTTTTCGCCAAGCCCGCGCGTGATCTGGACCTGGCCGAGTGTGCGCTCCTCGCTGGTCTGCCGCAGGGTCCGGCGCCCTATAACCCCCTCGAAGCCCTCGACGCGGCCAAAGCGCGCCAGGCCGTGGTGCTCGATCTGATGGTGAAGCAGGGCTATATTTCGGTGCAGGACGCAGAATTGGCCAAAGCCGAATCGCTCGACTTTGCCGCCGCCCTGTTTCCCATCCGCGCGCCGCATTTTGTGATGTTCGTGCGCGGCCAGTTGGAGCGCGAGTTAGGGCTGGCGCGTGTGCAGGCCGGTGGGTTGAACGTCTACACCACCCTGGACCTGGACCTGACCGACACCGCCCGCGATGCGATCCGCCATCACCTGGGCTTGCTGGCGGTGTGCCACTACGACCCGGTTTGCCCGCCCGGCGGGCGCAATGCGCGCAACGCCGCGCTGGTGGCTGTCGATCCGCAGACCGGCGATGTCGTGGCAATGGTGGGCAGCCCGGATTACTTCTCGGCGCGCATTGCCGGCGCGGTGAACGGCGCGACGGCGCTGCGCCAGCCCGGGTCCTCCATCAAGCCACTGACGTATGCGACAGCTTTCGAGCGCGCCGCCCTCGGGCAAGGCGACTTCACGCCCGCGACGATGCTGCTGGACGTGCGTACTGCCTTCGTAACGCGCGAGGGCACGCCCTACGTCCCTCTAAACTACGATCTGGTTTTCCGCGGACCGGTGCGCGTGCGCGAGGCGCTGGCCTCGTCGTACAACCTGATTGCCGTGAAGGTGCTCGACACTATCGGCGTCGAGGCGTTGACGGGAATGGCACGCCGCTTGGGGATCACCACCTTCGATGATCCCGACCGGATCGGCCTGGCGGTGGGCTTGGGTGGTGGCGAGGTGCGCCTGCTGGAATTGGCCGCCGCGTATGCCCCGTTCGCCAACGGCGGGTATGCCGTGCAGGCACGTGTCATCCGGCGCGTTGTGGATGCGAACGGCGCGTTGCTCTGGGAGCCACCGGGCGGCATGGGGGAGCGTGCCCTCGACGCTCGCGTGGCTTATCTGATCACCGACATTCTGAGCGACGACCTGGCGCGCGTCCCCACCTTCGGCGAGGGCAGCGTGCTTAACCTGAGCCGCCCGGCTGCCGTCAAAACCGGCACCACTACCGACTTCCGCGATAATTGGACGGTGGGCTACACGCCGGAATTGGTGATTGGCGTGTGGGTGGGCAACGCAGACAATGAAACGATGAAGGAAGTCACCGGCATTACTGGGGCGGCGCCTATCTGGCACGATGTGATGGAGGCAGCGCTCAGGGGACAGCCGCTCCAGGCGTTTGCGCGGCCCTCTGGATTGGTCGATGTGGAGGTCTGCGCGCTGTCCGGGGAATTGCCGGGGCCAGATTGCCCGCATCGCATTGTCGAGACGTTTATCGCCGGGACCGAACCGGACACGGTTTGCACGATGCATCAACGCATTGACGGCATCATCTACACCATCCTTCCTCCCGAAGCTCAAGCCTGGGCGCGCGAGCGTAATCTCCCCCAACCTCCGATCCAAAACCCGCAACCCGCAACCCATCTACGCATTACCAGTCCGGATGCCGGCGCGGTCTATCGCATTGATCCGGCACAGTCCCGCGAGACGCAAAAGATTGCTATTTCTGTTGCGATGGATATGTATTTTGAGCACGTAGAATTGTTGATCGATGACCTACCGCTGGTGCGTTTGACGACAGCGCCCTATACGCATCTTTGGCGATTGGAAGCGGGCACGCATAGGTTGTCTGCAGTAGGTTTTACTGCTGATGGTGCAGAAATTTCAAGCGATGTTATCACGATTGAGGTCTATGATTAGTCTCTGCGTGCGTTGGCCAAGCGACTATACTTCACAATCTCGTTTGTCAGTAGCAAATCATCGAAATCATGATAAACTTAAATGGTAGTCTCCTCAATCAGAGATGTGTTTCTTGCATAATTCGGAGGAATTTTATGTTGAAAGAACATCAAGATATATTGTGGTTGGCGGGCCAAGTGTTACTTTCAAGAGGTTTCATCGCACAGGTGGAGGCACAGGGCCTTGAGCGGCTTTTTTCTCTATGTCCTTACGGCGATCTCACAGAGCAGGAGAGGGCTACTTTCCGCAGTGCTTTCGAGGATACAAAATTGCGAAAGGTGATTGAGCAATGGTGGGCCACATACGATGAGGAACGGCAAGCTGGCGTTGTGCTGCAGGCGTCAGATTATTGGGATACTGAGTTGGTATGAACTTGAGTGTGTTGCCCGGCGAACATGTCCGACGTGAAGCAGCGCGTTGGGTCCTATGGAGTTACCTGGGGTTTTCGGTTCTGTCCATCGGACTGCACCTCTACCGCGTTGTCAGCCGACCGAGTGCCCCTATTGCGGTATACTTGATTGCCACTGCAATGATTGGTATGGCCGCAGTGATAGCCCTTGTACAACTCAAGCAATCGTTATCCCGTGCGATGCTGATTTTTGCCTGGGTTACCTTCTTCTCTTTCATTATGTTGTTGAATCATACCTTCAAGATTTCGGGATACTCTACAAACGTCCCCGCCATGTTTATCGTGGGCATTTTTACATTGGGTATTATTTTGGGATTCAAGGCTGCGATACGGTACGCAACGGCAACCGCGGTGGTTTTTATTGTCTTGGGAGTCCGCTACGTCGTACTTCCCCAAATGATTGTGCCGGTGGTGCTGGCTTATGCTGTAGCGCTGCCGGCCAAGACGGTCGAACGTTTGATTGAACAAAGCACTCGGGATCTTGAGCAGCTCAATCAACGCCTGGAAGACCTGGTAGCAGAACGCACCGCCGAACTGGCAGAGAGCAACCGACATCTCCGGGGAGAGGTGTCGGACCGTATGCATGTGGAAGAGGTCTTACGCCAGCGTACCGTCGAACTTGAAAAAAACAATGAGGAACTGAATGCGTATGCCCATACCGTCGCCCACGACATCAAATCGCCGCTCGCCTCGATCATCGGTTTTGGCGAGCTTTTGGAGAGGCACTACACACAGTTTGCCGAAGACCAGTTGACTTATTATTTCGGCGTGATTGCGCGCAACGGGCGGAAAATTACCAATATCGTTGATGAGCTATTGTTGTTGTCGAGTGTACGCGAGGCCAAAGTTGTCGATATTGGACCGCTCGATATGGCTGCTATCGTCGATGAAGCGCAGCAACGTCTCATCCATGATATTGCCGGGAGGTCGCCTGAGATTGTTCTTCCTGACGTCTGGCCGGTGGCGCTGGGCTATGCGCCGTGGGTCGAAGAGATATGGACGAATTACATCAGCAACGCGATCAAATACGGCGGCGCCCCACCTCGGATCGAACTCGGCCACACGATTTTAGGTTCTAGATCACAGATTTTGGATTCAGAGACGCCTCTCTTAGTCGCGAAAATCCACAATCTACAATCCAGAATTGCTTTTTGGTTGCGTGACAACGGCCCGGGTCTTACTCCAGATGAGCAGGACCGCCTCTTCACCCCTTTCACACGGCTCGACCAGGCGCGGGCCAAGGGACACGGCCTGGGTCTCTCGATTGTGCGGCGGATCGCAGAGCGGCTCGATGGTGAGGTGGGCGTCGAAAGTGCGATTGGGCAGGGAAGTACCTTCTTCTTCACGCTGCCTGCCGCGCCGGAGCAAGCCCTGCCGGCGGATGCGCCCGGCGATGACACGGATACGCCCGCTGAGACACGTTGACCGTCCGAGCGATGTACGCGCGCGTTGTGGTCTTCATTCCTTTCAAAATCAAGACCGCACCTGTATTTGATTATGACATTCCGGCGAGGTTCGCTGCCTCTGTGCGGCCGGGCGTGCTGGTCCTCGTCCCGCTCCGTGAGGCAGTGCTGCCGGGCGTTGTGCTGGCGCTTACCGACACGCCCGCCGTTCCCGAAACGCGGCCTATTCAGAGCGTTCTCTACCCCGATCCAGTGTTCGATAACGGCTTGCTCGACCTGGCGCGCTGGATGTCGCGTGAGACCTTAGCGCCGCTCCACCAGTGCGTGCAGGTGATGCTGCCGCCGGGCCTGCGGGCGACCGTGTATCTCCGTCTTTCCGCCAAGGTGACAACTGCGCCCCCCGATCTCCCCGATCCCGCCGCCAGGTTGTTGGAGACGCTCATCCGGCGCGGCCCGCTGACGAGCGCGCAGGTCAAGCAGGCGCTCAGGAGCGTTGACGTGCGCCGGACGCGGCGTTATTTACAGAAGCGCGGCCTGATCGAAGTGGAACGCTTGCTGCGGCTCACCATCGTTCAACCGAAAATGACCCGTCTCGCACGAGTAATCGCACCGCGTGCGCAGTGGGAGGCGCTCCTGCGTGGCCTCCGTGACGCGAGGCTGTACCAGGGCATTCTGGATTTTCTGTCCGGCGAAACGCAGCCCGTGGAGGTCGAGGTGGTCTATGCCGAAACGGGCGCGAAGCCCTATCACCTCAAAATGCTCGCCGAGCGCGCGCTGATCGCCTTCAGCCACGAGGAAGTGCTGCGCGATCCGCTGGCGGAGATGATCTTCACCCCAGACCAGCCGCCGGTGCTCATACCCGAGCAGCAGGACGTCTGGGACGCCATCGAACCGTTGCTGCACGAGACCGCCGTTTCCTCCCCCATTCTTCTGTTGGGCGTGACCGGTTCCGGCAAGACGGAGTTGTATATGCGGGCGACGGCGCAGGTGCTGGCGCGAGGCCGGCAGGCGCTGATCCTCGTCCCCGAAATCAGCCTGACGCCGCAGACCGTGCAGCGCTTCGCCGTGCGTTTTCCGGGGCAGGTGGGGTTGTGGCACAGTGCGATGAGCGACGGCGAGCGTTTCGACACATGGAGGCGCGTGCGCAGCGGCGACATCACCGTGGTCGTGGGCGCGCGTTCGGCCTTGTTCGCACCCTTCCCCAACCTGGGCCTTATCGTGATGGACGAGGAAGAGGACACGAGCTACAAGCAAAGCCGCGCGCCGTATTTCCACACGCGCGAAGTGGCCGCAGAACTGGCGCGACGACGCGGCGCCCTGCTGATCCTGGGCAGCGCCACACCCTCGTTAGAAGCCTACGCCCGCGCGTTGGAGGGGCGCTACCGGCTCCTGGAGATGCCGCAGCGGGTGATGGCGCACCAACAGCGCCTCACGGCCTGGGAAAAGTTCCTGCATCTTGCGACCAGTCGTTATCAGGCGTTGACCGGCACACCGGAGGCGCTTACCATCGCCCTGCCACCGGTGCAGATTGTGGACATGCGGGCCGAACTCAAGGCTGGCAACCGTTCGGTCTTCAGCGCGGCACTGCAAGAGGCGGTGGACGCCGCTCTGGCCCGCCACGAGCAGGTGATTTTGTTCCTCAACCGCCGGGGCACGGCGACCTACGTGTTTTGTCGCGATTGTGGGTGGGTGGCGGAGTGCCCGCGTTGCGACGTCCCTTTCACGTACCACGAGGGTATCGGCAGCCTGATCTGCCATCGCTGCGGTCGGCAGAAGCGCATGCCGCGCCAATGCCCGGAGTGCGGATCGCCGCGGGTGCGGGCGTTTGGCCTGGGGACGGAAGGGTTGGAAACGCGGGTGGCGGAGCGATGGCCCGCGGCGCGCCTCGTGCGGTGGGATCAGGACGTGGCCCGCTCGCACGCCGTCCACACGGCCATCATGGGGCGCTTTGCCCGCGGCGAGGCCGACATCCTGGTGGGCACACAGATGGTGGCGCGCGGGTTGGACATCCCCAAAGTGACGGTGGTGGGCATCATTTCCGCCGACACGGCGCTCAACTTGCCGGATTTCCGTGCTGCTGAACGTGCGTTCCAACTGCTGGCGCAGGTCGCCGGGCGCTCCGGGCGGGGCTTGCTCGGCGGACGCGTGGTCTTGCAGACGTACCATCCCGCGCATTACGCTGTCCAGCGCGCGGCAGTCCACGATTACACCGGCTTCGCGGAGCGCGAGTTGGCTTTCCGCGAGCAGGCCGACTACCCGCCGTATATCCGGCTGGCGCGGCTGGTCTACGCGCACACGAATCGCGAGAAGGCGCAGCAGGCTGCCGAGACGCTCGCTGCTGTGTTGCGCGACGCGCTTCGCGCCACCGGGCTTCCGGAGACCGACCTTATCGGGCCGGCGCCGGCTTTCTTCGCCCGCGTGCGGGGACGCTATCGCTGGCAGATGTTGCTGCGCAGTGTGTCTCCGGCGGATTTTCTGCGCGAGATTGACATTCCCGCCGGATGGCTGGTGGATATTGATCCAGTGGAGGTATTATGATGATCGATTGTGTTTTGATGGCTGGCGGTGTGCCGCAAGAAGAAGACTTGCTTTACGAATATACCCAGGGACGACCGAAGGCACTGATCGACGTGGCGGGCAAGCCGATGATGCAATGGGTGCTGGACGCACTCAATGCTGCGCCGAGTGTTCGTGATATCGTGGTGGTAGGGCAGGTGGATACAGGTGTGGTATCGTCGCCGAAAATTGCCTGCTATATGCCCGATCAAGGGTCGATGTTGCGGAATGCCCTCGCCGGCGTCGATTGGGTCTTGGAGCGTGACCCGGCGACACAGCACGTCCTGGCCAGCAGTTCCGATATTCCATTGATTACTGCCGGGATGGTGGAGCGCCTGCTCGCGCAGGCCGCAGACTCGGCGGTGGACGTCTATCATACGATTGTGTTGCGTGAGAAGATGGAGGCGCGCTTTCCCGATTCGCGGCGCAGTTACGTCCATTTTATCGAGGGCGACTTTGCCGCCGGGGGGATTCACGTGGTCGCGCCGCACATCGGCCACAAACACCGCGAATTGTGGGACGATTTGCTCAACAGCCGCAAGGACGCGCTGAAACAGGCCGCGCGTCTCGGACCGGTCTTTTTCGCCAAACTGATGGCGCGTCGCTTGAGCCTGCCGGAATTGGAACGACTCGCGCGCGAAAAGTTTGGCATCAACGCGTGCGCGCTGCCCGTGGATGACCCTGAAATGGGCATGGACGCTGATAAACCGTTCCAACTGGAAATCTGCCGCCGGGCATTGGCGCGATGAATACGCGTTGGCAATCCTGGCTCGAACGTGACCACGTGTTTACTGCGCACGCCATGACACTGGTGCGCGGTCCGTTCTCCCGTGCGCTGGCGACGGGCCTCGCGCACTCCGGCGACAGTCTGGTATGGGTTTTCCTGGCGGTTTTGCTCTGGCGCTTCGGTATCGACGCCTGGGCCAGGGCCGGGGAGCGCATCCTCCTCGTCACGGCGGTCACGTGGGTCGTCAGCACCGTGCTCAAGTATTTCATCCAGCGTCCCCGTCCGCCTGGGGAACAGGGCCTTTTCTACCTGAAGATCGACCAGCACTCGTTTCCGTCAGGTCATGCCGTGCGCACCGGCGGGTTGTGGGTGGCGCTGGCTGGGTTGCTGCCGTTCTGGGGGCTGGCGCTTTTGCTCCTGTGGGGCGTGTGCGTGGGCCTGAGCCGCGTGGCGTTGGGTCTGCACTATGCGAGTGATGTGGTGGGAGGATGGCTCATCGGCGCGGGCGTGGGCCTGGCGCTGCTGGCGTTTTTGTGAGGGCGCGCCCAGATTACCTGTCAGCGTCAATGGTGCAGAGCATCCCCGGTAGATCGGTGAACCAAATCCTGCCGGACGTGTCTACAGCGACGGATGCGGGCATCAGATAAGCCGCCGGTGTGATGCCGGTTTCGGTCAGCCGGTAAATGTTGTCGCCAAACAACCAGGTTGTGTCGGCTGCGTTCACAATGGCGTGCAGGTTCAAGACATAAGATGGTTCTTCCCCTGCCGGCACAAACGTCCAGACGCCATCACGCACGTGATAAAGCGCGTGCGCGTCGCAACTGGCCGGACCGCAGAGTAACTCGGTCACCCAGAGACGGTTGAACGGATCGGCGGCGAGAGCCAGGATGGCTCCATGGAAGCGGTAGCCAAAAGGCACTTCCTCCGGCGGCGCAAAGCTGATCCAACTCCCTGAAGTTGGCGTATACCGCCATAGCTCGTTGCCCACGCCGAGCCAGACGTTACCTGCCGGGTCCTCATGGAGCGCTGCAACGCAGCCCTGGGAGGCAGGGGAGTCGATCCCATGCCAGGTCGCCCCGTCGAACCAGCGCGCTCCCTGCCCGCCGCACGTCCCTTCGGCCCAGTCGCACTCGCCAATCCAGACATCACCGGTGCTTTTGAGGACGGTCATCTGAAAGCTGGGCGCGCACCCCTCGGGATCGGGAATCTCGCCCATGCCCAGGTCTTGTGATGTGAAGATAGTCCACCTCTCGCCGTCAAAGACCCGAATGTCCTGGGTGGTGGCCAGCCAGAATCGTCCGGCTCGGTCGCACTGCCCCCAGTCGATGAAGTCCAGATACCAGAAATCGGTCATAGAAACCCAGCCGGCTTCTGCGTCGTAGGTTGTCCAGGCGTTGCCATCCCAGGCAGAAATCTCGCCGTAATTTTCACTGATGACCCAGATGCGGCCGGCGCCGTCGACCCCGGCTATTTTTCCGGTGAGTCCGGTGAGCTGGACGGTCCAGGCGTCGCCATCGAGTCTGGCCATGCCCTGGTCTGTCGCCAGCCAGAGGGCCCCGTCGCACGCGGTGTGCAGGCGCGCTTCGTCTCCGGGGAGGATGTCCGAAACAGGACCCATACGGCGAAACGGTTGCGGAAGTGGCGTCAACGTGGGTTTGGGAGTTCGAGTGGGGCGGGGGGTGCGAGTTGTAGTAGGATATGGAGTCTTAGTGGGGGGAGGGGGTGTTGTGGGCGTTGCAGTTGGGATGGCTGTGGGGTTTGCGGTTGGGCTTGGTGACGGCATGGGTGTGGGAGAAGGGGGGGCAGTGGCGGCCACTGTAACGGGTGTCGTGGGACTTGCGGTCGGACTTGGGAACGATGTAGCCGGTGGCGGAGGCGTCGAACACGCTGTCAGACTCGCGATGAGTGCCATACCTGCGAGCACGATGGTCAATCGTCGAATGTTGAAAGCTTGACGTTCAGGGTCCCAAATGTTCATAGTTGCACCTGCCCCATTCGTTTATGCGTGAAAGATCGTGGTAGGCGCGGCGGTCTACACTCCACCGCGAGTGCATTGCACAGCTTACTGCATCGTTGACGACAAAGACAATAGTGCCACCTCATCCATGGATTTTCAGGGCAGGGGACTTCAGGCGCGCTCACAAATCTTCCACAATTGCTCGGAACTGTTCCAGCGCCGACTCTAAATCCTTCACAATCTCCTCCGCCAGCACATCCGGTTCGGGCAGATTGGCCGTCTCTTCCAATGACTCATCGCGCGCTGTGCATTGAGGCTCAGATTTCCATCTGCGTGAACCACGCCAGACAATGCTGCCAGAAGATCGGCTTGCCGCCATCCCTGTGCCCCGCACCGGGGACAAGGTTGACGCGGATACGCTCGGCCGCTGCGGGAGTGTGGGCGCGAAGCGCGGCCTGGAAGCGCAGCGCGCCATCGGGAGGCACGTGCGTGTCGTCCGCGCCACATTCGAAGGTGATGGCCGGTCCGTGGGCATAGGCGTCAAGATGGGTCAGCGGATTCAGGTGATCGTAGAAGTACCGGGCATACGCATCCGGTTCGCCTGGCGGCAGGAGCGCGCCGGGATGAAACAAGTCCTGCATCCCCGGACGCAGCCAATCGGGCGTCGACATAATGGCGGCAACACGGCGGATGCGACGGTCGATGCCTGCCGCCGCGACGGCAATGTCACCGCCCATAGAGACGCCACCCATAGCGATGTCGGAGTCCACGTCCAGGGCCGTCACCGCCCAATCGATCACCCGCAGCGTGTCGAGCGTGGTCTGCCCCAGAATCGGCCACATCTCGCGGCGGAAGTTGCCAAAAACGCGTGCCAGCAGATCCGTCTGCGTCTCGGTGCTGCGTTCGCCGTGCTGCCAGGCATCGAAACTGAGGGCGACAAATCCCGCCGCTGCCAGTTCCTCAAGATAGGGTTGCATTTGTTCCTTTGTGCCTGACAGGCCGTTGAGCCAGATGACGAGTTTGGTGTTGGGGCGCCGGGTCACGGGGGCGAACCACAGCACGGGAATGTGGCCAACTTTGCTAAGCATTTGTTAATCTCCTTTGAATTCGTTGAAGGGAGCGGTTTCATCCACCACCTCAGGCGTCCACCCGCCCAGCACGTAGGCGGGATCGCTGTAGTTGGCGATGATCTCGGCATCGTTCTCCAGCGTCAGTTGTCGGGAAGCGGGATGCCGCCGGCTCACGTCCACCGGCAAGCCGTCGCTGATGTCTGTGCTGTTGTACTCCCAATAATGGACGTTCGTCGGGTCGCCGTCCACCGGACCCCACCCTTCGGGGCTGATGCCTGACAGAGCGCAGTCGATGAGCACCGCTTCGCAGTAGGGATAGGTCTTGCCGTGGTTGGCCGGCGAGCGGGCGATGACGGTCTCCCGGCCTCCGGTGGTTGTGAACGTGCATCGCACGAAGACATTGCCGTGGTTTGCGGCTGTGTTGCGGATCCACATGTGCGGACCGTAGTTCGAGATGATTGTGCAACGGTTGAAGAACGCCGCCCCACGTCCCAGGATGGTATCGCCGTCGCCGGTGATCTGACAGTCGGTGAGGTAGACCGAGCCGTTGACTTGCAGCGCATCTCCGGAGCCTTCGACGGTCACGTGGCTGACGATATTCCGCTCGCCGGTCAGCAGCAGCCCCTCGGCCTGTCCTTTGGTGAGGTTCTTGATCGTGAGGTTGGCGAGGTGCACTCCGCTGACTTGATCGCCCATAAACGCCGCCCGGCGGGAAGGGAACGTGCCCGGCATCTCATTGGTGGCGACGTTCGGCGGATGCGGGTTGAAAACTTCGTTGTTGGCGTAACACACCACCACCTTCTCCCGGTCTTCGCCGAGGAAGGTGACGTTCGCCTTATTACGGAAGTAGACGATCTCCTCGTACACGCCCTTCTTGATGAACACGGTCACGCGCGTGGGATTGTGGTCAGGGATAAAGTCGATGGCCCCTTGCACGGTGTTGAAATCGCCTGTCCCGTCGCTGCTCACCACGAGCCGGTCCGCACCGGCGGGCGGCGCGGCTTTCTTCGTGGTGAAGGTCCAGCCGGTTTTCCCGGTGATGCCGGCGAAACCGCTGTCGTCCAGCGTGAGCACGCCGGGATCGATTTGCACGTAGTAGGTTCTGTCGTAGTCTAGTAGATTGTGGTGCGGATAGATCGCCGCCATGGTGTCGTGGATGATCACCGGGTAGAAGTGAAAGGCATCGGTGAACCCTCCGATGATCGTCAGTTGGTGGGTGTCCGGCGTGGGTAGCGCGACGCCGGAGGGCGTTCCCGGTTTGGTGTTTGCGTTGGTGAAGTGACTGGGGACATAGTCGTACGGCACCGGCGTGTAAGG
>Ga0209509_1002511_pt1 | contig 12202 bp, 10 predicted proteins | sample BioC13SIPDNA_FD_185743 | JGI IMG/M metagenome (GOLD analysis project Ga0209509, IMG submission 185743) | Anaerobic biogas reactor microbial communites from Washington, USA - Biogas_R1_A C13 SIP DNA (SPAdes) (version 2) | ecosystem: Engineered > Bioreactor > Anaerobic > Unclassified | place...
GCTGGCGCGCGGGCGCGCCGACCTGAGCAAGCTGGCCGGGTTCTAGCGGGCGGCGGGCTTGACAGCCGCCTGCCAGAGCCAGTACAATACCAGACGTCGGGGCGGGAACCGCAAGCCGGTTTTCTCGCCGATCAGCTGCAACAAATCGGCAGCGATTCCCTTGTACTTTCCGTCCTTGTCTATGAATTCGAACGGAACGAACGCAGGATCGACGCCGAGTCGAATGACAGGATGTTCGTTGATGAAGGCAATTTCATCCTCCGTCCAGGTGATGCTCTTGTCTATCGCATAACAGGAGCCTGTAATCATTAGAGCCATGCCGACAAAAACGATCAAAAAGGCCAAGAGCTTTCTCATGAGCGCTCACCTTCATAATATCGACTTTCAGTCTCGACTCCTAGCTATCTATTTCCGGGTGTGCCCCGGAAAGGGACACCAAAAAGCCGAAAGGAAGCCTAAAAAGATGTTACCATAAAAAATGGAGAAAAAGGAAATTATTAAGGGGAATTTAATATAGAGAACTGTTAAAAAACAGTGTGAACGTTACGAGAAAAGCGGAACAGAGATCCAATCGAATGAGTACCTGAGGAGACTAACAAAAGTGAATCACCGTAAACGTATCATAATAACCTTATACATGAAATATGCTTATACAATGAGGTTAGCTTAAAGTGCAACTCAGATCAAGAAATTGCCTCTCTTTTACTGTATATTTTTCCCGGGAGGGATCGCTGTGTATGAATGGCATGAGAACGTTCAGCAGATCATAGAACTCATCGAGCGGAATCTCGATGATAGTCCTTCTCTTTCCGAAGTGGGCGAGAGTCTTTTCTATTCGCCTTTTTACTGCACAAAGAAGTTTCACGCCCTGACCGGGATGCGACTGAGGGATTACATCAGGCTTCGAAAGATCTGCAAGGCAGCGCTGGAGTTGCGCGATACCGAGAAATCAATCGCCGAGATAGCTCTTGATAGAGGCTTCTCCTCGCAAGCAGCTTTCAGTAGATCGTTCAAGAAGGCTTACTCGGTTTCGCCGAAGGAGTACAGATCCTCTCCAAGACCGATCCCCCTTCTGCTGAAAAGGATTGTCTATGATCCCTGTGTTCTAGGTATCAAAAGGAGGTGCAACTTGAGCGAGAAAGAACTCGAAAAGATCGAAGTGAAGTTCGAGAAACTGCACGCACACAGGTTTATCGGGATCAGAAACGTTGACGCAAAGGGATATTTCCACTTCTGGGAGCTTCAGGAAAGCATTCCCGGTCAGGACTGTCACACCGTGACAGGTCTGCTGGAGAGCATCCCGAGCCTTCATGGCCAGATCGGCGGCTGGTATTTTGAAGGCGGTAAGCGTGGCTACCTGTATGGGATCGAAGTGCCTATCGATTACAGCGGAGAAGTACCTGAAGGTATGGAGTGCACTACTATTCAAGAGAGCGAATACATCGTCTTTTATTACCCGCCATATGTATTTGAAGAGAACAACGATGCCGTCATGTCGACCGTGAACGATCTTGCATGGAGCTGGAATCCGTCAGATTCCGGCTACGAATGGAACATTGAAAATCCGATCTACCAGAGAAGCGATCCGGAAAAATATGGCTATGCCGTCTGCCGTCCCGTGAGACCTTTGAAAAAGTAGAAATAGTGAAATAGAAGTAGTAATGAAAGCCCCTGATTCCAGGGGTTTTCTGATTCTTACACTTATTTCGTTCGCGATGATAGGTAATTTCCTCCATTCGCCCTTCTCTGAAGAAGGGTTTGTGAACATAAGTCCCATCGTTCGCAGTCTATTATTGGTAAAGACTTAACAGAAACCCGGAGTGGCCGAAAGGAGAGAAAGCAAAATGATAAGGGGAAAGCAGGACGATTATCCTACACTGTCGGAGATACTCCAGTCTTACAACGTGCTCCAGAACAAGGTTGAGAATTTTATCAACATGAGGCCGGGCTTTTTCTTCGTGTTTTCGGCCGAAAGGATCGAAGGGAGTCGCGGCCCGTACTACGCCTGCACCGTTGGCGATTCGAAGAGCAGAGTCGAGTCCAAGGCATGGATAGGCGACTCTGGAGTTATAGAGCCGCGTGCAGGCCATATAGCGCTGGCCGATTATATGCGCGACGAGAAGTACGGGCTGAGTATAAAGGTGAAGAGGAATTTCACACTCGATGAGATGGAAGCTTACAGCGCCGGCTCTACCACCCAGCTCATACCTGTCGTTCGCGATATCGCCGCTCTCAGATCCGAGATACAACGGCTGATCGAGAGCGTGAAGAACGGGTTTTTGAGAGAATTGCTTGAGGGATTGCTGGGCGAGAATGGTTCCTGCCGCGAGTTTTTCGACTCCCCGGCAGCCAAGACTTATCACCACGCCCTTATAGGAGGCCTCGCCGGTCACAGTTTCCAGGTGGCCAGGTATGCGCTGGGCATATACGACCTTTCGCCTTCGCGAGAGAGTATCGACAGGGATATGCTGGTGACGGCGGCGCTTCTGCACGATATAGGAAAGGTGAAAACCTATTCGACCGACGATTACGCCTTCGAATACACCGATCGCGGTCAGCTCGAGGACCACATAGCGATAGGAGTGAGGATCCTCGAAAGGGAGATCGTGAAGATCGACGGCTTCCCCGAGACTCTGGCCAGCGAGCTGATCCATGCGGTTATAAGCCACCACGGGGAGTTGCAATACGGCTCTCCCGTGACACCGAAGACTAGGGAGGCCTTCATTCTGTCGCTGTGCGACAACCTGGACGCGAGGCTGGACCATTTCGAGTCCCAGGCCGCCGCGACGCCGGAAGACTCTTCCTGGACCGAGTATTCGCGAATGTTCCAGAGCAGACTCTACAGAGGAAACCACTGAGATAACGTCTTGAGCTTTATCCTGACGTCCGACGGTTCTTTTTCTACACATATTACTACATTTTCGCGGGAGGTTAAAACTACCGCGGTCATCGCATGTTACAATTCTTCTTGATCGGCGGGAGGGAATTTCATGTTTGGTAGAGATCTGATAAGAAATATATCGATTATCGCCCATATCGACCACGGAAAGACTACGCTGGTCGATCGTTTTCTGGATATAACCGGCACTATCGAACACCGGCGCATGAAGGACCAGTTCATGGATTCGATGGACATCGAGCGCGAGAGGGGAATAACGATTAAGTCCAAACCCGTGAAGCTGAATTACACGGCCCGGAACGGCAAGACTTACGAGATAAACATAATAGACACGCCCGGCCACGTCGATTTCAATTACGAGGTTTCGAGGAGTCTGGCCGCCTGCGAGGGGGCGATTCTTCTTGTGGACGCCTCGCAAGGTGTTGAAGCCCAGACGGTGGGAAACACTTATCTGGCCATAGAGAACGACCTCGAGCTGATACCGGTTCTGAACAAAATTGATATTCCGAACGCAAATATCGAGGAGACGCTGGCCGAGATAGTCGATTTGATCGGCTATAAAGCCGAGGAATGTCTGCTGGCGAGCGCCAAAACGGGAGAGGGCGTCGTGGAGATACTCGAGGCAGTGGTCGAGCGCGTCCCGCCGCCGTCGGGTAATACTTCAGCTCCGCTCAAGGCGCTGATCTTCGACGCGATTTACGACAAGTACAGGGGTGTGGTTGTTCACGTCAGAGTTTTCGAAGGTTCGGTCAGGGCAGGCGACAGAATCATGATGATGTCCTCCCGTGAAATCTTCGAGGTTATAGAGGTTGGTTACTTCCTTCCGCAGATGGTCCCAACAGATTCTATCGACGCCGGAGAGGTCGGTTACATCATAGCCGTTATCAAAGAAGTGGCAAGCGCCAAAATCGGCGATACGATCACAGGCGCCACCAGCTCCACTCCCGAGGCCCTTCCCGGTTACAAAGTCGCCAAGCCCATGGTTTATGCCGGCATGTTTCCCGGCATGCCCGAGTACTACGAAGAGCTGCGAAAGGCTCTCGACAAGTTCAAGCTGAACGATGCAGCCCTGGTCTTCGAGCCGGAAAACTCCCCGGCGCTGGGCTTTGGCTTCAGAGTCGGCTTCCTCGGCTTGCTCCATATGGATGTGGTGAGGGAGAGACTCGAGAGGGAGTTCGATATCACCTGTATACTGACGGCGCCGAACGTAGTTTACAGGGTAACCATGAGCGACGGAACCGTTCAAGAGATTACCAACCCGGCAAGTTTTCCCGAACCGGGAGAGTTCGCAAAGGTCGAAGAGCCCTTCGTGGAGCTTTCTATAATCACTCCATCCGATTACATGGGCAACCTCATCGGTTTCATTACGACCGAAAAGAGGGGCGAGTTCAAGGCCGTCGAGAACGCCGGCAAAAACAGGGTGGTCATGAAGTTCGTGACGCCCCTCTCGGAGATAATGTTCGACTTCTTCGACAGGATGAAGGCGCTCTCAAGAGGATACGCCTCGATGGATTACGATATCATCGGCTACAGAGAATCGAACCTGGTCAAGGTGACCATACTCGTCAACAAGGACACCGTGGATTCCCTGTCGTTCATAGTTCATGTAGACAAGGAGTACGCGGTGGCCAAGAAGGTTGTGGACAAGCTGAGCGAACTAATACCCCAGCATCAGTTCCAGATACCGATACAGGCCAGGGCCCGTGGCAGGATAATCGCCCGGAGCGATATAAAGGCCCTCAGGAAGGACGTTCTGGCCAAGTGCTACGGCGGGGACGTTACCAGGAAGATGAAGCTGCTGGAGAAACAAAAAGAGGGAAAGAAGAGAATGAGAGAGATAGGTCAGGTAACTATTCCTCAGAACGCCTTCCTCGCTATCTTGCGGATCGGCGATGAAGAATGAGAGCGCGAGGTGATTCCGTGATAAAGCTGGGCGCGCATATGTCGACTTCGAAGGGCTTCGATAAAGTCCCCGGAGATACGTCGAAAATGGGCGGAAACACTTTCCAGATCTTCCCGCACAGTCCCAGGATGTGGAGAGCCTCGCTTCCCGAGGATAAGATCGCCCGGGCTTTCAAGGACGAGATGAAAGCCAAAGGCATCGACCCTTACTCTTGCATGGTCCACTCGGGTTATCTTATAAACCTGGCTTCCTCCAGCGAGGAGGTATGGGATAAGTCTGTGACGCTGCTCTCGATCGAGATGAAGATCACGGCCGCTCTGGGGCTGAAGTATTTGAACTTCCATCCGGGGAGCCATCTGGGGGACGGTCTCCAGACCGGCATAGACAGGATAGTGAGGGGAATCGATATAGTTCTGGGCGAAAATCAGGACAACGACGTGATGCTTCTTCTGGAGAACGTCGCCGCCAAGGGCAACCATATAGGCAGTAGTTTCGAAGAGTTGAAGAGTATTATAGACGGGTCGTCCGGGCCTTCGAGGATAGGCATAACCTACGATACCTGTCACGGTTTCGATTCCGGCTTCGATATCAGGACTATCGACGGGACGAAGTTTCTGATAGAGAGCATCGACTCCACGGTCGGATATGAGAAGTTGAAGATGGTACACCTCAACGACAGTAAATTTCCCCTGGGCGCCGGCAAGGACAGACACGAAGTCATAGGCAAGGGTTATATAGGCATGGACGGGGGATTCAGGGAGTTCCTCTCCTGCGAAGAGATACAGCAGAAGCCCTGGCTTCTGGAGACCCCGGGCGAAGACGCCGACCACGCAGAAGAGATCAAGTATATAAGAGAACTATTGAATAATCGGGAGAACATTCTATGAAGAAGAAGTACGTGGTAGTAACGGGAGGAGTGCTCAGCGGAATCGGAAAGGGAATACTTTCGGCCTCCATAGCCCGTGTTATGAAGGAGTGCGGGGTGGAGGTCAACACCCTGAAGATAGACCCATACCTCAATATAGATGCCGGCACGATGAATCCCAACCAGCACGGGGAGGTTTTCGTAACGGAGGACGGCTACGAAGCCGATCTAGACCTCGGCCATTACGAGAGGTTCCTTGGAAAGGATATGCGACGCGAGAACAATATGACGGCCGGCCAGATCTTCAAAGCCATCATAGACAAGGAGAGGGAAGGGAGCTTCCTGGGGGCGACCGTCCAGATGGTGCCGCACGTGACCGAGGAGATAAAAGGCAGGATAAGAAGGATTCCGGGCGAGTTGATCATGATAGAGATCGGCGGAACTGTGGGCGACATCGAGGGCGAGATCTTTCTCGAAGCCATCAGGGAGCTCTCGGTAGAGGAGGGTTCCGAGAACTTTCTCTTCGTCCACGTGACCTACGTACCCTACCTCAGGGTCACGAGCGAGTTCAAGACCAAACCCACTCAGCAGTCGGTGCAGCTCTTGAGGAGGATAGGCATTCAGCCGCAGATGATCGCCGTGAGATCCGAGGAACCGGTTGAGGAGAACGAGCTTAGAAAGATCGCCCTCTTCGGCGGCGTCGAAAGGGAGATGGTCTTCAATCTGCCCGACTCTAAGAACGTTTACGATGTCCCCTCGATCGTTTACTCTTACGGCATTCACAGAAAGATAGCCACCAGGCTCAACCTCGAGATAATGGAGAGGTTTGAATGGGACTACCCTAGAAACTTCATCCCTTCGAAGATCGCCATAATCGGCAAATATCTGGGAACGGACGACGCCTACAAGAGCATATCCGAGAGTATTTGCCTGTGCGGCGCCAGCAAGCCGGAAGTCCTCGATTCCCAGGTCTTCGAGGATATGACGCAGGAGCAGATCAAAAACACCCTGGCCGAATACGAGGGCCTGATAATTCCCGGCGGTTTCGGAAAGAGGGGCATAGAGGGAAAGATAGCCGTGATAAGGTACGCGCGCGAGAACAACGTACCCATTCTGGGTATCTGTCTGGGTATGCAGCTAATGGTTATAGAGTACGCCAGAAATGTGGCCGGCCTTGAAGGCGCTAACTCCACCGAATTCGATCCGGCGACGCCCTATCCGGTGATCGATATAATGGAGGAACAGAAGAAGATACTCAAACTCGGCGGGACCATGAGACTGGGCGCACAGGAGACTCCAATAAAGGTGGGTACGCTTCTCATGGAGGCTTACGGGGCCAGTCCGGTTCACGAGAGGCACAGGCACAGGTACGAAGTCAACTACGAGGACTTCCGGGACCTCTTCAGCGAGCCGGACGAGAACCTTTCCGGCAGGTTGGTGATCTCGTCCAAGGCCGCTTTCGTGGAGGCCATCGAGTTGCCAGGCAGGGATTTCTTCCTCGGGATTCAGTACCACCCGGAGTTCGGCTCGAAAGTGGGCCGCCCCAGTCCGCTGTTCAGACTCTTCGTGGAAAGAGTCAGGGGGCGAAAAAAAGATTGACGAGAATGGATTTCAGAAACGGGAGATCGCTCGATCTCTCCTCACCCGTGATAATGGGTATAATCAACACCACACCCGATTCCTTCTACCCCGGGAGCCGGGTCCCCGATCCACGGACCGCCGTGGAAAGGGCGATGGAGATGCTCGATAGCGGCGCTTCTATAATCGATATAGGCGGTGAATCTTCCCGACCCGGGGCAGGAGCCATCGACTGGCAGGAGGAAGTACGCCGGGTCGTTCCTGTCGTCAGGGGTATCAGGGAGCGAAGACCGGAGGCGATCATCTCGGTCGATACATACAACTGCAACACGGCTTTGCAGGCGCTCTCGGAGGGAGCCGACATCGTCAACGACATAACAGGTTTGGTCGATCCCGCTATGATAGAGGTCGTGGCGAAGAACGGAGCCGCGGTCGTAATAATGCACATGAAGGGCACTCCCTCGACCATGAGCCGGCTCACCGATTACTCCGATGTAGTATCTCAGGTTAAGGAGCAACTGCTTGAACGTTGCGAAAAGGCCGTGGCAGGAGGGGTGAGAAAGGACGGGATAATTCTCGACCCCGGCATTGGTTTCGCCAAGAACGCCCTTCAGAGCCTGGAGATTCTCAAGAATATCACCGACTTCACCTGCCTTAAGTACCCGGTGCTGGTGGGCCATTCTAGAAAGAGCTTCATGGGATACGTCTCCGGTCTGCCCGTCGAGAATAGACTCGAGGAAACTCTCGCCGTCTCCACGTACCTCTATCTGAAGGGAGTGAAGATATTGAGAGTACACGACGTTGAAGAGCACCGAAGAATCTTTGATATACTGAAGTTGATGGACAAATCCACTGAGCAGTGAATGGGGGGAAAGGTTTTGTCTTACAATAGGCGATCGAAAAAATACTGGAGAGAGACCTGGAAAGCCTATCTGTTTCTCCTGCCTTCGCTGGCGATCCTTGGTGTCTTCACTTTCTGGCCGATAGGCTTCTCTCTCGTATTAAGTTTTTTCAAATGGGATTACACTTCGGCCTCTCGCTACTTCATAGGTCTGGACAACTACAAGGAACTCTTCAGGATCTCGTACCCCGTTCAGATGAACCTGCTTTATTCGATCATCAACATGGCCGTCTATGCTGTTGCGACTCTGGTCCTGGTTCAGATGGTCCATTTCCTTCTCTGCGGCGCGAGCAAGTACGATAAACCCGAGAAGGAGCATGCAACGCTCTATGCGCTGTTCGCAGGAGTTCTAGCCGGTTATGTGGTTTTGAGGAACCTCTCGGACGGGGTGACGATGGCCGGGATACTGTACGGACTGGCGATGGCCGCCTTTGCGCTGGTAATCTTCCTGAGGCGCAGAGGTTCGATACAGAGCGTTAAAATGAAGTCGAGCCAGTGGGTAACGCTCATACTTTTCATAGGGATATACTACCTTCTTTCGAGGGTTCTGTTGAAGGAGAGCGTCGACTTTTTGCAGTACTTCGTGCTGGCCAAGGAGAGCTCGGACTTCTTGAAGTCGATCTTCAACACCATCTATTACGTTGTACTCTCGGTTCCGACACAGATAGTGCTGGCCCTACTGATCGCCGTCCTTCTCAACAAGAGCATAAAGCTCCGCTCGCTCTTCAGAACGGCGTATTTCATACCATTCGTGACATCGGTGGTCGCCGTTTCCCTGGTCTGGCAGTGGATGTTCAACGACCAGTTCGGCCTTCTGAACTACATCCTGTCGTGGTTCAACCTGCCGAAGATCGCATGGCTCAAGGAAGAAGTCTGGACGATACCCACGATCGCCATAGTCTCGGTCTGGCAGCACGTCGGCTATACGGCCGTGATATTTCTGGCCGGTCTCCAGAACATCGACAGGTCTTACTACGAGGCGGCCGATGTCGATGGAGCCAGTTCCTGGCAGAAATTCAAGTTCATCACCTGGCCCCTTCTATCGGGAACGACCTTCTTCATAATGATAATAACTATGATCGGTGCCTTCAAAGTCTTCTCCCAGATATTCATCCTGTACCAGGGCTTGCCCGGACCTGTCAACAAGAGCGGGCTCACGCTCGTTTACTACGTCTTTGACGCCTTTTACAACCAGCAGAGGATGGGAGTGGCCAGTGCGGCCGCCTATATTCTCTTCATGATAATCCTTCTTCTCACGATGGTGCAACTCTACGTCGGGAAGAAGCGTGTACACTACGAGGGATGAGGTGGCGCTGTGAATACATCATCTACCAGGAGTATTTCGAAGATTTTCATATACGTTCTCATCATCGGGGGCGCCTTCCTGATGCTGGTACCCTTCGCATGGATGGTGGACACGTCCTTCAAAGCGCCGAGCGAAGTCTCTTCCTGGCCGCCGGTCTGGACGACCAAGAATGCCGCCAGTTCCTTCCAGTTCAAGACCAGAATCAAGCAGAAGAGCTCCTCGACGTCTGTGGATCTTTCAACGCTCAGTCTGAGCGAATTCAGGAACTTCGCAGCCCTTCTGGAGAGCACGGGCAGTTTCGATACACTGACGGTAAGTCTCGACGACGATCCGATCGTGCGCGGCGAGATCGAGATCCTGCTCCTCTCGAACAACGGTTTGCCGGCCTTCTATGCGGTCGATCTCGACATGGCTCGATACGGAGAGCTCGCCGAGAAGTTTCTCTCCCTGAAAGGCGCTTTCCCACAGACCTATTCCGGCGAGCTCGAAAAGTTAAACACGGATGATCCGGGAACTTTCTTCGACGGCTTCTTCGGGGTTTCCATCTATCAGGATACGGGCTTCATCAGGAGAGTCGTGCTGGTCAATTCCCTGAAATCCCTTTACTCATCCACGATCGATAGACTCCTTCAATCTGCCGAGACAACGTTCAAGGACCTCCCGATAGACAACGACTCCACCAAACAGCTGAAGGCCGAACTCCGGGAAGAGATCCGTGATATTTTCAGCGATACGGTGTCTGCAATTGAGACGGCCATGGCCGGACTGGATTCATACAGGACGGGCACTTCGGGCGTGACGTCACTGCCCGAGCTGGCGACTGTCATAAGTCTCATGCGCGAGAACATCTCGAAGATAGAAGCGGATACACAGGAGTCGCTCTCTCTGGCCAGATCGAAAGCATCTTCGGACCCGAGGTTGACGATGCTCGTGAACCAGTTTGAACGGTCGCTGGAAAGCATCTCCGACGGGCCGATTCGCTGGACCTACCTCATGGATTTCTACGTAGAGGCCAGAAACTTCTACGATGGCGTTCAGACAGTCTCGCTCTCGAGCGGTTCGATAGTGGGGAGGATAAGGACCGATGAACAGGTCCACGGACTGGTAATAAAGGCCATCGACACCTGGAAGGCCGATCCGGCAACGAAGGAGTATCTGAAGTCAACCCTGACGCCGTCGAACATAAGGAACGCCGTCACCATACTTCTAACTTACCTGGACGGAAACTACAGAGACAGTCTGGCGGGCCACTTCTCCAGTCCCCGGACCGTACTGGAAACGGTCAATGAAGCCATGAACTTCCTGAGAACATCGCTGCTTGTGGCTGCCGACCCCTCGCTCGATTCGAGAGTTCGACAGATCATGACCTCGGAAAGCTCCTATCAGGAGCTGGAATCGGTAATAAGGGAGGTTGCAACGACAGCGGGGCAGAGTATAACTTACGGCAAGATCTCCGCCGGACTCTCCAGATTTGCCGGCGAAAGCGATCCCGAAGTCTTCGCCCGGTTCATAAGAAGAAGGTGGGAGGAGACCGAGATGGTCGGCAGTTTCTCGAAGATGCACTCGAACATCTTCACCGAGCTCGATCTCGTTTCCAAGCCCGACGAGGTTGAAAAGGTCTTCCTCAGGGGTTTGATCTCTCCCTCGGGTTCAAAATCCTTCGACATAAAGCTGAAAGGTATCCCGGCCGTCTGGTTCAAGGACGATGTCTCCTCGGCGAAAGCGAACTTCACGTTCGCCGAGACAATAAGGAACTTTTTCCAGAACTACGTCACGGCCTGGAACGCCGCGCCGTTCGGAACGTATTATTTCAACACGGTCTTCGTGGCGATAGTCACCACTTTCGCCGAGATAATATTCGCCGCCATGGCCGCTTTCGCCTTCGCCAAGATGGAGTTCTTCGGCAAGAATCTGATCTTCACGCTCTTCCTGGCGACGATGATGGTCCCCGGAGAGGTTCTACTGGTACCGAATTACATCACGCTCACCGCTCTGGGCTGGATCGATTCGTATTACGCACTAATAGTGCCCTGGGTCGTCAGCGTCTTTGCCATCTTCCTTTTGAGGCAGCATTTCATGACGATACCGAACGAACTTTACGACGCCGCGATGATCGATGGACTGACCAAATGGAGGTTCTTGTGGACGGTCATGGTTCCTCTTTCCAAACCGGCCGTGATTACGGGGGCGCTGCTCAAGTTCGTAGGGAGCTGGAACTCTTTCCTCTGGGTGTTGATCGTTACCAAGAGTCCCGAAATCAGGACACTGCCGGTAGGTCTTCAGAACTTCAGCTCGGCCACCGGTAGCGACTATCATCTCTTGATGGCGGCCGCGACTTTCTCGGTTATACCGGTCGTTGTTCTCTTCCTGTTGACCCAGAAGTATTTCATTGCGGGAATCGCCAGGAGTGGTTTGAAATAGCCAGGGTCAAGCGCAAGAGAATCTTTCCGCTGGGGATTTTCATCTTCCTGGTTCTTTTGCTTTCGCTCCTTCTCATCACCAATTACAACGCGATAGCGAAGCTCAAAGAGGAGAAACAGAGGCTGGAGACCATGGAGAAGCGATACAACGAGCTGGAGAAGCAGATACAGATAAGAGAGGCCGAGCTGGAATTGTTGAGGAAATTGATGCAGGAGAAAGGCGCGGGTGTCTATTGATGAATTACATAGTTACAACTTCGTACAAACCGTCGGGGGAAGAAGTGACAAAGGCCAGGAATCTAGCCGGGGAGATGGGGGTCAGGTACGTAT
>Ga0209509_1002532_pt1 | contig 12131 bp, 11 predicted proteins | sample BioC13SIPDNA_FD_185743 | JGI IMG/M metagenome (GOLD analysis project Ga0209509, IMG submission 185743) | Anaerobic biogas reactor microbial communites from Washington, USA - Biogas_R1_A C13 SIP DNA (SPAdes) (version 2) | ecosystem: Engineered > Bioreactor > Anaerobic > Unclassified | place...
CGCCGCCCCGTGGGTGCCGGACGGGGCGCTGCGGCCTTCTTGGCCGGCACCGCCTTCTTGGCACCAGCGGGCTGACCCGCACCGGGCTTCACCGCGACCGCCTGAGCAGTCTTCGCCCCAGCCTGCCCGGGCGCGCCCTTGCCGGCGGCGGGCCCGCCGGCACCCGGGCCACCCGAGCCACCAGGAGCAGCCACACGCTCGGCAGTCTTACCAGGCACGGCATTGATCGGCCGCGTGTCCGAGGACTTGGCCCCGTCAGCCTTGCCACCTACCGGCGCAGTCGTGGACGGGGCCGACGAACCGGATCCGCCAGAGCCCTGGCCACCCGTGGTGCCCTCAGTGGTGCTCACTCGTCGTCTCCTTGCCCTGCCTGGTCGGTCTCTGCCTCGTCTGACTCGGACGACACCGCCTCCGGTGACGCCGAGCTCTCCGACGCCTCGTCGGCGTCGGCCTCAGGTGACGGTACGGCATCATCCTGAGACTCAGCCATCGTAGTGGCACCCTGCGGATCAGCGTCAGACTCGTCCGCCTCACCGGCGGAGTCCGCATTCACGTCCTCCTCGATCACCCGCTCCGCGTTCCGGGCGACCGCGACGATCGAGTCGTTCTTGTCCGGCGTCGCGAAGGACACGCCCATCGTGTTGCGCCCGGTCCGCGAGACCTCCCTGACAGGGGAGCGCACGACGTTGCCGCGCTCCATGACCACGAGCACCTCGTCGCCCTCCTCGACCGTGAGCGCACCGACGAGCTGGCCACCCTTGCCGGAGTTGGCCGCCGTGACGCCATAGATGCCGCGACCCTTGGCCGTCCACTGTGAGGCAGCGGTCCGCTTCGCGACACCGTTCTCGAACACGACGAAGACGTCCGGGTCGGTGCCCGCAGGGATGACCGACATCGACAGCAGCGAGTCGCCGGGTCGGAACTTCATGCCCGTCACACCGGAGGTCGCCCGACCCATCGGCCGGATCGTCGCGTCGTCGGCGTGGAAGCGCACCGACCGCGCGTTGCGGGACACGAGAAGCAGGTCGTCCTCGTCCGAGACCAGCGCGGCCGAGACGAGCTCGTCGCCGTCGCGCAGGTTGATGGCGATGAGACCGCCGGAGCGTGGCGAGTCGTACTCCCGCAGCCGGGTCTTCTTCACGAGGCCGTTCTTGGTCGCGAGCACGAGGTAGGGGGCCTGGTCGTAGGACCGGATCGCGAGGACCTGGGCGATCTTCTCGCCCGGCTGGAACGCCAGGACGTTCGCCACGTGCTGGCCCTTCGCGTCCCGCCCGCTGTCCGGCAGCTCGTACGCCTTGGCCCGGTAGACCCGGCCCAGGTTGGTGAAGAAGAGCAACCAGTGGTGCGAGGTCGTCGTGAAGAAGTGCTCGACGACGTCCTCACCGCGCAGCGCAGCGCCGCGCACGCCCTTCCCGCCCCGCTTCTGGGACCGGTAGGCGTCCACCCGGGTGCGCTTCGCATACCCACCCCTGGTGATCGTGACGACGACGTCCTCCTCCGGGATGAGGTCCTCGACGGACATGTCGCCGTGGAAGTGCTCGATCCGGGTGCGCCGGTCGTCGCCGTAGCGCTCGACGATCTCGGCGAGCTCGTCCTTGACGATCGTCCGCTGCCGCTCGGGCTTGGCGAGGATGTCCTGGTAGTCGAGGATGAGCGCCTCGAGGCGGTCGTGCTCGTCGATGATCCGCTGCCGCTCCAGGGCCGCGAGGCGACGCAGCTGGAGGTTGAGGATGTGGTTCGCCTGGTCCGCGTCGACGTCGAGGAGCTCTATCAGGCCGGCGCGCGCCTCGTCGACGGTCGGGCTGCGGCGGATGAGCGCGATGACCTCGTCGAGCTGGTCGAGCGCCTTGAGGAGACCACGCAGGAGGTGGATCGCCTTCTCCGCCTCGGAGAGCCGGTGCTCGGTGCGCCGGACGATGACCTCGATCTGGTGGTCCACCCAGTAGCGGACGAAGGCGTCGATCGGCAGCGTGCGCGGCACGTCGTCGACGAGCGCCAGCATGTTCGCGCCGAACGTCGTCTGCAGCTGGGTGTGCTTGTAGAGGTTGTTGAGGACGACCTTGGCGACCGCGTCGCGCTTGAGCACGATGACGAGCCGCTGCCCGGTGCGGCCCGAGGTCTCGTCGGTGATGTCGGCGATACCGGTGATCCGGCCCTCGCGGACGAGCTGGGCGATCTTCTCCGCCAGCGTGTCCGGGTTGACCTGGTAGGGCAGCTCGGTGACGACGAGGCAGGTGCGGCCCTTGATCTCCTCGACGTTGACGACGGCGCGCATGATGATCGAGCCGCGCCCGGTGCGGTAGGCGTCCTCGATGCCGGTGCGGCCCATGATGAGCGCGCCGGTCGGGAAGTCCGGACCGGAGATCCGCTCCATCACCGCAGCGAGGGTCTCCTCGCGGCTGGCCTCGGCGTTGTCGAGCACCCACTGCGCGGCGTCGGCGACCTCGCGCAGGTTGTGCGGCGGGATCTGCGTCGCCATGCCGACAGCGATGCCGGAGCTGCCGTTGACGAGCAGGTTCGGGAAGCGCGACGGCAGCACGACCGGCTGGAGCGTCTTGCCGTCGTAGTTCGGGATGAAGTCGACGGTGTTCTCGTGGATGTCGCGCACGAGCTCCATCGCGAGCGGCGCCATCCGGGCCTCGGTGTACCGCGGGGCAGCAGCTCCGTCGTTACCGGGCGAGCCGAAGTTGCCCTGACCGTCGATGAGCGGGTAGCGCATCGACCACGGCTGGACGAGGCGCACCATTGCGTCATAGATCGCCGAGTCGCCGTGGGGGTGGTACTTACCCATGACGTCACCGACGATGCGGCTGCACTTGTTGAAGCCGCGGTCGGGCCGGTAGCCGCCGTCGTACATCGCGTAGACGATGCGGCGGTGCACGGGCTTCAGACCGTCGCGCACGTCCGGCAGCGCCCGCGAGACGATGACCGACATCGCGTACTCGATGTAGGACTGCTGCATCTCGGTGTTGAGGTCGATCGGCTCGATCCGGTCGTGCTCCCCGAGACCGCGGTCCGGGCGCACCGAGCCGAGGTCCTCGCCCGTCTCCTCCACCTCGACGCCGTCGCCGTCGTCGGGCCCGAGGATGTCGTTGTCGTCAGCCATTTACGAATGTCCTTTAACCATCAGTGATTCCACAAAGCCTCTGGTGATGAGCCGGTATGCGGTGAGCGGCTTCTCGAGACCAGCGCCACGCATACTCACTCGGCTCTGATCGGCTCAGATGTCGAGGAAGCGAACGTCGCGCGCGTTCTTCTGGATGAATGTGCGGCGCGACTCGACGTCCTCGCCCATGAGGATCGAGAAGATCTGGTCCGCGGCCGCGGCGTCGTCGAGGGTGACCTGGAGGAGAACGCGCGTCTCCGGGTCCATCGTCGTCTCCCACAGCTCGCTGTAGTTCATCTCGCCCAGACCCTTGTACCGCTGGACCGGGTTCTCCTTCGGCAGGCGCTTGCCCTCGGCCAGGCCGGCCTCGAGCAGACCGTCGCGCTCGCGGTCGGTGAAGGCGAACTCGTGCGGGGCGTTCGTCCAACGCAGGCGGTACAGCGGTGGCTGCGCGAGGTAGACGTAGCCGGCCTCGATGAGCGGGCGCATGAACCGGAAGAGCAGCGTGAGCAGCAGGGTCCGGATGTGCATGCCGTCGACGTCGGCGTCGGCCATCAGGATGATCTTGTGGTAACGGGCCTTCGAGAGGTCGAAGTCCTCGCCGAAGCCGGTGCCGAACGCCGAGATGAGCGCCTGGACCTCGGTGTTGGCGAGCACCTTGTCGATGCGTGCCTTCTCGACGTTGAGGATCTTTCCTCGGATCGGCAGGATCGCCTGGGTCTCCGGGTTGCGGCCCTGGGTGGCCGAGCCGCCGGCGGAGTCGCCCTCGACGATGAAGACCTCGGAGATCGACGGGTCCTTGCTCGAGCAGTCCTTGAGCTTGCCGGGCAGACCGCCGGACTCGAGCAGGCCCTTGCGGCGCGTGCTGTCGCGTGCCTTGCGGGCGGCGATCCGGGCCGCGGCGGCCTGGATGGCCTTGCGGATGACGTCCTTGGCTTCGTTCGGGTGCGCCTCGAGCCAGTGGCCGAACTCGTCGGTCATGGCGCGCTGGACGAAGCCCTTGACCTCGGAGTTGCCGAGCTTGGTCTTGGTCTGTCCCTCGAACTGGGGCTCGCCGAGCTTGACGGAGATGACGGCGACGAGACCCTCACGGACGTCGTCGCCGGTGAGGTTGTCCTCCTTCTCCTTGAGGAGGTTGTTCTTGCGCGCGAAGTCGTTGACGAGCTTGGTCAGCGCCGCACGGAAGCCCTCCTCGTGGGTTCCGCCCTCGTGGGTGTTGATGGTGTTCGCGTAGGTGTGGACGGACTCGCTGAAGCTGTTCGTCCACTGCATCGCGATCTCGAGCGACAGCGAGCGTGCCTCGTCCTCGACCTCGATCGAGATGATGTTCGGGTGCACCGGGACGGCCCGCTTCGAGGAGACGAGGTGCTCGACGTAGTCGACGAGTCCGCCGTCGTAGCGGTAGCTCACCTTGCGCGCCTTGACGACCTTCTTCTCCGCAGCGTCCGGATCGGTGGCGGTCGCGGTCGAGGCGGTGTCCTCGGTGTCGGCCTCCAGCTCGACGACGTCATGCTCCATCGCGTCGAGGTCGGGCTCGTCCTCGGACAGCTCCTTCTCGACCCGCTCGTCGATGAGGTTGATCGTCAGGCCCTTGTTGAGGAAGGCCATCTGCTGGAAGCGGGAGCGGATCGTCTCGAAGTCGAAGTGGACCGTCTCGAAGATCTCGTCGTTCGGCCAGAACGTGATGGTCGTGCCGGTTGCGTCGGTCTCCTCCATCCGCTCCAACGGACCGGTCGGCACACCGTGCTCGAAGCTCATCCGGTAGGCGTGGCCCTTCTGCCGGACGCAGACGTCGAGGCGCTTCGAGAGCGCGTTGACGACCGAGGAGCCCACGCCGTGCAGACCACCGGAGACCTTGTAGCCGCCACCACCGAACTTGCCACCCGCGTGCAGCTGGGTGAGGACGAGCTCGACCGAGCTGATGCCCTCGGTCGGGTGGATACCGGTCGGGATGCCGCGGCCGTTGTCCTTGACCCGGACGCCGCCGTCCTCGCGCAGCGTGACGTCAATGGTGTCGGCGTAGCCCGCGAGCGCCTCGTCGACCGCGTTGTCCACGATCTCCCAGACGAGGTGGTGCAGACCGCGCTCGCCCGTGCTGCCGATGTACATCCCCGGGCGCTTGCGGACCGCCTCGAGACCCTCCAGGACCGTGATCGCCGACTCGTCGTATGTGTCGGTCCCGCCGGCAGCGTCGCTCGCCTTGGACTTCAGCTCGCTCTGGGCGTCGGGCTTGGGGTCCTGCGGACCGGCCTGGGCCTGGGTCGACTCGTCGGTCGGGGTCGCGCCGTTGGGCTCGGGGGTGGGCTGGACAGCCACTCATGCTCCTAAGGTCGTGCCGTGATCGCCGCCGATGGCACCCGCTCAGAGCACGGGGCAGTGCCATGGGCTGGGCTCATGCGATGCGCCCAGAGCCATCGGTCAACGGCCTGGGCGGACCACCGGTTCGGTGGCGCCTGGCCCGTTCAGTTGACCGTCGCAGCGCTGGGCGCGGTAACTCGTTCCATTCTAGCCCTCACGCACGCTCGACCACGCATTCTGACGCTCGTGAGAGCGGTTTTCTGGGGATAACTCCCCTCGATACGTGGGGGATCACGTGGATCGGGGGTTCAGCGGCTCTGTGAGCCGTTGGCCGCCGCGGACCGGGTATGCGCTTCTCGGCTGATCGGCTGATCTTGCGGACCGTGCTGCGGCGCTCCCTCCAGCGGATGGCTGGCCACGCCTAAAGTACGCTCAACTGCCGCTGACGCCTTGGAGATCCTCGTGGCCGCTTCTCGCATCGCAACTGCACTGAGTGCGCTCGTGCTCCTGCCTGTCGGTCTCACTGCCTGCGGATCCGAGGAGGGCACCCCGGACTCTCCCACGGCCGCCAGTTCTACGGCGCAGGCCTCGGAGCCGACTGGGTCGCCGTCAGCGCCGAGCACGTCCGAGGAGCCCACCGCAGAGCCGGCTGCCGAGGCAGCCCTCGGCGACTGGTGCGCGGCCCTCGACACCGTGGCCGGGGGCGTGCAGGCGGTCATCCCGGATCAGGGTGAGTGGAGCGACCCGGAGGACCTGGGGCCCGTCACACCGGGAGCGAACGACACCTTCACCGACCGGGTCACCTGCGCGATGCACCTCGGCGAGACCTTCGAGGGGTTGTCACTCGGCATCACCGAGAGCCAGTACCCCGACGAGGCGGCCGCCTCGGAGCTGGTGGCGGCGCTGCGAGACGACACCGATCCGATGGCCTCGAGCGAGGACGTCGACCTCGGTGACGAGGGGATCTACACGACCTACAACGGCGAGATGGCCATGCCTGCCTTCATCTCGTACTCGGTGACCCTGCGGGAGGGCGACCGGGTGATCAGGACCTCCCTGCGGGACCACAACGTCGATGCCCCTGCCGACGAAGCGACCCGCCGGGCTCAGCTGCTCAGCGTGGTCGAGCTGCTGCAGCAGTGAGCAGAGAGACAGATCCACCCTCGTCGCCACGCGAGCGAGAGCCAACAGTCCTACGGACACAACAGTCCAACAGAGATAGCAGTTCAACAGAGATCACAGCGATACCTGACAGAGAGGAACCACCAGTGGGCGAGAAGGGAAACCTGACCTCGGCGGAGCTCGCGGCCGCTGCAGAGGCGGGGGTGACGCACTCGGTGATCGCCGGCGCGGGCACCACGGTGACCGCCATCGTGACCGAGACAGGAGACACGCTCAAGGACAAGATCATCGACAAGGGCACGGACGCCGGGATCGCGGGCGCCACCGAAGCCTGGCGGAGCCGCGGGTCCGACCGGTCGGCAGCGGATGTGGAGTCATCCGGAGTGGACGAGGCCGCTCCGGATCCCGACGTCACTCGCTGACCGGTCATGGCCGACACCGTCCTGCTGCGTCACCTGCTCGGTGCCGGCGGCGACCTCGGCAGCACCGCCCCCCTCGTCGGCGTCGAGCACGAGCTCCAGGCCCACACGGGCAGCACTCTGCGCGACTTCAGGTCCCTCCTGCCGACGGTGGCCGGGCCGGTGCTGCTCTGCGATCCGGGGGACCCCCGTGCCCGACGGCTCCGGAGCGGGGTGGCGCTGACCGCCGACGGCTGGGAAGCCGAGCTGGTCACCCCACCACTGCCGCTGGACGCGGCCGCCCCCGCAGCGCTCGCGCGGATGCTGGCAGAGGAGAGCGCCCGACTGCTGACCGCGCTCCAGCGCGACGAGCCGACGACTCGCCTGACCGGCTTCTCGACCCACATCAACGTCTCCGTCCCCGACTCTGCCGTCATCGACGTCGCTCGCGAGTTCGCCGCCCGCTTCGCGGCAGCGACCATGCTGCTCCTCGACCGGCCGGGATCGCCCGGCCTTCTCGTCCGGCCCCGCAGGGGCAGGCTGGAGATCGGCGGAGAGTATGCCGAGGGCGAGGACCTCGCAGCGGCCGTGACCTTCGTGTCGGCTGCGGTGAGCCACCTGCTCTCGCAGCCAGCGCATACGAACGTGTCAGTGGGAGAGGGGAACTGGACGGTCGAGCCGGCCCGGGAGCGGTTCGGGCACTTCGTGCCTGCCGATGCAGTGGCGCCTGACCTGTATGCGTCGGGCCGCCGCTGCCTGCTGCGTCACGCTGGCGCATGGGTCACCGGCCAGCACCATCTGCAGTCGGTGTGGTCTGTGCTGCGGTCGGAGGCGATCTCGATGGGCCTGGACCCGGCGCCGGTGGACCGGCGCGTGGCGGGCCTGGTGCCGCTGCCGTGTGAGCACGGCGAGCCCGCCGAGATCGCGCCCGGTCCTGGCGACGGGGCGGGCCTGGAGGTCCTGGACCCGGCAGCCCGGGTGCGGGAGCGCGAGACCCTGGTGCTCGAGCCCGTCTGGCTCACCTGGAACACCACCGCCTGGCGGTGCGAGGACTCCCGCAGTGGCCGCACGGTGCACCTCGTGATGCCGGTCTCAGACGAGCGGGTGTTCCTCGAGCGGCTGGACTCCGGACGGCTGGACACCTTCCTCCGGGTCTGTCTGCGCCGCCGGATCCGTCCCGCGCCGCTGGTGAACAGCACCCAGTCCAGGAAGCCCGGGGTGTGGACGACGGTGCGCCCCGACGCGCTGGTGCCGGCCGAGCGGGGCGCGGACGGCATACCGATGTCCGGCGGGTCTGGAGGAGGGCAGGACGCGCAGGCCAAGGAGCGTCGCGACGAGAGCGCGCCCTCGCCCTCCACGACCTCGCGACCCGGTCCTCCCGGGCGCCGCTCGTGGTGGGTGGCAGGTGCGGCAGCCGGGTTGCTCGCCGCCGGGGGCGTGGCCGCTGCACTGACGCTGGGCGGATCGGGGTCCGATGAGCCGGCTGCCTCCCCGACCGCTCCGGGGGCAGCCACATCGCAGGGCGCCGCGGCCGCACCGGCCACCGAGACCGGGGGCTCCGGGACCGAGGCGTCCGAGACCGAGGCCTCCGAGGGCGGGGGGTCGGTGGACTTCGCGGGGGTCTTCACCAGCGCCTGTGACCCAGCGGCGCCGGACTGTGACACGTATGTCGAGCCCGACGTCGTGGCCACCTTGGCGTGCGATGGTGACGCGTGCGTCATCTCCTTCGCGCAGGTCGACTGGGCCGCCGTGCCACCCCTGACCCGCTCCGATCCCACGACCTTCACGGGCGAGGACGTCAACATCTGCGACCAGCCGGTGACCGTCACCGTCGAGCTGGTGGGCTCGGCGCTGAGCATGGAGCAGGTCGGAGGCTCGAGTCCCCCCAGCTGCTGGTCGGGGACCAACACCTTCGAGGGCGAGTACGTCGCCGGCGAGCTCAGCGGATGGGCGCCGTAGCCCGGCTCAGGAGGGGGTGCGTTTGGTTCGTTCTTCCCTACCCTGGAGCGCTATAGCGCCGCAGAGTGATGACAACGAACCAAACACGGGGAGCGGGGAGGCGGCGCTCGGCGGTCACTGGATCCGCTCGAGATGGGCGGCGACGATCCGGTCGATGAGCTCGGCGGGCCAGGGATCCGCGTAGCGGAAGTGCAACGTCCCCTTCGCCTTGCGGTAGGGCGTCAGGTCGGCCTCCAGCGCCGCATCGGTGGCGGAGTCGGGGACCGGATAGATGGCCAGGTGCTCGTCCCAGAGCCCCACGTGGAGCAGGACCCGTCCGTCGACGAAGAAGCTCGGCATCTTGTAGGACAGCCGTTCTCCGACCCGGTCCCCACTCACCTGACGCAGGACCGCGGACCGGATCAGCGCATACCTCTCGGCACCTCGGGCCGGCGCCTGCTGGAGGTATGCGGTGGTCTCCTCCGCGATCCCGCTCACGTTCTTCTTGGCGTTCATCGGTTCAGTGTCTCGCCCATTGGAAGAGCTGCGATATAGCTACGACAGCTGACATGGGACCGGTTCGGCGAATAGACCAATGGGTACCTGTCGATCCACCGGACGGACGCACATGGAACTCATCGGCTTCATCCCGAACAGCTTGGAGGATTCGCCAGGCGATACCTACGTGATCCGCCTTGCGGGTCGGACGATCCAGGTGGAGGCCTGGTGGTCCCGATTCGGTGGCGGTGTGAATGCCTATGTCGACGGAGTGCCGGTCGAACGCCTGCCGGAGTCCGGCTTCGACTACGACGCGTTCGACCGGCTCCGCGCACGGTTCGATCGGCGGTATTTCGCCGACGAGAGGCACGTGGAGTTGCACCGGTTGCACGCCCGACTGATCGACGATGCCTTGCGGTGGGTCCGCTCTGATGCGGCTGGCTCCCGTCGGCCTACCTGTTAGCGAGCCCGTCGAGTCGCAGCATCGTGCTCTCGTCGCGGTGCGTGCCGCTGGTGCCGACGTGCTTGTCGCTGACCTCGGGCCCGTTGCGGATCACGTGCGCCAAGGCCATCGCGTGACCGCGGCCCAGGCCGTATGCGTCGGCCAGCCAGGAGACGATCTCGCTGGCCTTGGTGTCGGGTCCGTAGCCGCGCGCGGACGCCTCGTCGACGAGCTGCTGGGGGATGACGCCGGTCTTCTTCTCGATCGCGTCGAGGTAGGCCTGGAAGGACATGTCGCTCTCCGTTCTCTGAAGTCAGGCTGGGCAGCTGCGCTCAGGCCGCGAGTAGGTCGTCGATCTGGTTGATCGCAAGGGTGGCGCCTTCCTCCATACCCATGTCGAGCACCTGCTGCAGGCCCTCGGCGGTCTCGTAGACGGAGGTGAAGGTGGCGCGGGTGCCACCGTCGATGGCCTCGAAGGCGTAGACGCTGCGGCTCACCGGCATGGTGTCGATCGGGTTGAGGTCGTCGTCGGCGAACCCGTCCTCGATCGTGAAGCTGCGGGGCTCGTCGACCTCGAGGACGCGCCACCAGCCGCCGGAGCGCTCGCCGTCGGGGCCGGTCATGTAGTAGCGGCTCATGGCGCCGGGCTTGAGCTCGTGCTCGACGAAGGTCGCCGGCCAGGTGGGGGGACCCCAGACCTGCTCGAGCTGACGCGGGTCGGCGTAGATGCCCCAGACGCGCTCCACCGGTGCGGCGAACTCCGCGGTGATGACGAGGGTGCGCTGGTCGAGGTCCTTGGTGACGTTGGTGACGGGCATGGATCAGTCCTCCTGAGACGGGGTGGTGCTCTGATGTGGGGTTGCGCTGATCGGCGAAGTATCGCCAGGTGCGTCGCTGAGCAGGAGATCGATGCGGTCGATCCGACCGCGCCAGATCGCTTCGATCTCGTCGAGCATCGACGCGACCGAGCGGACCGCCTCGACGTCACCGCTGGCCAACTGCTCGCGCCCACTTCGACGCTTCGTGACCAGACCGGCTCTTTCGAGCACAGCGACGTGCTTCTGCACTGCCGCGAAACTCATCGGATAGAGCGCCGCGAGCCGTGAGATCGACTGCTCCCCGGCTAGGACGCGGCGCAGGATGTCACGCCTTGTCCGGTCCGAGAGCGCGTGGAACAGCGCATCCGCGCGGTCCTCGCTCTCACTCACAGAACTAACCTACAACCATTCGGTTGTAGGTTGTGAAGACCTCTCCGACAATTGATGGGCAAGCTACGACTCAGCTACGAAGGGGCGGGAGAGCTGACACCCAACCCTCCACCTGGGTAGACCGGTGTCATGGCTCGACGCGTGACGCACCCGGTGTGGGGGCCTACCACGGATCACGCCGAGGAGATCGCCAGCCTCCACGGGCGCGCGACTCAGACACGCGAGCCGATGGAACGACTCACGATCCGACTCGCCGCGGAGCTCCTCGAGGCGCACGACGACACGGGGATCAGCCTCGACCACTGGCCGACTGCACGGGAGTTCGTGGAGCACCATCTTGGAGGCCGGATCCTCACTCACCGTCCACGGCAGGACTGAGCCCACCCTGAGGGCGCGGAAGTGACTATCTCCCCGTAGCCCGCCTGTGGCAGGGACAGTGGGCCCCGACCCCTGCCGTGACGAGATCCACCAACGTCAGACGGCCATGAAGCGCCGTGCCCTGCCAAGCTGCAAGGGTGATCGAATACCACTTCCTGGAACGACCGCCGCGGAACGAGGCCGACGATCACGAGCTGGCCCAGGTGCGAGCCCTCGCCGATCGCCTCCGCGCCCACCTGGAGCATGAGTCCACGCGCATCGCCGCACTCCACATCCACAACGCGCAGTCCAGGGCCATCCAGAACGAAGTCGGCCGGCTCTTGGAGGACGAGCTCGACTTCAAGTCCGAGGTGGTCGTCACCGCCGACGAGGGGTTCGTCACCCGGGCGAGGGCTGACTTCTTCTACCCGCTGAGCGAGGAGTCGGGGATCATCGCCGAGGTCGAGCGTGGAGGCACGACTGCGAACAACCACGACCTGAAGGACCTGTGGAAGGCGCACCTCGCCACCAACGTCCGGCACCTGTTCCTCATCGTTCCCAGGGAGCTCTTCAACGAGCACGGCGCGGTCAGGGAACGGCCTTTCCCGCGGGTTGTCCGAAGGATGTCGGCCTTCTTCGTCGACGAGCGTCGCTACGTCGACGTGATGTCGGTGCACATCTTCGGCTACTGACCCACCGCTCGCGGTGGGTCGACATCGGAGCGTTTCAATCACACCGGAGCGCTACAGCGCTCCGATCTGAGG
>Ga0209509_1002534_pt1 | contig 12118 bp, 7 predicted proteins | sample BioC13SIPDNA_FD_185743 | JGI IMG/M metagenome (GOLD analysis project Ga0209509, IMG submission 185743) | Anaerobic biogas reactor microbial communites from Washington, USA - Biogas_R1_A C13 SIP DNA (SPAdes) (version 2) | ecosystem: Engineered > Bioreactor > Anaerobic > Unclassified | place...
CGCGCCGTTGGGGGAGTGGATTGGGCCGAGTTGGCTCTGGTCGACCAGTTCGTAGAATCCGTTTTCGGCAAATTGAGAAACGAGCGCCGACCGGGCAATCTGGCCCCGCTGGTCGGGGCCGCGAAAATCGAGCACGGCCAGGCGGCGGATGCCGGCAATATCCGCCTCGGCGGGCTGCCAGACGAAGACGGTTGCCGTTGATGCACAACCACTTGCGCAAACGCTGAGGAGGAGAACGGCAAACGCCGGGCGAGCGAAGAAGGAGCGCGGCATGGCAGATGCTTTCCCCAAGAAGAGCCTGGAAAACCCGGTTCAGGGTAGGCTATATAGGGCGTTTTGGAGGATGAAACAAGCCCGAATTCTGGCGGGGGGAATTGGCTACATGTTCTATCGCTTGGGATGGGGGGCTTTCTGAACAGGAGTCGTCGGAGTTCGTCTTTTGAACAGGAGTTGTCAGAGTTATCGGAGGAATAGAGGGAGTTGGGTGTGAGCCGGGAAGAGACGGGCAAGTATGTGATGGGGAGCGTCCCCGTGGAGGAAGACGGTTCGGCAAGTTTTGAGATTCCGTCGGGTGTTGCCGCATTTTTTCACGCGATCGACGGGGAAGGCCGGGCGGTGCAGACGATGCGATCGCTGACCTATGTGCAGCCGGTGCTCGACCGCCGCTGCTCCGGTTGCCACAGTCCGGGCGGCAAGGCTCCCGCCTGCGACCTCACCGGCCCCAGCGCCCGCGGTTCGCTGTTGGCCTATGCCGACAACGACCTGCAGAATCTCGTCTTCGAGAAGGACGCGTCGATCCCGGGCGAAAGCCCTTCGCTCTGCAGCAAGCTGCTCCAGTATCTGGCCGGGGACGAGTTACACCGGAAGATCGTGCTCGGCGCGGACGAGCGGGATCGGCTCCACACTTGGATGGACACGTACGGGCATACGTAAGGGGCGTTCAGTGCGGAGCAGGAGGGGGAGTTGGTGGAGTTTCGGGGGCGGTATGGGTTCTTGTTCGAGGCCGCGGAAGAATGAACTGCGAAGGGATCGGAGAGGATATCCGATCCGTGCGGTTGTCCTTCAACCGCTGCGAATCCATTCCGTCAGGATGCGGCCGCTTCCGAATGGAACGCGCAACATGGTGGGCCGCGTTGGCGTTCTGGCTGTGCGTTGTGGTTCAGAATTGGCACGCGTGTCGATAGGGCAAACGAATACCGTAATGGTTCACTTGGCCCACCCTACGGGCTATTCGTGGATGGCTTCAAGTGTACGCGCGAATTCCGCGGAAGAGCCTTCATGGGATAATCGGCAGGAGGATGTGCGAGGCGTATTCCGACTCGTGATGGACAGTCTGGGTTGCTGCCTGTACTTCGGCATCGGCGCCGAACGTGTGGCCGGTGTTGGGGTTGCGGTCGAAGCGGGGGAAGTTGCTGCTGGAGATCTCGACGCGGATCCTGTGGCCCGGCAGGAAGGCGTTGCTGGTGACCCAGAGGTCGATTTCGTAGCGATAGACCTTTCCGGGCTCGATCAACGCGGGGGCGTCGGCCGACTCTCGATAGCGGGCGCGGACGATTCCGTCGCACAGATTGATGGCACGGCCGTCCGGATGGACGTCGACCAGCTTGGCCGTCCAGTCGGTGTCGGTTGCGCTGCTGGCGGCATAGAGGACGACCTTGACCGGCCCGGTCACTTCCAGTTCGTTCGTCAGCTCTTCGCCGGTGAAGACGAGAACGTCCTTTCGCTGTTCGGCCGCGGTCTGGTCGTGGGGCCCGGTGGGGCAGCGGCCCAGGTTGCAGCCGCCGAGGGTGGGGACCGGCTCGTTGGGGTCGTAGACGTAGCGGTCGGCGGGCTCTTGGCCCGGCTTCGCCGCATCGAGTTTGCCGTCGCCGGCGAGGGTGTTGGCGGAGCCGCCGCTGTGGAAGTAGTACGGCCTATACTGGGTTCGCGCGAGGGGCCACTCCTGCTCGTCGCGCCATTGATTCCGGCCCATGACAAAGATCCGGAAGGGAGGCCACTGGTCGACGTCGGTTTCCCTTCCCTTCAGCCAGTGATCGAGCCACTTGGCCTGGATGGCACTGACATCAACGACGGCTTCCTTGCCGAAGTCCATGCTGCCGACCTTTCCGTTCTTGCTGATGCCGTGGGTCCAGGGCCCCATGAGGATGTGGAGGTGTTTCTTGACGTCGTCTGATTTCGTCCGTTTCCGGACGTCGTTCATGTGGCGGAAGACGCTGCCTGCAAAGATGTCGTACCATCCGCCGGTGACGTAGATGGGCGTGGTGATATCTTCTTCGCGGCCTTGCAGGCCGCCCTGTTTCCAGTAGTCGTCGAAATGGGGATGGGCCACCCAGTCGCGCAAGTACTGGATTTCGCCGCCCACGCAGGTGTCCCAGGTGGAGAGAGGCAGGGTGCGAAAGGCCTTGAGCCAGGCGTCCTGGTCCCAGGTGCGGACTTCGCTTCGGCCCGACACGCCGGCGCCCCAGCCCATCATCAGGGAGAGCTGGAAGGCGCCGCCCACGTAGGCGACGTCGCGGTAGGGTTCGATGAGCGGAACCACAGGGAACATGGCTTTGAGGTGCTCGCCGGCCCCCGGCGCGGCGGTCCATTGGGTGTAGCCCACGTAGGAGCCGCCGGCGGTGCCGATGGCGCCGTTGGACCAGGGCTGATCGAGGATCCAGCGGTGGGTGTCCCGGCCGTCGCGTATTTCGTTGACGAAGGGGATCCACTCCCCTTCCGAAGCCCCTTTGCCGCGGCAATCCTGGCTGATGTACACATAGCCGCGGGAGGCGTAGCTGTGGCCTGCACCGCCTTGGGTGCCGCCTTTTCCGTAGGGGGTCCGGACGAGGACGGTGGGGAACTGCCCTTCGGCCTTGGGCAGAAAGATGTGGGCGGCCAGATTGGCGCCGTCGGACATGGGGATCTTCGCGTCGGCGCGGACCTCCACCTCGTAGACCACGTCTTTGGCCGAGACGGCGATGGTTAGTAGACACCAGGCAGCAAGGGCAGAGAACACGCGGAGATTTCGCAGCGATCTTGGGTTCATGGTTCTCCCTTTCGTTTTGTTAAGGCGCCCGGACGAAACGCGTCTTGTCCGGTTCGTGTGGCAATCAGTTTACGCACTGGCAGCCGGGGTTTGCAATAACTTGGGCAAATACAAGAGAATTACCGAAGGGAGCGGCAAAGAGACGGAAGCGGCGTCATTCACCAACAGGGGCACATGAGGACCAGGGGGGAGGGTACCAGTTGACGGCTGAATGGACAATCGAACGTGGCCTGCAACGCTGGGGGCTGGTACAACGTTGTGTCGTAGGAGGGGGTGGACGGAAGCGGCTGCGTACGACGTGTACCGGTTGAGCCCCGACCTGCGTGCAGACATGTTAAGCGGCGGGCGGGATGCGTCGGCCCCGACCCGTTCGGTGCCCCTAAAGACTGAGGTCTTGGTGTCAAACGAGAAGCAACGAACGGTCTGAGTAAACCAAGGGATCTGTGAATGACGAACATCCCATTTCATCTTGTTGCGTTGTTGTGTGTCGGCTTGGGAGTGACTACGACGCTTTCTGCCGAGAGACGATCAGCGTATGAGACGCCATCCGGGGTGCGTCACAGCAAGTACGTTCCAACCCGGGCATTGACGGCGTCAACGTTCAGGGAGCGGGTTCAGATTCTCAGGAAGAAGAATTCATTTGACGGTTCCGTGAAGATGGCCAAGCGGCTTTGTTCGGTGGTGGGCATCGAGTTGGGAAGCGACAAGGCAACGCCGGGCTGGCGAGACGCGATTCTCGATCGGGCCGATTTCCAGAATCTCGAAGGCTACTCGCTTGCACGCGAACCGGTGCTGATCGGCGCGCACGCAGAGAAGGCGACCGCGATCCAGCAGCGATTGGAGATCCTGTCGGATGCAGGGGAGACCTTGCGAGTCACGCTTCTCTACACCGAATCTCCACAGCAAGCACGAATTCAACTGCTCGACTACTTCTCGAACACGTCGATGGGACTCGGTCAACATCTCTGGAACCTGACAGGAATTCAAGGCGGCGTCGGCGAGACCTGCCTGATTGCGGTGTTGATGAAGTTCGCGCCGAACAGCGATTCTCTCGAACATCCGACGGACGTGGAACTACTCGATTCAAGCGTCGTGTTCTTCCGGGCGGGAATTGCCGTCCAGATTGTCAATCTTGGGCGAACAAACGATCGCCCTGCGGAGAAACGTCACCGGAGTGCCATGGGTTTTGCCGGAAAGATCGACGAGATGCTAATAGAGAAGATGCCCAGAAGTGAGGATGGCAATCGTGAACAGCAGGACTCCGCCTCTGTCACTCTGGAAAACGTTGTCTATTGCCACGGCGGCTCCCCGAGCCAGCAGCCTCTTATGTGCCTGCCCGGCAAGGATTTTCCTGAGGGGCGTGAGATGACCTTCAGAGATCCAGAATCCGGCGAGTTCGTTCATGCGGTGTTTCCGAAAGCCGCAGCGGCACCGGAGAATCTCGATGGCAGCTTTGTTCTGCACGGTCGTTTTCAAGGCATTCAGAACTGGGACGCCTTTGCACCTTCGGATGCGCGCCCCGTCATGAAGATTCCTCCCAAGGATTACCGATACTTCGTCGTTTCGTCATGGGAACATCGAGAGTGAAGTCGACCACGTCTGCGTGCGGGGTTGACACGGCGGCGAGAGGGGCCCTAAGTTGGAATTCGGCCTGACGGTCGGCTTCCCGTTGTCGTTCTGCCGAACGCCGATGGAAGAGGGTGATTATTGAATCGAACTGCGAGGGAAAGGTTGGATCGAGGTTCGCGGGGAAATCGTTGGCCCGTACCCGTCGCCTTGTGCGCTTTGGCGTACGTGGTGGGCGTGGTTTTCTTTCCCATTGTCGGTTTCCCGTTCATCGCGAGCGACTCGCTTCTTCATGTGACCGAGAATCCCAGCATACGGGCATTGACGTGGGAGAACGTCAAGCACATTCTCACTTCGCGATGCCTGACCAGCTACTATCCGGTCCGGACGTTGACGCTGGCCGTCGACTATCAGCTCTGGGGCCCGACCGCCGGAGGGTTCAAGCTGACCAACGGGCTGATTCACCTGGCAAACACGTATCTGGTCTTCTGGCTGATTCTCCGCCTTCTGCGGCAGTGGGACACTTCGGTCGGATCGCCGAAGGCGTGGTGGGACGTTGCCGTGGCAGGGGTTGCGGCGGGACTGTTCGCCGTGTATCCGGTGGTGGTGGAGCCGGTGACCTGGGTGTCGGGGCGAGAGGAACTGCTGATGACCCTGGGGGCGTTGGGGTGCGTTCATTTTCACCTGAGCGCTCGGCGTTGGAGCCGCGAAGGGGGCAAGCCGCGGCGGGTTCTGGTTCTCTATCTGGCGGCAATTCTCTGCTGCGCGGCGGCCTGCCTGAGCAACGCCGTGGCAGCGGTGATTCCGCTTGTGGTCGTGGCCTGCGACGCGGTCATGCCGGAGCGGCCGAAGGCGTGGAAGATCGTTCGCGACAGCCTTCCACTCTTGGTGCTGGGGATCGTGACGATCGCGATCAAGATGGGCGCGGGCGACGACGCCGGCCTGATCGGGGAGGCCGCCCCGTTTTCGGCCGAACGGCTGATGCTGGTTCTGAACGTCTACTGGGTGAATCTTAGGATGCTGGTGCTGCCGGGAGAATTGGGCATCTCCTACAGCCCGCTGAGGCCCGAGAGTTTTCTGGAAGGAGAGGTCGTCCTGGGTGCGTTTGCGATCGGTATGACGTGCGCGGCGTTGTGGCTGTTGCGACGGCGGAGGGTGGCGGTTTTCGGGCTGCTGTGGTTTGTGATCGCCCTAGGCCCGTCTTCGCAGATCATGGTTCACCACATTCACCTGGCGGACCGGTTCCTGTACTTTCCGCTGGTCGGCGCGGCGATTGCCGCGGGCGGATGTTTGAGGCGCTTGGGATATCTTGCCAGCGAGCGGCACGCGAGGATGGGGATGGCGGCGGCGGGGGTGGCGGGCCTGGTCGCCGTGTTTCTGCTGATTCGCTTCAGCGCCCACCAGGTCCATTTCTGGCGGGACAGCATCGTTCTGTGGGAGCAGACCGTGAAGGCGGCGCCCGACAATCCGGTGGCCCACCGGGGACTGGCGATCAGCCTGGCGAGGGCGGGGCAGATCGACCAGGCTTTCGAGGAATTCGAAGTCGCCCTGCGGCTGAATCCGGACTACACCTTTGCGTTGGGAGATTACGCTTTCTATCTGGTGAACCGGCAGGATCTGAAGGCCATCGAGCTGGCCGAGCGTGGCTGCGAGTTGACCGGCTGGAAGGACCCCGATCTGCGCTCCACTCTGGCCGGAGCCTATATCAGCCGAGCAGATACCTTGTGTCAGGAGGGCGACTTCCGGGCGGCCTTGGAATGCTATGCCAAGGCGATCGAGACGGACCCGGGTTACGAACGGCCGTGGACGCAGTCGGCCTTTCTGCGGGCAACGTGTCCCGATCCGGAGCTGCGCGATCCGGCAAAGGCGGCCCAGTTGGCCGACCGAGCCTTGCCGATGGCGGCGAAACCCGGGCAACTCTCGGTGTTGGGTGAGACCTACGCGGCCATCGGGCAGTTCGACAAGGCGGTCGGCGCCGTCGCCAAGGGGCTGAGGCTCGCCCAGGCCGCCGGCGAGCGGGAACTGGCCCGGGACCTGCAGCGTCAACTGGACAGGTACCGGGCGCAGGGTTCGCAGCAGAAGTCGCCTTGAGCTTTCCAGCCGGGACAACTACTTCTTCATCTCGGCAAACATTTGCAGCAGGGCGTCGACGATCTTGGTGGAGGCCTGGATTTCGACCTTGTTGGTTCCCAGCCAGGTTTCGTAGCCGCCCAGTTCGTGCTGTTCGGGGGTGGGCAGATAGCCATAGCCGCCGTTGGCCAGTTCGATGGTGAAGCTGGGTTGGAAGGGGTTGCGGGCCTTCAGTTCCAGTCCGATTTCGGAGAACACCTCAAAGGGGATGGCGGAAATGCCCACGTCGCCGATGCGGACGGCCTGGAGGACGACCTTGACCGTATCGGGCGACTCCAGTTGCTGGATGGCCTTGCTGGCGTAGTTGCGTTCGTGGGGGAACTGGTCCTTGCGGTTCGGATCGGCCAGGACCATCTTGGCGTGTTCGAGTTGGGCCGGGGTGGGCTTGCGGACGCCCAGTTCCAGTTCACGCTGGCGCATGTCCAGCGAGACGGAGTCGTGCCAGGTGAGCTTCTTGTATTGCCCATAAACGGCCTGAGCGCATTGGTCGGCGACGATGCGGATCTTCTCGTACGGCTGACGTTTCTCGCGGGGCTTGGAGTAATCGTTGTTGTTGATGTTTCCGCTCGTGCCGTTGCTCATGGCGCCCACGAAGGGGGGATCGAGCCTGTCGGCGGAGAGGAGTTCCTGGATGCGGTCGGCAAAGGCCGCGAAGTAGTCGGCGGAGAGGTTGTTGGCGCCGGTGCCGCCCACGTAATGGAGCGAGTAGTTGGCCAGCAGGCCGAGGGGGCGTCCGTCGGGCGTCTCGAAAGCGAGGAAGGCGATCTGGGGATCGGTGGGGCCGGCCGGTTTGAGCAGATTGGGGCTATTGCCCGGGTTCATCTTGGCGCGATCGGGTTCGCCGAAGGGGTTGAACAGTTTCGTGTCCGGCTTCATCAGCCAGCGGCGGTTGAAGACCTGGCCGGGCAGGTCGACGGTGCCCCAGGCGACGCGGGCCGGCTGGAGGTTGTGGAGCGCGCAGCATACGCCGTCGGAAATCCGGTGGGCGATGAACTGCTGATATTCGGTGAATTCCTTGCCGGGTTTGAGGGGATTCGGCCACCGGGCGCTGACCGAGGAATGGGTGTGCGTGCCGGACATGAGCATGCGATCGGCGGGGATGCCGGTGGCCTCGGTCACCTGCCGCTTGGCGTCGTCGAGAACTTCACGGCTGACGTAGATGTTGTCGTTGACGACGATCACGATTTTGGAGTTGCCGTCGTCGAGAACGAAGCAGCGGGCACGCAACTCGTCGTGGACGTACTTGGCCGGGGGCGGGGTACCGAAATTGCCCACCAGTCCATCGCCGAGCCATGGCGTGATGTTGGCGGTGGCGGCGCCGACCTGGAACGGTTTCTTGTCGGGTGACTGGGCCGCAACCGGCGCTGTCAGGAGGGAGATCGTTAGCAGAGCCAGGAGTGTGGGGCGGGACATGAGTTGTTCCTCCGGGGGTGTGGGTGGCAGGGCTAGGATGGTACGTGAGCTTCGCCTAGGGTAGGGTAAACGGATCTGTCACGAACCTCGCCTGCGGCAGCGGGTTAAACGAGTGTCTGTACCGGTGGCAAGTTAGGGCTGTTGCACGCGCGTTCCGACCGACTCGACGTCGACCAGGAAGCTCGTGCCGGGGAAGTCATTGTACTTGGGGTAGGCGTCGCCGAGAAAGACCCAGGTGGCCTCGGGCGTGTGATTGATCTCGATTGCGGGACTCGCGCCTGCGCTGGCTCGGGTCGTGCTGCCGTAGGTCTCAAGAGTGACCGCCGTCCAGCCGTCGGGGTTGATGCGTCCGCAGGGCACCGCTTGCTTCCCTGCACACAGAAACACCTGGCCGTCGCGGGCGATGAGCCGGGCGGGCCTGTTGACGTCGCCCACGGTGCAGAGCGTCTGTTCCCGGCCCGATTCGATCCGGAAGCGGAAACGCAGCGACACCCGATCGCCGCGATTTCGATGGTTTTCGTCGACGTCGACGCCGGCCGAGCCGCGATCGCGGAACCTCAGGACCTGCCGGCCGTCGAGGGCGACGACCTCCGACCCGCCGCGAGGCCGGGAATCGGGCACGGTGAAATCCTGTGCAAAGGCGTTGCTGTCGGCCGGATCCATCCAGAGGAGCGGCGAACCCGAGGGTTCGACGGGCGCGGCGAGCTTGGGGCGGGCCAGTTCGTCGGCAAAGCGGTTGTAGAGTCCGCGGTGATGCTCGGGCTGGAGTGCCGGACCGGCATAGAGGGCAGCGAAGCGGATATCGCCCGTCAGTCCGGGCACTCGGCTTCCGGCCAGGCTCTTGGCGCCGAGGTGAGGGGGCATGTCTTTGAGCGGTCGCGGCAGGGGTATCTCAAACGAAATGGCTTCGCTGCGGCCGTCGACGTAGAAGACGGCCTTGCCCGTGCGGTTGTCGGCCGTGAGGCCGATGTAATGCCACGTGCCTTGGGGCGTGAGGGGCAAGGTCGAATCGAGGACGTGGGGCTTGGTGAGGAGGCAGGCGGACGGACATCGCTGTCTCGCGGCGCCTTCATCTCCAGTGCTTCTCGACTCGATCATGACGTTGAAGCCGCCACGGCTGCCCCGGGTGTCGAGGATCATGCCCGTGCCGCGGTCGCGGACCCAAGCGCCGAAGGAGAAGCCGTCGCTGCCGGGGTCGACAGCGTTGCGCATAGCCACGTGCTGCCCGCCGTAGAAGGCCCAGGCGTTGCCGTCGCGTTCGGGGCGCGTGGGCCGGGGCACGTCGTTCATGCGGGGAAAGAGGTAGTAGCGATCGGGCTCGGGGAGGGGTGAGACCAGGGCAACGTAGATCGACCGGGCGTCGGGATCGCTGGTGGTGTAGCTGATCGCCAGCGTGTCGCCGTGGCGCCACATCTGCGGGTAGCAGCTTCGCGGCTGATGGTCCGAGATATTGTTGCCGGGCACGAAATCGAAGCCGGCTCCGCGGGTGAAGAAGAGGGCGAGATTCGTGCGGGCGTCGGCCCAGGAGTATTCTCCGCCCGGGGCGTCGTTGTGCACCATCACGTAGCGGCGGCCGGTGAAGTCGTCGCCGGGCCTGGCGGGTTCCCACACGCCCCGGCCGTCGAGCGGGGCGACGTGCATGCGGGAGCAGACGCTTTCGAGGGGAACGTAGCGGTGGGGGCTCCAGGTTTCGCCCCGATCGCGGCTGACGGACCAGAGGAGGTATTGGCCGGAGGGGGGGCGGCCGTGTCCGAGTTGCCAATTGGTGTTGTTGCGGGCGAACATCATCACCGATCCGTCGGGCTGTTCCCAGACGGTAGGTTCCCACTGGATCCAACTGAAGCCGGGTGTGATGCAGCCCGCGGAGAGATGCCAGGTCTCGCCCAGGTCGTCGGTGTAGATGACGGCGTTGCGTTTTTCGACGGCCCACCAGTCGGAAACGCCTTCGGGAGCGTCGGCGGCCTTTCCACGCGATGCGCGGAGAGTGACCGGAGCCAGGACGCGCCCCGTGCGGAGGCGGTAGAGGTTCTGGGTTGTGTTCAGGTAGAAGGGTGCACCGTCGACGGTGGGCCAGATCTGGCCGTCCCACTCGATCCGGCGATTGACCCACTTGTCGCCGCCTTGGTTGAGTCGCGAGAAGTAGAGGCCGCGGAGGTCGTTGCCGGACTTGCCGCCGGGTTGGCGGAAATCGTTGGCGCTGCCACCCTGATTCCATAGCACCCATAGCTGGCCATTGACGACGCCCAGGTTGGGCTGCCACTGGTGCCCTTTGCCTTCGGGATAGGGAACGGGGTTCTCACACTGTTCCGCATTGGAGAAGACCGATTCGATCGGCGTCCAACTGCGTCCGTCGCGGCTGGTGCTGAAGACCAATCGCTGTCCGGGGACGTGTTCGCCCACGGGCACGTTGCTGCCCCAGAAGCAGAACCAGCGGTCTTGGAACCAGGCGATGGTCGAACAGTGGTTGTATTTGTGCGCGTGGGTCCGGGCGTCGATCACCGGGTGGCGAGTGACGGTCGGCTGGTAGACTTCGTAGGATCGCCAGTCGTCGGAGGCGGACGGCTGTCCGGCTGGAAGGAGGGAGAGCACGCAGCAGGTGGCGAGGGCGAAGGTATGGGGGAATCGTATGATTTGCATAATCGGGTATTCGCAGCACTTCCGCTTGCTTGCAGCAGTCTTGTCGTGCCACCCAGTCTAAGCCCTCGCTTCTTGGGTTCGCAATGACTTACAATGGCATTTCCGAAACAATTCGTTTTGGGTGCGGAATGTTCTCTTTGATTTCAACAGAGAGTGCTGAGTAATGCGCACAACACGGTTTCTGGTGTGTCTTCTGGCTGCGGGCTGGTTGTCGGTAACCGGTGCCGTTGGCGCAGGTTCCTCCGATATGGCCAACCGGGAAGGTCTCGTGCTCAGTTGGGAAGTGCGTGGTGCGGCGGAGAGCGGCCAGTTGGCGGACGGCAGCGGTTTGAAGAACGCCGGTTCGCTTGTCGGAGACGCGGCCATCAAGGGTGAACTCGCGTGCGTCGAGTTGGGAGGAAACGGGGCGGTGGTTGGCGAGCGGCCGATTCGTCCGGAGCGGCTCACTCTCGAAGCGGTGTTTCGCGTCGATCGCACGCGAGGCCCGCTTCAACTGATCGTGACCACGCACGCGCCGAGGGTTCGCAAGACGGCGGCGATGGCGCCGGGAAACTCGCGGCAGTGGTTTCTGCAGATACGCGGCGAACCGCCGCAGCAGGACGGTTACCTGGGTTTTCTGGAGTTCGGCGTTTTTGGCGAAGACGGCCGGTGGCATTCGCTCATGTCGGAGACGCGAATCACCAAGGGCTGGCATCACGCGATCGGCACGTTCGACGGCAAGCAAGTGCGGTTCTTTCTGGACGGAGAGGAACAGGCGCGAACCCGCTCGGGGCGGACCGAGACGTACGAGGGCCGGATGAACCGGCCGCCCGATGCGCTCATCAATCTGCCTGCCGTGGGGACGAATTCGTTGACCAGCCCCAACGGGTTGATCGGCGCCGTCGCCCTGACGCGGCTTTACGATCGGGCGTTGAGTGCCGGCGAGATTGAAGAGAGCGTGCGCTACGCCCGGACGCTCGTCCCCGAACTGGCAACGCAAGTTGCCGGGAAGAAGCCGGTGAAGCCGCCGTGGAAGGTGCTCTACAGCAACGACTTCACCAACACGGGCACCACCTCGCCCTGGCACAAGAAGGGGGAACCGTTCCGCCCCGAGCATCTGCGGGCTACGGTGCGCGAGACGAAGGGGGTGGACGTTCACATGCTTCAACCGGCCCATTGCGGGGTGCCGTGGTGGCCGACGAAGCTGTACACGCTCGCCGAGCACCACGCCTGGTGGGCCGAGCATTACGGCATCGAACCGGACAAGCTGCGTTATCCGGGCGTCCATCAGTATCTTCTCGACGGCGGCGATCCGTTCCTCGACTTCCTCGACGAGTGCCGAAAGGTCCGTCAAACGCCGTTTATCTA
>Ga0209509_1002547_pt1 | contig 12074 bp, 8 predicted proteins | sample BioC13SIPDNA_FD_185743 | JGI IMG/M metagenome (GOLD analysis project Ga0209509, IMG submission 185743) | Anaerobic biogas reactor microbial communites from Washington, USA - Biogas_R1_A C13 SIP DNA (SPAdes) (version 2) | ecosystem: Engineered > Bioreactor > Anaerobic > Unclassified | place...
TTCGTCCATTCCGACCCCGTGTATCCGTCCGTTCCGTTCCCCCAATCGAAACACATACTTAACGACACAGACTGTTGACTTTAGTCCCGGTCCGTGGAGATGATGTGCATCACACGAGCGCCTACCCCGCGCAGGCCGACTCAGCCCACAAGGAGACCCCATGGACGATTCCCCCTCGTTCGACGTCGTCGTGATCGGCGCCGGACCACTCGGCGCCGCCACCGCACGACATCTCGCCGACCGCGACACGTCCGTCCTGGTCGTCGGCCCGGACGAACCCGCCCGATTCGACGACCACGAAGGCGTGTGGGCCGGCTACTACGACCAGGGTCGTCTGGCCCACGTGCTCGAGGTCCCGCTGGTGACCACGCTGCTCGCCACCCGCAGCCGCCGGCGCTTCGCCGACCTCGAGGAGCGGTCCGGCGTCGTGTTCACCACACCCGTCCGATCACTGAGCATCCTGCCGTCGGCGGAGGAGAACCCCCAGGCCTCCACCTGGTTCGACGCCGGGCAGATCATGAACAACGCCGAGGACCTCGGTGTCCCGGTCGACGCACTCGACGAGGACCGGCTGCGCACGGACTTCCCGCAGCTGCGGTTCCCCCGCAACCACACCGGCCTACTCCAGAAGGACGCCTTCATCGTCAATCCGCGCGAACTCGTGCGCGCGGAACTCACCGCGGCCGTGTCTGCCGGCGCCCACCTCGTCCGCGACGAGATCGTCGAGATCACCCACCTCGACGAGGGCGTGCGGGTGACCGGCCGATCCGGCGAGACCTAGCGTGCGGATCGGGTCGTGATGGCCACCGGGTCGGCGACCAACGCCGTCGGCCTGCTGTCGCGTCCGGTACCGATGACCACCTTCGGTGCCACCGTCGTCCTCGTCGAGGTCGACGACCCGGAGACCGTCGACATGCCCGCGATGATGTACATGAAGTCCGTCGACGGAACCATCGAGTTCGGCGGAATCGTGATGTCTCCGTTGCAGTATCCGGATGGAAAATGGTACGTGAAGGTGTCCGGACGGAGCCTGCTCGACAACCCGCTGGCATCGACCGACGAGATCGCCGCGTGGGTCCGCACCGGCGGGCGCACCGACGACATCGACGAAACCCTCGCGGTGCTGGGCGAACTGCTGCCCGGCCAGGAGCGGGGACCGGCCCGCACCCGCCCCTGCATGGTCTGCGAGACACCCACCGGACTGCCGTACATCGACCGCGTCGACGACCGCACGACGGTCGTCGTCGAGGGCGAACGCGGAGCGATGGCCGCCGACGGATCGATCCCCGACGACCTCGACGCACAGTTCGAGGCCGCGTTCGCAGCTATCTCGAATGTTCTTGCAGCAGCAGGTGCTTCGCTCAACGACATCGTCGAACTCGTCACCTACCACACACACCTCGAATCCGACCTCGAGGTCTTCCACGCCGTGAAGGACCGCCACATCGGCGCGCCGTACCCGGCATGGACCGCCGTCGAGGTCACCGCACTCGGCGCGGGCACCGCACCCGGCGCCCGGGTGGAGATCAAGGCGACCGCCTACCACCGCCTCCCGCACTAGATTCCGCGCGGCGCCATCACCGGTCGCGGTGATCATCGCGCCACGTACCATCGCCCGACGCGATATCCGTTCCAGCACCGTCGGTCGATTTCGGTTGCAACCGCACCGATCCGGTGCTCACTGGCGCGGCGTGGCCCCGGGCCACGCCGCGCCCACCCGACGCCCCGCCTTCCGCACCGCGTCGGCTCTCGAAGTCCCCATTCTCGGGCACACCCGCACAGATCCCCCCTCGCTCCAGGTTCCCCCGAAAGGCCTGACCATGGATTCTGTTGTACCGGGCGGCAACGCCGCCCCCACCACCGACGACCCGACCCCCGACGCGGGCGGCGGCTGGACACCGCGCCTCGTCGTCTCGTTCGCGTCGATGGCATTTCTCCTGCAGATGCTCGCCTGCGCCTACCTCATGATCTCCATTGCGCTACCCGGCATTTCAGCGCACTTCCACACCACCCAGGGCGTGTGGCTGGTGACCGCGTTCCTGCTCGTGGGATCGATCGCCTCGCCGATCCTCGGAAAGCTCGCCGACACCCACGGGAAGCGGCTGATGCTCCTGTGGTGCGTCGGGTTGTCCGCCGTCGGTGCTCTCCTCGCAGCACTCGCCCCGAGCTTCCCGTTGCTGCTGATCGGCTGGTCCCTGACGGGCATGCTCAGCCCCTGTGTGTTCCTCGTGTACTCACTGATTCGCGACGTGTACCCGGCGCGGACCGTTCCGATGGCCGTGAGCGTCTCCACCGCCGGCATGGGCCTGATCGCCGTTCCCGCACCGTTCCTCACCGGGTGGCTGCTCGACAACTTCGGGTTCCGCAGCATCTTCTGGTTCTTCGTCGTCGTGCTGACACTGCTGGTCGCCGTGATCCGCTTCACCACCTCCGAGTCGCCGGTGCGGCTGCGTTCACGCATCGACCTGATCGGCGCACTGCTGCTGAGCCTCGGCCTCGGCGGCCTGCTCGTCGGCATCAGCTTCGGCCCCATGTGGGGGTGGACGGCACCCGCCACCCTCGGCTACCTGCTCGGCGGAATCGCGTTCCTCGTCGCGTGGTACGCGTCGGCACTGAAGATCCGTGAGCCGCTCATCGACCCGGTCATCCTCGAGATGCGGCCGGTCGCGATGACGTCGATCAGCTCGGGCATGTGCTACGGAGCCCTCGCAGCGTTCTCCATCCTGCTGCCCACGATGACGATGACCCCGTCCGAGCTCGGGCTCGGCTACGGGTTCGGGGTCAGCGCCACCGGCTACGCCCTGTTCCAGACCCCGCAGGGGATCGCCACCCTCCTCGGCGGTGTCGTCGTCGGTGCGCTCGCCACCCGGATGAGCCCGAAGAAGCTGATGGTCGCCGGGATGTCCCTGATGACGATCGCGCTGCTGATGTTCGCCGTGACGCACGACTCGAAGATCCTCGTCGTCCTGCTCGCCGTCCTGGTCGGTATCGGTGGCGGTATGGGATACGCGGCAACTCCCAATCTGCTCATCGCCTCCGTGCGGCCCGAGTTGCAGGCGACGACGGGCGCGATCGCGTCGACGGCCGGCAACGTGGTACCCGCCATCGTCCCGATCGTGGTGTTCGCCGCCCTGAACTCGCACGTCGCGATGTCGGTGGACGGCGCCACGCTGTACTCGTCGACGGGAATCGCGCTCGGCTTCGCGATCACCGCGGTCGTCGCCGTGATCGCAGCGCTGGCGATCCCGAACACGATCCGCCAGCAGGGACTTCCGACGCACGAGGACGACTCCGTCGCCGAGGACGCCGTCCGTGTGACTGCGCACTGACCTCCCGTCGCGGAAACCACAATCCGCGACCGGGCCCGGTCGCCGCCGCATCCGTTGCGGCGGCAACCGGGCACGTCGTCAGCAGCGGGCGAGCACCGACGCCATCGCGTCGCGCTCGTCCGGGGTGATCCACAGTTCGTAGATCGTCTTGATCTCGATCTGACGCATCACGTACTGGCAGTGGAAGCCGGAGTTCGGCGGGAGCCACTCCGCAGCGTCGCTGTCGCCCTTCGACATGTTGGTCGGGCCGTCGACGGCGAGCAGGTTGCGCGGATCGTTCGCGAGATTGCGGCGCTGCTGGTCGTCGAGGTCCTGCGCCCCCGTCCGCCATGCCCCGGACAGCGACACGATGTGGTCGATCTGCACCTTCGAGGACGTGTCGGCACCGCGCCGGAAGAAGATCTCGCTACCCGTGTACGGGTCGCGGAGGGTTCCGGTGCGGACGGTGCAGTCCTTGGTCGCGGGTTCGAGCGAGATGTCGACGAGATCGCGTTTGAGGATGTCGTTGCGGGTGTCGCAGCCGTTGCGGCCGAGCGCGACGGTGACGTTGTCGGTCCACGACGGGCCGAACAGGTCACGGTCGTAACCGGCCTGCGCGGCTGCCGGTCGGACGGGCAACGCCTCGAGCGCCCGGAACGCATCCGAGGACGACACTCCGCCGCCGGGCGCCGTGGCCGCACCCGACTCGTCGGAGTCGTCCGGTTCGAGGAGGACGACCACCACCGACACCACGACGAACGCGGCGACCCACAGCCACTTCGGAATCGGTGACTTCTTCTGTGCGGCACTCACGGCTACTGCGCGAGCGGCGGCATCTTCACGACCTGACCGGCATACGAGAGGCCGGCACCGAACGCGAGCAGCAACGCGGTGGCACCCGGCTCGACCTGGCCGGTGCGCAGCATCTTCTCCATGGCCAGCGGAATGGACGCGGCCGACGTGTTGCCGGTCTCGATGATGTCGTCGGCGACGGCGACGGTGTCGGGCAGTTCGAGTTGCTTGACGATGACGTCGTTGATGCGCAGGTTGGCCTGGTGGGGCACGAACGCGTCGAGGTCGGCGAGTTCGACACCGGCCTTCTCCGCGATCCGGCGCGCGTACTTGCTCATCTCGAACGCGGCCCAGCGGAACACCGCGGTGCCTTCCATGATGATCCAGGGGCGCTTCTGCTCGGGGTTCTGCGCGAAGTCGACCCAGTCGGGTTCCTGGCGGATGGTCTTGCCCTGGGAGCCGTCGGAACCCCAGACGGTGGGGCCGATGCCGACCTCCTCGGAGGCACCGACGACGACGGCACCGGCGCCGTCACCGAAGATGAAACGCACCGTGCGGTCGGTGGGTTCGGTGGCGTCGCTCATCCGCTCGACTCCGACGACGAGGACGTGCTCGGCGGTGCCGGTGCGGACGAGGTCGGACGCGACACCGACGGCATAGCAGAAGCCGGCGCAACCCGCCTGGATGTCGAGGGCGGACGCGCCTCCGGTCCCGACGGCGTCGGCGACGAGCGCCGCGGAATGCGGGGTCTGCCAGCCGTAGGTGGAGGTCGCGACGATGACCGTGTCGATCTGGGCGGCGTTCACGCCGGCGGCGTCGAGTGCCTTCACAGCAGCGGAGGTGGCCATCTCGACGATGGACTCCTCGGGGTGCGCCTTCGCGAAGCGTCGTTCCTTGATCCCGGAGCGCGACTGGATCCACTCGTCACTCGAGTCGATCAGCCGACAGATCTCCTCGTTGGTCACCACGCGCTCGGGGCGGTGCACACCGAGTCCGAGCAGCGCGCTGTTCCGCAACGTTGCGGGAACGGCGATCTGGGCACCCATCAGGCGAACTCCTCTACCTCGTGCACCGTCGGTCGGCGCACTACATCTCAACACGGTATCGCGGGTCACGATCGTGACCCACACCGCCCGACGATAACGTGTTCCACTGCGGGCACCGTGTTCGGCCGACCGTGCTGCACGACACCGCGCCGGCGTGTCGCGAGGACTACCGTGCGGCCATGGATGCTCACGAGTGGGACGAGAAGTACCGGTCGTCGGACCTGGTCTGGGGCGCACCACCGAATCCGGTGGTCGTGGAGTTCACGGCGGCACTGCCGCCGGGACGAGCACTGGACCTGGGCTGCGGCGAGGGTCGACACGCACTGTGGCTGGCGATCCGCGCGTGGGAGGTGGACGCCGTGGACTTCTCCGAGGTGGCACTGGACAAGGCGCGCCGGATCGCGGCGCAGGCACCGCGTGCGTCGCGCGATCGGGTGCACTACCGCTGTGCGGACGTGACGACGGTCTCGAGTGATCGCCACTATGATCTCGTGCTCTCCGCATTCCTGCACTTTCCTGCGCCACAGCGTCGAAAGCTGATCGACAATGCCGTCAATTCGCTGAAACCTGATGGAATCCTCATATTTCTGGGGCACGACAGCACGAATCCGGAACAGGGTGTGGGCGGGCCACAGGATCCCGAAATCCTCTACACTCCAATGGATGTCGTCGGCGAAATCGACGGACGCCTGGAAATCGTGACGGCGGAACGACGCCACCGGGAAACAGATTCCGGAACTGCCATCGACGCACTCGTGGTTGCCCGTAAAATCGGTCTTGGCAGTTAGTTGCCTTGCGAGTAACATAGAGATGTTACCGACGAGTAATAACTTGGGCGGTACTTGCAAGCGACTGGACCGCACCGCTACGGGAGACACGCACAGACATGGGCCATTACAAGAGCAACCTCCGCGACCTCGAGTTCAACCTCTTCGAGTTCCTGCAGATTCAGAAGGTCCTCGACGCCGGCAAGTTCGGCGACCTCGATGAAGAGACCGCGCGCGGCATCCTCGCCGAGGTCAAGGCCCTCGCCGAGGGTCCCGCTGCCGAAGCCTTCGCCGACACCGACCGCAACCCGCCGGTCTTCGACCCCGAGACCCACACGGTGTCGATCCCCGAGGGCTTCAAGAAGGCATTCCGTGCCTGGTGGGACGCCGGCTACTGGTCGATGGGCATCCCCGAGGACATCGGCGGCACCGACGCACCGCGCAGCCTCCTGTGGGCAGCCAACGAGATGATGCTCGGCGCCCAGCCCGCCGCCTTCATGTACGCCGCGGGCCCGGCCTTCGCGGGTGTGCTCTACGACAACGGCACCGACGAGCAGAAGAAGTGGGCCGCCACCTGCGTCGAGCGCGGCTGGGGTGCCACCATGGTCCTCACCGAGCCCGACGCCGGTTCCGACGTCGGCGCGGGCCGCACCAAGGCCGTGGCGCAGGACGACGGCAGCTGGCACATCGAGGGCGTCAAGCGGTTCATCACCTCCGCCGACTCCGACGACCTCTTCGAGAACATCTTCCACCTCGTCCTGGCACGCCCCGAGGGCGCCGGCCCGGGCACCAAGGGCCTGTCGCTGTTCTTCGTCCCCAAGTTCCACTTCGACTTCGAGAAGGACGAGCTCGGCGAGCGCAACGGCGTGTTCGTCACCAACGTCGAGCACAAGATGGGCCTGAAGGCATCCACGACCTGCGAACTCACGTTCGGTGGCCACGGTGTTCCCGCGAAGGGCTGGCTCGTCGGTGAGGTCCACAACGGCATCGCGCAGATGTTCGACGTCATCGAGCACGCCCGCATGATGGTCGGCACCAAGGCCATCGGCACGCTGTCCACCGGCTACCTCAACGCGCTCGAGTACGCCAAGGAGCGCATCCAGGGCGCGGACCTGACGCAGATGTCCGACAAGTCCGCACCGCGCGTGTCGATCATGCACCACCCCGACGTGCGCCGGTCGCTGGCGATGCAGAAGGCGTACTCCGAGGGCCTGCGCGCCGTGTACCTCTACACGGCCGCACACCAGGACGCGTCGGTCGCCGAGCAGGTGTCGGGTGCCGACGCAGGTCTCGCGCACCGCATCAACGACCTGCTGCTGCCCGTCGTCAAGGGCTGCGGCTCCGAGCGTGCCTACGAGTACCTGAAGGATTCGCTGCAGACCCTCGGCGGTTCCGGCTTCCTGCAGGACTACCCGATCGAGCAGTACATCCGCGACTCGAAGATCGACTCGCTGTACGAGGGCACCACCGCCATCCAGGCGCAGGACTTCTTCTTCCGCAAGATCGCCCGTGATCGCGGTGTCGCGCTCGCGCACGTCGCCGGTCGGATCAAGCAGTTCCTCGAGCGTGACGACGCCGACCAGCGCCTGAAGAAGGAGCGCGCGCTCCTGAACACCGCACTCGAGGACGCGCAGACCATGGTCGCGACGCTCACCCAGTTCCTGATGGGTGCGCAGGAGAACCCGACCGAGCTGTACAAGGTCGGCCTCGGCTCGGTCCGTTTCCTGGAGTCCTTCGGCGACCTGCTCATCGGCTGGCTGCTGCTCGAGCACGCCGAGATCGCGCTCGCCAAGCTCGACGCGGGCGCCGACGCCAAGGACAAGGCGTTCTACGAGGGCAAGGTGGCCATCGCGTCGTTCTTCGCGAAGAACGTGCTGCCGGAGCTCACCGTCTCGCGGGGAATCATCGCCGGTGTCGACCTCGACATCATGGAGCTCGACGAAGCGGCGTTCTGATCCGCTGAACCCAGGGGTTCACAACCCTGATACGAGGCTCACAGCCCTGTCGGCCACCGGCAGCGCTGTGAGCCTCGTTCTTGTGCTGTGAACCCTTGTGCGGTGAACCTCCGGGGGCGCCGGTCACTCCGACTCGGCCGGGGTGGGGCTCGCCGGGGTCGACGGCTCGTCGGCGGCACCGCCGGATTCCGGCTGCTCCGCGGGCTGCTCCTCGGGCTGCTCCTCGGGCTGCTCCTCGGGCTGCTCCTCCGACTTCTCCTCGGGCTTCTGCCCGGGCTTCGGTTCCGGGCTCACACACTTGACGACGGGCACCGGGTCGTATCGCACGGTGCGGGTCTTCGCCGAAAGCTGCGCGCCTGTCTTCGCGTCCGTGATGATGCGGGTGTCGGACACGGTGAACCCTTGTGCACCGCTCGACGGGATGCACGAATCGCCGGCGGGAAGCGTGATCGTGTTCGGCGAGGTGTAGTTGGTGCGGTCACCGGTGATCGACTGGACGTCGACGGTCTTGGTCCCCCACAGCCGCACCGTGATGGCGGAGTCGGTGCCGATCGTCTCGATCAACACCCCCGTCTCGAACGGGTTGCGGAACTGCAGGTCGATCGCACCCTCGAACACCGTCGCCTCCCGGGCCGCCGGGTACCGGGAGATGTAGTAGCTGTGCTCCGTGTGGTCGACGTCCTCCATACCGGCGAAGTACGACGCGTTGTACAGCGTGGTCGCGAGCTGGCTGATGCCGCCGCCGACCGCCTTGCCGGGACGTCCCGCCTCGATGATCCCGGATTCCACGTAGCCCTGGGCGGAACCGCGCGGACCGGTGTAGCCGTTGAGGGAGAACGTCTCGCCGGGCTCGACCAGCGCACCGTTGATCTCGGACGCGGCGAGCCGGATGTTCACACCCGATGCGTATTCGAACCCACCGGTGGTGAACTCGCCGATCACCTCGCGCACCCCGAGCTTCTCGGCACCCTCGGTGGTCAGTTCGGGATCCGCCGTCTCGTAACGGGCGTCCACCGATCGGTCGTTCTCGGTCGCAAGCAGTCGAGGAAGATCGGCGAGGGTCTGCTCCCAGTCGACCACCTCACCCTTCGTTCCGGGCACCACGGTGGGAGCTCCACCCTGGATGACGATCCGCGCGTTCTCCGGCTCGACCTCGGTCTCGGCGAGTTGCGGGGCGAGCAGGCCGGTCGCCGCCTCCCTGTCGTACTGCGGTTCGAGACCGCCGGAGCCGTCGGGGACGAACGACAGGACGGCACCGATGTCCTCGGTACGCAATGTCGCGACGACGGCATCGTGCCCGTTCACGTGCAGATCCGCGGCGACCGCGGGCACCGCGATGTCGGCGAGCGCCTGGTCCAGGCCCTCACGGGTGACGGTGACCTCGACGCTCTCGACGGGCAACGAGACATCGCCGAACGCCCAGCGCTCGGCGAACACATCGGCCGCGACGGCGGTGTCGACGCTCTGCCCGGGTTGGGGAGTCACCGGAACGGGTGTGCCGTCCTCGAAGACGATGTTGCCCTCGCGCGGTTCGTGGGCTGCGCCTGCGGCGACCGATTCGATGCCCGCGACCAGCGCCGCGTCGTCACGGGTGGATACGACACCGATCTCGTCGGTCCCGAAGAACGATGCCAGGCGGGTGAACGGGTTGAGCGGTTGCGCGCCGATCCGGGCGAGGGTGCCGTTCCAGTCGATGCCGATGCCGACCTGTGACGGGACGAGTTCGCCGTCGGTGTCGCCCGCGGTGACCGCGACGGCGGTGTCGAGGCGGGGGTCGAGCTGCGCCTGCAGGGTACCGGCGACCTCGTCGAGGGGTTCCCCGCCGATGTCGATGCCCGCGACGGTCACGCCGCGCGGAACCTTCCCGGAGCTCACCGCGAGGTCGATGACGTACAGCGCGGCGAGGACCGTGAATACTCCGCCGACGATCAGCGCAAGTGTCCGTTTCGACGGGCCGGACCCGTCACCGGGAGGTCCGCCGGGCGCCGGTTCCGCGGGAACAGGCGGGACGGGCGGGGGTGGGCTCTGGGGCGGGATCGCGGAGGTCCGGTCCTGCGGATCGTCGGGGCGGCCGGCGCCGGTGTCCCCCACTGCCGCGGACGGGCCCGGTCGGCCACCGCCGGGTGCGTCGGGTGTGCCGGACAGCACCGGGATGACCGCGGTCGGGGCATCCGACAACGCGGCATCGTCACTCGGCCGGTCGACGGACGACGGTGCCTCGGACGACGGTGCCGCGGACGACGGTGCGTCACCGGACGCTCGCACCACCGGCTGGGTCACGGCGGAGTCGGCTTCGTCGACGTCCGAGTCATCGGCCTCCGGACCTGCGGTGGCGCGGTCCACGGGGTCCGGTTCCGGGACGGACACCGGCGCCGCCACGGTGGGCGGCTCCTCGTCCGACCGCTCGGCCACGGAACGGGACGCGTCGGCGTGCGCTTCGTCGGTGTGCGAATCGTCGGTGCGTGCTTCGTCGGGAACGGGATCCTGCGAATCGTCGGGACGTGATTCCTCCGGCTCGTCCGGGCGCAGCCCCGCATCGTCGACGTTCAGCGCCGAGAACTGCACCGTCGGCGCCGACGACGGGTCGTACTCCGGAACTTCCCGTTCCGGAACCGCTCGTTCCGGGGACGACTCGTCGCCGCGGACCGCTTCGTCCGCGTTCTCGGGGTCGTTCGTCCCGTTGTTGCCGCTCACCGGTGTCCCTTCAGGAAATGCGCGTACGCCGACGGACGCGCTACGGATGCCGGTTCCCCAGGGTAGTGCCGGTACGGGTGCACGCGCCTACCGGTGACAGGAGGGGCCGATCACACGCGGGAATCCCGGACGGAGAAGACCCCGCGCTGCTACCAGGTCGGGGGTCAGGCAGCAACGCGGGGTCGATAGGTCTATCGCCACCCCTTCCGGGGTGTTACGCCTCGGGCGAGATTTTTTCGGCGACTCCCGGATGGTGGGAATCAGGCTTCGAGGATGGCGGTGACGCCCTGGCCGCCGGCCGCGCAGATCGAGATCAGGCCGCGCACCGGCTTCCCGGTCTCCTGCTTCTTCTCGTGCAGCATCTTCGCGAGCGACGCCACGATCCTGCCGCCCGTCGCGGCGAACGGGTGACCGGCCGCGAGCGAGGATCCGTTCACGTTGAGCTTGCTGCGGTCGATGGACCCGAGCGGAGCGTCGAGCCCGAGCCGTCCCTTGCAGTACTCCTCCGATTCGAACGCCTGCAGCGTTGCCAGCACCACGGAGGCGAACGCCTCGTGGATCTCGTAGAAGTCGAAATCCTGCAGGGTCAGGCCGTTGCGCTTCAGCAGGCGCGGGATGGCGTAGGTGGGGGCCATGAGCAACCCGTCGCCGCCGTGCACGTAGTCGACGGCGGCGGTCTCCGAGTCGACCAGGTAGGCGAGCACCGGCAACTTGCGTTCGGCGGCCCACTCCTCCGTCGACAGCAGTGCCGCGGAGGCCCCGTCCGTCAGCGGGGTCGAGTTGCCGGCGGTCATGGTCGCGTCGCCGAGCTTCACACCGAACACCGGCTTCAGGGTGGAGAGCTTCTCGACGTTCGAGTCGGGGCGCAGGTTGTCGTCGCGGGTGAGTCCGAGGAACGGCGTGACCAGATCGTCGAAGAAACCGCGGTCGTAGGCCGCGGCCATGTTGCGGTGGCTCGCGACGGCCAGTTCGTCCTGGCCCTCGCGGGCGATCCCGAATTCCTTCGCGGTGATCGCGGCATGATCGCCCATCGACAGGCCGGTGCGCGGCTCACCGTTGCGGGGAATCTCGATACCCAGCATGGACGGGCGCACGTTGCCGAGCAGCTTGATGCGGTCACCGGTGCTCCTCGCGCGGTTGAGCGACAGCAGGAACTCGCGCAGTTCGTTGTTGACGCCGATGGGCGCGTCGGACGTGGTGTCGACGCCGCCGCCGATACCGGCCTCGATGCGTCCGGCGGCGATCGCATCGCCCACCGAGATGATCGACTGCAGGCCGGTACCGCACGCCTGCTGCAGGTCCCACGCGGGGGTGTACGGGCTCAGTGCGCTGCCGAGCACGCATTCGCGGATCAGGTTGAAGTCGCGGCTGTGTTTGAGGACGGCGCCGCCGACGACCGCTCCGAGCCGCTCCCCTTGCAGGTTGAAGCGACTGACGAGCCCGTCGAGGGTGGCGGTGAACATGTCCTGGTTGGAGGCGCGGGCGTACTTGCGATCCGACCGGGCGAACGGG
>Ga0209509_1002556_pt1 | contig 12041 bp, 6 predicted proteins | sample BioC13SIPDNA_FD_185743 | JGI IMG/M metagenome (GOLD analysis project Ga0209509, IMG submission 185743) | Anaerobic biogas reactor microbial communites from Washington, USA - Biogas_R1_A C13 SIP DNA (SPAdes) (version 2) | ecosystem: Engineered > Bioreactor > Anaerobic > Unclassified | place...
GTCAGCAGCGCATTACCAGTTTTGGAAGATTTGTAACCAACAAGTTTGCCATCAAAGATGAAAATGGCATGGAGCAGTATTTTAGCGGCATTGCTTTGGACAAACAAGCAAAGATTATGAATACAAATCTCCTGATCTACGAATGTGAAGGCACGGAGAGCGAAATAAAGGAATGGTTCAAAACCGTCAATATCGCTGGTGTGGCTCTGAATGATCAGGAATTGCTAAACGCTGTTTATTCCGGACCCTTTGTCACACTTGCCAAAGCTGAATTCAGCAACAGCCAAAATGCCAATGTTCAAAAATGGAGTGCTTACATTAAAGGAAATGTCAATCGCCAGGATTTTCTTGAATGTGCCCTTGATTGGGTCAGCAAAGGCAATATTGGCGAATATATGAGCAAACATCGCTACGATAACAATATTTCTGAGTTAAAGACCTATTTCAATACAGTCATTGATTGGATTTCAAGCGTTTTTGACGATGTGTTGGCTGAAATGCGCGGTCTGGAGTGGGGTAAATTCTATGAAAAGTATCACAATATCCCATATAACTCGGATAAGGTCTCTGATGAAGTACAAAAACTTTATTGTGATCCTTACTTGACAAACCGAAGGGGCATATTTGAATACATCCTGGGTGGTTCAGTTGATACAAAATTGCTGAATGTGCGAGTGTTTGATGATGCCACAAAACAATCTGTGTATGAAAGCCAAACAAAGAAAGCCCAGGAAAGTGGAGTTTCAAACTGCCCATTATGTGCCATCGGGCATGACGCGAACAAGAACAGAATCTGGAAATTGAATGAAATGGATGCCGATCACGTAACTGCCTGGAGTAAAGGCGGCGCGTCAGACATTAACAATTGCCAGATGTTGTGCAAGACTCACAATCAAGCCAAAGGAAATAGGTAAGATTATTGATTAGTAAAATGTAATTGATGAAATGATATCGTTGTTGTCCAATTAAGTATTCTCTTATCCTTATTGGTCAGGAAACAGGTGGGATCAGAGTTTAAGATTTACATTTTTTTTAACAATTTCAGAGACCAAAAACTAATTTGTGGAGATTTATCAATGAATAAGTGTGAATGGTGTGGAGCAGAATTAGAAGACAGAGCAGAAGTCTGTGCATACTGTGGAAGAGAAGTGCATAAACTCAATTCGGCAGCTCCTGTAAGCCCAGAAGCTGAACGAATGTTCGATTATTTTCCAAATCCAGATGGCGAAACACATGAATATGAAAATCTTCCGCCTGTAACACAAACTGAAAACATTCCTCAAGCGGAAACGAAAGAATTGCCTCCATTAAAGTGGCATCAAAACATATTTTTGAGGGCCATCTTGTTTGGCATTTGTATGGCATTCTTGCTGACACAAGTTGTTGTGACCTCTACATCGCCAACTGGACCTTACGGTTATTCTGGTTACATAAGTAATGCTTTGTTGACGGGTTTCTCTAATTTTGTCGTGTATTTTGGACTTTACCTATTGCTTGGTAACATTTATAGAGGCTCTAAAAAAAAGAGAAAATATGCAGATCTTGATCAGAGACGAGCTATTTTGAGATCCGAGTTTACTTTCGTCATTGGAATTATTTCCTTGCTTTTCATTGCTTTTTTTGGGATTGAAAAAGTATTATCAACTGCTGGTAACAGGACTGCAGTAGAACCGACCATAATGAAAATCTCAACAGATACGATTATCCCGACAAAAATTGCCACCCCTACAAAAATAATGGCTACCCCGACAAAAAAAGTTTCTACGACAGATTCAGTAATAAACCAACAAGAGAGAGCCTTAAAAAACAGTTTAATAGCTTACAAGGACGAGCCAAATTGGGCCTTTAAACCATACTTGGATGATTTAGATTTGGTAATTAATGGCAATGCAGTTATTATCACCCTATTAAAGTCACCAGTAACAGAAGCAGAATTTAAGGAAGTAGCATATGAACTGATAAGGGTCACAGCCCATCATGTTATTCATGGACCCATCTCGGTTAAAAGGTCAGATTGGGCGTTAGATTTCAATGTCTATAGCATAAGAGTAATTACTAAAAAAATGGCTGATTACACAATTGCTGGATATGTTGAAGGATATGAAAACATAAAGAAAATGGCTGATGAAAAACACACAGAAGACCTGGTGACCTATGAAAAATATTATAAGTAGAAGAATAAGTGATGTTATTAATTAGTGACAATCTTTATGCACCCAATGGACTTTAGGGGTTACACTCAAGGACATAATTACCCAATTCGAACTGGACCTCCGTTCTCGCCGGCCTGCCCCGCGTGTCCGTTCGCGTGGGTCTCCTGACAATGCGAGGCTCTTGACCGTCAGGTCTCCTGATTCTCACTATCTTTAGACAGGCACAACCTGCCGGCTAACTAAAGCCTTTCCACCAGCTATCAACTACCACCTGCCTGTCCCCGCCACGAAGTGGACGGATATCACCCGCCAGCTGATAAATCCTTGCAGAAATAGAACATATGTGCTATACTTGTGGGCACAGCCTGATCTCAGGCCCCGCACCTTAAAAATTGAGATCGCTTCGCAAAAGAGGCTCGCGATGACCTGATACCAGTTTTTACAATCATTCAACCACTTTTTACACTCAAACCTCCTTTTAGCACTATTAAAAAACAGTGTAAATAGTGTAACCCATGACATGTCAGGGCAGGAAGTGTAAAAACCCTGTCATAGATCCATCACAGCTGGCAGTAGCGCATCTCGGATGTAGGGGCGATGGCACTGCCTCGCCCAAAAGTATTTGCTGTTCGGATTATAAGGAATAGGCGGGCCTATTCCCTACAGAAAGATGCCGGATTGACCCCGCGTGGAAACCCGCGGGGCAGGAACGCAATCCGGCCTACGAAAAGATCAAGCAAAAAAGACCCGCTTCAGTCTCCCATCCCCCCGGTTAATGGCCGTGCTCGGTCTGGAGTCCCCGATGAAAACCAACGGGGCAGGCCGGCACGAGCAAAGATCTCACCCCCTTCAATTCCCCCTCTAAAGAGGGGGTTTGGGCAGGCGGCTGGAAGAGGAGTGGCAAATACAGCCCTCCCTCGAGGGAGGGGCCGTCGAAGACCCCAACCTCGAAGAGGAGTGTGGACCAAGTGGGGGAGAGTGTGTTTTCTCTTTGGCTTATTAAAATCACTCACTTTCCTGTATAATTTACCAATCCACCAAAAAAGCGAGGAAATTATGGCGCCGATACTCGAAGTGCGCGATCTGGTCAAAAAGTACGGAGATTTTACTGCTGTCAATGGCATCTCCTTCAGCGTTGAAGAAGGCGAGATCTTCAGTCTGCTGGGTCCCAACGGCGCAGGCAAAACCACCACCATCTCGGTCATCTCCACTCTCTTCGCCCCCACCAGCGGGGACGCCAGCGTCTGTGGGCATTCCGTCCTCAAAGACCCGATGGCGGTCAAAGGCTGCATCGGGGTGGTGCCGCAGGAGCTGGCGCTCTACGAGGATCTGACCGCCCTTGAGAACCTGAATTTCTGGGGGCAGATGTACGGATTGAGCGGCAAGGCGCTCTCAGACCGCATCGCTGAAGTTCTGGACCAGATCGGTCTGAAAGACAAAGCCAAACAGCGTATCAAGACCTATTCCGGCGGCATGAAAAGGCGCGTGAATATCGGTATCGGGCTGCTGCACAAACCCAAACTGCTCTTCATGGACGAGCCCACGGTCGGCATCGACCCGCAATCGCGCCGGGCTATCCTCGATTCGGTCAAAGAGCTCAACCAGCAGGGAATGACCATCCTCTACACGACCCACTACATGGAGGAAGCCCAGGAACTCTCAGACCGTGTCGGGATCATCGACCATGGCGAGCTGATCGCTCTGGGCACCCAGGAAGAACTCACCCGGCAGGTGGACGAAACCGACACGCTGGTCTTACATATTGCCGAAAACGAAGACCCGCAACCCCTGGTGGAACGCCTGCAAAGCCTGGATGGGGTGCGCCGGGCTGACGCCATCGATCACGAGATTTCTCTCATAACTCACTCGGCTCAGGAGCTGATTGCCCCGGCTATTCGCGCGGCCGAAGAGACGGGCATAAAAATTTACTCAATGGACATACGCGAACCGAACCTCGAAGCGGTTTTTCTGCACCTGACCGGGCGCGCTCTACGCGATTGAGAGGCAACGATGCGAAAATTGTTCATCATCGCTCTCAAAGACCTCAAGCTGATTTTTCGTGACCCGGCAGCCCTGATCCTGATGCTGCTGGCGCCTTTCCTGATCACACTGGGCATGGGCTTTATCACCGGGCGCTTTTCCGGAAACACCAACGCTGGCATCAGCAGCATTCCGGTGGCTATTGTCAACCAGGACGAAGGCGAACTGGGCCAGGCACTGAAAGCAGTCTTCAGGTCTGAAGAACTCGCCGACCTGGTTGCACCCACTTTTCCCACCAGGCCTGAAGAAGCCACTCGCTTGCTCGAAGCCGATGAGGCTTCGGCCGCCATCATTATCCCGCCAGGTTTCAGCAATTCCATCATTCCGGATGAAGGTGGCAGCATCAGCGGAGACATAATTCAAATTGATTTTATTGCCAACCCAAACGCTCCCACCAACGCGGGCATTCTGCGCTCCATTCTGAACAGCTTTCTGACCCAGGTGGAAGTCGGCAGAATCGGAGCTGAAGTCACCTTGAGCCAGGTCGCCCAAACCGGCAAACTCACGCCCGAACTGGCAGCTCAACTAGGAGAGGTTTTTGGCACACAGCTTGCGCAGCAATCCGCGCAGACGCGGCCTATCCAGCTAAAAAACACCACGGCCAGCGGGGCGGCAGTTAAATTTGATCTGCTGATGTACTTTGCTCCCGGGATGGCACTGATGTTCCTGATGTTTGCGGTTACTTATGGCGGGCGCTCGCTTTTGCTGGAGAACCGCACGGGCACCCTGCCGCGTCTGCTGCAGACCCCCACTTCATCGGCACAGATCCTGGGGGGCAAGGTGCTGGGCATTTTCCTGACCGCCGTTACCCAACTCTCCATCCTGATTGGCGGCACCAGCCTCTTATTCCGCCTGGATTGGGGGCAACCTCTGGGCGTAGTGTTGCTGATCCTGGCGGCTGCCTTTGCGGCCAGCGGCTGGGGTTCCTTTATGGCCACCTTGTTCAAAACCCCTGCGCAGGTTGCCAACTTTGGATCGATCATCATGTTGGTTTTTGGCTTGTTGGGGGGCAGCTTCTTTGATATGAGCCTTTTGCCGGAGTGGGTTTCTATGCTCGGCAAGATCACACCCAACGCCTGGGGCTTGCAGGGCTTCACCACTCTGGCAGGTGGTGGAACGCTGAGCAGTATTGGAGAACCGCTCCTGGCGTTGGCACTGATGGGAATAATCCTTTTTGCCGCCGCTTCTATCTGGATGAAACGGCGTGGATTAGCGAGAAAGTGAAGGCTTTATTATGCAGAAAATGATCGCTATAGTTTTGAAAGACCTTCGCATCCGATTTTCCAGCCCGGTGGAATGGCTTTTTTTCCTGATCTTACCCATCTTCTTCAGTTTCATCATCGGTGGCGGCACTGGCGAACCTACAGACAGCCGTGTTGGTTTTTATGTGGTTGACGAAGCCCAGACCAGCCTTTCCACCAGTTTGTTTGATGCATTGGACGCATCCACTTCGATACGCCCGATTCTCGAGGAAAGACAGGTAGCGCTGGAGGATCTGGATGAACGCAATGTAGCCGCGGTACTGCTGCTTCCTGAAAGCCTGGATTGGGAAGCCCTCGATTCAGCTACGCAAAGTATTGAACTGCGTCAGCTTGCCAGCAGCACAAACGCCCTGGTGGTGCAGCAGGGCGTGCAAGCTGCCCTTGCGGAGGTAAGCAGCGCGCTGCAAATAGCCAACTTCAGCACCGAAACAGCTGAGGATTTGGTCGGTTTTGAAGCTGAGGCTGAGCGCAGTGCCTGGTTCGCGCAAGCCCTCTCGGCAGCCCAAACCGCGCTGCAGACTGCCCCCGACCGCGTGCAAGAAACGGTTGCGGAAGTGCCTGACCCGATCGAATACGACCCAAATACCAACAGCTCAATCGGGCAGATGATCACCTGGGTTTTTATTCCGCTCATCGGACTTTCCGCCATGCTGGCGTACGAGCGCCAAATCGGAACGTTGCGGCGCTTGCTTACCAGCCCTACCAGCCGGGCAGTCTACCTGGGCGGTACAGTCATTGGAATGGTGCTCACCGCCCTGTTGCAGATGACCATCCTGGTCGCTTTCGGTAAATATGTACTGCAAGTCAACTGGGGCAATTCCCTCCTGGCGATCGCCATGATGCTGGTTTCGTCCTCGCTGGCAGCGGCAGCCCTGGGTACCATGCTTGGGACCCTGGTTAAAACCGAATCGCAGGCCAACGGATTGAGCATCATGGTGGGGATGGTGATGGCCATGTTGGGCGGCTGCTGGTATCCCCTGGAGCTTTTTCCGCAGGCGGTGCAGAATGTGGTGCGGGTGCTGCCTACCACCTGGTCCATGCAAGGCATGCTGGACATCGCCCTGCGCGGGCAGGGACCTGAGGGAGTGCTTTTGGAGACGCTGATGCTGAGCGGCTTTGCTCTGGTCTTTTTCCTGGTGGGTATCTGGCGTTTTAAGTACGAATAAGCGCCCACAAGGGAAGCTCTACCAGAGTATTGCCACCTGCGTCTTGCCGATTGGTCCCATCCTATCGCCGATTTGTAGAGGGGTGGGTATTGGTTCTCGCACTGTGAAGTAGTACACTCCAAATTAATTGTTGTCAGACGACTAAAAGAGGAATTCAATGAACACCATCACACCTAAAAAGTATGTCATTGTTGGGGCTGGTATTGCCGGCGTGAGCGCCGCGGAAGCCATCCATAAAAGCGATCCGCAGGCAGAAATCACCCTGATTTCCAACGAGGACAGTTTGCCCTACTTCCGTATGAACCTCACCCGCTATCTGGCTGGCGAGGTGGAAGCCAAAGCGCTGGACCTGCACATCCCTGCCTGGTATCCTGAGAATCATGTCGACCTGCGCCTGAGCAGCAGCGCGGTGGACATTCTGCCGGAAGAAAAAACCCTGCTGCTTTCGGATGGGAGCAGACTGCAATATGACCTTCTCATTCTGACTGCTGGCGCGCATCCCTTCGTCCCGCCCATTCCCGGTGCGGAGCTGGCTGGTGTGCAGACTGTGCGTACTATCCACGATGCCGACTGCGTCCTGGATGTGTGCCGCAGGCATGCCCGGGTGGTATGCATCGGTGGCGGGCTGCTGGGATTGGAAGTTGCTGGCGCTATCGCCAGGCATGGAGCCGAGGTGACGGTGTTGGAAAGCCTGTCATGGCTGTTGCCGCGCCAGTTGGACCAGAGAGCCAGCCAGATCCTGCAGAGCAAAATCGAAGCCATGGGCATTGACGTCAGAGCAGCAGTCAAAACGGAAGCGCTGTTGGGAACGGATAAAGTGACGGGAGTGCGGCTGAGTGGTGGAGAGGAGCTGCCGGCTGACATGGTGGTCATCAGTGCTGGCGTGGTCCCCAACCTGGAGCTGGCCCGCAAAGCAGGGCTGCAGGTCAACCGCGGTGTGGTAGTGGACGACAGCATGCGCACCTCCGACCCGGCAATTTTTGCCGCCGGGGACATTGCCGAGCACAATGGGCGGGTGTATGGTCTGTGGGTGCCAGCCAAAAAGCAGGGCGAGATAGCCGGCCTGACTGCTGCCGGCAAGCCAGCCAGCTTTGGCGGAGACGCCCCCTCAGCCCGCCTGAAAGTGTTGGGGATAGATCTGTTCAGCATCGGGCAGTTCAGCCCTGAAGAAGCAGACCTGCACCTGGCTGAGGAAAAAGACGGCGTCTATACCAGCTTTGTGCTACGTGAGGGCGTGATGATCGGCGCCATTCTGTTGGGCGATGCCAGCCTGGCCGGAAAGGTGAAGGCAGCCGTCGATAGAGGTCGTAATTTTGGAGCCGAATTGGGGCAGAACCTGACCCTGGAGGCCATCCTGCAGGCACTCAAGCACTAAGCCCGGGTGGAAAAAACTTCGTGGGCTGAGTATTTCCTGGCATAGCGAATGAAAGTCTGAATATTCGGAACCATTTTGCTTATTTCAATATGCGATATAAGGTGGTTTCTGCGAAACTAATATCTATTTTCAGCATTCTTAACTTCATTTTCAGAGTATTTTCTTCATATTAAGATGTAATTTAAATTTTCCACCGTGTTTTCTGAATTTGCACAGTTCTCTAATAACGACTGTTATAATTTATTTAGCAAAAGAAATTGACTTGAGTGCAAGAGTTCAGTTTGTCAAGCAAGTAGAAACATAAGAAAATCAATTTTGCTGAATCTGCTATCAATTGAAGAGAGGGACTTTCGGTAAATCATGTTGATTTATGAACAACTTGGAAGTGAACTGGGGGTAATTAGAGCCCTCAATCAAGATTGTGACTGGAACAAGACCTTACATTTTTGCGAATTTGAATTCATATACAACGAATCAAACGAAATACCAACAATCCACGAAGTATTTATACATGAGGTATTTACTAAAATACTTAAACGTGGAACCAAACCTTTTTGCAGTTTTAGCTTGGAGGAAAAAATTATTGAATTGTATGGCGGGGAGTATACAGTAAGTATTAACAAGCCTACAAGAAATGGTTCCATATCTTATCAATACAATCCCGAGCTTACCAACCGTTACAATCTTTTTAGAGACCTAGTACAGCCTTGGTCAGGTGATATTGAAAATATTTCGTTCGATCCGTCAAGTCCACACCATGAACGAGATTTTTTCTCGAACCTCATAAAATGGTTTCCCGACAACCTTGGAAACATGATCAAGACACAAGTTATGATCAGTGACTTGTTACCCGAAGAAACTGCGAAAAAATTTATTGGACAACGTGTTGACTTCTTAGTAACTTTCCCCAACGGGAAAAGTATCGTACTCGAACCTGGAGATCACAAATCCTATTCAGCCAGCCTCCAACTTCTTGACCAGCAACGAGATGCGGAGTTTAGAAAACAGGATATTCCAACAAAAAGATTGGAAAACAAGGAAATATCTGACCAGAAAACTCGTAAAGATATATATCGCTTGATTAAAAATTGTGAGGGAGAAGAATACCTTGTCAAAGGAAATTGGCAGCGGAAAGCATTAGATTTATGTGAGAATTATTTATTTCTCCTGCCTTCCTTGATTACTCGAATAGAATTTTTGCTGGCTGACTTTTACCTCAGTAAAGGATTAATTCACAAGGAGACACTTAACATTGGAGTTATTGAGCGAGATCTCTCATGCGCCGTTCTAGCTATTGAGGATTTCGAAACCTGGATAACCAGAATAGCAGGATTGTATGGTGTAGAAATAAGACTCCCTAAAGTGCAATTATATATTCAGAACAATCCAGTTTATGACTTTGGCAAGAAATTTTTAAAAGAGAATGTGACCTATGAGGCTCAGTCATTTGAATCATACCAATTGGATATCTTATTAGATGTAGCAATTAAATGCAATTCATCAACTACACCAGTTAAAACAGGAGCTCCCTTTATTGGTTCGGTAAGGCAAACTGCGCCAAATTACTCCAGCAATTGGTTTGGTTACCGGTCTTCTCCACAAGCTATAGATAACCGGATTGTCACAGACGAATTGCTTAAAACCTTTCTGCAAGATATTTTTAGAAAATGGGAATTTCGTGACGGACAAATTCCGATTTTAAAGAGCATACTACTTCAGAAAAACACAATAGGTTTATTACCCACGAGTGGTGGTAAGTCAATTTGTTACCAACTAGCATCAATCTTAACACCAGGAACAACAATAGTAGTAGATCCGATAAATTCGCTAATGGAAAACCAGGTAAATTCCTTGCGAAAATACTATGGAATTGACAGAGTGTTCGCTTGGAATAATCAATCTGCAGCGGCGCAAAGTGTTCAATCCTTGCTGTACGGCTACATCATGGTTTTTATATCACCTGAACGACTTCAACGTGATTCGTTTAGGTCTGCAATGCAGAATTTGAAGGCAGCCGATATATTTGTGAACTTTGTGGTAATTGACGAAGCCCATTGTATATCTATGTGGGGTCACGATTTTAGGCCAAGCTACCTCATGCTAGAAAGCAACATACGAAAATATTGCCAATTTAATGCAAAACAGCCGCCTATTGTTGCTTTGACTGGAACTGCGTCGCAACTTGTGTTGATCGATATGAAGCGTGAACTGAAAATTGACGAATTAGATTCAATCGTAAGACCCAAATCATTTGATCGTCCAGAACTAAATTTCAACTTAGTTCGAGTCAATTCAAACAATAAATATCAGATGTTGGAGACTGTTGAAAAATCCATTGCCAGAAGACTAAATGTAAGGAATCTCAGTGATGAAGCAAATGGGATAGTATTTGCTTATACCCCCAATGAACTTTGGGAACTACTCGGTCAACATCAACCCGCTTCCCTGGGCCACATCAGCGAAATCTTGGATAATGACGGGAAAAAACTAGTTAAGTTTGGTGTATATTGCGGAACAAGCCCAAAGGATTTTCCTGGAGATAATTGGCAGGATTACAAAGACAAAGTTTTGAATCTCTTTCAGGATGGAAAGATAGGCATGTTGTTTGGTAATAATGCCATCGCAGTAGGCATTGATAATCCAAAGATAAATTACGTCATAAACTATCGTATGCCTCAATCTCTTGAGGCTTACTATCAAGAAAGTGGGAGGGCTGGCAGGGAAGGTCAAAGTTCAGAGTGTTACCTGATCTTCACCGACGACGACCCGCAAAAAACTAAATCGTGGTTGGATCGAAAAATTGATAAGATGGGGAAAAGATATGATGATCTCGGCATTGTCTCTTTCTTCCATCATGATAATTTTCCAGGGATAGATACCGATGTTGATGGGACAAAGAAAGTCTTCAGAAACTTATTGGAGTCCAAAAATTCAATTTGTACGATAACAGCCAATCTGGGAGGATCGCTTGACCAAAAACAAAGCAAGAAGACTGAAAAATACTTATCATACCTAACCATTCTTGGAATTATTAAGGATTATGAGGTTGAAGGATCCATTAGTAATTCGAGGTTTAAGATAATTCTCGCAGATGAAGTCGCAAACTATCTACTAAACAACGATCAGGCAGAACTTGAAACTTACTTATTTGGAAAGTTGGCTGATTATCAAAATCGATATCGACCGACCACAAGTGATGAAATCAGAAAACAAGTAATGTCAATTCAAGGGAATTCACTGAGTTCCATGTGCATCACTTACCTAATAGGATTTATCTACAAGGAGATCGAATACCAGAGAAGGGAAGCAATAAAGACTTTGGTTGAATTTTGTAACGAGGAGAATACAACCCCAGAAATTTTGAGATCGAGATTAATTGCTTACCTGGATTATTCAGAAAAGTTCTCCGGTAAGTTATTAGCACTGGCTGAGGGAAGACCAAATATCGAAAAAGTTGTAGAAATTATTCGCCAAGTTGAAAGTTTCCAAGATGGGGAAACTCTTTACTACGAAACTAGACGGCTTTTGGATGAGAGAATGCGATCAGACTGGTTGGCTGTAAATATTTATGCCTTTGTTTTCAGAGAGCATGGTAATTATTCTGTAAGATACCTTGAAGAACTCGAGAATCTTATGGACCAGTTGGAAATAGATGATAGTCTCACTCAAATTGAAAAACGGAATTTTATCGCAATATTTTTGTCGCAGTTTATGGAGCTGGATAAGGTGTTTACAGCAAACATTGGTGTTGAGTTCATTTCAAAAAGTTTAATAGAACTCTCAAATAAGGGCAATAAGTACGGTGTGACGATTTATGACCTAATCACTCAACTTACCGTGTCTCAATTGGAAAATGATGCAATCAAACTAACAATAATTAATCATCAATTAGAGGAGATCTTGAATGGAAGATATTCACAAATATTTGGATGAGACTAAGAAAAATCTTAATGAATTGGTCTCCGAAATTAATAAGGTAAAGAGCCTAAGACTGTTAAATGAGAAGACCACGAACAGTCTGGTTGCGATGCAAAATACCTTGGAA
>Ga0209509_1002569_pt1 | contig 11994 bp, 7 predicted proteins | sample BioC13SIPDNA_FD_185743 | JGI IMG/M metagenome (GOLD analysis project Ga0209509, IMG submission 185743) | Anaerobic biogas reactor microbial communites from Washington, USA - Biogas_R1_A C13 SIP DNA (SPAdes) (version 2) | ecosystem: Engineered > Bioreactor > Anaerobic > Unclassified | place...
GCCCAGGGTCTCCACCGTCACCGTGACGCCGGGGTGCTTCTCGTTGTACAGCTTGCCAAAGGCCTGGATCATCGGGTCAATCTCCACCTTCAGCTGGAAGACGGAAATCTCAACAGGGGTTTCAGCCGCAGCGGCCACTGCCATTGTGGCGGCCTCCTCCTCAGCGGCTTTGGCGGCAGCCTCCTCCTCAGCGGCCTTGGCGGCAGCCTCTTCCTCAGCGGCCTTGGCGGCAGCCTCCTCCTCAGCAGCCTTGGCGGCAGCCTCTTCCTCAGCAGCCTTGGCGGCGGCTTCCTCCTCAGCGGCCTTGGCGGCGGCTTCCTCCTCAGCGGCCTTGGCGGCGGCTTCCTCCTCAGCGGCCTTGGCGGCGGCCTCTTCCTCGGCGGCCTGGGCGGCAGCGGCCTCCTCAGCGGCCCTGGCGGCTTCCTCCGCGGCAGCGGCGGCAGCCTCCTCCGCGGCCTTGGCTTCCGCGGCGATCCGCTGCGCCTCCGCCTGGGCTAGGGCAGCCTCCTCCGCGGCCTGGGCGGCTTCCACGGAAGCCTTGGCGGAATCCAGCTCGGCGGTCAGGGTGCTGACCTTGGTGGTCAGCTCGTCCACCTGCTTGTTCAGGTCAGCCTTTGAGCCGTTGTTGACAAAGCCAAAGACCAGGGCGGCCACCACCAGCAAGGCCAGGATGATGGACAGCACCTTGCTGTTCTTCTGGGGTGTGTTTGACATACCGGTTCCTCCTTATCCATGTGCCTCCCGGGCCGGGAAACCAGGGGACCGCCCGGAAGCTCCAATTCCCTTTGATAATACCCGGTTGTACCTGCAAAATAACTGGATGGCGCTGATTTGCCCTGCGCGCGCGCCCCGGCCTGTCAGGCTGAACAGCGTATGCGTTTCAGGGGATGAGGGCAGGCGCCCTGACCCCACCGGCCAGGGCAGGCTGTCGCCTGCCCCGCGGCCTTGTCAGCGCAGGTTCTGCAGCGGCTGCCCCGCCTTGCACATCGGGCAGGCCTCCGGGCGGTAGTGCTGGGCATCCAGGGTGATCAGTGCGGTCAGGGGCGTGTCCAGGGGCGCCTTGCCGCCGGACTTGTCCACCAGGCAGCCCACGCCGGCCACCTCGCCGCCCAGCGCGCGGACGATTTCAGCCATCTCGCGCACCGACTGGCCGGTGGACACCTCGTCCTCGACCACCAGCACGCGCATGCCCGGGCGCAGGTCAAAGCCCCGGCGCAAAATCAGCGCGCCATCGCGCTTCTCACAGTAGAACAGGGGCAGGCCCAGCGCGCGGGCCACCTCAAAGCCGGGCAGCACCCCGCCAATGGCGGCGGCCAGCACCACATCGGCCTCGTACTGCGCGCAGCGCCGCGCCAGCTCGCCCGCCACCGTTTGGGCGGTGGCGCTGTCCTCAAACAGCCGCGCGCACTGCACATACCAATCGGTGTGCCGGCCGGACAGCCGGTAGAAATGTCCCTGCAGGATGGCGCCCTTGTCCGCGAAAAGCTGGTGCAGTGCCGCTGTATCCATGTGTGTCTCCAATCATGTGTGTTGGGCATAAAAAAGCGCCGTTGCCGGCGCTTGTCCTGTGCCTACTGCCGCGCGCCGCACTCGGGGCAGAACTTTGCCCCCTCCGCCAGCGGCTTGCCGCAGTCACGGCAGGCCCCGGCTGACTGGCTGGCCCCGCACTCCGGGCAGAACTTGCTGCCCTGCCTGATGGCCGCGCCGCAGCTCACGCAGGGGGCGGTGGCCTCCTGGGCGGCGGGGGCGCTTGGCTGCTGGCTGCCGGCCAAGGCGCCCTGCATCATCTGGCCCATGGCCATGCCCGCGCCCAGGCCCGCGCCCATCCCGGCGCTGCCACCTTCGTTCTGCGCCGCGTCGCGCAGCGCCTCAGCCGCCTGGAACTGGGTGTAGCGGCCCAAATCGCCCACCACGCCCATGCTGGTGCGGCGGTCCATGGCGGCCTCCACCTCCTGGGGCAGGCTGATGTTTTCCACCACGAAGCTTTCCAGCTTCAGGCCCAGGCCCGCAAAGCGCGGGGACAGGCTGTTGAGGGCGAACTGGCTGAGCTCGTCATAGTTGGCGGCCAGGTCCAGCGCGGGGATCTTGCTCTGGGCAATGATGTCGCTCAGCGCGGAGACCACCGTGCGCTTGATCTGCCCTTCCACACCCTCCACCGTCATCAGCTCGGTGGTCCCAAAGACCTCCTTGAGGAAGGCCACTGGGTCCACGACGCGGAAGGAGTAGATCCCGAAGGCGCGCAGGCGCACCATGCCAAACTCCGTATCGCGCATCATCACCGGGTTACTGGTGCCCCACTTCAGGTCCAGGAACTGCTTGGTGTTCACGAAGTACACCTCGGCCTGGAAGGGGGACTTGAAGCCGTATTTCCAGCTTTTGAGCGCCGTCATGATGGGCATGTTCTGGGTGCTCAGCTCATAGCGGCCAGGCTGGAAGACGTCGGCAATCTTGCCCTCGTTCACAAACACGGCGACCTGGCTCTCCCGGACGGTGAGCTGCGCGCCCATCATGATTTCCTTGCCGTTGCGGTCGTAACGGTACACCATGGTGTTGGCGCTGGAATCGGTCCACTCAATGACGTCAATCAACTGGCTGGAAATCATTTTCTTGAAGAAGCTCATGGCGAATCCTCCTTGTTTTGTTGATGGGTTCTATCTTGCAGGCAAAGCGCCTCAGATTCAGTGGTTGGGCGGGATCAGATCCTCCAGGCGGCTGAGCACACGGAACTGGGTGCAGGCCAGCTCCAGGTCCATATAGATTTTAACCTGCGCGGCCATGCCCAAAACCAGCTGCTGGGTCTGGGCGCTGAGCAGGTCCAGCTCGCGCTCCGCCAGGGGCGTGACCGCGCAGGCCAGCACGCGCATGCGCAGCGGGCTCAGCAGCGCGGAGGAATAGACCAGGGGGCCGGGAATCTGGCCGAAGAAGTTGGCGCGCAGGGACAGGTCCAGCCGGTCAAAGCCGTGGCTCCAGCGGCGGGACAGGAAGCTGGCCCCGTCGCGCAGATCAAACTCAAACAGCAGCGCGGGCAGCTCGGCCTTCAGCGGGGAGCGCGCCAGCAGCAGGCGGCTGCGCAGCTCGTTGGCGTTGGCCAGGCGCTCTTCCAACAGCCGGCGCAGGGTTTCCTGCTCCAGGCGGGCCAGGATCATGGGCACATCGTTCTCGTCGTCGGAAAAATCACCATGCAGCTGGTCCAGCACCTCGCGCAGCATGGACAGCTCGTTGCGCAGACCGTCCCCGCGGCGGTGGGTGCGCATGATGGGCAGGTAGGGGTACTGGGTGGCCAGGTGCTCCTGCAGGCTGCCCGCCTCAGGGCTGTCCGGGTCAAAGGCGATGGCCTGGGCGCCGGGATGGCGCAGGTGGCCGATGGCTTCCTCGGTGGTGGACACCACGGTCACCGGGTCAAAAAACAGCCGGGTCATATCCTGAATGCCGGTAAACGCCTGGGCAACGTCCGCCTGGCCGGTCACTAGCAGCAACTTGTACATGCATTTCCTCCTTGCGTTCGCGCAGGTTCCATTATAGCCCGCCAGCTGGCACAAGGCAATGTTTTTGTCCCCCGCCGGGCCGGGATGGCTTTGCCGGCATCCCCGGGGTATGATGAAGGCAGACAATTACCGCTTGGGAGGTGGTCTTGTGCGGGCCCTCACCAAAGCCCAGGCCGCCCGGTTCCTGCTGCACCACCAGGGCCTGCTGGGCCGGCCCCGCTTCACGGGCAGGCAGGGCGTGCTGGACTTCGCCGCCCAGGCCGGCTGCGTGCAGTATGACCCGGTGGACATCTGCGGGCGCAGCGCGGAGATCACCTGCCTGTCCCGGGTGGCGGGCTTCACGGCCCCCCTGTTCGCGGACCTGCTGTATGGCAGCCGCGAGCTGGTTGACCACTTTGACAAAAACCTGGCCATCTATCGCCGGGAGGACTGGCCCCACCTGCGCCACTACCGCCTGGCCTGGGCGGGCGCCAACAGGGCCCGCCAGGTGACCCCGGCAATCCGCGCCCAGGTGCTGGCCCACATCCGTGACCAGGGCCCCCAGGACGCCGCCAGCCTGGGACTGGCCGGCCGGGTGGACTGGTACTGGGCGGCCACCAGCCTGTCCCGCGCGGCGCTGGAGCAGCTGTACAATGAAGGGCAGCTGCTCATCCACAGCAAGAAGGGCACCCTCAAAACCTATGACCTGGCTGAGCGCTGCCTGCCCATGCACATCCTGGATGCCCCGGACCCCCACCCGGATGAAGACGCCCAGACCGACTGGCATGTGCTGCGCCGGGTGCGCGGGGTGGGGCTGCTGTGGAACAGGGCATCCGACGCCTGGCTGGGCACCCGGGCCTGGTACGCGGGGCCGCGCCGGCAGGCCTTTGACCGCCTGACAGCCAGGGGCGCGCTGCTGCCGCTGCGGGTGGAGGGCATCCGGGACACACTCTACCTGGCTGTGGCGGATGAAGCGGCGCTGGAGGCCTCCCTGGCCCTGGGGGAGGCGGCGCCGCGCTGCGAGCTGATCGCGCCGCTGGACAGCTTCCTCTGGGACCGGCGCTTGATCCAGGCCTTGTTTGGCTTCTCCTACACCTGGGAGATCTACACCAAGCCGGACAAGCGCATCTATGGCCCCTATGTGCTGCCCATCCTGATGGATGGCCAGCTGGTGGGCCGCGTGGAGCCGGTGCTGGACCGGGCGGCGGGCAGGCTGCGCCTGCGCGGCCTGTGGTGGGAGGAGGGGGTCGCGCCCACCCGCGGACGCCAGCGCGCGCTGAACGGGGCGCTCAGCCGGCTGGCCGCCTACCACGGCGCCAGCTTTGAGGCGCTCTGACGCGGCCTTGTTTGTTGGCGAATTGGCTATATGAAGGAGGAAACATGAGCGAGTGCTCTCACACCCACCACCACTTCACCTGCCTGGCGGTGGTGCCCATCTTCCAGGGCCTGAGCGACCAGGAGCGCCTGCAGATTGCCCGCGCGGCCAGTTCCAGGCGCTACAGCAAAGGCGAATACATCTACCGCGCGGGGGACACCAGCAACACCCTCTATGTGCTGCACGAGGGCCAGGTCAAGCTGACCCGGCTGCATGTCACCGGGCGGGAGCAGGTGCTGCGGGTGCTGGGCCCGGGGGATTTCTTTGGCGAACTGGCCCTGTTTTCCTCCCTGCCCCACACCGACAGCGCCCAGGCGCTGGGCCCGGTCACCATGTGCGCGCTGGACGGCGCCGCACTCAAGCAGCTGATGGGCCGCCAGCCCTCCATCGCCTTTCAGGTGATGGACGCGCTCTCCCAGCGCCTGGAGCAGGCCGATGGGTTGCTGGAGGCGGTGAGCCTGTCATCCGTTACCCAGCGCCTGGCCGGCATGCTGCTCAGCCTGTCCGATGGCCGGGCGGCCTTCACCCTGCCCATGAGCAAGGGCGATTTTGCCTCCCAGCTGGGCATGAGCCAGGAAACCCTCTCCCGGCGGCTGACCGCCCTGCAGGAGGAGGGCCTGCTGTCCCTCTCCGGGCACCGCGGCATCCGCATCCTGGACCGCGCGGCGCTGGAGGCCCTGAGCCTGGAGGGGGAATGATGCCCCGCCCCTTCCCGCGGTATTATCTATAGAAGAACAAAAAAACCGGAGATGGCCAACTGTGCCATCTCCGGTCCCTTTACACCGGGTGAAGTTGGGGGCGTTTCTACGGGGTTTCCCCTCCGGGGGAAGCCCCCTGTTCATCCCGTGGTGCCCCCGGGCGCCTTGGCGCTTAGTTGAACGCGTCCTTGCCCGGATAGACCGCCTTGTCGCCCAGCTCCTCCTCAATGCGCAGCAGCTGGTTGTACTTGGCCACGCGCTCAGAGCGCGCGGGTGCGCCGGTCTTGATCTGCCCGGCGTTGGTGGCCACGGCCAGGTCGGCGATGGTCACGTCCTCGGTCTCGCCCGAGCGGTGGGAGATGACGGTCTTGAACCCGTTCCCGTGCGCCAGGCGGATGGCGTCCAGGGTCTCCGTCAGCGAGCCAATCTGGTTGAGCTTGATCAGGATGGCGTTGGCCGCCTTTTCCTTGATGCCGCGCTCCAGGCGCTTGACGTTGGTCACAAACAGGTCATCGCCCACAATCTGCACCTTGTGGCCGATCTTCTGGGTCAGCTGCACCCAGCCCGCCCAGTCCTCCTCATCCAGGGGGTCCTCCAGGGAGACGATGGGGTAGTCCTCCACCAGCTTGGCCCAGAAGGCCACCAGCTCATCGGTGGTGAAGGTTTGCCCGGTCTTGGGCATCCTGTAGCCGCTGTCCGCCTTCCACTCGGAGGCGGCGGCGTCAATGGCCAGGGCCACGTCCCGGCCGGGCTCGTAGCCCGCCTTGCGGATGGCCTCCAGGATCAGGTCCAGGGTTTCCCGCTCGCCGGGCAGGTCGGGCGCGAAGCCGCCCTCATCGCCCACGGCGGTGGCCAGCTTCCTGGACTTGAGCAGCGACTTGAGGGCCTGGTAGACCTCAACGCCCCAGCGCAGGCCTTCCTCAAAGGACTTGGCGCCTACCGGCATCACCATGAACTCCTGCACGTCCAGGCTGTTGGCGGCATGGGCGCCGCCGTTGAGGATGTTCAGCATGGGCACGGGCAGGGTGACGGCCTTCTCCCCGCCCAGGTGGCGGAAAAGGGACTGGTGGGCGCAGTTGGCGGCCGCCTTGGCATAGGCCAGGCTGACGGCCAGGATGGCGTTGGCGCCCAGGCGGGTCTTGTTGTCGGTGCCGTCCAGGCTGATCATGGCCTTGTCCACCGCGGCCTGGTCGGCCCAGTCCTTGTTCACCAGGTGCTGGGCGATGTCTTCATTGATATGCTTCACGGCCTGGCTGACGCCCTTGCCCTGGAAGCGGGCCTTGTCGCCGTCGCGCAGCTCGTGCGCCTCAAACTGGCCGGTGGACGCGCCGCTGGGGGCCGCGGCCAGGCCGCTGGCGCCGCAGCCCAGGGTGACCACGGCCTCGGTGGTGGGGAAGCCGCGGCTGTCAATCACCTGGCGGCCACGGATGGCGGCGATGCGCAGGTCTTCCTTGCTGTGCTGGGTGTGGGGCATGCTTGTACCTCTTTCTGCCTTGCGGCACATTCGTTTGCTCCCATATCATACCTCATTTGGCCGGGTTTCACAAAGCGGCTGGGCAGCCTGCCGGGCAGGTTTTGTCCCGGGAGGCGGCATATGCGCCAGCCGGTTCTCAAGGGTGAGGATGCGGGAAGTCAGCGCGGGCAGCTGCCCGTGGACGCCGGTTTTTCGTGTGGTGCCGCCGGGATGTTTGTCCAGAATCCGGTTTTTTGTCTGTTCTGGCTGGTGCGGATAGGGGCGTCAGCTTTGTGGGCTCCAGAAAGCACATGCCCATGCAATCTTTGAGAAAAGTGGGAAAAGCGCTTATTTTTTGCTTGACTAAAGGCCGGGTGCTGTGGTATATTCATCGGGCACCCCAAACGGGGTTGCGGGGACCTTGAAAACGATACAGAGAAGAGAAGCGAAATTTAACGACAGTCGATTCAATTGAGCGAACATCGGTCGGCCGGCTTTTGGAAGGTGGCCCTGGACAGCCCTTGAGGGCGGGAAGGGGCAACCGGAAGGGGTTGGCGCGGACTGTTGGATTAAACACAAGAGTTTGATCCTGGCTCAGGACGAACGCTGGCGGCGTGCCTAACACATGCAAGTCGAGCGGAGGCATAGGAAAGAAGTTTTCGGATGGACTCCTTATGCTTTAGCGGCGGACGGGTGAGTAACGCGTGAGCAACCTGCCTTTCACAGGGGGATAAGGCGGCGAAAGCCGCTCTAATACCGCATGAGACCACGGTGACGATGTCACAGGGGTCAAAGGAGCAATCCGGTGGAAGATGGGCTCGCGTCCGATTAGGTAGTAGGTGGGGTAAGGGCTCACCTAGCCAATGATCGGTAGCCGGCCTGAGAGGGTGAACGGCCACATTGGAACTGAGACACGGTCCAAACTCCTACGGGAGGCAGCAGTGGGGAATATTGGGCAATGGGGGGAACCCTGACCCAGCAACGCCGCGTGAGGGAAGAAGGTTTTCGGATTGTAAACCTCTGTTCTTGGGGAAGAGTAGAAGACGGTACCCAAGGAGGAAGCCCCGGCTAACTACGTGCCAGCAGCCGCGGTAATACGTAGGGGGCGAGCGTTGTCCGGAATGATTGGGCGTAAAGGGCGCGTAGGCGGCTGTGCAAGTCAGTAGTGGAAGCCCAGCTTTTAAGGTTGGAAGTGCTATTGAAACTGTGCAGCTTGAGTGCAGGAGAGGTTATCGGAATTCCCGGTGTAGCGGTGAAATGCGTAGAGATCGGGAGGAACACCAGTGGCGAAGGCGGGTGACTGGACTGCAACTGACGCTGAGGCGCGAAAGTGTGGGGAGCAAACAGGATTAGATACCCTGGTAGTCCACACTGTAAACGATGAATGCTAGGTGTAGGGGGTATCGACCCCTTCTGTGCCGTAGTAAACACAATAAGCATTCCGCCTGGGGAGTACGGTCGCAAGATTAAAACTCAAAGGAATTGACGGGGGCCCGCACAAGCAGCGGAGCATGTGGTTTAATTCGAAGCAACGCGAAGAACCTTACCAGGTCTTGACATCCAGGTAAAGCTGTAGAGATACAGTGTGTGCTTGCACAATCTGAGACAGGTGGTGCATGGTTGTCGTCAGCTCGTGTCGTGAGATGTTGGGTTAAGTCCCGCAACGAGCGCAACCCTTGCCGGTAGTTACTAACGGATGATGCCGAGGACTTTACTGGGACCGCCGGGGACAACTCGGAGGAAGGTGGGGACGACGTCAAATCATCATGCCCCTTATGACCTGGGCTACACACGTGCTACAATGGCCGAGACAGAGAGCTGCGAAGGCGCAAGCCGGAGCGAATCTCAAAAAAGCGGTCACAGTTCGGATTGTGGGCTGCAACCCGCCCACATGAAGCAGGAGTTGCTAGTAATCGCGAATCAGCATGTCGCGGTGAATACGTTCCCGGGCCTTGTACACACCGCCCGTCACACCATGGGAGTTGGTAGCACCCGAAGGCAGAGAGGTAACCGTGAGGAGCCATCTGACGAAGGTGAGATCAATGACTGGGGTGAAGTCGTAACAAGGTAGCCGTATCGGAAGGTGCGGCTGGATCACCTCCTTTCTAGGGAGTAGCGCTGACGCAGGAATGCGGAGGCCGAAACCAGGTCGATGCGTCTGGTGGGAAGCCACCGGGCGCCAAAAGGCCAGTCAACTGGCCAGCGGGTGGGGCTCTTTGGGAGCGCCCACACCAGGGACGAATGTGTCCCGGAAGACCCCGACGCCAAGGCGGCGGGGCACCAGCGAAGGAATCGCTGTGGTTGAACAAGCTTCTCTGATCTGTATCGTTTTCAGTGTCCTGCATGGATGCTGGAAGCGGGCATCCACCGGACGTTGCATGGTGATTCCTTGCCTGGCAGGGGTCATTCTGCTGCTTGGGGGTTTAGCTCAGTTGGGAGAGCGCCTGCTTTGCAAGCAGGAGGTCAGCGGTTCGAGCCCGCTAATCTCCACCAACCTGGGTCGCTAGCTCAGCTGGTTAGAGCACTCGCCTGATAAGCGAGAGGTCGGTGGTTCGAGTCCACTGCGACCCACCAACGTCACCTTGTTGTGACGGCGCACCTTGACAACCGCACACAGGAAGAAACGAGAAAACCTAAAGGCGTTGATTGCGGTGAAGGGCGTTCGTGGAGGAATCCATGGTGCCTGACACAGCGATGAACGCAGAGAAGAACAAGAGAAGGTTAATCAGGCCAGTTGCGCGCCATGCGGAGGCATGGCGAGGCGGGGGAGAGATCCCACCGCCCGGGATGCTGGAAGGCATCCAAGTCAGTTGGTCTCAGGATAAAGGAGCTTTCCGGAACATGTATCGCTACATGAGCAATTCCGGAAGGCAGGCGCAGGGCAGCGTCCCGGAAGGGATGTGAGCCGGCGCTGAAAAAATCAAGCGAAGAAGAGCATAGGGCGGATGCCTTGGCACCAAGCGCCGAAGAAGGACGTGGCAAGCTGCGAAAAGCTACGGGGAGCCGCAAGCAGGCATAGAACCGTAGATCTCCGAATGGGGAAACCCGGCGGACTGAAGGTCCGTCACGCTGGGATGAACACATAGTCCCAGACGAGGGAACCCGGGGAACTGAAACATCTAAGTACCCGGAGGAAAAGAAAGAAAGATCGATTCTCCCAGTAGCGGCGAGCGAACGGGGAAGAGCCCAAACCACGGGTTACGGCCCGTGGGGTTGAGGGCCGGCACAGGATTGACGGAAGCTTAGACGAATAGGGAAGGAAAGCCCAGCCAGAGGGGGTAACAGCCCCGTAGTCGAAAAGCGGAAGTTGAGAGCCGGTACCAGAGTACCGCAGGACACGTGGAATCCGGCGGGAAGCAGGGGGGACCACCCTCCAAGGCTAAATACGACTTGGTGACCGATAGCGCATAGTACCGTGAGGGAAAGGTGAAAAGGACCCCGGGAGGGGAGTGAAAGAGAACCTGAAACCCTATGTTTACAAGCAGAGGGAGCGTGGTTGACGCGCGACCTTGTACTTTTTGTAGAACGGACCGGCGAGTTGCGTCAGCCAGCGAGGTTAAGGTATGCAGTACTGAAGCCGTAGCGAAAGCGAGTCTGAAGAGGGCGAAAGAGTTGGCGAGCGCAGACCCGAAACCGGGTGATCTATCCATGGCCAGGTTGAAGTGAGCGTAAAAGTTCATGGAGGACCGAACCAGACGTCTGTTGAAAAAGGCGGGGATGAGCTGTGGATAGGGGAGAAATTCCAATCGAACCCGGAGATAGCTGGTTCTCCTCGAAATAGCTTTAGGGCTAGCCTCGTATTAGATTACCGGAGGTAGAGCACTGACTGGGCGCGGGAGCCACAAAGCTTACCAAACCTTATCAAACTCCGAATGCCGGCTAATTGATGTACGGGAGTCAGTCCATGGGAGATAAGTTCCGTGGGCAAAAGGGGAACACCCCAGACCGTCCGCTAAGGTCCCGAAGTACGTGTTAAGTGGAAAAGGATGTGGAATTGCACAGACAACCAGGATGTTGGCTTAGAAGCAGCCATACATTGAAAGAGTGCGTAATAGCTCACTGGTCGAGTGGTTGTGCGCCGAAGATGTACCGGGGCTAAAACACGTCACCGAAGCGGCGGATTCACGGTTGTGAACTCTGTTTTCATCAGGGAATGTCATATTCATGTAAGGAAGGGCATGTTACCCAAGAAGATGGAGCTCACAACCGTGGGTGGTAGAGGAGCATTGTGTATGGGCAGAAGCATGACCGAGAGGACATGTGGACTGTACAGAAGAGAGAATGCCGGTATGAGTAGCGAGAGGCATGTGGGAAACATGCCGGTCGAAGGCCCAAGGTTTCCTGGGGAAGGTTCATCCACCCAGGGTAAGTCGGGACCTAAGCCGAGGACGAAGGTCGTAGGCGATGGACAGCAGGTGGAGATTCCTGCACTACCCGTAGAATGAAGCAGTGACACAGAAGGATAGCTCGGGCGCGGTGATGGTCAACTGCGTGAAAGCACCGAGTGTGGGTTGTAGTGAAGTACGCAACCTGAGAGCATGAGGTGTGAGAGGACCGAAGTCAAGTAGGGAAGCGAGTGATTTCACGCTGGCGAGAAAAGCTGCTAGTATATTTACGGGTACCCGTACCGCAAACCGACACAGGTGGGCAGGGAGAGGATCCTGAGACGGACGGGAGAACCCTTGTTAAGGAACTCGGCAAAATGACCCCGTAACTTCGGGAGAAGGGGTGCCTGCGCAAGCAGGCCGCAGAGAAGAGGCCCAAGCGACTGTTTATCAAAAACACAGGTATCTGCGAAAGCGAGAGCTGACGTATAGGTGCTGACACCTGCCCGGTGCTGGAAGGTTAAGGGGACCTGTCATCGCAAGAGAAGCAGTGAACCGAAGCCCCAGTAAACGGCGGCCGTAACTATAACGGTCCTAAGGTAGCGAAATTCCTTGTCGGGTAAGTTCCGACCCGCACGAATGGTGTAACGATTTGGGCGCTGTCTCAACAAGGGACCCG
>Ga0209509_1002577_pt1 | contig 11969 bp, 14 predicted proteins | sample BioC13SIPDNA_FD_185743 | JGI IMG/M metagenome (GOLD analysis project Ga0209509, IMG submission 185743) | Anaerobic biogas reactor microbial communites from Washington, USA - Biogas_R1_A C13 SIP DNA (SPAdes) (version 2) | ecosystem: Engineered > Bioreactor > Anaerobic > Unclassified | place...
CGTCGGTTTTGTCCTGATTCTCGGCGTGATCGTTGTAGCGCTCTCGCTCTACCAGGTCTACGCGGTCCCGGCGGCGGGAAGGGAGAACGAGATCGCGCACATGAACCAGGTGAAGAACCGGTTCGTGGATTATAAGATTGCTCTGGATTCACTGTGGGTGAACGAGAAGCAGGGTGTTCTCCTCTCGATGGCCTTCGACCTCGGGACAGGAGCGCCGGCGACCGGCGGGAGGGCTTTTTCGCTTCCGATCCTCACGCCGGCGGGCTCGGGGGGGACGGTCCGGGTGGAGAGCGGCGGGGCTGTTCTTAATATCACCGCACAGAATGATGGTGGTATCTCTGTTCTTGTGCCGGATCTCCCCCTCGGGAGCCTCACCTACCAGTCTTCAAACCGTTACTGGGTGGACCAGAAATGGATCTACCAGGGGGGCGCGATATTCCTCTCCCAGGAGGGGGGGACGACGGTGCGGGTTAGTCCGTCGATTGCGGTGGCGAAGAGCGGGGACAATATAGATCTCAACATCGCTCCGATCCATCTCGAGGGATCGGATATGATCGCCGGGTCAGGGCCGGTGCGGATCGAGACCCGGATGCGGCAGGGCACCTTATCTTCCCGCGAATCCTTTGACTGGGTGAATTTAACCATCAAAGGCGATGAACCGACAGTCTGGGCCTGGAAGAGGGCGTTTGATGAGGTTCGCGAGAGGGCAAAAAATGATTGGGATGTCAATTTACCGCCTGTGTCCGGGGAATTTCCGGGAGGCGGGGAGGTCACGCTCACCGTCAAGCCACCTAACGGCAACGGCAAGGTGTATCTCACCAGACACTCCTCGAACTACACGGTGACCCTTCACGGCGCGGCGTCCCTGACGGAGTGAGTGACATGGGCCGGCATCCTGGTGAAGAAGGCGTCTCCGAGGTGATCGCGGCCATCCTCCTCATCGGCGTGACCGTCCTCCTTGTGGCGATCGTGGCGGCCATATTCCTCTCCGGCCCGCAGCCGGACGAGATCCCGCACACGAGCATCGTCGCGAGGAACGAGAGCGGCAACTTCGCCCTCGCCCACGAGGGAGGCGACCCCCTGAGGGTGGGGGAGTACCGGGTCTACATAGAGAGCGGGAGCGGGCTTGTCGATGAGACGGGGGAGTTTACCCCGCCGGATAGTGGTGTCTGGCAGGTTGGTGAGAGCATCAGGTATACCGGCACATGGACATCATCAGAGAGGGTGGTCGTGACCGTGGTATCAGGGGGGGTCGAGACGATCCTCACTGAGGTAGGTTTTGGGGGAGGGAGGGTATTTGACCCGGACCCGGTGGAGCCGGGGGTGCCGGAGGAGCCGGAAGAGGAATTCATCGATTTTGTCATCAATGAGAGTGTCTTTGTCTATGGCACCGCACTTGAGTTCAAGGGGAATAGCGTAAACGGCCCGGGGGCAACGATCATTCTCACAGGAGATCTCATCGGAACGAGTTTAGCCTATGGATCCTTCGTCAATGTCTCGAATATCTACATCAACGGTAGCGTTAACCTCGATTTCGGAGGCGGCGGCCTGGGATCGGAAGTAGAACCCGGCGCCATATGTGTCAACGGTGATCTCAGGCTATGGACAGGGGGAAGGCACATCTTCGGTGATGTCTACGTCAACGGCAACTTCGACCTGAAGGATGCGAAGATCCATGGAAACGTCTACGTCAATGGTGATCTCAATCTGGGTGACACGCCCACAATCGCGGATAATGCCAGGATCTACTACACCGGCACGTTTGATCACCCTGCATCCATGGACCAGACAATTCTGGATAAGTGTATCCACAACTCAACCGTGCCAGGATTCACCATGCCGGATCTGGAGATACCCCCCACAAAGCCTGAAGATTGGTACACTGACAAAGGATACGCCACAGGCGGATCCCTGGAAGATGGTGTGAAGATATTCGCCCAAAATTACACCTCCACATCCGGAGCCGCAAAAAATGTCATCATCATCGCAAGCGACGGCAACATCTCAATCACAAGTGGATGGTCCGGCCCCGTGACTGGTGTCTTCTTTGCCCCCAGGGGGAGGGTAACCTTCGAAGGTGGCACCTTTGAGGGGGTCGTCATCGCCCGCGACGGGCTCTTCGCCACGTTCTATGGATCGACGGTCACCTTCAAAAACATTGAGGAGTACATCGCCGACCCCGACGACTACCCGTTCTGAGGAAGGAAAAAACCTGACCCAAGATCACCATGGACTCCGACACCGCTGTCTCTGACCTCATCGCCACTGTGGCCCTCATCGCCGTCTTCGTGACCGGCGCGGCGATAGTCGGAGTGGCACTCCTCTCCCACCCGCCGGGAGATGCGGCACCCGCGATGATCGCCCGCAACGTGACGGATGGCGGGAAACTTTACATCTACCACGAAGGCGGTGACCCGCTTGAGCGGGAGTACTTCGAGATTCTGGTCGATGGCGCCAGGCAGACGGGAAATATCACACTCATCAACGCTTCAGGATACGAATCCAAAGACTGGGCAACATGGAAGACCGGGGAGGCCCTTAACCTCAGCGATGTCACCAGGGATCTCCCCGAGAACACCCGCATCCAGATCGTCGGAGAGGGCGTGGGCCGCATCGGCAGCGACTGGCTGCTCCATGAGATCAGGGGTAGTTCTGCGGTCATACCGACTACGATACCGACTACAATACCAACTACGATACCGACTACGATACCGACTACAGAACCGACACAGGTGCCCCTTGTCGCCGGCTTTACCGCCAATCCCACATTTGGCTCTGCTCCCCTCACCGTGCAATTCACTGACACCTCTGCGGGAGGGGCGACCTTGTGGTCCTGGGACTTCGGCGACGGCGGCACGTCGACCGCACAAAACCCGACGCACACATATGCAAACGAAGGAAACTATACTGTCAAATTGACAGTGAAAAATACTAAAGACAGCAATACAGTGACGAAGATGGATTACATCATCGTTACAGAGGATCACGTCTCACGGCTGGAGGTGAATACCAGGGCGATAATACTCTTTGGGTGGGCCATCCCGGTCAACGACATCAGCATCACGTATTCCAGAGATTCTGAAACGGGATCAGGCAAAACACCATTTGTCCTCAGCAAAATTGCCCCTGGCGATTCCAGTTTCAGTGCCACCCTGACAGCACCGGACAAAATACCGCATTGGATCCCACTAGTCTCCAGAAAATTCGATGGCTGGCAGGTCGACGACGCACCACGGTATGGTAAGGATATCAGGACAATCACTGTCCAGGTTGCCGATGGCGAAAGTCGGACGGCCACGGCGTACTACAAGTTGTTCTGAGTCTCTGAAAACAGGATGATGTCAACCGGAAAACGGAAGAGGGAGTCCTGCGACCGGCCAATAAGCCCGTCTACACCGCCTCTTCCGGCTCCCTCATCCACCAGTTCCGTGTAGTCATCGAACCAGTAGGCCTCCGGGTTACTCCGGTAGACCATTAACCTCTGCCCCTCACTACCATCCTCGTGACAGCGGCGGCGACCCGCTCGAACGAGGGCGAACCGGGACTCTGATCGCCGGCGTTCCCCCGGCGACTCCGGATACCGGCGGAGTCCAGGCTCACCCCGACCCCTGAGGAGAGCCGGGCGCGCACGAGGCTACCTGCCCGCACGATAGCAGCTTTCACCGTTATCCGGTTGGTTCTCCTCATTTACGCCAGGTTTGCCGGCATATAACCCGCTTATCGCAGGATTTATCCAGCGGAGCATGGGCGATTGAGGCAATAGATAAATATATCCCCTGCACAGAAAGTTACCCTGAGCATGCCTCTCCGACCGCGTGATGATGCCCCTCCGGAGGGCATCGGTTTTAGCCGGATTTACGACGTGATAGCAGTTGCACTCTCGCCGTGCCCGGTCCACAGCGCTCCAGCGACGAAGAGGGAGGGCGGGGCCCTCCTCTCGATGAGCTTTGATCATGGGGCGGGGGAGACCTTCACGCACCTCATCCCCACCCTGGTGAACTTGAGGAGGAGGTCTCATTGAGGAGCAACAGGTCAAATCCGACTGCCACACATCATAGTGAAGAAGGCATCTCCCCGGTGATCTCGACCGCCCTCATGATCTGCTTGGCTGTAATCATTGTGGTGATCGTGGTAGCACTCATCCTCTCTGAACCCCTGCCGGATGATCTCCCGCACGCAGCAATCTTTGCGAGGAACGAGAGCGGCAACTTCACCCTCGCCCACATGGCGGGCGACCCCCTGAAGGAAGGAGCGTACCGGATCTACGTCGATACCACACATGGGCTTGTCGATGAGACTGAGAACTTTACCGGACTGAAAGATGACATCTGGTCGGCCGGCGAGACCCTCACCTATAACGGTACGGAGGAGTTGGAGAGGGTGGTTATAACCGCGATATCAGGGAGAACCGAGGTGATCCTCGCTGATCTGGGCCCCGGGGGAAGATCGGGGGGAACAACACCGACTACAGAACCGACTACAGAACCGACTACAGAACCGACTACAGAACCGACTACAGAACCGACTACAGAACCGACTACAGAACCGACTACAGAACCGACACAGGTGCCTCTTGTCGCTGGCTTTACCGCCAATCCCATATCTGGCTCTGCTCCCCTCACAGTGCAATTCACTGACACCTCTGCGGGAGGGGCGACCTCGTGGTTCTGGGACTTCGGCGACGGCAACACATCGACCGCACAAAACCCGACGCACACATATTATGCAAACGAAGGAACCTATACTGTCAAATTGACAGTGAAAAATACTGAAGGTAGCAGCAATACAGTGACGAAGATAAAGTACATCATCGTTACAGAGGATCACGTCTCGCGGCTGGAGGTGAATACAGTCAGAGAGATAATACTCTTTGGGTGGAACGTCCCGGTCAATGACATCAGCATCGATTATTCCAGAGATTCTGAAACGGGATCAGGCAAAACACCGTTTGTCCTCAGCAATACTTCCACTGGTAATTCCAGTTTCAGTGCCACCCTGACAGCACCGGACAAAATACAGATCTTGATACTCTACAGAAAATTCGATCACTGGCAGGTCGACGACACATTGTATAATATCAAGAAAATCACTGTCCAGGTTGCCGATGGCGAAAGTCGGACGGCCACGGCGTATTACAAGGATCTGAGTCTCTAAAAAAAGGATGGTGTCGACCAGAAAACGGAAGAGGGAGTCCTGCGACCGGCCAATAAGCCCGTCTACACCGCCTCTTCCGGCTCCCTCATCCACCAGTTTCGTGTAGTCATCAAACCAGTAGGCCTCCGGGTTACTCCAGTAGACCATTGACCTCCGCCCCTCACCACCATCCTCGTGACAGCGGCGGCGGCTCGCTCGATCGAAGGCGAACCGGGACTCTGATCGCCGGCGTTCCCCCGGCGACTCCGGATACCAGCAAGAAACATTCGTACCAGGGCTACCCGCGTCCAGCGTCAAACGAGAATCCGCAAAAACCGCCCGGCGCAGGTGATCTGACCAGATCCGCCGGCCGATCAGGAGCATTCATAACGTTCCAGATCCCCCCTCCCCGGTAAGATGACAGAAGATACCGACAACTTCACGGGACTGACCTGGGGTGACCTCGAAGAGTGGGCCGGCGCAAAGACGCTCTCCCGGGGCCGGCCCTACCAGCAGGAAGGGCGGGTGCGGGATCTCGCACGCCTCCCCGATGGAGACCACCTCCGCGAGAACCCGGCCGAAAAACCCTACAAAACCTCTGCGCTCTCGCCGGCGATACCGGCATCCGCGAGGAGATCGCTCCCCCGGAGATCTCCCTCGTCCACGAGCTCCGTGTAGTCATCGAACCAGTAGGCCTCCGGGTTACTCCGGTAGACCATAAACCGCCCTATATCCGCCGGATCGGCCGCCTGGTTGTACTTGAAGAACGTGAAGCCTCCCGCCATCCCCACCACCTCGATCTTCCCGGTGGCGTGGGACATAACGAACCGCGCCTGCTTCGAGAGCCCCGAGCAGGTCGCCCGGGCCCGCTCAAATATCCGGTATGACTCCTCAACCGGCACCGCAAACGGCCGGTTCCCGATCGTGGGCCGGCACTGGAAGACGTAGTAGGGATTGACACCGATGAACGAGAGACGTCCGAGGAGCCTCGATAGGACCGCCGGGTCATCGTTGATCCCCCGGATCAGGGGTGTCTGGTTCATGGTAACCGCCCCCGCATCCTGCAGGAGCGCCACCCCCCGGCACGCAACGCGGGTCAGCTCCCGGGGATGGTTGAACTGGGCCATGATGTAGATACTCTTCTCACCGAGACTGTACTCCCGGATCGCGTCGAGCAGGTCGGGGTCGTTGATGATCCGGTAAGGGTTATACGCCGGCATCTTCGTCCCTATCCGGATGATCCGGACATGCTCGATCTCCCGGAGTCGGGCGAGTATCTCCCGCAGGCGGGGGGTACCGAGGATCAGGGGATCACCCCCGGTGAGCAGGACGTTCGTGATCTCCGGGTGACTCCGGATGTAGGCAAGCGCCCCTGATATGTCCTTATTCACCTCACGGGTATCATCGATAAAGAGACGCTTGCGGAAACAGTACCGGCAGAACCCACCGCATTGATCGCTCACCAGGAGCAGGGCCGTCTCCCGGTACTTGTGTTGCAGTCCCGGCGCCGGGGTATAGAGGTGCTCCGATGAAGGATCCAGCCGTCCCCAGGGCTCAAGCTCCTCCAGGGTCGGTACGATCAGCCTTCGAACAGGATCCTTCGGATCGCCCCGGTCTATCAGCGAGAGATAGTAGTCGTTCGACCGGAACGAAAAGAGATCCGTTACCTGCGCAAGTCGGGCGCGTTCCTCCGGGCTTATCCCGGCAACCTTATCAAGTGATGAAATATACGTCGGATCCATGATATTTTCTCCGCAGACACGTTTTTTCGTCCCGTGGGTACGATCAGAGTCCGCCGGGAACAGGTTGTACGAGAGCAATCAATCGAGGAAGGTTGATCTGGCAATGTGCAAGGATCCGTCTCTCCTACAGGAAACCGTTGCCCGACATGCACCCAGGAGTGTCGGGTTCACGCTCTATCAAGAGAGAGGGGCATGAGGATATATAATATTTGTGACCCTCCCGTGCAAAACAGCAGAAAAACTCCTCGCCTGCTGAGATAACTCATGTAAATAGATTTACTTCTTTCTCCGGGCCATGGAGAGGATATCCACCATATACCTCCCCTCCTTCTCCAGCCCGACAACGACCTCTTCGGATTTAGCCAGCTTCTCGATATTCAGTTCATACGAACCCGGAGCGAGTATACGAATACTCTCGATACGCTCAAATATCTCGATCTCCCTCTTATTCCCCTCATCGCGGACCTCGAACACATCCTCCCCGGTCTCAAGGGCGATCTCCTCGATCGATTTTTCTTTCAGCACATCATCGTGCCGTTCAGCCTCACGAATATAGAGAAACTTCTTCCCGTCGCAGCTCGGGCACCCTTTCAGTATCACCGTCGATCCGTCTTCAAACTCCCTGCCGCATTGTGTACACTTGTGAGGCATCAATAATCACCTGATACTCCATTCACCGGGAAGAGACCCATGCGCTGATGAGATCCTTCTCTTTCTTGATCGTCTTGAGCTGGTTGGCCGGCCCGATCACGGTCAGTCGCGCCTCCGAGCGTTTCCCGCCAAAAAGCCTCGAAAAAAACCCATCCGGGGTATCCTTGACAGGATACGTCTCCATCTCGATACCCGAAAACCCGTCCGGTGTGATCTCACGCATCGTGATCTCGATGAGCTTGCTCTGCTCGTCAGGCGCAAGACCTTTCTCAAGGACAACGATGTTCCCCTCCATAACATCATCAAGGATCAGCCGGATCTTCTCCATCGATGTGAGCCGGTCAAGGCGCTCTGCCGAAATAAGGTCTATCTGTACACCCCGTATCATCTCTATCACCCGAAGTAAGCCGTCATTTTTTCATACAGCTCATCCATGTTGGTCCCCTCCAGGCTCGATATGGCGATCACCGGGTGCTGCGGAAATGCGCTCTTGATCCGCGCCGGGGAAGCGTCGGGGAGATCGTTTTTGTTGCCGACGATCAGTATAGGGAGTTTCCGGCTCTCGATGATCCCCACCATCATGATATTCACCTGCTGAAACGGATCCTGCGTGGAATCGAGCATGTAGATAACGCCATCGATATCCTCACGGAGCCAGTGCATCGCCTCGGCCACCCCCTCCGTCGCCTCCCGCGCACGCCGGATCGCCTCCTCTTTCTCAAACCCATACTCGATGAACTCGTTGTAGTCGATCTTGGTCGTTACACCCGGCGTATCGACGATATCGAAGGTGATCGAGTGGCCGTTCTGGCCTGTGATGGTGACATCCTGCTTGCGCCGCACACGGCGCGTCTCATGTGGCACCTCGCTGACCGGACCGACCGCATCTCCTGTCCAATCCCGCACTATCCTGTTCGCGAGCGTCGTCTTGCCCGCATTAGGCGGCCCATAGATCCCGATCCGGCAGGTCCGCTTCCTGAAGAGTGTCTTCAGGAACCGCGAGATCTTCTGTTTTGTACGAACTAAGAACTCCATCTCTCTGGCACCCTCTGATAGATTATTTTCTTCTATTCCCAGGTATGGTATAGAACTCTTGAATAAATATAATTATATGTTTCACCGGGCAGATTATCCCTCTTTTGGGGGCAAACAACGATCCGGGGCGTGAGAATTCTTTTATACTGTCAAAACCTAGATACAGTTAGACAAGGATGAACGGCTCTTATAACGACCGGATCAGGAGAATCCCATGATGAACAATAACAATAGCATCCACTTCGAGACACGCGTTCCAGTCAGGGAGGTCATGCGGAGCCATCCAACGACCATCGATGTGGGAGAGACTGTCGCTCGTGCGGCGCAGACGATGTGCCGCGATGAGGTCGGCAGCTGTATTGTGATCCAGAACAACCTGCCCCTCGGGATCGTCACTGAGGAGGACATCAACTGCAAGGTTGTGGCAAAAGACTTAAAACCGAGCAGTGTACGTGTCAGCGAGATCATGAGTACCCCGCTGATCACGATCGGGGTCGACAGAATGGTCGGCGATGCATCGGCAATGATGGTGAAATACCGCGTCCGCAGGCTTCCTGTTGTCGATAACCAGATGGTCATCGGTATCGTGACGGTCAGGGATATCCTCACCGTCGCGGCCGAGATGAACGAGCTGCTGGCCGACCTCATCGAGATCAACCGCGAGGAGGAGTACGCCATGGGCGTCTGCGATCGGTGTGGAAACATCTCCGATAACCTCGCGCGGGTCGACAACCTTATGCTCTGCCCCGACTGCCGGGAGGAGGAACAGTTGTTATGAAAGTGGCCTCAAACCTGATGGTGAAGATCCCCGTCATGCGCTACAACGACCACATCACAAAGGCACGTAGCGTACTCCGTGACGACGTCTTCCGTGAGCTCTATGTCGTGGATGAACAGAACCGTCTTATGGGCTATCTCGACATATCAGACGTTTTACGAGTGGTGGATACCAGATCAAACGTCACCGTCAAGGGTTTTGTCAGGGAGGCAGCCAGGGTTTCCCCCGGGGCCTCCCTCACAGAGGTCACTCGCGCCATAATGAGCACCTGTACCAATAGCGCAGCAGTCGTCGATGAAGGCGGTCTGCTCCAGGGCGGGGTGCTCTTCTCCGAACTCTTCCCGATCCTTATATCGCGCCGCACCATCTCCGGCAGGGTCGGGGATGTCATGTCACCTGAACCCATCACCTGTGCGCCGGAAGATCCCATACACAAGATCTATAGCCTGATCATCACAAGCGGCTTTATCGCGTTTCCGGTGGTGCAGAAGGATGGGGCGGTCATCGGCATCATATCCCGCCGTGACCTCCTGCGTGCCGGCAGCGTCCGCACATCGGTGAAGAACCAGGCGGATACCACCGTAGACCGGGTGATGACGACACCCGTCATCAGTGTTGCGCCCGACGACCAGATAGCCACGGCGGCAAGACTGATGGTCGACCACGATATCAGCATCCTCCCTGTCATTGATGAGAGGAAGAGGATCGTCGGTATCATCGACCGTCATGATGTCTCAGGCTGCCTAACCCCATGAGAGCATTTCGAATACCAATCCCAGAGGAGTGATACCATGCAACCGAACCCAAATCATTCAGAGAAGAAACCGGCTGACAGGCTCCTGAAGATGCCGGGCAAACTCAACCGCGGACCTGTCGATTTCAAGACAAGGATCGCCGGATATGAAGGCGAGATCATGGCGATCGCTACCAGAAACGTCATCACAGCACAGCAGACCACCACGATCATCCAGGCAGTCGAGATTATGACCCGGGAAGGGTTTCGCAGGCTGCCGGTCGTTGATGCCGGAACACACCGCCTCAGGGGGATCGTGACTGTCAGCGACATCATCAACTTCATGGGCGGCGGCGACAAGTTCAACCTCGTGCAGGTGAAGCATAAGGGCAACTTCCTCGCTGCCATCAACGAAGGGCTGCGCGAGATCATGACGCCGCAACCGGTGACCATGCCCGTCACCGGGAGCATCGGTGATGCGGTCAATGTCATCATCAACCGGAACATTGGTGGAATCCCCATCATCGACGCCGAAGAGAACCTGAGGGGTATCGTGACCGAGCGCGACGTGATGAAGGTGCTCACCACCGAGAACTCGAGTCGCAGAGTGGAGGATATCATGAAGTCGTCGGTACGTGTCACCAGCCCCGATACCCCGATCGGCAAGGTCTGCGAAGAGATGGTGAAGTGCAGGTTCAGGCGTCTCCCGGTCGTCGTGGACGATGTCCTCTGCGGCATCGTTACCGCAACCGATATCATGAATTACCTCGGCAAGGGCAAGGTGTTTGAGCAGCTGACGACCGGAGACTCGGCCGAGGTGATGGGGGCGCCGGTGCGGTCGCTCCTCTCCGGTGAACTCCATACCACCACCCCGGACCGGAACATCCACGACATCGCCATCGAGATGATCCAGAGGCGTATCGGGGCGTTCCCCGTCATAGAGGATTCGCACCTTGTCGGACTCGTAACTGAATATGATCTTGTGAAGGCATTTGCAGAGGAGTGAGAAAATCGTATGCGTGCTGTTGATGTAATGTCTTCTCCGGTGTATGTCATTGCACCGACCGATAATGTCGCCTATGCGCGAAACCTGATGCTCAGGCACCGTGTCTCAAGGCTCCCCGTCATGGAAGGAAATGAACTCCGGGGGATCCTCACCAAGAAGGACATCGCCTACCGGCTCAGGCAGACGGAACCGCTGTGGCGGCGGCGCCCTATCGATCGGATCCCGGTCAGCATCCTGATGACAGAAAACCCCATCACCGTGATGCCGGGGACCAGCATCCATGACATTGCAGCCACGATGCTCGACCGCGACATATCAGGACTGCCTGTGGTCGAGAACGGCAAGGTAGCCGGTATCGTCACCAAACTGGACGTCATGCGTTCAGCCCATGTACGCGGCCTCTCTGCCCGGGTCGATGAGATCATGGAAGAGGCGATCACGGTCAGCCGCTACCACTCGCTGGACCACGTCATCAACACGATAAAAGGGAAAAACGATAAACTTATCGTCGTTAACGATAATGGTAGCCTTGCCGGCATCATTACGGAGAGTAACCTTGCATTTTACGAGTACCTGGATGAACGGATGAACCTGCCCAGGAAGGATATTACTCACCTCAGGAAGGAGGAGCCGGCAGGGCAGAAACGCTTCAGGTACGTCGTTGAGGTATCGGCAGTTGCAGAGGACATCATGAGCCGCCCGGTCATCACCGTCCCCCCCGGCGCATCCCTGCAGGATGCGGTCGGATTGATGCTCGAAAACCAGATCAACAGCCTTGTGGTCGTGGAGGACGGAGATATCCGGGGTCTGCTCAAGAGAGATGATATCATCAAGGTAGTGGCGAAATGAGCGACAAATTTCAGGTACTGGTCAGGGACGTGATGGCGAAAC
>Ga0209509_1002580_pt1 | contig 11958 bp, 7 predicted proteins | sample BioC13SIPDNA_FD_185743 | JGI IMG/M metagenome (GOLD analysis project Ga0209509, IMG submission 185743) | Anaerobic biogas reactor microbial communites from Washington, USA - Biogas_R1_A C13 SIP DNA (SPAdes) (version 2) | ecosystem: Engineered > Bioreactor > Anaerobic > Unclassified | place...
GTCTCGAATATGGCCAGGGAGCGGCGGAACATGGCCTCCGCCTGGTCCGGCCTGCCGCCCGCCTGGTTCAGAAGGGCAAGGTTGTTGAGGCACATGGCCACGTTGGGGTGATCGGGGCCCAGGTGCTCCTCGTAGAGGCCCATTGCCCTGAAAAACAGGGGTTCGGCTGCGTCTGGATCCCCCTGGGAGCGGTAGAGCTCCGCGAGGTTGTTCAGCGGGGTCGCAAGGGAGAAATCATCGGCCCCGAGGGATTTTTCGTAGGATTCGATGGCCCGTTTGTAGAGGGCCTCCGACTCGGAATACCGGCCCTGGAAGTGCCTGAGCTGGGCGAGGTTGTTGAGGGTCGAGACGGTGTCGGGGTGGTTCGGGCCGTTGTGCTCCTCGTGGATCGCCAGCGCGCGGAGGTAGTAGTGTTCCGCCTCGGCATACTGTCCGAGACTGTGCCACGCGTTGGCTATGAGCCCCAGTGTGGACGCTGCGGGAAGCGATTTCGGCCCGCCTCCTTTCTCAGCGGCCTCGAGGGCCTTCATCCCTTCCGTGACGGCTTCGGAGAACATGCCGGAACGGTAGAGGGAGAGGGCGTACTCGTGAAGGGGCTGCCAGGGAGTTTCTTCAGCTCTTCCGGGCAAGCTGGACGCCTGCAGCAGAAGGATCAGTGCAAGTACGAATACCGATTTTTTCATTTAAGTCTCCTTTTTGGGGCCGGGCTCACTCGAGGTGCCGCCGGGCTTTTTTCAGCCGATGGTGCTTTTCAGAAAGCGGAGAAGATTTCCGCCGATTATGCCCGCGATCTGATCCGACGGATACCCCCGGGACAGGAGCTCCGCCGTGAGGCCGAAGCTTTTTGGATATCCCCTGATGCAGTCGTAGTACCTGTGAGGGCCGGGGCCGGAGAAGTCGCGGAACTCGTCGCAGAAGTCGAAGCCGAAGACGGGGACGCCGGGTCCTGCAGTTCTCACTATGTGGTCCGCATGGTCCGCCAGGTCTTTTTCATCCACCTGCTTTTCATCCGGGTTTCCGGCGAAGGCGCTGCAGACGTTGAGCCCCTGGACGCCTCCCCGGGCGGCAATCCGTGCCGTCTGTTCGTCGGTGAGGTTCCGCATCACAGGGGTCACCGCGCGGCAGTTGGAGTGGGATGCCGTCACGGGAACGTCGAAGAGGGAGAATACGTCCTCCACGCCCTCGTCGTTGAGGTGGCTGATGTCCAGGTACATGCCGAGCCTGAGCGCCTCCTCGAGGACCCGGACGCCGAATTCCGTGAGGCCGCCTTTCCTGCCCTCCCGGACGGGGGAGAAGAAGCATCCGTCCGCGGCGTAGTTCCTGCGGCTCCAGGCGATGCCCACGCCCCTGACTCCAAGCTCGTGGAAGATCCCGAGCAGTGAGAGGTCGTTCCCTATGGGCTCGAGGCCCTCGAAGGAGAGAAGTATGGCCAGCTCGCCCCGTTCGTTGGCCGCCTCGATTTCCGCCGTGGTCCGGCAGAGGGAAAAGAGCCCGGGGCTTTCCTCCATCTCGGCGCGGAGGGCGCTGATGCAGCCCAGGGCCCTCCGGAGAGCCATCTCGGGAAGGTATTCGTCGCCGATGAAGAGGGACGACACCACCAGGTTCACCCTGGCCTCCCGGAACAGGGGAAGGTAGTCCTGCTCTATTACTTTTGTCCGCCCCTTCGCTCTCTTGAAAAGCACCCGGGGAAGGAGGTCGTTGTGCCCGTCGGCCACGAAACACCATTCGTGGAGCTTTTTCGCGTTGTCAAGAAACTGCATCCGGGCATGCTGCTGCTCACTGTCCTGCGACCGGGCATCCGGCGTTTCCGTATCGGGTGTTTCTTTATCGTTCATTTCAATGTTCTGCATCTCTTCGGTCATCGGGTATCGTCTCCTTTATTGTCGCGGGCGGTCATGGTCATCCCCGGGCGAAGAGGCCGGAGAACCCGGCGAGGGAAAGGCGGTAATTCCCGTCCCTGCCCGTGACGGATTCAGCGCATGTCATGGAATTGAGCACCGCTTCCTCCACCGACTCCGCCGCCGCCCGGAAGGCGAGGTTGATATTGTTTTCGTTGAACATGGCCAGAGGAACTGCCGGCGCCGTTTCGTCGTGCAGGACCCGGTTGGCCGTTGTGAAGGCAAGGGCGATCTCTCCGCTTCCGCTGCCTATGAAGGCCCCCGTGCGGGTTATCCCCACCGTGGCGCGCCTGGCCACCCGGCCGAGCTGCCGTTCCGTGAGGGGAATGTCCGTGGCGATGACGACTATGACGGAACCCTGCTCGTCGCCGGGAGGGTCTGTCTCCATGATGGACGGGCCGATATGCCTGCCGTCCACCCTGAGGTCCTCCATCTGGCCGAAGTTGGAGAGGACAAGGGCACCGAGGGTGAAGGACAATCCCTCAACTTCCACTATTCTTGACGCGGTTCCGATGCCGCCCTTGAGCTGGTAGCAGGACATGCCCCGCCCCGCTCCCACCGCTCCTTCACAGAACTCCGCCGAAGCGGAGGCGATGGCCTGCAGTACGTGTTCCTCCCTGACATGGAAACCCCGGATATCGTTGAGATATCCGTCGTTGCACTCGCAGACCACGGGGTTGACAGTCCCCGTCTCCCGGCCGATGTCGGGGTTGTCCCCGAGCATGTACCGGACGAGGGCCTCCGAGGCGGCGCCTACGGAGAATGTGTTGGTGAGGAGAACCGGGGTCTCGAGTGTGCCCATTTCGTCGATCTGGACGAGCCCGGCGGATTTGCCGAAACCGTTGATCACGTGGGCGGCAGCGAGGAGTTTTTCCCTGAAGATATTGCCGCCGTGAGGCAGGACGGCCGTCACTCCCGTCTGCACGGGGCCGTCGGAGAGGGTGCAGTGGCCCACGCGGACCCCTTCCACATCTGTGATGGCGTTCCGCGGCCCCCGGGGCATTATCCCTATCGTGACGCCGTAATCGGCGATTCGTTTGCCTGATTCCATGGTTTCAGCTCCTTTTCCGTCCTTCCCCGGAGACCGCCGGGCAGGACAGGATTGCCTGCTATTCTATCATTTTTGTTCCGTCAGCCCCGAAAACCACTCCGCGGCGGCCGGGACGTCCAGATGCCGGGCGGCCCACCCCCGCCTCCGGAGCTTCTCCGGGACGAAGGGATCGAACTTCTCCGCTTCCGTGTCCGGAACGTCCGCAGCGAGATCCTCCCCTTCCGGCAAAGGTTCCGAGAGGATGAGCTTCACCGCCGACAGAAGAGCCATGCGGCCGCATTCCCGGACGGTGATCACGCCCCTGAGGGCTTCCGCCCGGAGTTTTTTCCTGCGGAGGAGCATGGCGGCAGCCTCAACGGCTTCGTCGCCCCTCCAGGGGAAGAGATGAAGGACGTCCTTCCCATCAAGGATATCCGTCTCCCCGAGCCCGGACGCCCGGAACCTGCCGGCACCCTCCTGGAAGAGGACGGCGGCGGTCCGGTCGAAGTATGGAGGAGGGTCACCGGCGAGAAAGACCTCCTTCATCCTCCTTCTGACCGTATCATGGACCATGGCGGTCCCTCCCGAAAGCCGGGGAGGAGATCCCCCGGCGGACGGCCGGAGGAGGATCGTCTTCGTTCCCCCGATCACCGAGACACACTCCCATGCCCGTCCCGCGAAAAGGATCCTTTGACCCGGCACAGGGGGTATCTCGAGGGGGACTGTGCCGAGGAGGGTTCCCCCGTGCTCGAGCCGATACTCGTCGGGGGAGGCGAATGCCGTAAAGAAGGTGTACCTGTCAGTCATAAGCTCCCCTTCCGTCCCAAGGACAAGCCGTCCGTCCTCGAGCTGGGTGATCGCGTGTTTTTCCGCAAGCCCCCGCAGAAATTCGGCGTAGTCGTTCCTGCCCACCATGGCAAAGGGACCTGTGCCGCACAGCAGCTTCCAGAGCTGGTCCGCCCTGACGCCCCCGTACTGGGCGATCACCGACAGGGTCTGCTGGACGAGGGTGGAAAGATGGTACAGCCCCTCCCGGGGAGGTTCTCTCCATTTTTCCAGGAGCAGGGAGAGAACTGCCGCCGTCTGGACAAGCGAAAACCTGAGGAAATCGGCGGGATGGCTGTCCGGGGTGATCTCCGGCTCTTCCGCGAAAACCCGGAGCACGGCGGGACCGCCCCTTCTTCCCGACCGCCCGAGGCGCTGGCGGAGACCGGATACCGTGGAGGGCTCCTCCACCTGGCCGATGGACGCCACCGACCCGATGTCGATGCCCAGCTCGAGGGTCGAGGTGCACACCGCTGTGGTGGGAAGGTCCTTCTTCTGGAGCCGCTCCTCCAGGCTTCGGCGAAGTTCTGGGGCGAGGCTGCCGTGGTGGGGGAAGAATTCGTTGGGGACGAAATTCTTTTCGCAAAGCGCTGAGAGGGCGGCGGCAAGCTCCTCGGTCCGGGAGCGGCTGTTGGTGAACAGGAGGTGGGAGTCTCCCCTCAGGAGACGGCAGATGTCGTTCACCATCCCTTCCGGCAGCGGAGCCCTTTCCCCCCTTCGGGAGGCCGGGAGCCTGTATCCCCTGACCTGGAGCAGGAGTTCGCTCCCCGTTCCTTCGGAGACGAGGATCCTGCAGGGAAGTGTTTTTTCGGGGCGGAGGGCAAGAGCGGCGATCTCCATGCCGCTGAGGGTCGCGCTGAGGGCCACGCGGGGGACCGTCCGACCGATGAGGAATTCGATGCGGCGCAGGAGGGACTGGAGCTGGCACCCCCGCTCGGTGCCGAGGAAGGCGTGGAACTCGTCGACGATGACGTCCACCAGCCCTCCGAAGGCCTCCCTGCACCACGAAGAGGAGTTCATGAGAAGGGATTCCAGGGATTCGGGGGTGATGAGCAGCACGCCCCGGGGATCTTTCCTCAGGGCGTTCTTTCCCCCCTCCGGGGCGTCTCCGTGCCACGGCGTGACGGGAAAGCCCACGGAGCCGCAGAGACTCTCAAGCCTCCGGGCCTGGTCGTTGATGAGGGCCTTGAGGGGGCTGATATACAGCACGGCGATCCCGGGGAGAGGGTTTTCGGCCATCCGCGTGCAGGCGGGCAGGAACGCGGCCTCCGTCTTGCCTCCGGCAGTGGCGGCGCTGAGGATCACGTCCTCCTTTCCCTCGAGCACGGGAAGGAGGGCCATCTCCTGGATCTCGCGGAGGGAAGGCCACCCCTGCCTCCAGACCCAGCGCCGGACTCCCTCCGCCAGCCGGGCGAACCCTGCGGATGCCTCCACGGTGCCCTCAGATCCTGAAGGAGGACAGCCCGTCTTCCGGAGCTTCCTCCTCCCCTTCATCGGCGATCTCGGGCATATCCGTGGGGCGGTCCTCCTCCACGGGTATTTCGTCGATGAGGGAGGTCCACCGGATCCCGGGGTTCTGCTCGAGTACCGCGAGAAAGTCCGCGAAGGCCTTGATGGTGGTGCGGGGGGTTCGGAAATATGCCTCACCGATCTTCTTCGAACAGTGGGCCAGGAAGGCGGCGAGGGCCTCGTCCGGGACGAGGTGCTTTGCCGGATCACCCGATGCGTAAACGTTCCGTATGTTGCCCAGCAGCACGTAGAGCTCCTCGGCGGAGAGGCTTCCCAGGTGAAGGATGGGGGCGTCGTAGTCGTTTACCCCCGCGGCCTTCGCGAAGGAGTTCTCGGTGAGGCGGGAGTGGAGCGCCTCGTAGCTGTAGAGCCCCTTCCGGGGGTCGTAGAGAAAGTCCGGCGTGCCTCCCAGGAGGAAGCCGATGGCCCCGGCAGTTCCCTGGAGGCAGTCGTTGAGCATCCGCAGGATCTGCTCGTAGTTGGAGAGCCGGGCTTTCGAGCTGGCAAGCTTGTAGAGGTTGACCATCTCGTCGAGATTCACCAGCAGGCCTCCGTAGCCTGCCTGGCGGACGAAGAGGCTGAGGATCTTGAAGGAGTCGTATACGTTCCCGTCGTCGATGATTGTGCGCACGCCCAGTGCGTTCCTGGCGTCCGTGCGGGTGGCGAACTCGCCCCGGAGCCACCGGACGGCATCGGCCCGGAGCCGGTCGTCCCCCTGCTCGTAGCCGTTCCAGTAGGCCTCGATGACCGATGCGAAATCGTATCCGCCCACCATCTCGGAGATCTTCTCAAGGCGCTTCGAGATCGCCGCTTTCACCGTTGTGCCTTCGGCGTCCGCTTCCCTTCGTGCCTCGGCGAGGAAGCGCTCCACGAGACCTGGAAGACCGTTGCCGTCAGGCTTCGTGCGGGTGGAAAGGTTTTTCGTCAGCTCCGCGTAGAGGTTCCGTGCGTGCCCGCCGGTGGAGTACAGCCTCCGGTCGGGGGAGAGGTCCCCGTGGAGGGTGACGAGCCCTTTTTCAAGGGCGATGGACCGGACAAGCTGCAGGAAAAAGCTCTTCCCCGCTCCGTAGGCCCCGATGATGAGCCGGAATGCCGATCCTCCGTCGAGGATGCGGTCGAGGTCCCGTACCAGGGCCTCCACTTCCCGCGCCCGGCCGACCTGGATATGGTGCAGGCCCGTGCGGGGAGTCACCCCCGCCCGGAGGGACTGGATGATGGCGTCCCGCTCACGGGGCCGGATTCTCGTTTTTCTGCTTTCCATTGGAAAGAACCTCCTCTGCAAGGGGAATATCGATGTAGATCGGGTCCCCGTCTTCCGCAAGGGGTGCTCCCGCGGCGGCAAAGGCCCATTCGTTCACAATTTCCAGCGCGCCGTCCGGCGGGAGGGAAAGCTTGTCGCAGAGCGACAGGTACTCCTCTCTCCTCCACGTCTCTCTGCGGAGAAGGGTCTGGAGCAGTTTTCTGTGACCCTCGTCAAGGGGTGAAAGAGGGTCTGCGGGATCAGGGGCCGGAAGCGGTTCAGCGGACTCTTCATCCTCCGATGAAAAGATCTTCCGAAGGATTCCTCCCACCCGCCGTGTCTCCTCCTCGCGGAGGCGGATGAGATCCATGTCCAGGGAAAAGGTTTCCGGAACCGGCTGACGAGCCTGTACCGCCCGGGACGTTCCCGTCACGGCGGCGTGGATATTCCGTGCTGCCTGGTCCCGTTCCAGGCCGAGGTATGCGTAAAGCTTCTCCACCTGTCGGACTTCCGCGGGATCCACCCTTCCGTCTGCAGAAGCGACGGAAGCAAGGACGCGCCCCATTGCAGCCTTTTCATCCGGGGAAAGGGGATCAAGAACTCCCCGAAGCCCGGCGGCTGTCTGGGGTACCGAGGAACACCAGAGGAGCAGCGCCTCCAGGGAGGCCTTCTCTTCGCCGGAAAGGGTGCCCTTTTCCGGAAGGAACGACCGGATGGCGTTCATCTCTTCTTCCGACACCCCGCCGGCTGCCTGGGCAGTGAGGCTCCCCAGGCGTATAAGTGCAGCCGCCAGGGCGAATTCCGCCGGGGAGGAGGGGCGGACGAAGGGGGAGAAAAGGGCGATTTTCCCCCTGGGCGACGGACGGAGGCCGTGGATCCGCACATCGGGCGCCATGCCGAAACCGAATGTTTCAAGGGTCTCCGCCAGTTCTTCAGACCGCTTCAGGTCCATTTTGGGCGGGACTGGCCGCCCGAGAGCCCCGAAAACAGCTTCAGCCTCCACAAGGCGCATCTCTCTCCCGCACAGGCGGGCGAGGCGTTCCCGCACTCCTTCCCCCGCGGGAGCCTCCGCGAGGAGATCCCGGGGCAGGAGGGCCGCCGCTCCCGGTGCCTCAGGGCTGCCTCCCTTTGCGATGTGCCTGCAGTAGGCCTCCAGTTCGTCGGCGCACCGGCCTGCGATGGCGGCGATCTTCTTCAGGGGGCTCTTGAGGATAAAGGGATTGGGAAGGCCGGGGATCCGAAGACGGAGCCCGTCTCCCAGTGAGGGGCTCGCTGCCTTGTAGGTGAGGGTCAGGGAGGTCTTCGTGGAACGGATGATCATGCCGTCGCCGAATTTTTCCCTGTAGCGCACGGCAAAAAGCTTCCGGAAGAGGTCGGGGCATCGCCTTGCAGCGGTTTTCAGCCCCTGTTCCGGATTTAGGATCAGCCACTGGAGGGCTGTGTCAGGGGGTATGGGCATCTCGGCGGCTGCATACCGGGCGAGAACGGCCGCGAAGGGTTCGGCGCAGTACCTGTCTGAAAAGTCCACGTAGGGAGGCTGTTCGTCAGGCTTGCCGTAGAGCACCCACTCAACGGCGAGGAGGTTGCGGCAATACCCCCGAAACCCGCGGTTCTCACCGTATATGGCGAGCAGGCGGAGCAGTTCACGGACGATCTCTCCCCTTTCCTCAGGTGAAACCAGCCGGCGCTGCCCGTCCACGAGCAGCCTCCGCTCAAGGCCGTAGAAGAAAAGGAAGACGTAGGCGATATCTGCCGACGGGTCGCTTCTCCTCCCCGAGAGCCATGAAAGATACGCTCCCCGCTGCCCGGGTGAGAGTTTTCCGTAGTCGGGGAAGGAATCCTCCACAGTTTCATGCGGACTCACTCCCGGTTCAGCCTTCAGGTCGGTATTGATGAGGCAGGGGTCGTTGAATCCCGTGTAGTCGAGGAGTTTCCCCCCTACATATACAAGCCCCCCGGGTATAGTATACCCGTTCACCTCGGGGGTCTTGTCAGCGCTGAACCACTGTGCAGGAGCTCCCCGGGGAAGTTCGACCCGGACAGCGCCGGGAGCCGGTCCGTCCTTTCCCTGCTTCCGGACGGCCGAATGTCTGCGGAGGGCCCGCACTCCCTTGTATAAAAAAAAGATGGCAAGAATAAGAAGAAACAGCTCCACCGCGGATACCTCTTTTCGGATTTTCGGATCGGGCCGCCGGATCCTTCCACGGCTGCCGGCTTCAGTAAGGACACAATACAGAACAGGGCTGAACAACGCTATTGTAACCCATGAAAGCGGTGCAAAAACAGGCCGGGATGAACAGGAAGCATTTTTATACTCAAAAGAACCGACATTTCCGCCTCCATATCCCTGCAAGGTTATTATTCTGAATGCCCTTCTGCCGGACTCTTTTTCAGTGCCGCTGATCCGCGGAGAAAACAGAACGCTGCCGGTTCATGAATCGGCATTCCTTAAAAAAATACATGACAGAATTATATGACTATACTTGACATATTCTTCGCGCATCTCTATTATATTCGTACATTATATCTGAATTTTCTTTTTATTTAACGATCCCGTATTCCCCTTTTTGAACGACTTCAGCCGAAGAAAAGTTGTTCAGGAGAGAAGCCGGACAGCTTCTCAGCTTTCAGTGTCGGGGAGGGATGAGTTATGAAGAGATGGACAGGTCTGAAAATATATTTCATATCCTTTTTTTTGCTCGCGGGAATAACAGCGGCTTCACTGCCCGCAGCTGCCGCTGTACTTACTGTAGGGCCGGGTGAAACGTACACGGTGATCCAGGATGCCGTAGACGCCGCCGCTCCCGGAGACACGATACAGGTACGGGCCGGAACCTATGTTGAGGACATCCGCATCAGCACAAACAATCTTGCCCTGGTTTCCGCCGACGGGGCCGGACTCGCCGTCATCGAAGGCGCCGGAACACGTGACGGAGTGATACAGGTGGACACCGACCTGGGGGTGACTGTCGACGGCTTCAGGTTTCTTCCAGGCCCCACGGGAATTTGGGGCATCTACCACAATGGAGGGGCACCGGTTACTGATATCACCATAACCGGCAACATCTTTGAGGATTTCAGCTCCAGGTTCGATTCCGCTGGATTCCGCGGGGTATGGTTCTACATGACGGGTGCGGACTTCACGTTCACCGGCAACACCATGACCAGGTGCGAAACAGGAGTGTATGTTTCAGGATTCGAAGGATGCACCATCAGGATCAACGGCAACTCCGCAGAAAACTGCATCAACGGGCTGCGCGTCGCAGGGCTTGATTTCAATGCCCGTGTTACTGACGCGGAAATCATAGGCAACCGGGTAACGAGGGCCTCGTTATCCGGATTCGGGGAAACGGGAATTTTTATCCGGTCTCCCGAGGACACGACACGAATTTCGGACAACACGGTGAGGGGCCCCTACATGCATGGAATATCCATCGACAATCTCGGTGACAGAGGCCGGGAACCGGCGGTGGTGTTCGTGGAGAGAAATTTTATTTCAGGGTCGGAATACGGGCTGTACTTCGACGATCTCGTCTATGACATTCCCGCAGAGGTAACAGTGCGCTTCAACGTGGTGAACGACGTCGATTACGGCATTTACACACGGAATTTCAGTTATGCGTCCCACCCGCTGACATCCGTTCTTTTCCGTGGAAACAGTATAGAGGATGCTTCACTCTATGGTTTTTTCAACGTCAGCACGGAACTTGTTGATGCAGGGGAAAACTGGTGGGGAGACGCCAGCGGCCCATTCGACGACAAGACCCTGCCAGGGACCCCGGACTACAATAACCCCGCCGGAACGGGAAGCAGGGTATCGGAGTACGTGGGTTACGATCCATGGCAGACTGAACAACCCGGACCGGCAAGGCCTGTACTTCTCTCTCCCACTGACGGTTCGACAGGCGTCTCCCTGACGCCGACTCTCGAGACAGAACCCTTTTTTTCGGAGATGCCCCTCTTTCACGCCGCCACCATGTGGCAGGTGGGGACTGCAGCGGACTTGTCCTCCGGCATGGTGGTCGACAGTGCCAGCATGACGCAGCTCACATCATTTGCCGTCCCGCCGGGAGGCCTTGCCCCGGGAACCAGGTATTACTGGCGTGTGCGGTTCGCTGATTCAGGTGAGGTGCTCTCGGAATGGTCGGAAATCTGGTCGTTCACCACCGGAGGGTCTTCGGGGGGAGGCGGAGGAGGGGGCTGTTCTGCCGGCTCCTTCACTAACGGGATCCTGCTGCTCCTTCTGCCGCTGATGCTGGTGAATCTGAGAAAGTAGAAGCCGGAATTTTTCTGACCTGAAAGGATGGCGGGCGGATTCTGCAGAAGCTTCCGGGGAGGAGGGCTTCTGCGCGGCGGTATGCCCGGCCGGACTGCTGGAGAATCATAAACGAGGAATATGAAAAGATTTACAGGTACACGGAATGCGTGATTTCCATGTACAGAACCGGATTTTGAAAGCGAGAGGAGGAGTCAGTTCCATGAGATATTTCCGAAAACGGGAAGCGGCTCTTTTAAGCCTTTCCTTCCTCTTTTTCATTGCCGCTTCTATGTCCGCATCAAGTGCCGCAGTGCTCACGGTAGGACCGGGTGAAATGTACACGGTGATCCAGGATGCCATCGATGACGCCGCTCCCGGAGACACGATACAGGTACGGGCCGGCACCTATGTTGAAGACATTGAAATCGTCACGAATGAGCTCACCCTGGTTTCCGCGGACGGTGCAGGACTGGCCGTTGTGGAAGGCGCAGGAGGCTCTCCGGATGTGATTGGAATCCGGACCGGTTTCGGCGTCACGATCGACGGGTTCCGCATTCTCCCCGGCACTGCCGGGATGCGCGGCATCTATCACAGGGGGGGGAGCCCCCATAGACCCGATCACGATCACGAACAACACTGCCGAAGGCTTTTCAGGGGAAGGGTTTTTCCTGAGCTTCGGCTTGGAGAACGTGACATCAACGACCTTCACCTTCTCCAACAACACCATGATCGATTGCAAGGAAGGAGTCTTCATTTACGGATTCGACGGGTGCACCGTGCGCATCAGCGGCAACACGGCAACTGACTGCCACAGCGGCATGGCCATCTGTGAGATCGACGAGGGGAGAGGCGCGGACGCGGAGATCACGGGGAATACCGTAACCTATGATCCGCTCCTTGGCCCTGGAAACTACGGAATCTACATCTACTGCCCGGAGGACACCACACGCATTTCGGGAAACAGGGTCACAGGCCCCTATCAGTACGGGATGATCATCGACAATATCAACTGCTCCGGCAGATCGCCGGGCATCGTCTTCGTGGAGAGCAACTCCATTTCGGGATCGGAGTACGGCCTCTACTTCACCGATCTGGCATACAGCGGGCCTGCACAGGTGACAGTGCTGCACAACGTTATTGACGGCGTCGACTACGGGATATACACGTCTTCCATGAGCCATGCGAGCGATCCCCTTAC
>Ga0209509_1002597_pt1 | contig 11883 bp, 7 predicted proteins | sample BioC13SIPDNA_FD_185743 | JGI IMG/M metagenome (GOLD analysis project Ga0209509, IMG submission 185743) | Anaerobic biogas reactor microbial communites from Washington, USA - Biogas_R1_A C13 SIP DNA (SPAdes) (version 2) | ecosystem: Engineered > Bioreactor > Anaerobic > Unclassified | place...
CACATAAGGCAATTGCTTAAGCGCTCACTTACATCGTTATTCGGCTCAACCTTGCCATCTCTTAGCATCTGCACCATGAAAACATGTCCCCGGGGGGCGGCGGTTTCATTTCTAATTTCAGCAAAAACCGGGCATACACTTCTGCATTTACCACAACGCACACATTTCATTATTTGCTCTTTTACAGGAGGCAATTCATGAAACTCCACCAAAACCTCCTCCTTCCAATGAACTAACCCAAATGTCATGGGGACGGGGTTGCTGACAACTTCATCCTTCAACGTCAAAAAACTATTTTCTTACTACCCTCCATGGCCGTGGGTCGCAACCACCGATGTAAAGGGGAATTACCGGCACTTGAATGCCGAGATATATTAAGAAATTTCCTTGTGCCGCTTAGATCAGCTTACCTGGATTCATTGTGCCCCGGGGATCGAAAACCCTCTTTATATCGCGCATAAGCTGGGCGGCCCGGCCGTGCTCCAGTTCAGCATATTGCCGACGGACAGCGCCCACCCCATGTTCCCCGGTGGTGGAACCCTCCATGGCAATAGCCAGGAGGTGTATTTCATGCACCATATCCATAACTTTTTTAACTTCTTCGGGATTTTCCGGGTTAATTACCGGAGCGGTATGAACATTACCATCCCCGATATGACCATAATTTACTACCTTTATGCCATATTTATCTCCCAGGGCGCGGATGGCCCTGAGGGTATCGGCTACACGCGACAGGGGAACACTTATATCTTCACCGGCAAACACCCGGCTGGCATCAGCTCTTACTCTGGCAGCAGCAGTAGCGGTTATACTGCGTCCTTCCCATAACTCAGCCATTCTCCTGGGTTCTGTGGCCCATTCCACGCTACGGGCTCTCTTTCCCACCACTTCTTTTATAACCGAGCCCTCATATTCCACGCTGGGAGGATTACCGTCAACCTCAAACAAAAGAATTGCTTCCGCCTGGGGAAGATTTATTTCCGGTTTAAATTGGTTTACTGCGTCTATAGCAGAGCTGTCAAGGATTTCAATGCCTGAAGGCAGTATCCCTGCCTGGTATATATCGAGTACGGCCGCCGGGGCCTCATCCAAATTATCAAATACGGCCATGGCAATACCGCGAGCTTTGGGTTTGGGCCAGCAGCGCAGGCGAATCCTGGTTACAATCCCCAGTACCCCTTCTGAGCCTACCATTAGTTTGGTAAGGTTTAATCCGGAGACATTTTTTATGCACCGGGCTTTGACCCCACCGGTGGTAATTACCTCCCCGTTGGGCAATACCACTTCCAGCCCTAAAATATATTGTTCGGTACAGCCATATTTTACCGCTCTCAAGCCACTGGCATTATTGGCGACCATGCCTCCTATAGTACACATCTGACTGCTTCCGGGATCCGGCGGGAAGAATAGATTATATTTAGCAAGTTCCTGGTTTAGTTGGGCATGAATAACCCCGGGACGGACGATAACCTGCATATTGGGAGCGTCTATTTCCACGATTTCATCCCAGGTAGACAAATCCAGAACGATACCACCCTTTAGGGCAATACATCCACCCGTCTCACCGGTTCCTGCACCTCGGGGAACAATATCAATATTATTTTCAAAGGCAAAGCTGGCTATATTCTGCACTTCTTCCGTGGAACGGGGAAAGACCACAGCCAGGGGGCTGACTGGTTCCAGCTTGGTCAAAAAGGAACTGTCATAGGAATAATACATCAAATCCAGCTCTTCGCTCAAAACCTTTTCCTTACCCAACATTTTTATTAAAGCTTGTCTTATCTTATCTTTATCCAAAGAATTCACTCCCCCCTAATAAACCAATAAACATTAAGAAATTCTCCAAATTCCTTGCCTATTATAACACAGATGAGGTTAATGAGGATTTCTAATTTCAACCTGCCTAAACGAGGTAAATATGTCCCCCGCTAAGCGGTCGCCTATTAATAAAACAGGCGGCGGGTACTAATCCCTCGCCTCGTTGCAGCGCTGTGTTGAAACTACTCCGCAGTTTCTTCCGATGCTTAGATTAGATTTGAGTTTTTCATGCCACCTGCTTATTATCTTTCCCTTGACACCTTAAACTCTAAAGCCGTCATCGGGTGTCGCATTTATGTTTTGCCAGCGTTTCTATACCCTATCTCATCATATGTCGACAATATAATGCAGTTGTACAAGCTATGATGCAAAAAGGCATGATAACAAAACGTAAAAATAGCTAGGAAACCCCACGTAAGAAGGGATTGCTATGAAATAGTCTTTATATCTACTGCAGCAAACTGCAAATTTGCATGATGCAATTGGCAGATATGCATTACTACAGATGAAATATTTAATTTTAATAATTAAATCTATATTATGCAATTACTAAAGTGACCTATGATTCTGAGCTTGAAGTAATTATTAGCTTTTTGGCATTTAATTTGCATGTGTTTATTAGAAGGTATTGAATATTTAGAAAATTCTGCATTAACTTGTTCTCGTTAGCTAAATAAAGCTAAAGAAGATAAGCAGTTTAATCTGTCTGTTATGAAAGGAGTGATGCCAGAATTTCTTATTACTGTTCGGTTTATCAGATATGAGTTTAAGGAGGAGTTATAATAATGAGTTTTGCGGACGAATATAGAAAAAAATTAGTGTCAGCGGATGAGGCAGTAAGAATTGTAAAGTCTGGCGACTGGATCGACTTTGGCTCCTTTTGTGGGCAGGTCAGAACACTGGACAAGGCTTTAGCAAAACGCAAAGATGAACTAAGTGATGTTAAAATATGGACTTGCGTTAATCCCTATCCAACCGAGGTTAATGTGGTTGATCCAGAAGGTGACACTTTTATTTGGCATAGCTGGCATATGTCTGGAGGTGATCGCAAGGTCACAAAAACCAAAGCGGTTTATTATTCATCTATAATCTACTCGGAGCTTCCCCGTTATGTCCGGGAGCATATTGAGCCCCTGGCGGTAGCTATGCTGCAGGTTACCCCCATGGATAAACATGGATATTTCAATTTTGGGCCACAGGCTACCCACACCCGGGCAGTTTGTGACCGGGCCCAAAAGATTATTGTGGAAGTAAATGAAAAACAACCCCGTTGCCTGGGTGGTTATGAAGAGGCCATTCATATTTCGGAAGTTGATTATATTGTGGAAGGGGAAAACCAACCCCTGGCCCAGATTCCGGCTCCGCCGCTCAGCGAAGTAGATCAAAAGATTGCCCAACTTATTCTGGAAGATATGCATGACGGATGCTGTGTTCAGTTAGGAATAGGTGGTATTCCTAATGCAGTTGGCATGATGATTGCGAACTCTGACCTTAAGGATCTGGGTTGTCACACCGAAATGCTGGTTGATGCCTATGTCCATATGCATGAGGCAGGAAAGCTGACTGGCAGCAAAAAACAAACCGATCCCGGAAAAATGGTCTATACCTTCGCTCTGGGGACTCAAATACTTTATGATTTTATTGATGACAATACCAAATGCGCCATCTATCCAGTTAATTATACCAATAAGCCAGCTATTTCTTCACTCAACGATAATCTTATAACCATTAACAATGCGGTGGAAATCGATCTCTATGGACAGATTTGTGCCGAGTCATCTGGATTCCGTCAGATAAGTGGAACCGGAGGTCAGTTTGATTTCGTCATGGCTGGTTACCTCTCCCGGGGTGGCAAATCTTTTGTATGTATGCCTTCTTCATATAAAACTGCGGACGGGAGTATCAAATCCAGAATATGTCCCACTCTTCCCCCGGGAGGAATTGTTACCGATACCCGTTCTATGGCCCCCATTATCGTTACCGAATACGGCAAATTCCATCAAAAGGGCATGTCAGTTTGGCAGCGGGCAGAAGGCTTGATCGGAATTGCTCATCCCGATACTAGAGATGAGCTAATCAAGGCTGCTCAGAATCAGGGCATTTGGAGAAAAAGCAACAAAATAAGCTAAACCGCCCCATATTATATTCCCCCAGTTTTTTATAAAAAGCGGCAGAATCTACACTGCCGCTTCATTTTTTAATCTAAAGTTGGAGTTACAGTTAAAAAGGTTTGGATAATTGGATATAATCTATATTAGGTTTTAATAATATTGTTTTTGCTTCTCCTATATTATGAGAACCGTCCCCGTGATATACCCGCCGACGTTAGACATAGTTCCTTGTTTAAGGCATAAACTTAAACTGGAAGGACAGCAGGATTTAGCATCCTTTATGGAAAAGGCGGAACTACACTATATAGCGAGTTACAAACGATATCTGCCTGCCAGGCTGATTTATGTTTAAAAGGAGAATTTATGTATTCTGAGTTATTTAACTTTTTGCCCTCGGAAAGAATAAAAGTTAATGAACCCATGAAAGAGCATAGCAGCTTTAAAATCGGCGGACCGGTAGATATAATGGTCCTGCCGGAGAGCATTGAAGAAATTCAAAGGATTTTACACTATTGCCGCAAACAAGATATACCTTGTTTTGTCTTTGGCCTGGGCAGCAATCTTCTGGTCAGAGATAAAGGAATAAGGGGATTAGCTATAAAAGTTGGGAATAACCTCAAAAATGTTTCTATTTGTAACGACACAATCTTTGCCGAGGCCGGGGTCAGGCTGGCGGAGCTGTCTCAGGCGGCTGCTGACTACAGCCTTAGTGGTCTGGAATTTGCCGAAGGCATACCGGGAAGTCTGGGGGGAGCAGTAGTAATGAATGCCGGTGCCTACGGCGGGGAAATGAAAGATGTTTTAAAGGAAGTCAGGGCGATTACTCCTGAGGGAAATTTGTCCAGCTTTAAGCCGGAAGAAATGAAATTGCGCTACCGGGGAAGCATTTTTCAGGAAGAAGAACTGATTGTTGTTTCAGCCCTTATGCAATTGCGCAAGGAAAGGGCTGAGGATATCAGAGCCAGGATGCAGGAATTTGCCAAACGCCGCCAGGAAAAACAGCCCCTGGAATACCCCAGTGCGGGCAGTACTTTTCGGCGGCCTTCAGGATTCTTTGTGGGGCCGATGATTGAAGAGATGGGGCTTAAAGGTTTTAAAGTTGGCGGAGCTGAGGTTTCCCGCAAGCACGCTGGCTTTATCATTAATAGCGGTAATGCTACTGCCAACGAGGTGTTGGAATTGATTGCGATAGTCAAGGCTAAAGCCAAAGAGCACTATGGAATAGAGCTGGAGACAGAAATCAAGGTAGTTGGAGAAGAATAACTTAAATAAAGCAAATTTTGGTGAAAAACTATGAAGCTACTATTAACCACTCTCAATGCCAAATATATTCACTCATGTCTGGCCCTGGCCTATCTTCAAGCGGCTGCCGCTGATGACAGCTGGGAGATTAAAATACGCGAATTTACCATAAACGAAAAGAACGAGTACATTATGGCGGAGATATATCGCGAGCAGCCGGATGTGCTCGCTTTTTCCGTTTATATATGGAATGTTGGCGCCATCATGGAAATCTGTCGCGAATATAAGAAAGTTGCTCCACAAAGCTATATTATCCTGGGAGGACCGGAAGTAAGCTATGATGCCTTAACTATTTTAGAGGAAAATGACAGCATCGATTGCATAATACGAGGGGAAGGGGAGGAGAGCTTAAAGGAGGTTCTGGAGAGTATAGCTGGAACCAAATCCCGGGCGGAGGTAAAGGGGATAAGCTACCGAGATGGGCTATCAATTCTCGATAATCCCGATAGGGAACTGATAGCAGATCTGGGTATTATTCCTTTTCCTTATCAGGACCAGCTGGATTCCTACCACAATCGTATTCTGTATTACGAGACCTCCCGGGGATGTCCCTATAATTGCAGTTACTGCCTATCCTCAACCATCAAGGGGGTGCGCTTTTTTCCTCTGGAGAGGGTAAAAGAGGATTTGGCCAGATTAATTCATGCCGGGGTTGAGGAAGTGAAATTTGTTGATCGGACCTTTAATGCCGATGAAAGGCGGGCCCGGGAAATCATGGAGTTTATTATTTCCCAACAGGGGAATACCCGCTTTCATTGTGAGATAACTGCGGAACATCTATCCCCGGAATTCATCTCCTTCCTGGCTACCGTACCGCCAGACTTATTTGATTTTGAAATCGGTATTCAGTCTACTTGCCCAGAAAGCCTTAAGGCGGTAAGGCGGAATAGCAACTGGCCACGTTTGAGAACTAATATTGAAAGGCTGCAGGCTGCCACAAATATCCACCTGCACCTCGATCTAATTGCCGGTCTGCCTTACGAAAGTTTTGAGCGCTTTGCCCGTTCTTTCAATGATGTTTTCTCTTTACGTCCGGATGTAATACAGCTGGGTTTCCTCAAGCTCTTAAAAGGTTCGGAAATACGAGCTGCTGCCAGGGAACATGGATATCTGTTTCAGGATAATCCCCCTTACCAGTTGCTGGCCAATCATTATCTCGACTACAATGAAATCTTACAGTTAAAACAAATAGAGAACCTGCTAGATCGTTATTACAATTCGGGCAAGATGCGTTTTACGCTGGATTTTATCGTAAAGCAGATCTATCAGGGTGATGCTTTTAATTTCCTGGCTGCTTTCTCTTCTTATTGGCAGGAACAGGGGCTCTTTGCCTGCTCTCATCGCCAGGAAGCGGAGTACAATTTTCTGCTGGATTTTATTAAGAGCAGTTTTCCTGAGTTTCAGGAAATAGTCAACGAACTGCTAAAATACGATTATCTCTGGAATCAGCAATCATCTAATCTACCCTCCGAATTGAGCAGGTATAACCCGGAAAACACGAGCCAAATACTCTACACATTGATAAAAGACCAGGATTTTGTGCAGTCAAATCTACCCTCCTATGCAAGCACAAAAAGCAACCGGGAATTGCGCAGGCTGCTACATCTCGAATTTTTTAAAATCGACCTAATTACAGGAATACGCTCTTTCCGGCTTATCCCTTATCTTTTTCTCTATAATCCCCGCCGGAAAAAAGCAGAAGAGTTGATAAAGGTGCCAGGCACCTTTATCAACTCTGAATGAATTAATCCTTTTTAAAAAAATTATAAGAATTTTTTGTTCTTGGGATGATAATGTGTATGCAGGAGTTCGTGGGATTTATGTCCCAGAGGTTCATGCAGGAACTCCTCGTAAAGGGTTTTGACTTCCGGATTGTCGTGTGATTTTCTCAGAGGCAATCCTTCATCTTCCACATAAATAGCCTCTATGCGTTCCACCCGTTTGACATTGGCTTTGGTGATAGGCTGACCGCCGCCGCCAATACAACCGCCAGGACAAGCCATGATTTCAATGAAATGATACGGTGACTCGCCTGCTCTAACCTGTTCCATCAGTTTGCGGGCATTGGCCAGTCCATTGGCGATAGCTACTTTAACTACCGTACCATCCAAATCCACAGCGGCTTCCTTGATACCGGTTATACCGCGGGTAGCGACAAAATTCACATCTTCCAGGGTCTTTCCGGTTACTACCTCATAAACGGTACGCAGAGCCGCTTCCATAACCCCGCCGGAAGCGCCAAAGATTACGGCAGCACCGGTGTATTTACCCATCCAGGAATCGAAATCGGAGGCGGGCAGCTTGCTGAAATCCAGCCCGCTCATACGGAATAGTCGTCCGATTTCACGGGTGGTCAACACCAGATCAACATCCTGATAGCCGCTATCGTTCATCTCTGGCCGGGCTGCCTCAAACTTCTTGGCTACACAGGGCATAATGGATACTGAATAAATCTTGGAGGGGTCAATACCCATCTTCTCAGCCCAATAGGTCTTGGCCAGGGCTCCAAACATCTGCTGGGGAGACTTGCAGGTGGAGAGATTGTCCAAGAGATCCGGATAGAAGGTTTCACAGAAGTTGATCCAGCCGGGACTGCAGGAAGTGAACATAGGCAGAGTGCCGCCTTCCTTCAACCTCTTTAAAAGTTCGTTGCCTTCTTCCAGAATAGTGAGGTCAGCAGTAAAGTTGGTGTGCAGGACATGATCAAAACCGATCTGACGCAGTCCTTGTACAAAGGTTCCCATCGGCATTTCACCGGTCATCATGCCTATTTCCTCAGCTATAGCCACTCTGACCGCAGGTGCTATCTGGGTTATAACTACTTTGTCGGGATTAGCTACCGCAGCTAGGAATTCATCAATCTGTTCTCTTTCTCCGATAGCACCAACCGGGCAGGCATGGATACATTGTCCGCACATTACGCAAGGACTGTCAATCAGGGCTTTACCCAGGGTAGGAACCACCATCGAATTATGACCGCGTCCTTCCATACCCAGGGCATTTACGCTCTGAATAACGGAACAGGCTTCGATGCAACGGCGACAGAGTATACATTTATCCTGATCGCGGAATAGTGATGGAGTGGAAAAGTCTTTTTCAAAACCCCGTACTTTGTACTCAAACGGATTCTCTCTTATGCAGTATTCCTGGGCCAGGTCTTGCAGTTCGCAATTGCCATTTCTTATACAGTTTAGGCAGTCCTGCGGGTGATTGGATAGTATTAGTTCCAGTATGGTTTTTCTAGCATCTAAAACCTTGGGTGTCCTGGTTTTTACGACCATTCCTTCAAAAACGGGCATGGCGCAGGCCGCTTGCAGCAAGCGGTTACCTTCTACTTCACATACACATACTCTGCAGTTGGCTTTTATCGACTGGTCAGGATGAAAACACAGGGTAGGTATTTTAATGCCAACTTCACTAGCTGCCTGCAGGATGGTAGAGCCCTCAGGAACGGAGGCTTTAATTCCGTCTATTGTCAGGTTAACCATTCATATTCCCTCCTTTGCTCTTTCCTACACGAATTTAGCTTCGTAGTCGGCTTTAAAGTGCTTGATAGTGGTCAATACCGGAGCAGGAGCAGCCTGACCCAAGCCGCAGAGACAAGAATAGGACATTACTGTACCTAACTTCTCCAGCAAAGCAACATCCTTGTTCGAGCCTCGTCCCTCGTTAATCTTTTCCATTAGCTCTGCGGTTCTGGCGGTGCCTTCACGGCAGGGAGCACATTTTCCGCAGGATTCATGTTCAAAAAAGCCTGCTATCCTGGTGGCTACATCCACAATATCCCGGCTCTCGTCAATAACGAAAGTAGCCCCTGAGCCTAGAGTTGCTCCAATAGCGGACATGGAGTCGAAAGCCACCGGGGTATCCAATAAGGCATCAGGGATGAAAGCACCTGAAGTTCCGCCGATTTGCACAGCCTTAAATTTTTTATCACCCGGGATGCCTCCGCCGAATTGAAAGACTATCTCCCTGATAGTGGCGTTGGTGGGAACCTCAAAAAAGGTTCTGTTGTTGATATCGCCGGTCAGGGTAAAGACTTTGGTTCCCGGATAGGCCGGGTTGCCGATGCTGGCATACCAATCTGCTCCCTTTTCGACTATGACGGGGATGTTGGCGAAAGTCTCCACATTATTGACTATTGTGGGTTTGGACCATAGTCCTTCAGAAGGTGGATAGGGGGGTTTAAAGCGAGGTTCACCGCGTTTTCCTTCAATAGATTCGATAAGAGCGGTCTCTTCACCACAAACATATGCTCCGGCTCCGCTTCTTACTTCGATATCAAAATCTTTTACCAATCCCTTTTCTTTAGCCTGGTTAATTGCAGTATTCAGGGTACTTACCAGGAAAGGGTATTCTCCTCTAAGATATATATAACCTTGGGTCGCTCCAATAGCATAAGCACAAATAGCCATTCCTTCAATTAAAGTGTGCGGGTCGTTTTCCATGATCAACCGGTCTTTGTAAGTACCTGGTTCGCCTTCATCGGCATTACATATGACATATTTCTGATCAGCCTGTGCGCCAGCGGCAAAAGACCACTTCATTCCACAGTTAAAACCAGCACCGCCGCGGCCTCTAAGGTTGGATTTCTTGACTTCGGCAATGAGATCTGCGGTATTCATAGCACGAGCTTTTTCCAGGGACTTATAGCCGCCCTGAGCCAAATAGTCATCGATCTTCAGGGGGTCTATTTTGCCGTAGTTCCGCAGCACTATACGCATTTCTTCGGCCATTCGTATGCCTCCTTTCTGTTTTCTCTAATAACCCCAACTAAAGTTTTTTGATGTCCCGTTTTATTTATATTCCGCAATAATGGCCGGGATTTGTGCTGGACTTACATCCAGGTATGGCTTACCGTTGATGGTAATGACCGGTGTAGCCTGGCATTGCCCAACACACTCGGTGAATTCCAGAGCAAATTTTCCATCGGCCGTACTTTCTCCCATCTTGATTCCCAGTTCTCTTTCCAGGGCCGCTACAACATCTGCTGCTCCAGCAACATGACAGGGAGCACTTTCACATATTCTAACAACATTCTTACCGCGAGCTTCAACCGAAAACATAGAGTAGAAAGTGGCGATACCATAGGCTTCGGCAGTTGATAGTTTGAATACACGAGCAGCTTCAACTATTGCTTCCTCCGGCAGGTAACTGAATTCCCTCAATAGCGCATGGTAAGCCTCAATAATTCCGCCTGCTTTTCCATCGTACTGGGCAATTATCTCCTTATAATCCATCATCCTATACCTCCTTCCTTTGCCTATTTGGTTTGTAGTAACTCCAATAGAGCTACTAGTCCACACTTATGCTTAACATAATATAATACGCTCTAAATAGAAAGTTCAAAATTTCTCAAATTACCAGAATTTTTTGGGATTTATTAGTGAATGGTTCGTTTTATTCCTTATTCATTAGTTTCTTAATTATCTGGTTGGTCAATACTAAAAAATGAGTCAAGGGAAGTTCTGTGTAATAAGTTTTGGATTCAAATAGAGTTATTGGTAAATAGTCTGATTAGAAATAATTTTAGGGCAAGCGTTCAAGCTTGCCCTACATTATTCTTGCTTTTCTGATAACCCAGGAAGCTATGTTTGACTCTACTGCAAAAAAACCTTTTTGTTGCATGGGGTTGCATAAATATTACTTTTTGCAGTGGAATCATGTTTAAATATTGAAGGATTTAGCCCTCTTCACTTCCTCCTGGCGCCAGAAATAATGGGGGGAGTCGCCCCATTTCCAATAGCCCAACTTAAACCCGCCGGCCTCAACCTCCGCTGTTATTTCTTCCATACTCTTCTGCTCTTTATTATCGTAAAGAGAATAATCCCCCCGGTTCTCTTCCGGGGTGAGTACCGGCATTATTATATTGGCACCGGCCATTAACCCCAATCTTAGTCCTAACGGATTAATGCTCTGCAAAGCGGTGGAAGCCACCATATTAATATCCGGCATGGTCAGGCGGGCCAGGGCCAGCATCTTAATGGTTAGGGTAAAGACATCTCGCTCTTTGCTATCCGGTACCCGCGCCAGGGGAGTATCGGAGTGGGGGATATAGGGACCCAAACCCAGCATATCAATATCCCTTTTTTGAAAAAAGGTAAGGTCTTGAGCTAGCTGTTCACTGTTTTGTCCGGGCAGTCCTACCATGATCCCTGTACCCACCTGATAGCCGATATCCTTCAAGGCGTCCAAACATTCCAACCGTCTATCATATAGCTGGGAGGGAGGATGTATTTTTTTAAACAACTGGGGGTCAGAAGTTTCGATGCGCAAGAGATAACGATGAGCACCTGCCTGCCAGAGTTGCAGGTATTGCTGGTAGCTCAATTCGCCCACACTCAATGTAACCCCCAGGCCCTGATGGCCCCGCTGTTTGCTGCTGAGAATAATTTTCTCGACTATAGCCGCTAAAAGATCTACCTGGCCCTGGCTGTCTATCTCCCCCGACTGCAGGGCAATGGATTGCAAGCCCAGGTCGTAAGCCATCATAGCTAATTCTATTATTTTTTCTTCATCAAGCTGATAACGATGGATATTTTCGTTACTTTTCCTCAAGCCGCAGTAAAGGCAGTTGCGTGGGCAATAGTTGGAGAATTCGATAAGTCCACGCAAGTATACTTCATTACCCAGATGTCTAATGCGGGTATTA
>Ga0209509_1002608_pt1 | contig 11856 bp, 8 predicted proteins | sample BioC13SIPDNA_FD_185743 | JGI IMG/M metagenome (GOLD analysis project Ga0209509, IMG submission 185743) | Anaerobic biogas reactor microbial communites from Washington, USA - Biogas_R1_A C13 SIP DNA (SPAdes) (version 2) | ecosystem: Engineered > Bioreactor > Anaerobic > Unclassified | place...
GCCTGCCCGGAATGTGGTTTCAGCCTGCCGGAGCTCAGTCCCCGCATGTTTTCCTTCAACAGCCCCTTCGGGGCTTGCCCGGAATGCGACGGGTTGGGGGAGAAACGAGAAATCGACGCGGATTTGCTGCTGGATATGAACAAGAGCCTGGACCAGGGGGCGGTAATCCCCTGGTCCAGGAACTTTCACACTTATTATAACCAGATACTGGCGGCCATGGCGGCCAGGAATAATATCCCTGTAGATAGGCCTTTAAAGGAGTTGAGCTCCAAACAAATAAAAACTATTTTATTTGGAAACGGTAAGGAGCGCTTTGAGATAGTTTATACCAATTCTTACGGAGAAACCGGCAGCTTTCGCTCCAGTTACGAGGGGATCTTCAACAATCTTAAGCGCCGTTACCACGAGACTAAATCCGAGGCGGCCCGGGAAGATATCGAAAGATATATGAGTTCCACCCTCTGCCCGGCCTGCGGGGGAAAGCGGCTGCGTCCCGAAATTTTATGGGTATTGCTGGGGGAAAAGAATATTAACCAGGTGACCGCTTTATCCGTAAGGGATGCCCTGGAGTTTTTCCTCCGGCTGGAACTGAACGAGAGGGATTTGTTCATTGCTCGGCAGGTGATAAAAGAAATCCGGGAAAGGCTGACTTTCCTGGTGGATGTGGGGTTGGAGTACCTGACCCTGGATCGAGCAGCGGGGAGTCTTTCCGGGGGTGAAGCCCAGCGCATCCGCTTGGCCACCCAGGTGGGGTCCAGCCTGGTAGGGGTTCTCTATGTGCTGGATGAACCAAGTATCGGACTGCATCCCCGCGACAACGACCGCCTGCTGGCTACGCTGAAGCGGCTGCGGGATTTGGGAAATACGGTAATTGTAGTGGAACATGATGAAGATACGATTCGAACAGCGGATTATATTGTGGATATTGGCCCCCGGGCCGGCATACATGGAGGACAGGTAGTGGCTACAGGGCGGCTGGAAGACATAATGACTGCGGAAGAATCGCTTACCGGCCAATACCTGGCCGGTAAACTGAAAATAGACATTCCCTCCCAGCGCCGCACAGGAAATGGGCATAAACTTCTGCTTAAAGGAGCGGCGGAGCATAACCTGAAAGAGATTGAAGTCGCCATACCCCTGGGTCAACTGGTGCTTATTACCGGTGTCTCAGGTTCCGGTAAAAGTACTTTGGTGGAGGATATAATCTACCCTGCTTTGATGAAGGAACTGCATGGAGGCCGGCATCGTCCCGGCAGTTATAGGCAGATGGAAGGGATGGAAAATATCGATAAGGTAATAAATATTGACCAGTCCCCTATCGGGCGCACTCCCCGTTCCAATCCGGCTACTTATACCGGGGCTTTCGATGGTATCCGGGAGCTGTTTTCCCATACGGGAGAAGCACGCCTGCGCGGTTACCGGCCCGGACGCTTCAGTTTCAATGTGCGGGGAGGACGCTGCGAGGCCTGTTCTGGAGATGGGATAATAAAGATTGAAATGCATTTTTTGCCTGATGTTTATATACCTTGTGAGGTCTGCAAGGGCAAACGCTATAACCGGGAAACCCTGGAGGTCAAGTACCGGGATAAAACTATCGCGGATGTACTGGAAATGACCGTAGATGAAGCAGTGGAGTTTTTCGAGAACATCCCGCGGGTTTATCGTAAACTCAAGGTCTTGCAGGATGTGGGCCTGGGTTATATCCAACTGGGTCAGCCAGCCCCCAGTCTTTCCGGCGGCGAGGCCCAGCGGGTGAAACTGGCCACCGAGCTCTCCAAGCGTTCGACCGGCAAGACCCTGTATATATTGGATGAGCCTACCACCGGCTTGCATAAGGAAGATGTTAAACATTTGCTTACAGTGCTAAACAGATTGGCAGATAATGGAAATACCGTGCTGGTTATTGAGCATAACCTGGATATGATCAAATCCGCTGACCATATAATCGACCTGGGGCCGGAAGGCGGGGAAAAAGGCGGTTATATTGTAACCGAAGGGACCCCGGAGGAATTGGCCAAGCACCCCTTGTCTTATACCGGCAAGTATTTGCAAGATGTCTTAGACGGATGACGGATGACGGATGACGGATGACGGATGACGGATGACGGAGGGGGTATTCAGGAGTTAGTTATGACTCTATTGTAAAACTCCTGTTGATATAGAAGGCTGGCATAATTATACGGTATATTTATACAAGAATCGGGGGCATGGGGTGAGGGAAGAGTGGGTGATGAGATGCTGAAGGAAAGATTAAAAAAGGTGCCGCTCCAACCGGGAGTATATTTGTTCAAGAACCGGGAGGGGCAGGTGCTCTATGTAGGCAAAGCCCGGGTTCTTCGCCAGCGGATGCGCTCCTATTTTCAGGCTCCGGATAGAATGCATCCTAAGGTAAAGGCGATGATGGCCTGGGTAAGTGATTTTGACTTTATCGTCACCCACAGTGAAATGGAAGCTCTCATTCTGGAGAACAACCTTATAAAAAGCTATAAGCCCAGGTATAATATCGATTTGCGCGATGATAAAAGCTATCCTTATATCAAAGTTACTGTCGCCGACAAATTTCCGCGGGTTTACCTGGCCCGGGAGAAAAAAGACGGAGTATCACGCTACTTTGGACCTTATACCGATGTTACTTCCCTGCGCGATACGCTCAAGCTGCTCAACGGCGTTTTCGGGCTACGCAGTTGCCGGACTATGAAGTCCCGGCGCCGGCCCTGTCTCAACCGCGACATGGGTAAATGCCTTTCCCCTTGCAGCGGAGAAATTTCAGAAGAAGAATACAGCCAGAGGGTTCAAGCCTTAATCACTTTTTTGGAGGGCGATTTTCAGGAGATAGTCCGGGAAAAAGAAAAAGAAATGGCTATGGCCGCCAGGAGTCTGGAGTTCGAAAAAGCCGCTCGCCTGCGGGATCAGATCCAATCCCTGCGCCAGTTGGGTGAAAAACAAAAGATTGAGCTGGCTTCACCCTATGAACTGGACCTAGTGGGGATGCTAAGCGGGGAAAAGGAAAACCTGGTCCTGGTTTTTAAAGTCCGTTCGGGAAAGATAGTAGGCAAAGATACCTTCTGGCTGAAGCGCCCTATCCAGGAAGATGAGAATGAGGCCATGGAATTTTTTATTAAACACTATTATGATGAAAACCCTGATATTCCGCCGGAGATACTCTTGAGCCACCTGCCTTCCGAGTCCAAACTGGTGGAGGCCTGGCTGAAATCCAGGGTCTCCCATCGGGTAGAACTCCGGGTCCCGCAAAGAGGAGAAAAGAAACAGGTTCTCAACATGCTGCTGGAAAATGCACGTTTACTCTTGGAGGAAAAGCAGCGGGAAGAGAATAAGCAGCTCGCCGCTCTCACGCATTTGGCGCGGGTTCTGGACCTGGAAGTGGTGCCTAATCGCCTGGAATGTTTTGATGTATCTCACCTGGCCGGGGAGGAAACAGTGGCTTCCATGGTGGTTTTTATCGGAGGCCAGCCAGAGAAAAAGGCTTATCGCCATTTTAAAATCAGGACTCAACAGAATAATGATACCGCCTCACTGGCTGAAACCGTAAGAAGGCGTTTGGAGAATGCCCGCCAGGCTAATCCGGCTTTTTTGCCGGAGCCGGATTTAATACTGGTCGATGGTGGATTAGGGCAGGTTAATGCGGTAGCAGCAGTTTTGCAGGAAATGAATCTGGATATCCCACTGTTTGGCCTAGCTGAAAAAAATGAGGAGATATACCGGCCAGGCAAAAGCCAGCCGCTGGTATTGGCGGCTCGGGATAATGGATTGCAATTGCTGCAAAGGCTTCGGGATGAAGCCCATCGTTTTGCTATTGAATATAACCGGAAAAGAAGGGCAAAAAAGATCAGGTCTTCCGCTCTGGACGAAATACCGGGAATAGGGAAGCAGAGAAAGAAGAACCTGCTGGTTCATTTCACTTCGGTGGCCAAAATTAAGGAAGCTTCCCTGGATGAAATAGCGGCCGTTCCAGGAATGAACCGGAAAGCAGCGCTGGTGGTAGTAGAGTTCTTCCAGAATCAGGAGCGAGAAGTCTAATAAAAATTCAAAACCTGCTTTTGTTCCTCACTGCTCTGCTCGATTCACCTCCTTTCGCCAGGCTGCTTGTTGAAAACTCCACTTATCGGAATATTTCCCGGGAAATAAGTCGAAGTGAAGAAAAAAGCTGTTGGAATAAGCAAGAAAATTCCGTATGATTTAAGCAAGAGATTATTATGTGTTGAAACTGCTCCGCAGTTTCTTCCGATACTTTAAAGCAAGAAAGGAGGGGGTTTGTTTGCAGGGTTGGGTGCTCAGGTGGTTTTTAAATATCCTGGCTATTGTTATTACTGCAGCTTTGTTAGAGAATTTCGAACTTACGCTCTGGGGGGCTATTGTCGGGTCCATATTTCTAGGAATAGTAAATGCGGTAATCCGGCCGTTGTTGATTATCTTGACCTTACCTCTGAATATTGTTACGCTAGGGCTTTTCACCTTTGTTATTAACGGTGTAATGCTGTGGATAACCTCGGCAACCGTCAAGGGCTTTGATATTCATGGCTTTGGCTGGGCTATTGTTAGTGCTTTGCTTATCAGTATCATCAGTTTTATAATCAGCTTCTTTATCGATGATAAGACCTTTAGATTCAGGAATTAATAAGAAAAGTGAGGGGTAAGGAGTGAGGAGTGAAAAGTGAGGAGTGAAGGGTAAGGTGTGAGGGGTTCAATTAATTAACTACTGCATCTTACTATTCAAGCACCTACTCACTTTTCATCGATGGTTGTGGCCCCGGCCATGGGGGTTAGTAGTAAAAATTTTGACGCAGAGGGACGCTGATTTCTATGATTTACGCTAAAAAAGTTGTCAACAACCCCGTCCCCCTGTCATAGAGGGACGCTGATTTCTATGATTTACGCTAAAAAGTTGTCAACAACCCCGTCCCCCTGTCATATTTATGCGAGAAGCCGGGCCTCTGCTCGGCTTTTCTGTCAAGGTGATGATTTTTTTAATATGATTATACTTGCTCATGTAGTACTTAAACAGGCAAGAGAACCGTCCCCATGCCTGCGTGCCTGCCTAGAGCTAGTACTAGATAATAGCAATAAGGAATAGTCTAAACGAGGGTAAGTTTTTCGAAGAATTAGAACTGGGGGAAAAAGATGTCCATAGAACTGGTTGCAATTGATCTGGATGATACCCTGCTGGATTCTACCTGGAAGATACCGGAATCTTGTCTGGAAGCTATTAGCCAGGTGCAAAGAAAAGGAGTTAGAGTAACGCTGGCTACCGGGCGTATGTTTCGCTCGGCCGTGCCCTATGCCCGACAATTAAAGGTGGATATACCGTTAATCACCTATCAGGGAGCCCTGGTAAAGAATTCGCTTTCCGAGGAAGTTCTCTATTATGAGCCATTGCCGCGCAAGCTGGCAACGGATATTATGATATTTTTTAAAGAACGAGGGATATTTTACCAGAGCTATTTTAATGATTGTTTTTGTATAGAGAGATGGAGCCCGGAAGCCCAATATTACGCGGAATTGTCCGGAATGGATCCCTTGTTTTATGATGACCTCATAGCTGCTTCCCGGGAGCAAGATACACCTAAAATCTTAGCCGCTATTTTCGATGAAAGGCTGATGCTATCGATAGAAGAAGAACTGAACCGGCGTTACGGGGAAGAATTGTATATTACCCGTTCTAAACCGGTTTTCCTGGAGGTAATGAAGCGTTCCGTTGATAAAGGGCTGGCTTTAAAGATGCTGGCTCGTTACTTTGGTATCCCCCGGGAAAAGGTTCTGGCCTTTGGTGACAGTTATAATGACCTGGCTATGTTAAAGTGGGCCGGAATTGGTGTAGCCATGGGCAACGCTCCGGAAGTGGTAAAAGAAGCCGCTGATTACCTAGCCCCTTCCAATGAGGAAGATGGAGTAGCCCGGGTATTGCATGAATTAATACTTGATAAGAACAGTAATAAGGGGTAAGGTGTGAGCTTATACCTGTCGTAATAGAAGGGTGGAAAGCCGGGGAAGATAAATCATAGTATGTCGCTCGTAGAAGGGGGGCAGGACTGTTACGGATATCGATAGAGGAAATATGCATGGAAAAGTCCCCCACATAATAGCACATCCCGATAACAGGGATTTAATTCTTTGCGTGGATCTGGGAGGAAGCAAAGTGCTGATGGCTATTGCTACAGCTGAGGGGCAGTTCTTGCGCCGCCGGAAGTTTCCCACCCAGAGTGAAAAGGGGCCGGAAGATATTCTGGACCGTATAGCAACCGGGGTTCAGGAAATGTTAAAAGCAGAGGCGGAAACAGCTGATAGGATTATGGGTATAGGAGTAGCTACTCCTGGGCCGCTTTCGTTTCCGGATACGGTAGTTTGGGATTCGCCCAATCTGGGATGGAACCGGGTGAACATTAAGGAGGAATTAAAAGCTCGGCTGGGTTGGGAGCCGCTGGTGGAGAAAGACACCAATATGGCTGTTTGGGGAGAATATTATTTTGGCCAGATGCAGCACTGTGAGAACCTGCTCTATATTACTGTTAGTACTGGAATCGGTGGAGGAATAATGCTAGGAGGTCAGCTTTACCGGGGTCAAAATGGGGGAGCCGGAGAAATCGGGCATATGGTAGTGCATTCCGGGGGGAGAATCTGCGGCTGCGGAAGACGGGGTTGTCTGGAAGCTCAAGCTTCAGGAACCGCCATAGCGCAGATGGCGAAGGAGCTTGGGCAGGAGGGAAAAGGACAGGGTATATTTTCCGGCCTGGGTACGGTTGGGGCCAAAGAGGTAGGAGAAGCCGCCCGCCGGGGAGATAGGGAAGCCCGGACCATTGTAGCTCAGGTGGTAGATTATCTGGGAATAGCCCTGAGCAACCTGGTTAATATATTCAATCCTGAGAAAATAGTATTGGGCGGAGCCGTAAGCCTGGGTTGGGAAGACCTTCTTTTGGAGCCGCTTCGGGAAAGAGTTAAGGCAGAAGTTTTCCCGCTTAATGCTCGGGATCTGCAGATAGAGGTTACTCGCCTGGGGGAGGATGTAGTACTTTATGGTTGCGTAGCGGAAGTAAGTCGGAGGACGGAAGACGGATTAAGTGCCGAGGGCTACAATCATCGATGAAAAATGAGTTTCTTACTAGTCAACGGTTGATTCCGCTGCAAAAAGTAATAATTATGCATTTGCTTGCATAAATATTCCGCTCCAGCGTCCTTAATAGCGACCGCAGGGAGCATCAGTTGAGCCCGACAGCATAAATAAAAATATTGCCGTAGGAAGTACTTGGGAAAGGAAGGAAAAAGCTGATATGACAGTTGAGAAAATGAGGGATTACCTGTATCACCTGCCGGAGCAGTTTGCTGAAAGCCTCAAGATGGAATTTGACTTTGCCGAGGATTACCGCTCAGACTATGAAAATATTGTGGTTTCCGGTTTGGGGGGGTCAGCCATTGGCGGGGATATACTGCGTACTTTTGCACTACAAAAAGCGAGTATACCGGTAGTGGTAAACCGCGATTATAATATTCCCGCCTTTGTGGGGGAGAAGACCCTTTTTTATGCGGTCAGCTATTCCGGGAATACGGAAGAGACCCTGAGTGCTTATCGGCAAGCACGGGAACGGGGGGCAGCCATAGTCTGCTTTAGCAGTGGGGGAGAACTGGAGAAGATGGCCCGACTGGATGGCAAGCCAGTGGTAAAAGTACCGACCGGTTTGGTACCACGGGCAGCTACCGGCTACCTCTTTGCTCCGCTGGCCTTGTTGCTGGAAAAACTCGGGATAGTAGTTGGCGTAAGGAGCGAATTGGAAGAGTGTGTCCGGGTTTTACGGGATATCCGCGATTCACTTCATCCGGAAATCGAAATAGAGAAAAACCCGGCCAAAAAAATAGCCCGGGAGCTTAAGGATAGTATCCCGATAATCTGGGGCAGCAGCGGAATTTCCGAGGTGGCGGCCTTGCGCTGGAAAGCTCAGATTAACGAGAATGCCAAGAGTCCAGCCTATTACCATGTTTTTCCCGAACTCAACCACAACGAGATTGTCGGGTTTGAAGTTCCGGCCGAACTTGTATCGCGGCTCTTTGTGGTTATATTGAAAGACCGTTTTGATCATGAGCGGGTAAAACGGCGCATGGCAATAAGCCGGGATATAATCAAGCAGCGGGTTAAGGGTTTTGTTGAGGTAGAAAGCCGGGGCGAATCATTCCTGGCCCGGCTCTATTCGCTCTGTTATACCGGAGACTATGCCAGTTTTTATTTGGCTTTGGAAAATGGAATAAACCCGACTCCGGTGGCATTAATCGATTTTTTGAAGGCGGAACTGGCTAAATGATTAAGCTGTTGGGAAGAGCGCGCTTTTGATAAATAGTGATAAACTGGGGCTGTCCCCTTGATATATTGGATTCAAGGAGTTTTATGATGAAGTTCTATGGTGATTATCATACCCATTCCCGGCATAGCGATGGGCGGCAAAGTGAGGCAGATATTGTTGCAGCGGCGAGAAAGAGGGGTCTCAAAGAGGTAGCGATTACTGACCACGGTCCCCTGGCAGCTGTTATCGGGGTGGATAATGCCAGTGAATACTCGAAGATAAGAGAGAGGATAGATGAAGAATGCTGGGATGAGGAGGGACCGCGGGTTTTGCTTGGCGCTGAGGCCAATATTCGGGATTTGCAGGGAACTTTGGATATTCCTCCGAGCGTAATTGAGGATTTAGACCTCCTCATTGCCGGTATGCATCCCTATACTTGGCCAACCACAGTCAAGGATGGTTGGGATTTATTTGCTCGCAATTCGCTGCGCCATCTGGGGGCAGCGCAGCGGGAAAAGGCTGTCAATGCCAATACCAAGGCATGTAAAGAGGCTATTTACCAAAACCCGGATTTAGATATTTTGGCTCATCCCGGGCTTTTTTTTACGGTGGATGTCCAGGAAATAGCCGAGGCTTGTGCCCAGAAAGAGGTCTTGTTTGAAATAAATTGTGCGCATGAGCATCCCGATATTTCTGATATAATGGAAGCAGAACGGGTAGGGGCTTGCTTTATAGTAAACAGCGATTCCCATTTTGAAGAAACGGTGGGGGAGCTGGATTATGGTGCTAAGATACTTGAACATCTGAAGATTGCCCCGGAGAGAGTGGTAAACCTGGAAGCAGGGGGAGGTTATGCACAATGGGGGAAAAAAATGAAGAACTGCAGATACTCATAATTACCGGTTTATCTGGAGCTGGAAAGACCCAGGCTATAAACTGCCTGGAAGACATTGGGTATTACTGTGTAGATAATCTTCCGCCGGCATTAATGTTTAAGTTTATCGAGTTGAGCATGCAATCCGAAGGCATAAAAAAGGTGGCCCTGGTTATCGATGTTCGGGGAGGGGATTTCTTCCCGGATTTGTCTTTGGTACTTGAGGAACTGGAAGATAGCCAAATTAACTACCAGATTGTTTTCCTGGAAGCTTCGGATGAGGTTCTGGTTAGACGTTTCAAAGAGTCCCGCCGCCGCCATCCCCTGGGCAGTTCCTCCCGGCTGCTGGAGGCCATTCAAGAGGAAAGAAGAATACTGCAGGAACTGAGAGGAAAAGCGCACTTCTTGATTGACACCTCCAATCTCAGCCCGCGGGAACTTAAGGAGAAATTGGATCTTCGCTATAGTGAGGATGAAACGCTTCGTTTTTCTGCCAGCATAGTTTCTTTTGGTTATAAGCTGGGCCTGCCTATGGATTCCGACCTGGTAATCGATGTCCGTTTTTTACCCAATCCCTTTTATGACCCGCTTATGCGAACCATGACGGGAAAAGATCCCATGGTAATAGATTATGTACTGGAATCATCGGTTACCAAATCCTTTACGCGGCGTTTTTTAAACCTCTTAAAATACCTGATTCCGTATTATATTAAAGAGGGCAAAACCAACTTGGCCATTGCTATTGGCTGTACGGGTGGACAGCACCGCTCGGTGGTTTTGGCGGATTATACCGGAAAACAGCTGGAGAAGATGGGATATAATGTAATCGTCAGGCATAGAGATATTGCAAAACACAAAACGGAGGAATAAATGACAGTAGTTGATAAGGAAGCAAAAGTGGTGGTTATAGGTGGAGGGACAGGACTCTCTGTTCTGTTAAAAGGATTAAAAAACTACACTTCCCACCTGACGGCTGTGGTAACGGTTAGCGATGATGGAGGAAGTTCAGGACGCCTGCGAGCAGAGATGGGAGTCCTGCCACCGGGAGATATTCGTAATTGCCTGGTAGCCCTGGCGGAGACGGAGACCTTGATGGACAAGGTGTTTCAGCATCGTTTTGACCATGAGGGAAGCTTAAAAGGCCATAATCTTGGTAATTTGCTGCTGGTTGCCATGACTGAAATAGCGGGAGATTTTGTCTCCGCTATACAGGAAGTGAGCAAGGTACTGAAGGTCCGTGGCCGAGTATTGCCAGCCACCCTGGAACATGTGGCCCTGGGAGCTCGTATGAAAGACGGGATGTTGATATATGGTGAGACATCCATTAGGAACTATGGGGGAGAAATCGAGAGTCTGTTTCTGGTACCGGAAAAATGCTTGCCGGTGCCGGATGCTCTGGAAGCCATTATGGAGGCTGACATAATAGTTTTAGGTCCCGGCAGCCTGTATAGCAGTATTATCCCTAATCTCCTGGTAGAAGGGATAGGCTCTGCCCTGGCAAGCTCCAAAGCCCGGAAGGTCTATGTCAGTAATATCATGACCGAACACGGGGAGACCGATAGTTTTACTGCTGTCGATCATCTGCGGGTGATAATGAGACACCTGCCACAGTCCGTTGTTGAATACATAATCGTCAACAATGGGGTTATTGATGAAGGGATATTAAAAAGATATCGTGGGGAGCAAGCGGTTCCGGTGCTTTCTAATCGTCCGGAAATTGAAGCTATGGGTATCAAGCTTATTGAAGCGGACTTGGTTTCTGATTCTGATCTGGCCTGGCATGACTCAGAGAAATTGGCTCGGGTTATTATGAACCTATGATGCGGTAAAGCTTATATATTTATACAATTATTATGCAACAAAAGGAGTTTTACAGTGGAGTCGTAATCGGGAAAAAGGAGCAGATATGAGTTTTTCCAGTGATGTTAGAAATGAACTGGCCCGGATTATTCCGGAGAAGGAATGTTGCCGCAAGGCAGAGCTGGCAGCATTGCTGGCCATCAGCGGAGATCTTGTTGTAGGCGAAGATGGCCGGCGCATTCTAAAAGTGCAAGCAGACAACGCAGCAACCGCCAGGAAAATCATTACTCTGCTAAAAGAGAATTATCAAATACCATCAACGTTTAAGGCATTAGAACAAAAGAGATTTAAAAGAAAACGAATATATGAAGTTAATGTTCTCCTGGACGGAGAAGATGAGGCTTTGAATAAAGAGCTGGAAGAGATTCTCCTGCTCCGGGAAAAGGAAACAACTCCAGTGCTTAACCGCTCGCTGCTTGGGCGGACATGCTGCAAGCGGGCTTATTTGCGGGGGATATTCTTAAGCCGCGGTTCCATTAATCGTCCCGAAGGAGAATACCATTTGGAATTGGTCTTGAATGATAGCCGAATGGCTTTGGCTGTGCAGAAAATGCTGGATAAATTTGCCCTGGAACCTGGGCTGGTGGAGAGAAAAAACTATTTGGTCGTCTATCTCAAAGAAAGTGAAAAAATCGTAGATTTTTTACGAGTGGTGGAGGCGAGCAGAGCTTTACTTAACTTTGAAAATGTTCGTATTATCAAATCTGTACGCAATAATGTCAACCGTCAGGTCAATTGTGAAACGGCCAATCTTAGTAAGACCATTGATGCCTCACTGCGGCAAATTGAACTTATTAAGAGACTGCTGGAAGAACAAGGTTTAGAAATTCTCCCGGG
>Ga0209509_1002628_pt1 | contig 11787 bp, 10 predicted proteins | sample BioC13SIPDNA_FD_185743 | JGI IMG/M metagenome (GOLD analysis project Ga0209509, IMG submission 185743) | Anaerobic biogas reactor microbial communites from Washington, USA - Biogas_R1_A C13 SIP DNA (SPAdes) (version 2) | ecosystem: Engineered > Bioreactor > Anaerobic > Unclassified | place...
ACGATCAGGTCTTGTTCTACAACAACAAGATTCAGATGTTCCCGTCGAACATCGTCGCGGGGATATTCAGCTTCACGAAGCGCGACTTCTTCGAGGTCGAAAGCGAAGCGGAGCGTCAGGTCCCTAAGGTCAGTTTCTCGTAGTCGTGCGGTTCGGTGCTCCTGCCATGCCCGGTGCGTGCGCCGGATCGGGGGACAGCGATGGTGTTATGCCCATAGTGCGCCGGCAGGATCGGCTGATCAACGGTAAGGATGGACCATGTGGGAACTGATTAGGGCGAACAAGCAACACTCGATCCTCCTGATGGCGCTGATGGCCTTCGTGCTGCTGCTGGTCGGCGGCATCATCGGCCTGGCCACGTTCGGTCCCGACGGCGCTCTCATCGGCCTGGGGGCGGCGACCGTCGTCTGGCTGGTGCTCGCCCTGGTCAGCTTCTCATCGGGCGACCAGATCCTGCTGGCCGCCAGTCGGGCCCAGCGCGTCACCCACGACGTCCATCCGCAACTGTTCAACATTGTCGAAGAGATGAAGATCGCCGCCGGTCTGCCGGCCATGCCCAAGGTCTATATCATCAACGACCCGGCGCCGAACGCCTTCGCCACCGGGCGCAGCCCCGAAACCGCCTCGGTGGCGGTCACCGCCGGCCTGCTGGCCCGTCTGAACCGCGACGAACTCCAGGGCGTCATCGCGCATGAGATCAGCCACATCCTCCATCGCGACATCCTGTATGTGACGCTGGCGGGCATCATGCTCGGCGGCATCGTCCTGTTGTCGCAGGTCTTTCTGCGCGGGATGTTCTATAGTTCGATGGGATCGAGGCGTCGCTATTCGAGCGGCAACCAGGGTGGCGGCCAGGCCCAGATCGTCCTGGTCCTGATCGCGGTCGTCGTCGCGGTGCTCGCCCCGATCATGGCCCAGTTGTTGTACTTCGCGCTGTCGCGTCGTCGCGAGTATCTGGCCGACGCAGGAGCAGCTCGATTGACGCGTTACCCCGAGGGGCTCGCCAGCGCCCTGGAGAAGATCGCCGGCGACCCGGCCCCGCAACTGGGTCCGGCCAACCAGGCCACCGCGCCAATGTATATCGTCAACCCCTTCAAGAAGAAGGGCCAGAGGAAGCTGTCCGATCTGACCAGCACGCACCCGCCGATCTCCGAGCGCGTCCGCATCCTGCGCAGCATGGCGGGCGGCGCATCGTACAAGGACTATGCCGAGGCATTCACAGAGGTGACGCATTCGAAGAACATCGTTCCGGCCGCCGCACTTAGGGGCGAGGAGGTCGGCCTGCGCTCCGGCGGCTCTCCGCAGGCACCGGAGGAAAGAACGCAGAAGCAACTCCACCAGATCGGCGATATCATGCGTAAGGTCAACGGCTTCGCCTTCCTGGCCTGTTCCTGCGGCCTGCATTTCAAGATCCCGCCCAACTTCAAGGGCGCCTCGGTCCAGTGCCCTCGCTGCAACAGGCAACTCGATCTGGCTGCCGCACAGGCGGCAACGCCGCGATAGACGATCCGGTGACGCGATCAACGGAGCGAACATAAAATCCGTTTTATATCGAGGGCTGACGGCGAATCCCTCGCCGTCCCTCGACGGCAGTCATGGATGACGCAGCGGTCCGGCCGAACCGCTGTGCGACAGCAACAAAAAGGCCCCGCCGTTTTGGCGAGGCCCGTGGTTCTTCCCACCATAGCTTTCTGCCGTGCCGCTATCCCGGCCGGACACTTGTTGCCTGCGGTCCCTTCCTGCCCTGACCCACCACATACTCCACGCCCTGGCCTTCCAGGAGTGATTTGAACCCGTCGGCCTCGATGTTCGAGAAGTGCACGAACAGGTCCTCACCTCCGTCGTCCGGCGTAATGAAGCCGAACCCCTTCTTTGCATCGAACCACTTCACCTTGCCTGTGCTCACGATACAACTCCTTCGTCCCTCTGTGCTGCTGGAATGGTACGCGATGATTCTGTCGGAGGGCATTGCTCCTGAGGGGGTGAAGAACACACTCCGTCAGAAATCAAGGGAAGATTTTATATCGGACCGGCCCCGTTGTCAATAGGATTTCGGGCCGAAATGGGACCTGAAGGCATGGAAATGCCCCCCCTGGGACGGCCGACAGCGCCCGAGCCGCAGGGCGCCACTGGGCGCGCCCCCTGCCGTTTTTTTGCTTGCGTGAGCGTTCGACTGTCGGTACACAGGGACAGGCCGTGACAGAGCACGCGACCACGAGAGATGTCCGCCGGATTGAAGGAGACCAACGATGTTGAAGATTGGGATGATCGGCGCCGGTTTTGTGGCAGGATTTCACGAGCGAGCCTTGCGGTCCGTGCGAATCGGCGAATTCGCGGGCGTCTGCGCCCCCAAGGGCGCTGAGGCCCTCGCCCAGGTGGCCCGACAGAACCAACTTGGAAACACGCAGGTCTATGCAACCGTCGCCGACCTGGCCAAAGCGGTGGACGTCGTGTGCGTCTTTGCCCCGAACTTCGCCCGCGTCGAGATCATGCGTCAGATCGCCCAAGCGGTCGAAAGCGGCGCCAAGCTCAAGGGGATCATCGTCGAAAAGCCCCTGGCGCGCACCGTCAAAGAGGCCGACACCCTCGTGCGAATCGCCACGGCGATGAACATCCCAACGGCCTATTTCGAGAACCAGATCCACATGCCGTCGATCCTCCAGGCGCGCCACCAGCTCGCAAGCGTCGAGAAGGCGATGGGCCCGGCCCACTTGGCGCGCAGCGCCGAGGAGCACGGCGGTCCGCACGAGCCCTGGTTCTGGGACCCCACCACGCAGGGCGGCGGCGTCTGCTGCGACATGGGCTGCCACAGCATCGCCTGCGGCATGTTCATGCTCACCCCGCTCGGCAAGCCGCTGGACTATCTTCAGCCCGTTTCCATCAACGCCAGCATGGCCCTGCTCAAGTGGGGCAAGGAGCCCTGGCTGGGCCAGCTCAAGGCGCGCGGCGTCGATTACAGCAAGACGCCGGCTGAAGACTACTCGACTGTCACGCTGGAGTTGAAAGACCCCCAGACCGGCCATCGCAGCATCGTGCAGGCCGTGAACTCCTGGATCTACGATGCGCCGGGTCTGCGTCTGCTGATGGAGACCTTCGGGCCGGGCTACTCGTACACCGTCAACTCGCTGCAATCGCCATCGGGTATCTTCATCAGCGACGCGGCGGCCACGGCCGTGGTGGACAGCGAACTGGCCTTGGAGAAATCCCAGGCCTCACGAGGCTCCTTGATCCTCCAACCCAACGAAGCGGACCTGTACGGGTATGTCGCCGAGTGGATCGACGCGCTGACGGCGTTCGAGCAGGGCAAAGACGCCAAGCTCAATCTCGAATACGGCAAGACGATCACCACGCTGATCCTGGCCGCCTACATGTCGCACGAGAAGCGCCAGGTCATCGACCTGACCGACGCCCGCGTCCTGCGAGAGCTGGAAGACTACGTGCCCCTGATCCAGAAGGGCGAAGGCGCCAAGGTGCTGTAGGCCGGACCGCCAAGGGATTCCGCCCCGTCGATTTCCCGGAATTGCTCCGAATTGTCCTTGAATTCCAAGGCCGGCAGAGGTACGGTCGTGTCTGATGAAGCCACAGCAACATCAGACAGCATGGCTTTCCCAGGACAATGCTGAGGCGAACCATGAAGAGGCATCTACTTCGAATCGTGGTGCCAGCGTACCCCACTTTCAACATCTACTCTCGCATCGCATGCAAGACCACTGCGCTGGGCCCGGTCTGCGTGGCGACCGCCGCCCGCGAGATCGGCGGGTGGGATGCGGAGGTCATCGACGAGAACAACCTCGGCCGCTATGGTCCCAGAGGCGCCGTCGGCGCCGACCACCAGGTCTTGCAGGCACAGCGTTCGGCCGATATCGTGGGGTTTTACGGAGGACTGACCAGCACCATCCCCCGACTCTATGAACTGGCCCGATGGTACCGTCGGCAAGGGGCCACGACGGTGGCCGGCGGGCAGCACTTCGCGGGCGAGAACGTCGACGAGGCCCTCGCCAACGGCATCGACTATGTCGTCTTGGGAGAGGGCGAAGAAACCATCCGCGAACTCATCGACGCCTTGCAAGGGCGAACTGACCTCGGCGCGGTCAAGGGCATTGCGTACTTGAGAGATGGCACGGTGTTTCGAACGGCCCCGCGCGAGCCGCTGGCCGACTTCGACCGCTTCGCCATGCCGGATTTCTCGCTCGTTCGCTATGCCAGAATCCGCATCTATCCCGTCGAGAGGGTCCGTGGCTGCGGGATGAACTGCGAGTTCTGCACCGTCAAGGGGGTGCCCCGAGGCGCTTCGGCCGACCGTTTGTTCGAGAACATGCGTCACCTGGTCGAAACGCGCGACGCGCGTCACTTCTTCATTGTGGACGACCTCTTCGGCCAACAGCGCGCCGAGGCCATCCGCTTCTGCCGGATGCTGGCCGACTATCAGCAACGAATCGGCAGGCGTCTGGTCGCCACCGTCCAGATTCGGCTCGACAAAGCCAGGGACCGCGAGCTACTGACCGCCATGCGAGAAGCGGGAGTCGCACACGTCGCCATCGGTTTTGAATCACCTATCGACGAAGAACTCAAGGCGATGAACAAGCAGGTCAGGGCCGAAGAGATGCTCTCGCTGGTGAAGGTCTACCGCCAGTTTGGATTCTGGGTGCACGGCATGTTCATCTTCGGCTATCCTGCGCTCCCTGACCAGGCGTTCACCATGCCGGTCGCCGAGCGAGTCAGACGTTTCCGGCGATTCATCCGCAAGGCGCGTCTCGACACGGTGCAGGTCCTGCTCCCGGTGCCTCTGCCCGGTACGCGCCTGCGTCAAAGGCTCGAACGCCAGTGTCGCGTCTATGGGTCTGACGATGTGGGTTGGGAATACTATGATGGGAATTTCCCTTTGTTCGAGCCCGACGCCCCCCTGACCGCGCAGCAAATGCAGCGCGGCACCAAGTGGATCATGGGACGGTTCTACCGCTTCCAGTACATGTTTCTCGTGGGCGCCAGCATCCTGACGTTTCCGGCGCTGGTGTTCTCACTGCACAATCTCCGCGCCGGCTGGAGTCGCTGGTACCTACGATGGGCTCGCTGCGTGATCCGCTTCGGCGGATGGCTCACCATGCGAAAATGGACGTCCGACTTCCGCAAAAGCGACTTTCTTGCAAGGCTCCAGAAGGCCCGAGGCCATCTGAACGTCTGCCGCGATATGGGCTGAAGCATTCAAACGGCCTCGGGGCCTTCCGTGCGTTTGACTTGTCGGTGCGGCACGAGAGGATGCCATGTGCCGCGAGGCGGCGTCCATCAGAACCGGCGCCCGCCACCGCTGCCGCGACCTCGGCCACCACCACCCCCGCCACCGCCGTAGCCGCCACCCCCACCACCGCTGCGTCCCCGGCCGCCACCGCCGCCGTAACCACCGCCACCGCCACCGCCGCCGCGCTTCGGGGCCTTGGGCTTGGCCTCGTTGACGGTAATGCTGCGGCCCTTCAGGTCGTGTCCGTTGAGCGCCTCAATGGCCTCGGCCGCCTCGGTCTTGTTCGGCATCTCCACGAACCCGAACCCACGCGACTCGTTGCTGAATCGATCCGTGATGACGTTCGCCGATTCCACCTGGCCATGGCCGGCGAACAGCTCACGCAGATCGCTGTCCGTCACTTCATGAGCAAGGTTCCCCACGTAGATATTCATGTCTCGACTCTCCTTATACGCCGCTGTGCGGCGCGTTTAGATTGTGGCAACGGCCCGCTTCCATAAGCGAGGTTCCACAATGAGCTGCGAACTGCCACGGAGCCAATGACGGCCCTGTCCGGATCGTTCTGACAGAATCCGCGAAGAGGAGTCGGACCCAAGGCGAGGGTCACATGGCAAGAATGGCCGGCGTTGTTTCCACTCCCCGGACGCATCATCCACATATTCACTGTGTGATACAGAAATGACTATACCGGCCCGCCCGGCAAGACCACAAGGACCATTGCGGAATTCCCAAAGAAATAGTGCGCCCCGTCCGCCCCGGGCAGACCGGCGGTCTTCCCGCCGACGCAGATCGCAGAGGCCGATGCGGGCTGCGCGTCGGATTCCCCCCGGCCTCTGGAGGCACCATAAGATATGCTCCGGTCTACGGTTAGATGCCGCTCCGTGGGGCGTCCATCACCGGGCGGCTGCGACGGGACGGATGAGAACCAAGACACACCGTTACCGGAGGTCGGCAGGCGGCCTTAAACAGGTAGACGCAAGGACGTCAGCCAATGAAAGGGTACGACGATGACACGACAAAGACTCATCTCGACAGTCACAGTTGGGGCGGTGCTGTTCGCCCTGCTGGTTGCGCCGGTGCCCGCACAAGCCAGGACGAGCGCCAAAGTGGTCATCTCGCCCGAGATCGGCCTGGGCATCTGGATCGGACGCGACGTTGAACGACACCGCCATTATGGTCCCCCGCGCGGCCCGGTGGTGTTCCCCAGACGGTGGCCGCGACCGTACGGCCCCGTGTGGATGCCGTCGCCAAGGGTCGTGGTCGTTCCGCCTCCAGTCGTCGAACCGGTAATCGTCGCGCCTCCCGTCATCGAGCCGGCCCCTGCTACGATCACCGTGTGGATCACCAACTCCAACGGATCGATGACGTCCGTTCAGTTGACCCGAGAAGGTTCCTGGTACCGAGGCCCGCGCGGCGAGTACTATACGAGCATACCGACCAACGAGCAACTTCGAGCGGCCTACGGCTTCTGAGGCCGTCCCACCTGGCCCACGCACCCAATGGAAAGGGCCATGCAGCCGAGGATATCCAAAGGGAATATCCTCACGAGCAGGACGCCCGGCGCAGACAAGCGCCCGGGCGTCCTTTTTTCGTCGGCCCTCGGAAGCGCCACGCGGGGCCGTGCCATCGTCCAACGCACGGACGGGCAATGCCGTCGCTCTTTGTGCCCTATCATATGTTCATCACAAATGAGGACACACAATACGTAGTCGCCACAATTGACGCGAGGGCCTTTCGACGCATACAATGTGCCGCGTTGTCAGTGCAAATTGAACCCTTACGATCAGTTTTCAATGGACTGAAATCAAGGCACTCGGCAACAGGGAGGCACGGGGTGATGAAGAGAGCAGCGCTCCCATGTCTCCCTTTTTCGTCGCGAAGCGGCGTTTGCACAAGCCGAAGGCATCGCTGTGTCCGGTCACGTTGACAGCGGACATATCGGTGCGGCGTGCAAACGCAGAATGCTGTCGTTGAACATCGGCTTTCATTATCGTTCGGGCTGTGAGCACGGAGGCTTGCGGCCCTTATTTTTTGGCCCGGCCCACTTGCGGCGGACGATCCGCTCGATTCGGCCCTGCCGCAGGGCGCGGGCCCGACCTTGACGGACGTCTTGGTCTGGGGTACCCTCTGCGACAATGGACATCGAGCATACAAGCGCAGCGCAAGCCCCACCGATCGTGTTGACGTGTGGTGACAACTACACGTACCTCTGGCGCCTCGACGAGGCCGGTGCCTTTGTTGTGGACCCGACCGATGCAGCAGCCGTCTTGCAGGCTCTGGCCACAGAGCGGCTGGCGCTGTTTGCGGCACTGGCAACGCATCATCACGCCGACCACACCGCCGGACTGGCCGAACTCAAGTCGCGCACGGGCTGCCGGATCATTGGCCCCGATGCGCAGCGCATCGCCGGCCTCGACGTTGTCGTTCAAGATGGACGCACCGTCGAACTCGGCCCCCGAACCGCTCAGGTCGTTGGCACGCCGGGGCATACGCGCACGTCGGTCTGCTACTACCTGCCGCCGACGCCCGGCCAGCCCGCCGGCCACGTGTTCACGGGAGATACGTTGTTCGTCGGCGGGTGTGGCCGACCGATGGAGTGTGACGCCGGCGTGCTGTGGACGTCCCTGCAACGCCTGGCCGCCCTGCCCGACGAGACCGTGCTTTGGTGTGGCCACAACTACACGGCCGAGAACTACGAATTCGCGCTGACCATCGAACCCGAAAACCGGGCTGTTCGAGAGCGTCTGCGCGAGACCAGGCGGGCGGCGGCACACGGTGAGCCGAGCGTGCCGTCCACGATCGCCCGTGAGAAGACGACCAATATCTTCCTTCGCGCCGACGATCCGGCCGTGCAGGGCGCCTTGGGAATGCACCCGGCCGATCCCGAGCGAGTCTTTGCGGAATTGCGACGGCGCAAGACCCTTTTTGGCTGATTGACAATGTGCAGATCGACTGTCTTTCCTCTTGCGTTGCTGTTGTGCGCAATCGGCGGAATGTCGTGTGCGACGCTGGCGTGGTCGGATGAGTTCGCCCCCGGCGTCGAGGCAGGCATCGTCCGCACCCCCTTGATCCAGGAGGCCTCGGGACTCGTGGCCAGCCGCAAAAACCCCGGCGTGCTCTGGGTCCACAACGACTCGGGCGACACCGCCCGCGTCTTCGCCATTGACACACGAGGCAATCTTCTCGGCGTCTGCTCCGTCACCGGAGCCAAGGCCAGAGACTGGGAGGACATCGCCATCGGCCCCGGGCCCGATCCAAATCAGGCGTATCTCTACATCGGAAATATCGGAGATAATGAATCCAAATATCCTTCTGTATGGATTTACCGGGTCGCCGAGCCCAACGTCGATGTGGCCAGGCCGTTCGGACAGATTCCCATCGGTCCGGCCGAGGCAATCGAACTGACCTATCCCGACAGCCCGCGGGACGCTGAAACCCTGCTGGTCGATCCGTTTAACGGGGACATCTACATCATCGCCAAGCGATCGCTGTTCTGCCGGGTGTACCGAGCCACCATCCCCGACGCGCCGGCCGGCCCCATCGCGCTCGAACACGTCGCCACCCTGCCCTGGGGTTTCGCGGTGGCCGGCGACGTCTCACCCGACGGCGGGCGCGTGATCGTTCGCAGTCCCTTCAACGCCTCCCTCTGGATTCGCCCGGACGGCGAGCCCTTGTGGAAGGCCTTCGGCACAAAGCAGATCGGCATCCCGCTGCGGATGGAGTTGCAGGGAGAGGCCATCTGCTTCGACCACCAGGGCCAGGGCTACTTCACGATCGGCGAAGGAGCGAATGTCCCGCTCTACTACTTCGCCCTCACTTCGGGTGCCGATGGGGGCGAGTTATCGGACACCGCCGTCCCAAATGGGGATCGCCCTCAGTAATTTGCCGTGCGGGCCAACCGCACCGGCCGACTCGACTGGGGCCGCGACAGGCACATCAGCAGCACTGTGGCAGCGTTTGGATTTGTCTGAAGGTTCACTATATTTTATGTGTGGGTCGGTTCCGGCCGATTCTGGATGAGGCGGCGTTCTTGCGGATCGCCTGCGAGGGCCCTGCCGTCGCCATCGGGCGTAATGGCACAACTGGTAGGAATCGGGAAGATGCTGGCGCGAACAACACGGCTTGAACTGCTCATCGTCAACGTGGCCATCCTGGTGCTTCTGTTCTGCAGCAAGCCGCCGCGATCCGGCAGCGCCCAGGTGCCCGACTCGGCCCCTGCCGGACACATCAGCGCCGAGACGCTCGCCCCGGACGATCCGTTTGCCCCTCAGATGCCGCTCGAAGAAGACGCCGAGCCCGACGGTCCCAACACACCCGACGAAGGCACGAACCATCCGCAGGCCCCTCGCGTGGGGTCGGTCGATGCCCGAAACATCTCGGATCTGCCGTATGGCGACGTCATGTATGGCGACGTCACCGTGCGATGGGTCTGGAACGGCACGCGATTCGTCCCGCAGAAGGTCTGCGTCGTCAAGGAAAAAGACGGCGTCAGCAGCGTCTGGAGCTTCGATCAGCAGGACAAAGCCACCGTCTCCGAGGTCTCCGACGGCCGCGGCACGGCCCCATAACCCCTGGCGCCGACAGCCGGCTGAACCGATCCAGCCGCATGGGGCACTCCGCCTTGCTCCGGACGAACCGCCCGATCCGGCGGCGTTTCTCCGTGAACTCACTGGAATTTTCACGATCTTCCTGTCTTGTGGACGGCGTTCCCATCTGCTATAAAGAACCGTGGTCGAAGGCGTCCCTGCCGCTGTGGTTGGTCTCTGCCACCGGCGGGCGGCTGTCTTCGGGCCGGTTTCGGAGGCATTGGGGTATGGATCGAGGGCCGATACAGATCGGTAAACGCGGGGGGACGGCACGTGGTCCGGCCACACACCGGGACCGAGCGCACACGCTCGTTTTCGCTTCAGGAAGGAGGTGGGTCGGCCGATAGCTCCATAGAATGGTGCGGCGAAGGCTGCCGGTGTCGACAAGGGCATGAGCGCGCACGATCCTGCTGCTCATATCCGCCCCGCGTTTCGACACGAGCGCCCCGCCCGAGAATCTCATTATTATCTGATGGTTTGCTTGAAGGAGGACTGCTATGTGTGGACGACTGTGTTTGCTGGTGGCTCTCGCGGTGGCGATGAGCCTCGGGACCGCCTATGGCGCCGTGGACCCGGACATCATTGGCTGGTGGTGGTTCGATGAAGGCGGCGGAACCACCGCGGCCGATTCATCCGGAAACGGCAACAACGGAACCCTCATGGGCGGGGCCTCATGGGCGCCGGGTTACTTCCGCACCGCCCTGCAACTGGACGGTGTGGACGGCTACGTCGAGGTGCCCCACGATCCGTCATTGAATGTGGACGACGAAGCGACAGTGATGGCGTGGATCAACACCTCCCAACTGGAAACCCCAGGCCAAGGCTACCAGGGCGTCATTGGCAAGGGCAACGGCACCGCCCGGTCCTACAGCCTCTACACCACGCCGAGCAACCTGCATTTCAGCACGGGCCCGGCCAATGCTTATATTGGCTCGTCCAGCAGTACCGGAGCCATTCCTCTTAACGAATGGGTCCATGTCTGCGGGATGATCATCAACGATGGGCACCAGTACTACGTCAACGGTGAAGACGCCGGCACCTTTGCCAACGGCGCCGTAGGTCCGGGCGCCGCCGATACGGAGAACGTGGTCATCGGCCGGACACAGGAGGGGACCAACCGCAGCTTCGCCGGATTGATCGACGACGTGCGGATCTACCGGCGCGGCCTGACGCAGGAGGAAGTGCAACGGATCATGACGGGCAGCGATCTGACCAGCACCGCCGCGGGCAACCCCATGCCCGGCGACGCTCAGCAAGATGTACGCCCCGACGTGGTTCTCTCCTGGACGCCGGGCGAGTATGCCGCGACACACGATGTGTACTTCGGCACCGTCGCCGACGACGTCAACAACGCCAGCCGGACCAACCCGATGGGTGTTCTTGTCAGCCAGGGCCAGGCCGCGTCCAGCTACGACCCGGCCGGACTGCTCGACATCGCCCAGACCTACTACTGGCGCATCGATGAAGTCAACGCACCGCCGAGCAACACGATCTTCAAGGGAAGCCTCTGGAGCTTTACGACCGAGCCTCTGGCCTATCCGATCGCCGGCATCACCGCCACGTCCAACGGTTTGTTCGAGGCGACCGCTGCACCGGAGAACACGGTCAACGGCTCTGGCCTCAGCGAAAACGACGAACACTCGCTGGCGCCGGCGGCGATGTGGCTCACCAAGGCGCCGGAGGACGGCTCCGATCTCTACATCCAGTATGAGTTCGACAACGTCTATAAGCTCCACGAGCTGCTCGTCTGGAATTACAACGTCCAATTCGAGTTGTTGCTGGGCTTCGGGGTCAAGGACGTCACCGTGGAGTACTCCGTCGACGGCGAGGAATGGGCGACTCTGGGCGACTTCGAACTGGCCCAGGCGACGGCCAAAGCCACCTACGTCGCGAACACCACCGTCAACTTCGACGGCGTCGCGGCCAAGTACGTCCGCCTCAACATCAACAGCGGCTACAGCACCA